>OFFY01000469.1_pt1 | contig 41311 bp, 34 predicted proteins | sample 1521481 | NCBI WGS metagenome assembly OFFY01 (sample SAMEA3504117, study PRJEB24116) | mouse gut metagenome | biome: mouse gut; feature: mouse-associated habitat; material: faeces | place: Denmark | collected 2011
ATGCAGAGATCAGGAGCTTATCGAACCTGCGCTTCCAGACGCAGGAGGAGCTCACAAGGATCAAGAACCGCCTGGCGAGATGGTTCGCCATCTACTTTCCAGAGTACAAAGACGTTTACGGGGACCTGAAGGCGGTAAGCGGGAGGATGGTGCTGAAGGAGGCGCCGCTGCCGGAAGACATCATAAGGCTGGGGGCGGAAGGCGTGAACCAGATCTGGAGGGACGCGAGGCTGAGGGGCGCCGGAATGAAGAGGGCAAAGACCCTGGTATCGGCTGCGGAGCACAGCGTCGGAAGTAAGGAAGCGCCGGAAGCGGCGCGGATGGAGCTTAAGAACCTGTTGAGCGACATGGATGTATATGCGTCAAGGATGGAGGAACTGCTCCGGAGGATAGAAGAAAAGCTGAGGGAGATCCCATATATTGACAACCTGCTGGCGATCAAAGGGATAGGGATGGTGACGGTCAGCGGCTTTATAGCAGAAGTGGGGGACATAGGACGCTTCGACAGCCCCAAACAGCTGCAGAAGCTGGCGGGATACGCCATCGTGGCAAATGATTCCGGTAAGCATAATGGGGAAAGCCGTATCAGTTACCGGGGACGGAAACGCCTTAGATATGTGCTGTACGAGGCCGCAATATCGCTGGTGGGAAAGAACGCAGAGTTCCGCCAGATACACGAGTATTACCGGACGCGGAAGGAGAACCCGCTCAAAAAGATGCAGTCGGTGGTAGCGGTGGCATGTAAGGTGCTGAGGATTTTTTACACGATTCTTACCAAGGGTGTCCAGTATGACCCTGGGAAGCTGCTGGGCGATATCAGGAGGCCGCAGGTACAGGCTGCATAACAGCAGGAATAAGAACAGACAATACCCTGCCACGGCTGGACTGAGCTTCTGGCAGACGCCGCCGGGAGCTGAGTCCGGTCATGACAGGGAAGGCTGGGAGACATGTGGAACAGGCTGGTCGAAACGTCCACCGCAAGGTGCCGGCCCGGTAACCATGCAGGACAGTAAGACTTATAACAAAGAATGAGCCAGTAGTCGGCAGGAATATTTTCCATAGGGCAGGACCCTGTAAAGGAGCTAAGCTGACACCCTGGTTATGGACAGGCGGAACGAAGGAAGTTAGGACCCGCGAGACGGTGATCCTGGTAGATACGGGAGGTTCGCTGCCGTAGAAGGAAGGGTATACACAAGGCCATGTAGAGCGGAAACAAAGACGTTCTACTTCGTGTACCCAACACCATCTATTTTCGTACCAGATACAGAGAAATGTCCATCTCCTTGGCTCATTCATCTGAGATATAAAGCTTAAAATTCCTTGATTTTTTAAGGAAAATCACTTGACAAAATAGGGAGTGAAGTTATTTTATCTTTGAGCTCAGTGGGATTTTTTTCCTCTATCTCCCGCAATAAAGGAAGGCTTTTTAGAAAACGTGTACGCCATTTGCTGACTGAATCCTGTCCGATACTGACCTTTTCGGATATCTGGAGGTTATTAAGCCCGTCCGCACAGAGTATGAAAATTTTTGCACGCTCCACCTGGCGGGCTGGCAGTGTCCTGCTTTTTGAAAACTTTGACAGGATATGGTATACAGAATCAGATATTAAAATGGGGGCAGGCTTTAATGGCATAGTTGGAATCTCCTTACATTTTTTTCATTATGCCATATATTCGGATGTAAGTCTACTATTTACTCAAAAATTAATGCAATGATGTACTAGTGTGATTCATAAAGCTTTAAATTATCCTGAATTTGATTTTCACAGCTTACGGCATACACACTCCACAATGTTAGCCGAAAATGGTGCTCCCTTGGTCTATATTCAGAAAAGACTCGGACACGAAAAACCAGAAATGACAACTCAAGTTTATACAAATCACTTAACACCAAAAATCACTATTGCAGGAAATAATATTCTCAACAATATGTTTTAATCGAAAGCTCTCAATCACTAGCTGGTTGAGAGTTTTCCATTTAGGCACTTTAACACCTCTTACAGCAGCACCGTAGACGTAGAGATCAAAAAGCGTAGACGCAGACTATTATATAGGTTCGCGTCTACATAAATAACCTCGTATCACGTCTACAAGTATTTATTGTGTAGACGTGATGTAGACGCAGAAAGTTTTTAAACATTTTATCCACCAAAATGAAAATATAAATCGCATAGAAAAGCCTCCCCCAGATTTCTCCAAGAGAGGCTTGAAACCATTGATTTTACTGTATTTGCCGCTTAGAACTTCCCTTCCTTAGCCGCTTCCTCAATGCTCACAGCCACTGCCACGGTAGCGCCGACCATGGGGTTGTTGCCCATGCCAATCAGGCCCATCATCTCCACATGAGCGGGAACGGAGGAAGAACCTGCGAACTGTGCGTCGGAATGCATACGGCCCAGGGTATCCGTAAAGCCGTAGGAAGCAGGACCTGCTGCCATGTTGTCCGGATGCAGAGTACGTCCTGTGCCGCCGCCGGATGCCACGGAGAAGTACTTCTTATCTGCCTCGGTTCTCTCTTTCTTGTATGTACCTGCCACAGGATGCTGGAACCTGGTAGGATTGGTGGAGTTACCGGTGATGGATACATCCACATTCTCCTTCCACATGATAGCCACACCTTCAGGCACGCTGTTGGCGCCATAGCAATTTACCTTGGAACGGAGTCCCTCGGAATAAGAAATCCTCTCGATCTCCTTTACCGTGTTGGTGTAGGGATCATACTCTGTCTCCACAAAAGTAAAGCCATTGATACGGGAAATAATCTTAGCAGCATCCTTGCCCAGACCGTTCAGGATAACGCGCAGCGGTTTCTGACGCACCTTATTGGCCTTCTCTGCGATACCGATAGCACCCTCAGCAGCGGCGAAGGACTCATGTCCTGCCAGGAAGCAGAAACAGTCCGTATCCTCCTCCAGGAGCATCTTGCCCAGGTTGCCGTGTCCAAGACCCACCTTGCGGGTATCTGCGACAGAGCCGGGAATACAGAATGCCTGAAGGCCCTCGCCGATAGCAGCGGCAGCGTCGGCAGCCTTACGGCAGCCCTTTTTGATGGCGATGGCAGCGCCCACAGTATAAGCCCAGCAGGCATTTTCAAAGCAGATAGGCTGAATCTTCTTCACCTGCTCATATACGTCAAGTCCGGCATCCTTTGTGATCTTCTCTGCTTCTTCGATAGAGGAGATACCATAGCTGCCCAGAACTTCAGTGATCTTGTCAATACGTCTTTCAAATGATTCAAATAAAGCCATTTTCCTGTCCTCCTTTATCCTAATTATTCTTTCCTGGGATCGATAATCTTCACGGCATCATCCACACGGCCATACTGTCCCTTCGCCTTCTCGTAAGCGGTGGTGGGATCGTCGCCCTTCTTGATGAAATCAGTCATTTTGCCCAGGTTCACAAACTGATAACCGATAATCTGATCGTCCTTATCCAGGGCAATGCCGGTCACATAACCCTCTGCCATCTCAAGATAGCGGGGCCCCTTCTTCAGGGTTCCGTACATGGTGCCCACCTGGCTCCTGAGGCCCTTGCCCAGGTCTTCAAGGCCTGCACCTACAGGAAGTCCATCCTCGGAGAACGCGCTCTGGGAACGTCCATACACAATCTGCAGGAAAAGCTCTCTCATGGCAGTGTTGATGGCATCGCATACAAGGTCGGTGTTCAGGGCCTCCATAACAGTCAGGCCAGGAAGAATTTCAGCAGCCATGGCAGCGGAATGAGTCATGCCGGAGCAGCCGATGGTCTCCACCAGTGCCTCCTGGATAATGCCTTCTTTCACATTCAGGGTCAGCTTGCAGGCTCCCTGCTGAGGCGCACACCAGCCCACACCATGTGTCAAGCCGGAAATATCCTCTACCTTCTTAGCCTGTACCCACTTAGCTTCTTCGGGGATAGGCGCGCAGCCATGGTGCACACCCTGAGCGACTGTACACATTTCTTCAACTTCCTTTGAATAAATCATGTGAAATCTCCTTTCAATTATGTAAGTTATGATTCATGACAATAAAAAATCCGCCCCGGCGTCTTCTCTATTGCTCAAACTTCCAAAATATCTCATTCCTATACATTTTCTCACATTTTCTACAAAAAATCCAGTAGTTTTTGTAAAAATCCAGTAACTTCTTTTTTCTGTCACAGTCACTGCCGCTTTGGGGTGATCTCCGTGCACTTTTTGTATATGCTGCCTGGAGGAACAACTCCCCGCACCATGGATGTGGGATAAATATTCGTGTTTCTGCCAATGACAGTCCCGGGATTCAGGACACTGTTGCAGCCCACTTCCACATTGTCCCCCAGCATGGCTCCCATTTTTTTCAGGCCGGTCTCCAGACGGATCCCCTCCCCCTTGACCACCACCAATGTCTTGTCGCTCTTTACATTGGATGTGATGGAGCCGGCTCCCATATGGGACTTATAGCCCAGAATGCTGTCCCCCACATAATTATAATGGGGCACCTGTACCTTGTTAAACAATATCACATTTTTCAGCTCGGTAGAATTTCCTACCACCGCCCCCTTACCTACAATGGCGCTGCCACGGACAAAAGCACAGTGACGGATCTCTGCGTCCTCATCCACAATCAAAGGTCCGTTGAGACAGGCGCTGGGCGCCACCCTGGCGCTTCTGGCCACCCAGATATTCTCCCCTCTCTCCTCAAAAATATCTTTTGGAAGCCTGTTTCCCAGTTCCAGAATAAAGTCATGTATTCTGGGAAGCACTTCCCAGGGATATTCCACCCCGCCAAAAAGCTCTGCAGCGATGGTTTCCTCGAGATTATAAAGTTCTGAGACTTTGATACAGTCCTCTGACATAGTCCTTCCTCCCCTTTTCATCAGCCGGTCTTATAATTGGCAGCCGCAGCCTGGAACTGTGTGAACAGCGCCCTCTGGTTATTCAGCGTCTTGACATACTCCGTCCTGCGCCCGACAAATCCGTTCAGCTTGTCCATATATTCCTTCGAGGAAATATTTCCCTCCGCCACCATGGTCAGACCTTTCTCCCAGCTGGCAGTCAGAGACGGATCCAGAAGTGCCTTGATAGAATTTCCCACCACATCATAGATCATCTCCCCCATCAGCGTAGGAGTCAGCACCTGTGACTTCTTATTCAGGGACAGGTACTCGATATTTACCAGTTTTTTCAGGATTTCCGCCCTGGTGGCGCTGGTGCCGATACCGCTTCCCTTGATCTGGGCCCGCAGCTCCTCATCCTCTATAAACTGACCTGCATTCTCCATTGTCAAAATGATGCTTCCTGACGTGTAACGCTTGGGCGGGGCGGTCTCCCCCTCTTTGATGTCATAGGATTCCACCACAAGAGGCGTTCCCTTTTTCAGACCATCCAGAAGTTTCACAAATGCGCTGTCGCACTTGATCTCCGTCTCTTCAGACTCTCCGGAGGTATTCTTTTTATCCGCGGCTCCGGAAGAATCCTCCCCGGCTGCAGACCCACTGCCGGAAGCATTTCCCACGAAACCTGACCCTGCACCGCCGGGCACATTCCCACTAACTACGGGCATTGCGCCTCCAGATACTTCTCCCCCAGCCGAAGAACCAGCCCCTCCGCCGGGCACGTTCCCACTAACTGCAGGCATTGCGCCTCCAGATACTCCTCCCCCAGCCGAAGACGCAGGTCCGCTGCCGGAAGCATTTCCCACAGAACCAGACCCTGCGCCGCCGGAAGCACCTCCCCCAGCCGCATCCCTCTTAAAGGCCACTTTCAGGTATCCTTCCTCTATGAGCACCTTAAAGCTTGCAAAAAACCTCTCCTCCTTTACCCTGATGCACAGCGCAAATTTCCTGTAAACCGCAGGAGGATAAAAGATACTCAGGAACCTGCGGACAATCAGCTCATAGACCTTCAGGGACAGAGGAGGCAGCCCTTTTAGATTGGCCAGCCCCTGCCCTGTGGGAATAATGGCATAATGGTCCGTTATCTGCTTGTCATTCACATACCTGGTCTTGGCAATGTTTTTATAGCTGCCTTTACTTATGATCTCTGCAGCAAAATTGGCCGCCAGGGAATAGCCCCGCAGGCCTCCGATATTCTTATGTATCTCCTTCGCCACCGCTGTGGACAACACTCTGGCATCCGTTCTGGGATAAGTCACCATCTTCTTCTCGTAGAGTTCCTGTGCAATCCGCAGCGTCTCATCGGGACTGATCTTAAAGTATTTTGAACATTCATTTTGAAGCTCAGCCAGGTTGTAGAGCAGAGGAGGATTTTTATTCTCCTTTTTGCGGGAAATACTCTCCACCAGCGGCTTCCCCACCGGCTCCTGGAGCAGGTATGCAATCAGCTGCCTGGCATCCGCCTCCTCCTTGAAGCCGTTCTCCTTGTAGAGCTTGGGCGAAGCGTACCATTTTGAGCCTTCCACCGCCCGCCATTCTCCGGGAAATGTTTTGTCCTGCAGCCGGAAAGTGCCGATAACTCTGTAAAAAGGCGTCTTCACAAAAGCCCGGATCTCCCGCTCCCTGTTCACAATAATGCCCAGCACACAGGTCATCACACGGCCCACGGAGATCACTGCCTTGTCCCGCTTGAGATAGTCCTGTACCACCCTGCCGTACTTCAAGGTGAGCACACGGGAAAAGTTAATCCCCATGAGATAATCTTCCTTTGCACGCAGGTATGCGGCATCGCTGAGACTGTCATACTCCGCCAGATCCTTGGCCTCCCGGATCCCCCGCAGAATCTCCTCCTCTGTCTGGGAGTCAATCCATACCCTCAGACGCTCTTTTCCCTTCACACCGGCCATCTGCTCCACAAGCCTGTATATATACTCCCCCTCCCGCCCGGAGTCCGTGCACACATAGATGGTGTCCACATCCGGACGTTTCATCAGGGAGCTTACAATAGTATATTGCTTCTTGGAGCTTTCGATAACCTCATATTTATATTCTTCCGGCAGAAATGGAATGGTGTCAAAACTCCAACGCTTGTACCTGGCATCGTAGACATCAGGGTAACTCATTGTCACCAGATGTCCCACGCACCAGGTGACAATCGTGTTGTTTGACTCCAGATAGCCGTCTCTGGAAGTGGTATTGATCTTCAACGCGTTGGCAAATTCCCTGGCCACACTGGGCTTCTCGGCGATGAACAGCTTTTTACTCACCCCATATACCCCTGGGCTTTCAGAAGCTCCGCACAGAGAACCGCACCCCCTGCCGCACCCCTGACAGTATTATGAGACAGTCCAATAAACTTATAGTCATATATTAAATCTTCTCTGAGCCTTCCCACACTGACACCCATACCGTGCTCATAGTCCACATCCTGGGCAACCTGAGGCCTGTTGTCCTCCTCCAGATACTGGATAAACTGTCCGGGAGCGCTGGGCAGTTTCAGCCTCTGGGGCTCCCCTGTGAAGGTTCTGAGCCTCTGAACGAGCTGCTCCTTTGTGGGCTTGTTCCTGAAACGCACGAACACCGCCGCCGTATGCCCGTTCAGCACGGGGACCCTGATGCACTGGCAGGTGATCGCAGGCTCCCTGGCCGGAACTATCACGCCTCCCTCAATCTTTCCCCAGATGCGCAGGGGCTCTTTCTCACTTTTCTCCTCCTCGCCGCCGATGTAGGGGATAATGTTCCCCACCATCTCCGGCCAGTCCTGAAATGTCTTGCCGGCCCCGGAGATAGCCTGATATGTGGTGGCAACCACCTCCACAGGTTCAAACTCTTTCCAGGCGGTGAGCACAGGAGCATAGCTCTGAATGGAACAGTTGGGCTTTGCCGCCACAAATCCCCTGGTTGTTCCCAGACGTTTTCTCTGGTACTGGATCACGTCGGTATGCTCAGGATTGACTTCGGGAATCAACATGGGCACATCAGGGGTCCACCTGTGAGCGCTGTTGTTGGAGACCACGGGCGTCTCCGTCCTGGCATAGTCTTCCTCTATCTTTTTGATCTCCTCCTTGGTCATGTCCACGGCGCTGAACACAAAGTCAACCTGGGAAGCCACGGCCTCCACGTCGTTGACATTCATCACTTTCAGATTCTTAACCGCCTCCGGCATGGGAGTGTCCATCTTCCACCTGCCCTCCACAGCCTCCTCGTAGGTTTTTCCCGCAGAACGTGGACTGGCGGCAATGGCCTCCACCTGAAACCAGGGATGATTCTCCAAGAGGGCTATAAATCTCTGCCCTACCATGCCCGTACCGCCCAGTATACCCACTCTCAGTTTTCCGTCCATCTCTACCTCTTCCTTTCCTGTTCCATATGTACTCAATTCTTCCACAGTGCCGTCCGCCCCGCCGCCGCCATTACTTTTCTCCACAGCAAAGCTTTCTCCTGCTCTTCCCAGTGTGCGGCAGAGCTCTCTCTTTATCTATCTCCAGCGTTCTCCAGAGCTCTCTCTTTATCTATCACCAGCGTTCTCCAGAGCTCTCTCTTTATCTATCTCCAGCATTCTCCAGAGCTCTCTTTTTATCTATCACCAGCATTCTCCAGAGCTTTCTCTTTATCTCGCCTCAGTGTCCGCGTCCGGCAGAGCTCTCTTTATCTCTCCCGGTCTGCCTCCTCTTGGCCTTCCGCAATGCGCTCTGCCAAAGTTCCCTCCGCCAGATAAGCCCGGTATCCGGCCAGGGCCTGTTTCATGGCCTCGGGCCCCGGCGCTCCCAGGGTCAGACGCTTTTCCACACAGGCTTTCAGCGACACCGCCTCATAAATATCCGCCTCAAATTTATCGCTGAGGCCCTGAAGTTCCTCCAGGGACAGCTCGTCAATGGAAGTTCCCTTTTCAATGCAGTAAAGCACCAGCCTGCCCACCACAGCATGGGCATCCCGAAAAGGAACCCCCTTGGCGGCCAGATAGTCCGCCGCGTCGGTGGCGTTGGCAAATCCGTTCCTGGCACTGGCCGCCATACGATCCTTCCGGAACTTCATGGTGCGCAGCATCCCGGTAAACAGAGCCAGGCAGTCCCCCACCGTGTCCATGGCGTCAAAAGCCACTTCCTTGTCCTCCTGCATATCCTTGTTGTAGGCCAGAGGAAGTCCTTTCATTGTGGTCAGGAGACTCACAAGAGCCCCGTAAACCCGCCCGGTCTTGCCACGAACCAGTTCCGCAATGTCCGGATTCTTCTTCTGAGGCATAATGCTGCTGCCGGTGGCATAGGCATCGTCAATCTCTACAAACTGGTACTCGTTAGAGTTCCACAGTATGATCTCCTCGCAGAACCGGCTTAAATGCATCATGACAGTGGAGAGGGCGGCAAGAAACTCTATCAGATAATCCCTGTCCGACACTGCATCCATACTGTTCACCGCAGGCCCGTCAAACCCAAGCAGGCTTGCCGTGTACTCCCTGTCCAGAGGAAAAGTGGTTCCTGCCAGAGCCCCCGCCCCCAGAGGACAGTAATTCATCCTTCTATAGATATCCCCAAGCCTGAGTCTGTCCCGCCGGAACATCTCAAAATAGGCGCCGTAATGATGGGCCAGCGTCACAGGCTGGGCCTTCTGCAGGTGCGTGAATCCGGGCATGTAAGTCTCCAGATTCTCCTCCATGGCCCCCAGGATGACGGAGAGCAGCTCCGCAAGCTGCCCCTCCGTCTCCAGCACCCTCTTCCTGGTATAAAGCCTCATGTCCAGAGCCACCTGATCGTTGCGGCTCCTGCCTGTGTGAAGCTTCTTCCCTGTGTCCTGAATGCGCTTCACAAGCTCCGCCTCCACAAAGCTGTGGATATCCTCGCAGCTCTCGTCAATCGAAAGCCTGCCTCTGTCCACATCCTCCAGGATCTCCCCAAGGGCCCGGATCATGACATCCCTCTCCTCCGGTTCAATGATCCCCCGGGCAGCCAGCATCCTGGCATGGGCAATGCTGCCCTGGATATCCTGGTGAAAAAGGCGCCTGTCAAAACCTATGGACGCGTTAAACTCATAGGCCGCCGAAGCGGTCTCCCCGGTAAAACGTCCCCCCCATAACTGTGCCATACTTTTCCTCCGTCAAAAAAACTTTTTTGATTTTACCATAAACAGCCCCTCTTTGCAAGAAAGATGTCAGATATCCAGTTTTGTCAGCAGGAACTGTTCCTCCGCCGCGTTCAGCAGCTCGCCGTTGATCAGTTTCACCGCCACATCCCTGGCCTTGACACAGTGCTTTGTCACCAGCTCGTCGTAGAAAAAGTCTATGCTGCGGACTGCATCCAGGGCGTCTTCCAGGAGAGTCCCGTTTATGCCGTTGGGCTCCTGCCTCTGGTCACAGATCCACCCCAGAGCCAGAATGCAGCATATCAACTGGGCGCTTGTGAGCTGCCCTGTCTTGATCACGCCGCAGAGCTGCCTCACCGTGTCCTCCTCCAGTTTTACATTCTGCACATGGTCCTTTTCCTTTCTCAGGGCAATTCCCATGGCATGGGAGCTGAACTGCAGATTGGTGGACATTCTCCTGCGGGCATGAGCCACATCCCTGTCAAACTCCTCCTTCAGCCAGGAAACCTGAGTCCTGGTCTTGGCATGGGCATAGAGGCAGGCCTGAAGATAACGGCTGTTGCTGTGGAGCGCCGAAAGCTTTTCCATCTGGTCCCGATCCCCGCACATGCTCAGGGCATAGATGGCCTGAATGTTGGCCGAAACCCTACGCCCTCCTATGGACATGCCGTGGAATTCCGCGCTGAGCTGGTTCATGCAGATCTGGGCAAGCTTCCTGCGCTCTGCATCCTTCCACATGACGCCCGTCTTCCTGGCCACGCAGAAAAGCCTCTCTCTCGTCTCGTCATTAGACACGCTGTAGAGCGCATCCAGCACCGCTTCCGCAAAGTCTCCTTTGTTGCCTGCGTTGCAGATATTGTTCACACAGGCGGCAATTCTTTTGGAGATGGTCCCCCTGTCCGCTCTGGGCTTTGAATAATTCTGGCACAGCTGCAGCAGGTTGTTGATCTCCTCCCTGGGCCGGAGCATGCTCCCGCTGGGGGCCACCACCCTGGTCTTGGCATTGGGACGCTCGCTGTTGTCGATGGCGATCTCCACATGGCCCTCTTCTTCTTTCTCATTCCCCTCCCCGTCGCTGCTGGTCCAGGCCTTCATGGTAATCACCTTGCTGCTTCCCATGTAAATCATAAAAGCCACAAATGCCCCGTCAGGATATTTGTGTTTAAAGGAAATATTTCCATTGGCGATGGTTCTGTATGTGCCGTCTATGTTGCGGCTCTTGATGGGAATGGCAATCATATTCTGCCCCGGTTCCACCCTGAAGCCCGTCATCACCTCCGACCTGTAGGGGAGCTCGGCGCCTGTGGGTATGATCTGATGTACCCCGCCGTTTTTCACCCCCAGGTAAAGGCTGTCGTTCAAAATACTCCTGCCCCACTCTATGGCCATGGGAGCGGAAGGACTCTTGGCCCCGCTCTGAGGTATCCTGCGGGAATCCACGCTGGAAGCTTCCAGCTCCCCAAGCATTCTCATATCGTCCTGCATTTCCTCATATTTGTGCAGGTAATAGTGATAGACCGCAGCCCCTCTGGCCACTGCCTGGTCGGGATCAAGGGCCACAATGGGATCAAAGCCAAAAAAGCTTTTCAGCCGATCCGTGACCATATAAAATTTTGACATACCGCCGTTGACCACAACGGCATCTACCCTTACATCTTCCCTTCCTGTCTTTTCGGAAGCTTTTTTCAGGACATCCAGGATGGGATATATAATATTCCTGGTGGACGTGATCCTGTCCAGTCTCTTATAATCATCAAACACAAGTTCTTCAGCCATGAACTTGCCAAGTATTGCTTCAATCTCCTCTTTTGTAAATGTATCGTCATATGAATAGCCGATTCCTCCCATGCTTCCGCCGGTGTTCAGGCTGATCTCTTCATCATCGTCGTCCCATCCGGAGCTGTAGTCTTCCCCGCATCTCTCATTTAAATCCAGCTTTAAATGTTCGGCGTACACCCTCAGCAGGGGCATGATAACCTTTTTCTCCACCTTTAGTTTCGTCACCGCATTAGGATAGCTGCGGTACTGCTTCAGATACCTCTCATACATCTCCGCTGCGATCTCTTCGTCGAAATCATTGCCCCCCAGGAGCGTGTATCTGTTGGTGGCAATCTCATCCACCTTCAGGGCATCGCCAAGCCCTTCCCTCCTTTTGATCTCATGCATGGTAATATCCAGTGTTCCGCCCCCCAGGTCGAACACCATCACATTTTTCTTCTCACTCAGATCCAGAATATGGCTTGATATTTCGCCATTGTGGATCTGGTTGATCAGGTCATAGATCACGGCGTTGGGCTCGGACAAAAGCACGGGCCTCTCGCTGCCGTCTGCGTTCTTCACCTTGATCCCGGCCAGTTCCGCCGCGTCTCTGGTGGCTTTGCACATGGCAGAGTCAAAGTTTGCCGGCACGGTGATAACCGCGTCCGTGAGCTCGCACCTGTATATGTTCGAGGCGGATTTAAGCATATGCCGAAGGATCCGGGAAGAGATCATGGCCGGACTTTTGTCCGGCACATCCGGCGAAAGGCCCTCCGCCTCCGGCCTTCCCATCTGGCTTTTGATGGATTTTGCCACCAGATGAGGCCTGAGAGGGTACTGAACCTTGGCAAAGTCACCCACCAGGGGTTCATAGTTCTTTTCCTCCCTGTAGTAGACACAGGAAGGAAGTGTGGGTCTTTTCTCGGTGCTCAGCTTGGTCTCGGCAGAAACAGTATTGTAGATATCCACCGGCCTGGGTATATCCACCACTTTGCTGACTATGTCCCCGTTAGGCTTCACATTGATGGTTGCCAGCACGGAGTTGGTGGTTCCCAGGTCAATCCCCACACAGAGATCATTGTGCTCTCCATTCTTCATATCATTGTTCATTTTCTTCCTCCTTGAATTTCGGCCTGGAGATCTGAAGCTCCTTGTCCTTGTAGATCCATCCCGGGGACACCACCTTCACCTTCTTGGTCTCATCCATGGAGGCAAAGGGCGTCCCCTCATAGTTGCAGAATTCCACATCGGAAGCCACCACTTCCTTGACGGAATTGATCTTCATAATGGGCTCAATATGGCTGTCCCTGACAAACTGGATCAGCTTTTTCACCATAATCAGAAGGCCGTTGATCTCAATGGGAAGCTCATAATTGTTCTTCCGGAGCTCATCCATCCCCTTTCTCACCACAAGCAGTTCATCCAGAATACAGCCATATTTCTCAGAGTTGAGCCTGGTAAAGAAATCCGCCAGTTCCTTGGCCTTGCTGGCCTCCAGCTGCTCGTCAAACTCATCCTGCAGATCCTGAAGCATGGTGTTGGTCCTCTCCAGGGTGTTCTCCAGCTGGCTGATCCGCTTCAGCGCCTGTTCATAGGTCATCTGTTTGGCAGGCGCCGGCTGTACTTTCTTCTTCTCCTCCCTGTGCTGGGGAAAGCCGTATACCTCGCTGACGGCGTCTGCCATATCGTAGAAGAAATATCTGGCGAGAGTGCTTCCCAGCAGCATCAGACTGTCAGAATCGTCATAGATGTCTATCTCCGGATATTTTTCGTAGATCATAAGCGCCGCCATACGGTCCTGGGAGTCGTGTTTCTTGCCGCTCTTCAGCGCCGGCTCTTTCCTGCGCTTCTCAAACTTCTCGTAGCTCTCCCTGCTTCCGCCCAGAGCCTTGGCAAAGTAATCCGCTACTTCTCCGGCCCACTGCAGCAGTTCCTTTCGCTCTGACTGGTTTGACAGCTTTCTGCTGCGAAGCACCTGGATCACCTCGTTCCCCGTAAGGCTGCACCCAAACCTCTCGCCCATCTTGACGGCGCATTTTCTGGGTTCAATGTCGTGATCCCGGCAGATAATGGAGAAGATCCTGTTTTCCCTGACAATGTCCTCCTTGACCTGGCTGCCCTTCTTCACCTTTCTCTGCATGGCCCTGTGAATCTCGGCCAACACATCCTTCACCTTCTGGTCCCCAATCTTGATCATAAATTTACCTCCCTGCCTGCCTCCGGCAGACATTCTGAATTGTCTGAAACCGCCCTTTTCACACCGACGGCATTCATTTATGAAAGAAAGCCAAAACAAAGCATCCCTCAGTTTACAGCTTGTAGATCTCCTTTTCCTCCGCGAAAGTAAACTGAGTCCGGCACTCCCCGTCCATCATCATGGCCTGTTCTATGGTGCTGTCCCCCTCCCAGTACTCCCGGGAGCAGTGGACCAGAAATGCCTGTTTCGGATTCACCTTTTTGATAAAACTCTTCATCCCTGAAAAATCCTCATGGAGGGAGAAATCAATCTTTATCTCCTCGTACACGCCGAATCCCCTGCAGCGGTTCCTGGCTGTCACATACACATGGGGGCTGTTGATCCAGCTTCCCGGACTCACATGGTCATTCTCGTCCAGAACCGGTATGGACAGCTGCTCCATCTTCTCAATCAGCGGCAGAATGGAGTCGTCAATAAAGACCGGCACCTTCCCCTGATTCCGCTGGTTCAGCGTCTTGATAAATTCGATCCCCTTGCTCAGCTGCTGCACATGGCACATGACGGACCTGCCCCTGTCCACCATGCTGAAAATATTGTTGATGACACCGTAGAGACTGTCCGACCTTTTCCTGTAACCTGGGTGCTTTGCGTGCAGGCCGCAGAGAATCACCGTGTCCACCTGTTCCCCTGGCAGCAGGCACCCGTCCGTCAGCGCCGTCTTCTCCAGGGAAAAGTCGCCGGTGTACAGAATCCTCCGCCGTCCAAACTCAAACAGCAGCATCACCGCCCCCGGAATATGTCCCGCCGGAAGAAATGTCACCTTGTATCCCCCAAAGTTCATGGTCCGCATATAGCTGACCTTTACAATCTTATCCAGGATAAATTTTGCTCCCAGCCTCTCCTCCTCCGTCCTTCCCCCGCCAAGCATAAAGTTCTTGTCGTAGAGCTGATATTCGGTCAGAAGATAAGATACCTCCGACATATAGACTGACGGGCGTTCCGCCGATTTCATGAGCCGAAACAGATACCCCACATGATCTCCGTGGGCATGGGAGATAAAGATCTGGTTTATCTGGTTCATGCTCTGGATAAAAGGGGATGTGAGCAGAGAATACAGATCCGGTTCAAATACAACTCCCTCTTCAAACCCGATCCCTGCATCCAGGAGAATATTGTTGTCCCCAAGCCTCAGATAATAGCAGCTGGCACCCACTCGCTGGCCGCCCCCCAGAGGCATTAAAAATATATCCCGGTTCATGCTACCTCCTCCCAATCTTTCTTCCATTATAATTCCAAATACAACATTATGCAAGGCATGAAACCTGGAGTGTGTCTGAAAATTTCCCCTCCGAAAACCGAACCCCTTTCCCTTTTGTTTCATAAGTTAATGTAAATGGTAAAGGAAGGCGGAATTGCATTTTATGCAGAATATTCTGGAGCTGAAAAATATCGGCTATTCCTACCACAGCCTGCACGGAGAAACCCGGGCACTCCAGGACATTTCCTTTGGGGTGCGCCAGGGAGAATTCATCGCCATCGTAGGTCCCAGCGGCTGCGGAAAGTCCACCCTGCTGTCCATCATTGCGGGACTTCTGGCCCCTGAAGAAGGAACCATAAAAGTGAACAATCCCGACGGATCGCTGCACTATCCCAGAATAGGATATATGCTGCAGAGAGATCATCTGTTTGAATGGCGCACCGTCTACCGCAATGTGACCCTGGGCCTGGAATTGAATCATAAAATGACAAAAGAACGACTGGAGGCCGTGGAAAGGCTTCTGACCGACTACGGTCTAGACAAGTTCCGGGACAAACGCCCCAGCGAACTCTCCGGCGGCATGAAACAGCGGGCCGCCCTCATCCGCACTCTGGCCCTGGAGCCCCAGCTGCTCCTTCTGGATGAGCCTTTCAGCGCCCTGGATTACCAGACCAGGCTCTTTGTCTCGGCGGACATCTGCCGCCTGATCCGGGCAGCGGGAAAGACCATGATTATTATCACCCACGACCTGTCGGAAGCCATCAGTCTTGCCGACAGGATCATCGTTCTCTCCGGGCGTCCCGCCGTGGTCAAGAAGGAACTGACCGTAAAGCTGACCCTTGCGGACAATTCTCCCCTGGCTGCCAGGAACGCTCCCGAATTTCAGCAGTACTTCAATGAATTATGGGAGGATCTGACACATGAATCCTGAACAGAATAGGACAGAACAGAACAAGCCAGAAAAAACCTCCGGTAGAAAAAAGCCCTCCAGGGAACTCACAAAACAGGAAGAATTCATCAAAAACCACCGGCGCCACCACCATGAGATCGCATCCTGGCGCACTGTCATCTTTGTGCTCTTTCTGGCCCTCTGGGAAATCAGCGCCGGCTGCGGGTGGATCGACAGCTTCTTTTTTTCCAGTCCAAGCCGTGTGGCCCGGTGCTTTGCAGACCAGCTCAGGAACAATTCCATGCTCTCCCACATAGGAGTGACACTGTTTGAGACACTGCTGAGTTTCCTGCTGGTGCTGCTTTTCAGCCTGCTTATTTCAACCATGCTGTGGTATTCCGCAAAGCTTTCGGAGATCCTGGAGCCCTACCTGGTAGTGCTCAACAGCCTGCCAAAATCCGCCCTGGCCCCCCTGTTCATCGTATGGCTGGGCACAGGGACCAAGACCATTATCGTGGCAGGAATGTCGGTGGCCGTATTCGGTTCCATTATCAGCTTCTACACCGGCTTTCAGCAGGTGGATGCCGAAAAAATCACCCTGGTGTACACCCTGGGCGGCAGCAAGAGAGATGCCTTCTTCAAAGTGGTATTTCCCGGCTCCATCCCCATCCTTCTAAGCACGGCAAAGGTCAATATCGGCCTTGCCCTGGTGGGCGTTATCATCGGAGAATTCCTTGCCGCCAGGCGGGGGCTGGGATACCTGATCATCTACGGCTCCCAGGTTTTCCAGCTGGATATGGTGATCACCAGCATTATCATCCTGTGCATTATCGCCCTGGGATTCTACAAGTCAGTCCAGGTGATTGAACACCAGATCAAAAAACGCTTTAAGATGTAGCCGGATACAGCGGAACAGCAGAACAAAATAGATTGATTTGACCAAAAGCCGCAAACCAATGTCTGCGGCTTTTTGATGAAAAGCTCCCGACGGGACTCGAACCCGTGATCTATTGATTACGAATCAATCGCTCTACCAACTGAGCCACGGAAGCACGCCGACACCACTGTGCCGGTGATACTGCCGCACAGTCAAAACCGTGCAACAAAAAGTATTATACATGATTCCTCAAAATATTGCAACTCTTTTTGGAAATCTTTTCGGATTTTTTTGACAAGGCCCCAGGCAGTTTTAATGCTTCCAGCTTTCATGTTTTCAGCTTTCATGTTTCAGGACTGCCGCCCTGTATCCCCGTCTTTCTTTTCCACATGGACCACAAGCTGCTCCGGCGCAATCCGGATGCCCTTCTCCTCCAGCTTCAGCTTGCAGTTCTCCGCCACCCGCCATTTTCCCTGCCAGAAGTCTTCCTGCCTGAACCAGCACCTCACGTTCAGAATCACACAGGAAGGGGCCAGTTCATCCACAAACACCAGCAGATCCCTGTCCTTCAGGGAAGCCTCCTCCTCCGTGACCACCTGCAGCAGCACCTCTTTGGCCGCTCTCAGATCCTCCTCGTAGGAAATGCGCACTTTCACATCCATTCTCCGGGCCTCCTGCATGGTGACATTCACCAGGCTGTTGTTGGCCAGGTTGCCGTTGGGCAGGATCACCGTCTGGTTATCCGGCGTCACCAGCTCCGTATAAAAGATCTGAATCTGTGACACCGTCCCCTCGTGGCCGGTAAAACTTTCTTTGATATAGTCCCCCACCTTAAAGGGTTTTAAAACCAGAATCAGCACGCCCCCTGCCAGGTTGGACAGGCTGCCCTGGACAGCCAGGCCGATGGCCACTCCCGCCGATCCAAGCACCGCCACCACACTGGCGGCATCCAGGCCAAAAGAAGAAGCCAGCATCATCACCAGCAGCACATACAGCGCCGCCTTGATAAAAGAATCCGTAAACTGAATGGCTCCCAGCTCTGCATTGGCCCGCATCATGGACTTTTTCACAATCCGGCGCACCAGTTTGATCAGATGCACTCCCACCAGAAAAAGCACTGCGGTGAGCAGAATCCGCAGGCCAAAGCCCACAACCCTGTCAGGAAGCCGGTCCAGCAGATTCTGCATCATATCCGGCAGCGCATTTTCCGCGCTGCCGGACACTGCCAGGCCGAATATTCCCACTACTTCTGATCCTTTCCGGACGTACTCTTCTGGCTTTTCCTGCCCCTGGTGCCGCCCTGCTTCTCAGTCAGCTGCTCCGCTCCGGCGGCCTTTCTGCCTCTGGCGCCGTCCTGCTTCTCAGCCAGCTCCTTCTCTCCGGCAGCCTTCCTGCCTTTGGCGCCGCCTCCGGCGGCAGCCTTGGAGCCTGAACCCTTTTTCCTGGAGCCGGCAGTCTTTTTCTTCTCTGAAGTCTCAGCGGCGGACTCCTGCTCTTCCAAAGCAGCCATCTCTGTCCCGGACACCTGGGCGGTCTCCTGACTCTCCGCAGCGGGCGCTTCCTCCCTCGCCAGGGCTTCTCCAGCAACAGCTTCCCTCTCCCCAGTCTCCTCTGCCGGAACAAACTCTTCCAGGGCAGATTGTGCCCTGACAGCTTCATCCACGTCATCCGCATCATCAGGGGCGGACGCAGACTCAGCGGCCTTTGCCACGGCGGCTTTCCCCCTGGTCCTGGAAGCAGTCTCACTCTCAGCGGCCTTCTTCTTGTCGTTCTTAGCCGCCTCCTTGGCAAGCTCCGCCGCCGTGAGAGGGACATACCTCAGAATGCTTAAGGACAGCGGCGCCAGATTTATGGTCACAGAGTAAGGCCTGTCATCCCACTCAACCTCCCTGCTCCTCTTCACGCGATTGTTCACAATGCCCGTGCCCCCATAGCGCTCATCGTCGGTGTTCAGCACCTCCTTGTACTTTCCATAGTAAGGTACACCTGTCGTGATCTCCCGCTCCACACCGGAGAAATTGGCCAGTACCACCAGCACGTCATTTTTCCCTTCTCCCTTTCTCAGGAAAGTCAGGTAGCAGTCATTGGCAGAGATATGGTTCACCCACTCAAAACCATTCGGGTCATCGTCCAGAACGGACAGCTCCGGCAGACTGCGGTAGCAATGGTTCAAGTCTTTCACCAGAGCCGCAATGCCCCTGTGCTCCGGCACCTGGGCCAGCTCCCACTGCACCCGCCTTCCCTCGTTCCACTCGTCAAATTCCCCCAGATCCTGCCCCATAAAGAGCAGCTTCTTGCCCGGATGCACCATCATAAAAGCATATGTCAGCCTCAGATTGGCGAACTTCTGCTCCCTGTCGCCGGGCATCTTCCCCAGCATGGTGGCCTTTCCGTGTACCACCTCGTCATGGGAGAACACAAGCATAAATTTCTCGCTGTAGGCATAGACCATGCTGAAAGTGAGCTCCCCGTGGTGGTGGCTGCGGAAATAAGGGTCAAACTTGATATACTGCAGATAATCGTTCATAAAGCCCATATTCCACTTCAGGTCAAAGCCCAGCCCGTCCTCCTCCAGATTCCCTGTGATCCTGGGAAAGGCCGTGCTCTCCTCGGCAATGGACAACACCCCGGGATTGCGCTTCTTCATGATAGAATTCAGGTGCTTGATCAGCTCAATGGCCTCCAGATTTTCCTTGCCCCCGTAGATATTGGCCACCCACTCCCCGTCCTTCTTGCCATAGTCAAGATAGAGCATGCTGGCCACAGCGTCCATACGGATGCCGTCCACATGGAACTTCTCCACCCAGAACAGAGCGTTGGCAATGAGATAGTTGGACACCTGAGGCCTGCCGTAGTTGTAGATCAGAGTCCCCCAGTGAGGATGGCTTCCCTGTCTGGGATCCCTGTGCTCATAGAGGCATGTCCCGTCAAAGTTGGACAGCCCGTACACATCCCTGGGAAAATGGGCAGGCACCCAGTCCAGAATAACCCCTATCCCGGCCTTGTGGAGTTCATTGACAAAATACATAAAGTCTTCCGGCGTACCGTATCTGGAGGTGGGAGCATAATACCCCACCACCTGGTATCCCCAGGAGGCGTCGAAGGGATGCTCCATCACCGGCATCAGCTCCACATGGGTGTACCCCATCTCCTTCACATAGGGAATCAGCCGGGCTGCGATTTCACGGTAATTGGCATAGGGCTCTCCCTCCGGGGCATCCGCCACAGAGCCCAGGTACATCTCGTACACGCTCACAGGGGCGTTGCCGGTCTGGAATTTTTCCCTGGCCTTCAAAAATCCTGCGTCCCCCCAGGCAAAACCGTTCAGATCCGCCACCACAGACGCCGTCTCCGGGCGCAGCTGCGCGGCGTTTCCGTAAGGATCGGACTTCAGATAGGTCAGGCCTCCCTTGAGCTTCAGCTCATATTTATAGTTGTCCCCAGGGCCCGCATCAGGCAGGAAAAGCTCAAATATGCCCGAGTCCCCCAGCCTGCGCATCTGGTGCATCCTTCCGTCCCATCCGTTAAAATCTCCCACCACACTGATCCGCATGGCTCCGGGAGCCCAGACCGCAAAGTACACACCCTTCACACCTTCCAGAACCATGGGATGAGCTCCCAGTTTCTCATAGATGGTATAGTGTATGCCGTTCTTGAATTTTTCCATATCCTCCTGGGAGATCTGGGGCGAAAAACGGTATGCATCCCCCCGCGCCCGCTCTGTGCCGTCCTTTTCTTTTACCAGATAGTGGTACACAGGAAGATCCTCCGCCTTCTCCGGAAGCAGGGCTGCAAAATACCCGTCCTCGTCCGCAACCTCCATCTCCACTTTCCTGCCACCCTTCTCAAACACCATGGAAGCGCTCTCCGCACCGGGAAAATACGCCTGTACCAGTGTCTGCTTTCCCGCCGGATGGGGTCCCAGCAGTTCATGGGGATTGTCGCACTCAGAATAAATGATCTCCTCGATTTTAGGCCAGTTCATCAGCTGGTATGTTTTCTTGTCCATAACCTGTATCCTTTCAAAATGAATCTTGGTTCACAATCAGTTTGGCAATGATAAAATGGAACCTTCCGGACCGCCATCCTCCAAGTGGTGCAGGAACAGCCCGCTCCTGAGCTTGGGTTCAAACCATGTGGACTTGGGCGGCATGAGCCTGCCCGCATCCGCAACCGCGAACAGCTCCCCGATGGAAGTGGGATACATGGAAAACGCCACCTTCATATCCGTGTGCACCCTTCGCTCCAGCTCTCCCAGCCCCCGGATGCCTCCCACAAAGTCAATCCTTTTGTCCGTCTTGGGATCCTGTATCCCCAGAACCGGCCCCAGCAGGTGGTTCTGGAGCAGGGACACATCCAATCCGTCCACGGCATCCTGGCTCAGGAGATGGGGCTTTGCGGCAAGACGATACCATTTTTCTCCCAGATACATCCCAAAGACTCCCTTTCTCTCCGGGCTGCAGGGCCGGTCCCACTCTTCCACGGCAAAATTCTCCCCTATCCTGCCCAGAAATTCCTCCTCCGTGAAACCGTTCAGGTCTTTGATCACCCGGTTATAATCCAGAATGTGCAGCTCCTCATCAGGAAACAGCACGGAGAGAAAATAGTTGAATTCCTCACTGCCGTCATATCCCGTATGCTGCTGCCTTCGCAGCATGCCCACCCGCACGGCGGAAGCACAGCGGTGGTGGCCGTCCGCTATGTAGACGGCGGGAAGTTCCTCAAAGAGCAGCCGGATCTGCCGGATCCGCTCCTCCTCCCTGACCACCCACACACGGTGCCCGATACCGTCCTCCGACACAAAGTCATAGAGAGGTTTCTCCTTCTTGACCGCTTCGGTCAATTCCCGCAGCTCCCCGCAGGCCCGGTAGGCCAGAAAGATAGGCCCTGTCTGCATATTACAGACATCCACATGGCGCACCCTGTCCTCCTCCTTATCCGCCCTGGTGTTCTCGTGCTTTTTAATCACATTATTCCTGTAATCGTCGATGGAAGCACAGCCCACAATGCCCGTCTGGCTCCTGCCCTCCATGGTCAATTCATACAGATAAAACACCGGCCTCTCTTCCCTGACAAACTGCCCCTCCCTGATACGGCTCTCCAACAGGGAAGCCGCTTTCCGGTACACTTCCGGCGCATAGGTGTCCACCTCCGGGCCAAAGGCCGTCTCCGCCCTGTCCACTGCCAGAAAAGAATCCGGATTCCTCCTGACAGCCTGGACAGCTTCCTCCCGGTTGTACACATCATAGGGCAGAGCGGCGATCCTTTTCTCCATCCCCGGAGCAGGACGGTATGCGCGAAACGGTCTGATCTGTGCCATTTCCATGTCCCCTTTTCTAAAATATACCCTTTTTTCCCAATAGATACATTTTAACAAAAATATCTGTACTTAACAAGCATCTAGTGCTAAACTATATTTTAAAAATTGTATTAAATTTTTGAAAAGCGAGGTATTTCTATGACAGATGAACAGAGAGTCATATTAGAGCGCATCAACAGTTATGCAGAAAACGTCCTGGGAGAGATTGATCCCCAGAAGGTGCAGGTGTCCGTACAGCTGGACAAGCTCAGGCCGGTGATGGAGGAGATCGCCGCCGAGAAGGGCATGAGCCTGGAGGATATGTTCATCCTCTACATGGACATCCAGAGCGAGGCCTCCTGTTCCACCAACGAAAAACTCCGGGAAAGCCTGCAGGATGTCAACGCAGGCATGGACGGGGCCTCCCCCCTGCTGTTCCGCTGAAAAAGTCCCTTACCCAGCCACAGGCCCGCACAGACCAAGGATACCTGCAGGATAAGGTTTCCCGGGCCATTTCTCTAAAACAGTTTCACCAAAAACAGGATCCGCCTGCTTTTTTCTGCGGGCGGATCCTGTTTTTCCTGCCTTATTTATGTCTTACCGCTTCCTTCATGGGCAGCCCGGTGGAATAATCCAGCTGTCTGGGCTCATACTCCTCATTCTCCCTCTGGCGGGTGTAGCCGTCGCAGTCCCAGGTAGGATTCTCCAGATTTTTTCTCCAGGGCCTGAATTTCCACTGGTATCCCCGGAAAGGATCCCTGGTGAGATTCATCCAGTCAAGCAGCAGCTGGTGGAGCCTGACTTTCTCCTGGTCGCAGCTCTCATCCCAGATCAGATTCTTCATCTCGTAGGGATCCTGCTCCTGATCATAGAACTCATCCACCAGATCCAAAAGGTGGACCGCCAGCTTATAGCGCCCGTCAAAAATGGCCCGCATCATCTGAATCCCGCCAAAACCGTCGTGGTCAATCTCATAGCGGGTAAATTCCGTCACCACATACTCGTTTGTCCGGACCTCCGGATGGTACACCTCCTCCAGAAGACTCTTTCCCTCAAAGCATTTGGGAACCGGAAGTCCCATGTACTCCATCACCATGGCGGGAAGGTTGATATGGCTGACAGGATGCTCATCCACCACTCCCTGGGGCACCCCGGGACCTGCAATCAGCAGGGGCACACGGGCGATCTCATTGTACATCACAGGCCCCTTTGCATACAGACAGTGACTCTCCAGGGCATCCCCATGGTCGGAAGTATAGATCACCAGGGCATCGGGAGCATATTTGCTGATGCTCTCCATCACCCTCCCCAGCTGGGCGTCTGCAAAGGAATTGCAGCCCAGGAATCCGGACACTCGAATCTTGACCGCATCCCTGTCAGTCTCCCTGTTTCTTCCCGCCCAGATTTGCTGATACTGGGGCTTTCCCTCCAGAGTATCCCACACATTGGGAGATTTGGGGAATTCATAGCCGTCGAACATGGAGGCATAGGGTTCCGGGCAGAGCATGGGCTGGTGAGGTTCGTCCAGGGACACCGTCAGAAAGAAGTCCTCTTCTCCGTGTTTTTCCAGGAAGTCAATGGCCCGCTGAGCACAGCGGTATCCGAAAGTAAAATCCGCCTCCATGCCCTTCCTGCAGGTCTCATACTGCCGGGAGGCCACTCTCTCCTCCTCCGTCAGTTCTTCCAGGTAATTCCTCATGTCATACCAGTACTCCGGGTCCCAGCCCTCCGGGCAGACTCCCAGCCCAAAATAGTCTCCCCCGTCCAGATGCCATTTCCCCACATAGGCCGTGCGGATCCCATTGTCGGATAGCCTCTGCCCGATGGTCTTCACATTTGCCCCCAGGGCAATGCAGTTTCCAAAGCTCCCGTTGGAGTGGGGATAGATTCCTGTGAACAGTGCCGACCGCGCAGGCCCGCAGACCGGCTGGCAGGAGTAGGCGTTCTGATAACGCACTCCCCTCTCCGCCAGAGCGTCCAGACAGGGAGTGCGCATGTCCGGGTTTCCGTAACAGCTCACCATGTCCTGTCGTGTAGAATCTGTCATCAATAATACAATTTGTCTCTTTCCGGCTCCCATTTCTACCTCTTTTCTCGCCGGAAGTCCAAAAGGACGCTGCCGCCCCCTGGAGCTCCCTGAATTTATGCCTTCACAATCCTCACCCGGAACACACCGCTGATCTTCTCCAGAGCCTCCACCATATCCTGGGTGGGCTTCTCCTCCACGTCCAGCATGGTGTAAGCCACTTCCCCCCGGGACTTGTTGGTCAGATCGCTGATGTTAATGCCCTTGTCGCCGAATTCGGCGGCGAACTTGGTGATCATATTGGCGATATTTTTGTGGAAAATCGCCACCCGCCCTGCCTTGGTACAGATTCCCATATCGCAGGAAGGATAGTTCACACTGTTCTTGATATTGCCGTTCTCCAGATAGTCCATCATTTCTTCCACAGCCATCACGGCACAGTTGTCCTCGGACTCCGCCGTGCTGGCTCCCAGATGGGGGATCACAATACAGCCCGGCTGTCCTGCCGTGACAGGGTTGGGGAAATCGGACACATACCGGGCGATCTTGCCGCTCTGGATCCCCTCCAGAACATCCTTCTCATTTGCCAGCAGGTCCCTGGCAAAATTCAGCAGAATCACACCCTTTTTCATCTTTGCAATGGACACCGCATTGATCATGCCCCTGGTGGAGTCCATCAAAGGCACATGGATGGTGATGTAATCACACTGGGAGTAGATATCGTCCTCATTGAGCACATGGATCACTGACCGGCTCAGACTCCAGGCCGCGTTCACGGACAGATAAGGATCGTACCCGTAAACTTCCATCCCCAGGGACACCGCAGCGTTGGCCACCTTCACCCCGATGGCCCCCAGGCCGATGACACCCAGCCTCTTGCCCATGATCTCGGTGCCGGCAAAATTCTTCTTCTCCTTCTCTGCAGCCTTGGCGATATCCCCGTTCTCCCGGGAAGCTTCCACCCACTTAATGCCGCCCACCACATCCCGGGCCGCCAGAAGCATCCCCGCCAGCACCAGCTCCTTCACCCCATTGGCATTTGCTCCAGGGGTGTTGAACACCACAATACCGTGCTCCGCGCATTTATCCAGGGGAATGTTGTTCACTCCGGCCCCGGCCCTGGCCACCGCCAGAAGCCCTTCCGGCAGCTCCATGTCATGCATGGAAGCGCTCCTGACCAGAATGCCGTCCGCCTCCTCAAACTGAGCGGTGATCTCGTATTTTTCGCTGAAATTCTTAAGCCCCACATCGGCGATGGGGTTCAGACAATTGATCTTATACATAACTCTCCTCTTCTCTCACGTCACAACAAAGTCAGTTTTTCTTCTCAAAATCCTTCATGAACGCCGCCAGTTTCTCCACACCTTCCATGGGCATGGCGTTGTAGATGCTGGCGCGCATGCCGCCCACGCTCCTGTGTCCTTTCAGGTTCTCGAAGCCTGCCTCCTTTGCCTCCTTGACAAATTTCGCATCCAGCTCCTGGTTGCCCGTCACAAAAGGCACATTCATCAGGGAGCGGTCTTCCCTGCGGACAGTCCCGTGAAAAAGACTGCTGCCGTCCAGGAAATCATAGAGAATACCGGCTTTCTTCTCATTGTATGCCTTCATGGCCTCCAGGCCGCCCTTCCCCTTCAGCCACTTAAACACCTTGCCGCAGATATAGATGCCGTAGGCGGGAGGGGTATTGTACAGGGAATTGTTGTCCACATGGGTCTTATAGCGCAGCATGGTGGGCGTGCCCGGAAGCACCTCCTCTGTCACCAGATCCTCCCGGACAATCACGATAACCACCCCTGCGGGGCCGATATTTTTCTGCACACCCCCGTAGATCAGCCCGTATTTTGCCACATCCACCGGCTCGGAGAGGAAACAGCTGGACACATCCGCCACCAGGGGCTTTCCCTTGGTGTCAGGCAGGGTCTTGAACTTGGTGCCGTAGATGGTATTGTTCTCGCAGATATACACATAGTCCGCATCCGGGCTCACAGGCAGATCGGAGCAGTCCGGAATATAGGAAAAAGTCTCATCTTCAGAAGAGGCAATCTTGTTGGCTTTTCCGTAGAGAGCCGCCTCCTGGTAAGCTTTCTTTGCCCACTGCCCTGTCACAATGTAGTCTGCAACCCGGTTTTTCATCAGGTTCATGGGAATCATGGCAAACTGCTGGCTGGCGCCTCCCTGGAGGAAGAGCACTTTATAGTTGTCAGGAATCCCCATCAGCTCCCGCAGATCCGCCTCCGCCTCCTTGATGATGGTCTCATACGCCTTGGAGCGGTGGCTCATCTCCATGACGGACATGCCCGTGCCCCTGTAATCCAGCATTTCCTCCGCTGCCTCCCGCAGCACCTCCTCCGGCAGGACAGCGGGTCCCGCGGAAAAATTATATACTCTTGCCATTTCTTTCTCCTCCTCAAACCTAAATATATGCAGCTGTATTCCTCAGAAATTGTCGAAAAGACACTTCCTCAGTAAAACATCACCACAGGAGTCCCCAGTTCCACCATATCATAGAGCCTGGCAGCCACCTGGGTGGACATGTTGATACACCCGTGGGAGCCGTTGGTCTTGTAGATCTCCCCGCCGAATTTGGACCGCCAGCTGGCGTCGTGAAGACCGATTCCTCCCTTCACAGGCATCCAGTACTTTACAAAGGAAGAATACCCCGGTCCCCGCAGGGTCCTGTTGCGCTGTTTGTTGTAGACAAAATTGATCCCCTCCGGCGTCCCGTATTTTTTTGCCAAATTCCCCGTGACCACATCCGTCTCCAGGGCAATCTCCCCCTCCACGTAATAATACAGCTTCTGCTCCGTCAGGTCCACTTCTATATAGGTATCTCCTATGTCGTCAAGGCCCCTGGCATACCCTTCCTGGCTGTAGGCGGGCACATGGGTTCCGGCCGCCTCCGCCCCTTCCTGCAGAGCCTCCAGAAGATACGCCGTCTCCGCCTCCACGTCCAGCTTCGTGCCGTAGGTCACATATTCCACTCTGACCGTCTCGCCTCTGGTGGCCGCAAAGTCCCTCTCCGTGCCGCAGGTGTCATAGCGGGCCGCCAGGGACTCCACCCACTGCCGGACCCCTTCAGGACTCACCACAATCTTCCCCTCCCCGTCCAGGGAAAGGCTCCCGTTGACCGGGTCAGTCGCCAGAAATCCCCCTGCAATATCCGAAGTCAGAGAGAATTTTTCCGCCCCCATGTCATAGAGGATCTCCCCGCACCGGGCCTGGAACCGGCTTACCTGCCCCCAGAGCTCCCTCTGGAAAGTGTCCGCCTCCGTGTCAGGCAGGTCCCTGTAGCAGCTCTCCTCCAGGCGTATCTGGGTCACACCCTCTTTCAGACATTCTTTTAAAAACACATAGGCGGCCTCCGGGTCCAGCCGTCCCCGGTTGCCGTCCTGAAGCGTATATCCCTCCTGGGTACGGCAGAGGAGTACTCCCTCCGGGCGGGTGCGCTCCCCCTCCACCAGGGGAAGGCTGTCAAAGCATTTCCGCAGCTTCTCCTCCTCCACCCGGTAGCCCTGGGGCGCCACCTCACAGGACACGGGACTGCGCAGGTTGTCCGGCCAGAAGCCGGTGGCGTTCTGTTCCAGATACTCTCTTAATGAGAGGGTATAGTCAGGCCGGATCCCCGCCTCCTCCATGTCCATCTCCCAGAAGACGCCGTCAGCTCCCGCCACCTGCACCACGGACAGTTCCGCCCCCTGGGCCAGCTCCTGGTTTACCTCTTCCACCGTCTTGCCGGTACAGTAAACCCCATTGATCCAGGTGTTCACAGGAAAATGGCTCCGGTAGTACAGCACCAGGGCAAAGAATCCCCCCAGCGCCAGAAACGCCCCGCAGGACATAAAAAATACAAAAAACTTAAGTAGTTTCTTCATGCGTACGCCAAATTCCTATATGTCGTCCCCGTCAAAAACCTCCTCAATGGGCGCCCCTGCAGGCACCATGGGAAATACTTTGTCATCCTCCGGAATCATGCACTCCACAAGCACAGGCCTCTTTAAAGCGATGGCCTTCTCCAGCACCGGGGCCAGCTCCTCTTTCTCCGTCACCCGGAATGCGGCGCATCCCAGGCCCTCTGCCACCTTGCAGAAATCCACGCTGTCGTTCAGCACCGTCTGGGAATAGCGCTTTCCGTAGAACAGAGTCTGCCACTGACGCACCATCCCCAGCACATGGTTGTTGATCACCACCTGAACGATGGGGATATTGTACCGGCCTGCGGTGGCCAGTTCGTTCATGTTCATGCGGAAGCACCCGTCCCCGGCAATGTTGACACAGATCCGGTCAGGCTGTCCCAGCTGGGCCCCGATACAGGCTCCCAGGCCGTAGCCCATGGTTCCCAGGCCCCCGGAGGACAGGAACGTGCGGGGCTGCGTATAGTGATAATACTGGGCCGCCCACATCTGGTGCTGTCCCACATCCGTTGTGATCAGCGCCTCCCCGCCGGTGACGGCCTCCAGAGTCTCTATCACATAAGGGCAGGAAAGCCGGGAGGTATCATACTTTAAAGGATACTTATCCTTCAGCTCCTGCACTGCCTTCATCCATGCGGAATGATCCTGCCTGGTAAGCCTCTGGTTCAGCTGCCCCAGCACAAGCTTCAGATCTCCCACCAGTCCGGCGTCCACCCGGATATTCTTGTTGATCTCCGCCGCGTCAATGTCAATGTGGATAATCCTGGCATTCCGGGCAAATTTTTTAGGATTGCCCGTAACCCTGTCAGAGAACCTGGCCCCCAGGGCAATCAAAAGATCACACTGGCTCACTCCCAGATTGGACGCCTTGGTGCCGTGCATGCCGATCATACCCGTATAGCGGAAGCTTCTGCCGTCAAAGGCCCCCTTTCCCATAAGGGTATCGCACACAGGAGCATCCACCAATTCCACAAACTCCCGCACTTCCTCACAGGCGTCAGAGAGCACGGCCCCGCCACCCAGGTACACAAAGGGCTTCCTGGCGGCCTGGATGTACTCCACCGCCCGATCCAGATCCTCCTGGGTGCAGCCCATCACAGGCTCCTCCTGCGGCTGGATCTTCCCAGGGGTGTACTCGCACACCGCCGCCGTCACATCTTTGGTGATATCCACCAGCACCGGGCCGGGCCGGCCGCTGCGGGCGATGGTGAAGGCCCTGCGGAGAGTATCCGCCAGCTCCTCCACATTTTTCACAATATAGCCGTGCTTGGTGATGGGCATGGTAACGCCGGCAATGTCCACCTCCTGGAAGCTGTCCTTGCCCAGAAGGGGAAGGGTCACATTGGCCGTGATGGCCACCATGGGCACGGAGTCCATATAAGCGGTGGCAATGCCCGTGACCAGGTTGGTAGCGCCGGGGCCGCTGGTGGCCATGCACACGCCCACCCTGCCTGTGGCCCTGGCATATCCGTCCGCCGCATGGGCCGCGCCCTGTTCATGGGAGGTGAGAATATGCCTGATCTCGCCGCTGTGTTTGTACAGCGCATCATATATGTTCAGGATAGAGCCGCCCGGATAGCCGAAAACGGTGTCCACGCCCTGCTCTTTTAAGCATTCTACGACAATTTCAGATCCATTTAACTGCATGTTCATTCTCCTTCAGATATTGGTATGGATTTCGTGTGCCTGGCTGCAGCATATCTCAAAACAGCGCCTTATTTTGCGGGAAACTCCAGCACCGCGCCCCGGTTTCCGCTTGTGACCAGCTCCCTGTACCTGGACAGGTATCCCCCGGAAACCCTGGGCTCCCTGGGCTGCCATGCGGCCCTGCGCCGGTCAAGCTCCTCTTCCGGCACCAGCACATCCAGTTTGTTCTCCGGGATATTGATGCTGATGATATCGCCCTCTTCCACCAGGGCAATGGGGCCGCCCACCGCAGCCTCCGGGGACACATGTCCGATGGAAGCCCCCCGGGAAGCGCCGGAAAAACGTCCGTCGGTGATAAGCGCCACACTGGAGCCAAGTCCCATGCCCGCGATGGCGGAGGTGGGGTTGAGCATCTCCCTCATGCCCGGGCCGCCCTTGGGGCCTTCGTAGCGGATGACCACCACGTCCCCCGCCACGATTTTGCCGCCCTTGATGGCATCGATGGCATCCTCCTCGCAGTCGAACACCCTGGCAGGGCCCTGGTGCACCAGCATCTCGGGCACAACGGCGGAGCGCTTCACCACGCCGCTGTCCGGGGCCAGATTCCCCTTGAGAATGGCGATGCCCCCTGTCTCGGAGTAGGGATTCTCCACCGGCCGGATCACTTCCGGGTTCAGGTTCCTGCAGTTTTTGATATTTTCACCCATGGTGGTGCCGTTGACGGTCATGCAGTCCAGGTGCAGCAGATTCCTTTTGGACAGCTCATTCATGACCCCATAGACACCCCCTGCCTCGTTCAAATCCTCCATATAGGTAGGGCCTGCAGGGGCCAGATGACACAGGTTCGGCGTCCTGGCAGAGAGCTCATTGGCCAGATCCAGGTCAAGGTCCACCCCCGCCTCCCTGGCGATGGCCGGGATGTGCAGCATGGTGTTGGTGGAACAGCCCAGAGCCATATCCACGGTGAGAGCATTCTGGAATGCCTCCGGAGTCATGATATCCCGGGGCTTGATATCCCTCTCCACCAGCTCCATAATCTTCATGCCCGCATGTTTTGCCAGACGGATGCGCTCAGAGTACACCGCCGGTATGGTGCCGTTGCCCCGAAGTCCCATGCCGATGGCTTCCGTGAGACAGTTCATGGAATTGGCGGTGTACATGCCGGAACAGGAGCCGCAGGTAGGGCAGACTTTCTCCTCATACTCACACAGCTCTTCCATGGTCATGGCGCCTGCAGCCACGCTGCCCACCGCCTCGAACATGGAGGAAAGACTCTTCTTCTCCCCCTTAACACGGCCCGCCAGCATGGGTCCCCCGGACACAAAAATGGTGGGGATGTTCACCCTGGCAGCGGCCATCAGCAGGCCCGGGACGTTTTTGTCGCAGTTGGGAATGCACACCAGGCCGTCAAAGCCGTGGGCCAGAGCCATGCACTCAGTGCTGTCCGCAATAAGATCCCTGGTCACAAGGGAATATTTCATGCCCACATGCCCCATGGCGATACCGTCGCACACGGCGATGGCCGGAAACATCACCGGAGTCCCCCCTGCCATGGCCACGCCCATCTTCACCGCCTCTGCAATCTTGTCCAGATTCATATGGCCGGGAACAATCTCATTGTAGGAGCACACGATCCCGATCAGGGGACGCTGCCTTTCCTCCTCCGTATACCCAAGAGCATTGAACAGGCTCCTGTGAGGCGCCTGGGCCGTGCCTGTCTTTACCGCATCACTTCTCATGTTCTCTATCTCCTTCCATCCCGGGCCTCACAGCCCGCAGCCCATATCTTTTATTTCCTGATTAACGGATGTGCTCCGCCAGCAGATCGCCCATCCTGCTGCAGCCCACCTGCCTGCAGCCCTGGGACATAATGTCCGCTGTCCTCCAGCCCTCTGCCAGAACCTGCTTCACGGCATCCTCAATGGCCTGGGCCTCCCTGTCCAGGTCAAAGCTGTAGCGCAGCATCATGGCGGCGCTCAAAACCGTAGCGATGGGATTTGCCACATCCTGTCCCGCAATATCCGGGGCGGAGCCGTGGCTGGGCTCATAGAGGCCGAACTTGCTCTCGTTGAGGCTGGCGCTGGCCAGCATGCCAATGGAGCCTGTGACCATGCTGGCTTCATCGGAAAGAATATCCCCGAACATATTCTCTGTGAGGATCACGTCAAACTGCGCCGGATCCCTCACCAGCTGCATGGCACAGTTGTCCACCAGCATATGCTCCAGTTCCACTTCCGGATAGTCCTTTGCCACCTCTTCCACCACTTTCCTCCACAGTCTGGAGGAGTCAAGCACATTTGCCTTGTCCACACTGGTCACTTTCCGGCGGCGCTTCATGGCAATGTCAAATCCTTTCACCGCAATGCGGCGGATCTCGTTCTCGTCATAAGTGAGGGTGTCCACGGCCTTAGTGACGCCGTTTTCCTTGTAGGTCCTGCGCTCTCCAAAGTACAGGCCCCCGGTGAGCTCCCGCATAATCAGCATGTCAAAGCCCTTCCTGCTGATCTCCTCCTTTAGAGGACATGCTCCTGCCAGTTCGTCGTAGAGCACTGCCGGACGCAGGTTGGCAAACAGATTCAGCACTTTCCGAATGGCCAGAAGCCCTGCCTCCGGACGCCGATCCGGGGGCAGCTTATACCAGGGGGACTTGGTGGGATCGCCGCCGATGGAGCCCATCAGCACTGCGTCCCCTGACCTGGCCGCCACCACAGCCTCCTCTGTGAGGGGAACCCCGTGCACGTCAATGGACGCCCCTCCCATAAGAATATCCTGAAAGACCATCTTATGCCCATGGACCTCCCCGATCTTCTCCAGAACTTTCTTTGCCTCCGCTATAATCTCCGGCCCGATACCGTCGCCGGGAATGCATGCAATATGTAATTCCATGATCTGTCCTTTCCGCGGCAGGCCCTCTGCCGCCTCTGTCTGCCACCTCCGGGCATTTCTTATCATAATAGCCGATACAGGGAAAAATAGCAATAAAATGATACAATAAATCAACCACAAGCACAAATGAAGTATGGCGGCTGACAGTAAAACAGACCGGCGCTCTCCAGCACCAGTCCGCCTTCACCACATCTTCACTTAGGAATTGTCGAAAAATAACCGTTACGGTTAATTCTCCCCCGGCTTCTCCACACGGCTTATCGCGGACTTTTCCATGGGGATGCGGCAGTTCTTGTTGCTTCCGAATTCTACAATCACCATGTCATCCTTCATGTCAATGACAATGCCGTAAAAACCCGAAGTGGTCAGCACACAGTCCCCTATGGCCAGGGATGAGAGCATGGCGGCCAGCCGCTTTTTCTCCTTGCTCTGAGGGCGCATCATAAAAAACCACATGGCGCCGATCACTACCACATACATGAGCACAATGCTCAGGAGCCCCATGCCGCCGCCCTGGACTGCCGCCGCATCCGCCCCTGCCGCTGCATCTGTCAATAATATACCCATTTTTCCTCCCTTTCCGGCGTCAGACGCCACACGCTTGTCAAGACACCATAATACACAAAAAAACCTCATTGGTCAAGGGACTTTGCCATACTTTCCAATTTCCTCTTCTTATAATCGCCAAACCTTCCCTGGTCCAGAGCCTCCCGGATCTCCTCCATCATGGTGTTGTAGAAGTACAGGTTGTGCAGCACACACAGCCGCATGCCCAGCATCTCTTTGGCCTTCAGCAGATGGCGGATATAGGCTCTGGAGTGCCGCCTGCAGGCGGGACACCCGCAGCCCTCTTCTATGGGCCGGTCATCCAGCTCGTACTGTGCGTTAAATAAGTTCAGCTTTCCCTGATTGGTGTACACATGCCCGTGGCGTCCGTTTCTGCTGGGGTAAACGCAGTCAAAGAAATCCACTCCCCGCTCCACCCCTTCCAGGATATTGGCAGGGGTTCCCACCCCCATCAGGTATGTGGGCCTGTCTTTGGGCAGATAAGGCACCACCTCATCCAGGATATGGTACATCTCCTGGTGGGTCTCCCCCACCGCCAGGCCTCCCACTGCATAGCCGTCCAGTTCCAGCTCCGCGATTTTTTTTGCATGTTCTATGCGGATATCCGGGTACACCGCCCCCTGGTTGATGCCAAAGAGAAGCTGTCTGGGATTGATGGTGTCCTCCAGACTGTTCAGCCGTGCCATCTCCTTTTTGCACCGCACCAGCCACCTGGCCGTGCGGTCCACGGACGCCTGCACATAACTTCTGTCAGCCTTGCTGGGAGCGCACTCGTCAAAAGCCATGGCGATGGTGGAGGCCAGGTTGGACTGGATCTGCATGCTCTCCTCAGGCCCCATGAAAATCTTGCGGCCGTCCACATGGGAGTTAAAATAAACACCCTCCTCCTTAATCCTGCGCAGCCCCGCCAGGGAAAACACCTGGAATCCCCCCGAATCCGTCAGTATGGGCCTGTCCCAGGACATAAACCTGTGAAGCCCTCCCAGCTGCTTTACCACCTTGTCCCCAGGGCGCACATGCAGATGGTATGTGTTGGAAAGCTCCACCTGGGTCTTAATCTGCTCCAGATCCCCTGTATCCACGGCGCCTTTGATGGCGGCCGCGGTTCCCACATTCATAAACACCGGCGTCTGTATGGTGCCGTGGACTGTCACAAGCTCCGCCCGTTTGGCCCGGCCCTCCTGTCTGATAATACGATACATTCTCTATTCCTCCCCGTCCCGGCAGACCAAGCCCACTGTTTCACGGTTCCACAGTCTCACTTCACGCCCAGAAGACTGCGAAACAGCACGTTCAGCGCTTCCCAGTCCGCATTCCTGTCATCTGCCATCTGTTCTGTTTTTTCCATATAATAATTCAGTTCTCTGAGGATGTACTCATTAACCCGGTCTATCCGCGCACCCTCTTCTCCCTCGGACATCCGCATCTTCTCCGCCAGAAGCTTTTCCACGGCAGGACGCATTTCCTCTTCCAGCACTTCCCTGCACAGATCTCGAAACAGCACCGGGGGCGGCGAGGCCTTTTTCTCAATCCACCTGCAGGCCAGCAGAGGCCGAAGCACATAGAAATATTTCTTATACCGCACCCTTTCCCCCGTAAGGTATTCCATATAATTCTTTTTGGCCGTCCCATAGTAGTGACACATGGCGCTTTTGCAGGAAAAATAATCCCGTGCCACCGCCCGGACCGCCTCCCAGTCCGCGGTGGTCCGGTACACAACAGGGGACTGGGACCATTCAAACAAAGTGGCATTGGACTTGTGAAAATGCTGCAGCACTTTGGACAGATCCCACCCGTTTATGTCTAGCGTCTCGTCCAGCTCCCATTCCAGCGTATCCGCCTTGGGCTGCAGCCCCAGATAATACTCCAGGGGCCTCACATACACAAACCTCACGTCATAATCACTGTCAGGGGAGGCAAATCCCCAGGCCCTGCTGCCAGACTCCACCCCGTGGATCACCCTCACATGCTCCTTTTCCTGGATCTCCTCCAGTTTCTGCCGAACCAGCTCCTCCACAGGCCCCTCATAATCCCTGTATCTCATCTCTGACCACCTTCTCGTTTACCCACATCACAAACTCCTGCACCCTCTCCAGGTCCGGCTCCCCAGGAAGGGAAGTGTTTGCCGCCGCATACTCCAGCTTTCTCTCATAGTCGCTGACCATCTCATAGAACTCCTCCCGGAACGTGCCGTCCTCCCTCTGGTAATCTCCCCTGCGAATCCCCATCAGAAGCTCATGCTCGGCCTTCCGGTAAGTACAGATCTCCCCCTGCTCCAGAATATCCACAGCCATCATAAACAGACGCACCAGGTGCATGGCATGCTTATTCAGATGATTGTCATCCTTTTTCCTGTTGCGCTTGCCAATCTTATCATAATCCCTGACAATATTGTTCATCTCATTCCAGATATTCTTGTAATCCCGCAGGGGATAGTGAGTCAGCCGGGCATCCACAAAGATTTCCTGGTCAAACTCCGGGTTCACGGCCCTGTCCAGATAAATCTGCAGAGCCCCTTCCTCAAACACTCCATAGCGTCTGCGGAAATCCTCCATGGCATTCTTTACGGAATTGTAGATATGCCTCTCCTTCTCTTCCTGAGGATAGGAATCCCTGGCAAGCGCATTTTGAAGCCTGCGCAGCTGGGCGTCCGCGTATCCGCCAAAAGAACCGATGGCCCTTCTGGACAGGAACATCTTCCTGTTGTCCAGAAGGCTTTGCCCAATGTGATTCAGGTACAGGTAATGTTCTGAATTCAGGCCAAGCAGCTCTATTGTGTTTGGATTGCAGCTCAGCAGAAGGGAGATAACCTTGTTGAAAGCATAGATCACCGTGTCCGTATTTTTATCCACATACTGCTCATAGCCGGTGAGCCCGATCAGGTCAGACTTCCGGTTCAGGGTCACACCCCGGATATCTATGTCACTGCCTGGAATGTCCGTCCCGTAGGAATAGCTTCCCCCCAGCCCCAGAAGAATCACATGCCCGCCCAGGTGCTCATCCTCTCTCAGGAAATCATACTCGGACCCCTTTATCCTATTTTGCAAATCCAGGACACTCTCCCCCATAGTTCCCTCCAAATCACACCCTCTGTCACAGCCCTATTTCAGTAAAATACCCCGTTTGATCCCACGTTTTGGCAGCCTGAGCCACACAAGCCCCCTGCCTTACTCCCTGGCCAGCAGAATCATGGACAGCATGCCGGGTCCAGTGTGAGCTCCGATAATGGGAGAAAGCATGGTCCTTCTGACCGTCACCCCGGGAGCCTCCTCCCGCACCTTTTCCGCCAGGCCCTCCGCCAGTTCCGGCGTATCCGCATCACAGATATAGACCACATTTCCCTGCTCCGGATCGTAATTCTCCTTAAAAAAAGTAAACAGTGACATCATGGCAGCCTTATTGCCCCGCTTTTTGTCCACCGTCACCAACTTGCCGTTTTCGTCAATCTTCAGCATGGGTTTAATGCCCAGGGCAGAACCCACAATGGCCGTGGCCGCTCCCACCCGGCCGCCCCTTTTCAGGTACATTAAATCCTGCACCATAAAAAAGTGCTGCAGCCGGGGCACCAGCGCTTTGACCGCCTGGAAATTATCCTCAATGCCCATACCCGCCTTCCTGTTTCCGGCCGCCTTCTCCACCAGGATCCCAATGCCCCCTGTGGCCGCCAGCGTGTCAACCGGATATACCCTGGCATCAGGATATTTTTCCTGAAGGTTCCCCACCGCAAGTACACAGCTCTCGTAGGTGGAAGAAAGCCCGCTTGACAGGCAGAAGCACAGCACTGACCTGCCCTCTTTCACAAACTTTTCAAAATATTCTTCATACATATAAGGGGAAATCTGTGAAGTCCTGGTAAGATCGCCATTCCTCTGTCCGTCATAAAAAAGTTTCAGAACCGCCTCATCCTCACAGCCCCGGGAAGTCCGCATCTCCTCTCCCAGAGAATACTCCATCGGCACAAACTCTATCCCATTCTCCTGAGCCGCCTTTCTGTCAATATCCCCTGAAGCATCCATACAGATCACATAGTCACTCATTTCCTACCTCCACTTCCTGCCCGAAAAGATACACCTGATTTATCTTTCCAATTATATCATCTTGTGCAAGGCAGCACAATCAATTTATTTTTATCCTCTTGATTATCCTCCTGATTATCAACAATTGCGTTGAATCTCCACTTCAAATATGGTATAATACAGCCAACTTGAAACAGGCAGAAGCGTATAATGGTAAGAAAGGAGGCATCTATGGGATTGACGAACGAAGATTTACAGGCACTCGCATCATTGCTTGACAAAAAATTACAGCCAATCAATGACAGGCTTGACAAAGTTGAAGGCAGGCTTGACAACCTGGAAGGCATACAGGCAGAAATCAAGAGAGAACTGATCATAATCGACCGCAAGAATTCAGATACTTACAAGGTCGCTCTTGACGCATGGGTATTGGGTACAGAGAACAGAGCGTGGCTCGAAGGGAAAGAACCAAAAAAGGCCATAAGCTGAGTTAATGCCCCAGACCACATGAAAACCCGGACATGTATGCCCGGGTTTTTCCACGCTCAGCCATAATCCTGCTGCCCAGTCCTCACTGGTACCACTCCTTCTGAAGGGAATACATTTCACGATAGATTCCGTTCTCCTTTTCCATCAGCTCCTCATGGCTTCCCTGCTCTGCAATCTCCCCTTTCCGAAACACCAGGATCCTGTCCGTCTGTCTGGCAAATCCCAGACGGTGGGAAATAAATATGACAATTCTGTCCCCCGCCAAACGGTAAATCATATTGTACACCTCTATCTCCGACAGCGGATCCAGATAAGCTGTGGGTTCGTCCAGGATCCAGATTCCCGCATCCTTCTTGGCAAGCAGCCTGGCGATGGCGATCCTCTGCCACTGCCCCTTGGAGAAATCCCCCTGGCCATCCAACTGACCCAGGCGAGTGTCCAGCCCCTGTTCCAGGCCTTCCACCTTTTCCCGCAGCCCCACTGTGTCCAGCAGCTCCCATATCTCCTCGTCCGTCAGTTTTCTGCCTGGATCCCCCATCTCAATATTTTCCCGAACCGTCGTCTGATACTGATAAAAATCCTGGAAGATACAGGCTGTGGAAGAGTTCAGCCCTGCTTTTTTTCCACTCACCGAAACCACGCCGTTCTCCCCCACAATCATAATCTTTTCCCCTTCCTTAATGGTCAGGCCTGCCTTCCAGACGGCATTTCTCCAGTTCCACCTCCTGATGCTTTTCCCTCCACCTTGCCAAAAGCTTTTCCGCCAGTCCGTAGAGCCGTATCTCCCTAACGGCGCCTTTGTCCAGAAAAATATCATTAAAATAATTCTTCTTTCTCTCCTCATTCACATAACTGTCGTTTAACGCCACACGCTTTTTCACCGCATACACATTGATAAAAGTCATTGCACCGGACAGCAGGAGAATGTAAACCAGGACCAGGGGGCTGAAAATGCCGATGGCCGTGGAAAAGACAAAGATCTGCAGCACGCTGTAGAGCAGCTCATTAAAAACCACTTCACTGATCTGGGTGGTGTCACCAATATGCCCCTTTATGTATTCGTATTGGTCATAGAAATCCTTGTCATAAAAATCATCTTGCTTCGTACTGTAGGCCCTGCGCAGAAACCTGCGGTGGAAGATCTTCTTCGCCTTCTGGGTGTAGGCCGCCTTCATCATCTGGGTAAAATTCCCCGTATTTCCCCCGAATGTGATGCAGACAAAAAATATTAGCACAACCACCACTGCATGGTACCTGCCGGACAGATTCTCCCCACCCACCACCACCTCCGTGAGCAGCTTAAACGCATAGCTCATCCCCAGCTGCATGGCAATAAAAAACAGCATCATCACAATATTCAAGCCAAACAGCACCGGGGACTCCTTTACCGTCACCCCGCAGAACCTCACCAGTTTTTTCAGCATGTCCTCAGCCCTCCTCTTCCTGTCCACATAATAAGAAGCTTCTGTAACTGTCATATTCTATAATATGTTTATATTATCATATATTTTCACATTCTGCAAGGAAAACAAACTACCTCTTTTCACTTCCTGGGCAAAATATCCAAAAATATAAGAAATATATTGATATTTTTGTCCATTGTAAAAATTCTATTTTCTTATATAATTACTTATTAAGATTAAATCTTCACAGAAAGGACGGCAGGTACACCATTTATACTATAATTCATTGTACATTAAAACAAATATAGTAATATAATGTGATATCGGTATACTAAGTAATTATGAAAAATACAAAAAAAACATTAAAATGCACAGTGAAAGAAAAACTTTTGAGTGAAAATTGGTTCTCAGATGAAAAAGAAGCCACCACATGGGTAATGATGGGAAAGGTGTTGGCAGATGAACAACTTATATACAGCATAAACGAAAAGATTCCTGTCACATCTACTATAAGGGTAAAAAATTATTATAAAAAAACATATGTCAATAAAGGTGGATTAAAACTTGAACATGCACTAAAAAAATTCGCAGTTCCTGTTGAATCTAAAATCATTTTGGACTGTGGCGCATCAACGGGTGGATTTACAGATTGTTGGCTTCAAAACAGTGCGGCTTTAGTATATGCAGTTGATGCTGGTTATGGTCAACTGGCTGGTAAGCTGGCTGTAAATCCTAATGTTCGGAATATGGAAAAAACTAATTTATCTGATAAATGCCTGCAAGAACTTCAACCTAAACCAGATTATATCTCGCTGGATTTATCATATTTATCTCTAAAAAAAGCGTTGCCTATTTGTAAGGACATTTTAAAAGAAAAAGGGCTAATGATATGCCTTGTAAAACCAATATACGAAGTTGACTCAAGTGAGATAAGAAGAGACGGAAATATTAATCAGCGGGATATCTTAAAAGAAATTTTAACAGATCTATGTGAATTTTATTTAAATAACGCTGTCAATATATTAGGCGTCACAAACAGTCCAATAACCGGAAATTCTGGCACCTTAGAATATTTCATAGGAATTTATTGGAATAATGATGATCTTCCTAATATTAACTCTTCCTATGAAATGGCTATAGAAGAAGCTTTGGATGCATCCTTTTCACTAAATAAGTTTTCTAAAACTTAATCAAAATGCTTTCTGTGGCTCATAAGGCATATAATTAATGCCAAACAAGCCCAGAAAGCAATTTGGGTGCTAATACAGTGTTTATATATAATCATATACTTTTTCTTTCATTTTATTATTTAATACTATCTCAACAATAATTGCTTTGAGCTGTTTCTTTTACATTATCTGATAAAACAAAAACACAGCGCCAGTTATTCCCAGCCATCTTGTATTGTAGTCCGCTCTAAAATTATTCTGATTGCTGCGGAAGAAAAACTCAAACCCAGATCGCAAAAGTGGTCAGCACAACCTATTCAGCTATCAGCATAGATCGGAACCATTTTTATAACAGCATAGATCTTATTGCTTTGAAAGAAGAGTATGGTGGGCCGTACAATGAAAAAAGCTGTCTGATGTCATTAAGCCTGTACTTTCAGGTATACAAAAAACTGAAAAAGAGTCCAGGTCCCCCCCTTGGAACAGGTTATTAATCCAGTCGCCATATCTGAGCAATATACGGACTGAAGAGGATTTCTGCAATGCTGTTCGGCAACTCATATTGGAAGAGGAAGCGTTCAACCTCACATAACAACTTTCCCAAAAATTTTATCATAAGTAATTGGAGCAACATCTATGCACAGATTATTATCCGCTTTGGTTATGTATTTTCCATCTACAATTTCAAATATTCTATGTATATACCTTACGCCCTTTATATCAACACATACGACAATATCGCCAACCTGATATTGCTCGCAAAAGCAAATACGAACAACATCACCATTTTTCAATATTGGTGACATGCAATCACCATTTACTGTTATCGCATACTTTATCTTGTTTTTTTGGTAGAACTCCAGTAACTTTATTAAATTCACCCCCATATCCATAAACCTATCTACACTCATATTAAGACCCCCCACAATGTCCAGGGTAGTGTCAAATCTACCTCTATGTTTTTTATTACAAACCTTATATTTTCAAGG
>OFFY01000477.1_pt1 | contig 41063 bp, 34 predicted proteins | sample 1521481 | NCBI WGS metagenome assembly OFFY01 (sample SAMEA3504117, study PRJEB24116) | mouse gut metagenome | biome: mouse gut; feature: mouse-associated habitat; material: faeces | place: Denmark | collected 2011
TTCGCCCGCCAGGCGCTCCCCGTCGACGAGGAACAACACCGAGTTGCCGCCGAATCCAGCCATGTTGAGCGAGGTCTGCTGGTTCATCGAATAGGAAAACTCGATGCCCGGCAGTTCGGTCTGTAAGAGATCCCCGATATTGGTGGCGTCCGTGCGCCGGATGTCCGATTCGGCGATGACCCGCGTCACGATGGGCACGTCCTTCAACAGTTTGGGTGTGCGGGTCCCCGTTACCACGACTTGTTCGAGTAATGTCGGATTTTCATTTAACTGGAAATCCAATACACCGCCGTGGTCGGCCGCCAGGGTCTGCTTGGCATCGAAATAACCTATATATGTCGCCGTCAGGGTATACTCTTTCTTGTCGGGCAGCCGCAGTTCATAGCGTCCTTCGGTGTCCGTTACCGCCCCGAGTCCCGCAATTTCCTTCACAAGGATCGTCGCTCCCGTCAAGGGCTCGCACCTGTCGCCGGTTACCGTGCCGGATATTCTGCGCTGTGCCGCAGCATCGACCGCAAGGAGCAGACCGAGCAATAAAAATATCGTCGTTCTTCCTGTCATGGCTGTACGGGGTATAGGTAGTCGATTGTCATGAAACCCTTGACGGCGGCATCGTTCATGAAGTCCGTCAGGCGCAGCGCGGCACAGGTGCCGTCCGAGAGGCGCAGCAGGTATATTTTTCCCGAAAGCGTATAGACGGGCGGCATGGTCGAGGTATCGACATGGAGCCATCCGGAGAGACAGTGGTTATACCAGTCTTCGGCATAGCGGATGATGCCGTCCATCATCTGCGACATGTCCACCGTTATCTTGTCGGTCGTCCACTCGTCGGCAGCAAATGCCTCCTCGGGAATGGAGCTTATGGCGGGCAGCATGCCGAAACCGGCTGCCGTACTCTCCGTGACGGCACCGCCGTTGGTCTTGGCATCGTAGCGGTGTATGGCAAGGTCCCAGTTCGCGGGTGTCTCGGCATCTACGATGGCCGTCGTCACCGACTTGCCGTGCAGGTCGATGTAGTGCCACTCGGTGTAGTCCGTCGCGTCGAGGTATATGCGGCCCGTGTGCGTATTGTCATCGACGGCGATAAAACCGTATATTTTGGTCTCTTCGGGTTCGGGTGCGTCGTAGATATCCTCCAATATGCCGTTACAAGCCGAGAGCGATAGTATGGCTATCACTCCCGGCAGAATAGATGTTATCTTATGGCTTACTGACATCTCTATTCGTATTAGGTAATTACTCTGCGGTGGCGGGAGCCTTGCCCGGCAGCAGCGTGACGGTAAGTCCGCCCATTACGGCAGGCGCGTTGAATGCGATGTAATAGTCGTCCTTTGCGGCGTTGCTCTCGCCGGTCATGGTAAAGGCATAGTCCTTTACGTTGTCTCCCATGCCCATCGACACCGTCCCTTCGCCCGTGAACGTATAATTGTCGCCGTTCTTCCTGACAGTGGCTTTGTCGACCTTGAATGTGCCCCACGCCGCCGATTCGAAGAGGACGGCGAGGGTTCCGTCGCCGTTGGCCGTCACGTTGAGGCTTTCGTCGTCGGTATAGCGGTTTTGAAAATAGGTGCAGTCGGCATCGGTGTAGCCTTTGTAGATTCCGGACAGCAGCATGTCGGCGGGAGCCTCCCCTGTGGTAAAGTCGAGGGTCAGGCCTCCCATGACACCGGCGACCTTGAACTGCATCTGTGCCTTTTCGCGCGAATGGATCACTGCGGTGTATGTGCAATCGTAGGAAGAGACGTTGCCGCCCATACCCATTTTTGTCTGACCGCTGCCCGTGAGGGTGTAGGTGCCGCCGTTCACGCTCATTTGCGCAACGGGAATGGTAAACTCGCCCCACGAGTCGGAGGTAAAGGTCACGCGGGCCGTGCCGTCGGTGTTTTCGGTTACGACGACGGTTTCGCCGGCCGTGCAGGTGTTCTGGAAATAGGCGCAACCTGCCAGTGTGTAACCCTCGTAACTGCCGGCGATATCGGCTACGGCCGGCTGTTTCTCATTCTCGCTGCACGCTGCCGAGCTGAGCGCCACGACTGCAACTGCTAAAATCGTTTTCAATTTCATAATCTGTTGTTTTTTAAGTTTTGTCTATTTTTTTTCGGCTGCAAAATTACCCGCGCTTTTTTAGGCGGGCAATACTCCGATTTTAGTATTTTGTAACGCTACGACACTATCATTCACAAAATTTGAGTATTGTCTGTTTTTATATAAGTGAGTATTTTTGCAGTCGGATATAAATAATTTCTAAGAACCCGATGAAAGAGTATAAATGTTATCTGCCGGGCGACAGGATGCGCGATCTGGTCAGAAACAACAGCGAGTTGATTCTGGTCATGGGACGTTTCGATATTTCTTTGGGCTTCGGCGACAAATCGGTTCGGGAGGTATGCCGAACGCATCGTGTGGACGAGAAGACTTTTTTGGCGGTAGTGAATTATGTCGCGGGACGGGATTTCCATTTCGGGGAAGTCTCTCTGCCTTCGCTGATCCGCTACCTGAAACAGTCGCACGAGTACTTTCTGGATTTCAATCTTCCGAGCATCCGCCGAAAACTGATCGAAGCCGTCGATTGCTCGGAAGGCAACGATATCGCCATGCTTATCATCCGTTTCTACGACGAGTATGTTCAGGCGGTTCGGAAACACATGGAGTATGAGAATGATGTGGTATTCTCCTATGTCGAGCAGTTGTCGCAAGGCCATTTGAAACGCAACTACACCATCTCCGAATTTGCGAGTAAGCACGCGCCCATAGGCGACAAGCTCAAAGAGTTGAAAGATGTTATCATCCGTTGCTATCCCGAAAAGAACAACTACTTGCTGAATGCGGCTTTGCTGGAAATCATTTCGTGCGAGCAGGATTTGACATCGCACTGCATGATCGAAGACAAACTGTTTGTTCCTGCCGTCAAGCTCATCGAACAGCAGTTACGGGAAAAGGGAGCAACAGCCTATGCGGACAAGACCGACCAGGACGCTCCGGACAAGAAAGACAAATTGGAGACGCTCAGCGATAGGGAGAAGGATATTGTCGCCTGCGTGACGAAAGGGATGAGTAACAAGGAGATTGCCGAGGAGCTGTATCTTTCGGTGCATACAGTCACCACGCATCGCCGGAATATCTCAAATAAGTTACAGATTCACACGACCGCAGGCCTGACGATTTACGCCATCGCCAATAAATTGGTCAACATCGAGGAAATACAGGTGGGATAGACATAGATAGTAAAAGAGCCGAAACGGAATGTCTTTCATGACGAAAGAATCGAAGCCGGACGATTTCACAGGCTCATCTGCCGCAAGGGTACGCTTGGTAATCCCGACGGCTTTGTCGAGTACCAAGGCGATTTTCTCTTGCGAGAAATAGGCAGGTCGAGTTCGCGGGATATGATGTGTATCAATATATAGAAACAAAAACCTCACTCGGCGCTTTGCCCCTGTCTTTTTACTCCCGAACCGAAATTATAGCTACTTTTGTAATCGGGATGCGAGGAGAAGCGACAGCGCAGCGAGACAGCGATCGAATCGGGCGGCCGACGGTAGGCGAAACGGGCGTTATCCGACCCTTGAAAAGGGCAACGGATAAGTAGCATTCAGTCGTCCCATATTCGGATTCGGGACTCTTTTTCGTTTTTTTACCCTTTGCGAAGCCTACGGCCGAACGAAACCGTCAAATTCTGATTTACCGCACTTTAACATTATTTGCTTTACCGGTGCATCGCTCTCGGATTTTCTTCGTATCTTTGGCTTTGCCGAAGATCCTCTCGTTCGGCAAATTGCAAACACGTTTGCATTTGCCCTCGCTTATTCGTACTTTGACTGCGTCGAAGATACTCCTGCTCGGCAATGCTCAAATAAATTTGGCATTGCCCTCGCTTATTCGTATCTTTGCGTCTCAACCAAAACTTGAAACCGAAATTGGGAGCAGATAAGAAAATAGAGAAGAAATATGTCGAAACGCCTCTGATGAAGCAATATTACGACATCAAGGCGGTGCATCCCGATGCGATACTGCTGTTCCGCGTCGGAGACTTTTACGAGACCTTTGGTCAGGATGCCATTAAGGCCAGCGGTATTCTAGGCATCACGCTTACGCGGCGCGCCAACGGATCGGCATCGTATGTCGAGCTGGCCGGATTTCCGTACCATGCCATAGACACCTATATGCCCAAGCTCGTGCGAGCGGGCGAACGCGTGGCGATATGCGAACAGCTCGAAGACCCCAAGCAGGTCAAGGGGCTCGTCAAGCGTGGCGTAATCGAGCTTGTCACACCCGGCGTGATAATGGGAGAAAACCTCCTGGCGAATAAGGAGAACACCTATCTTGCAGCCGTCTACTTCGGCCGCAAGACCACCGGCATAGCCTTCCTCGACGTCTCGACGGGCGAGTTTTACGCCGCCGAGGGCGACGACACGTACATCGACAAACTCATCTCCAACCTCGCACCGAAAGAGATCGTCTACCAGCGCGGCGAGGAGGAGCGGTTCCGCGAGACCTTCGGCTCGAAACACTACACCTACCGTCTCGACGAGTGGGTCTTCTCCGAGCAGATCAACCGCGACAAGCTCTGCAAGCAGTTCGGCACGCAGTCGCTCAAAGGTTTCGGCGTCGACCACATGACGGCAGGCATCTCGGCTGCCGGCTCGATACTATATTACCTCGAATTTACCGAGCACAAACAGACGGCTCACATATCCTCCATAGCGCGTATCGACCGCAACGACTCCGTATGGATCGACAGGTTCACTATCCGCAACCTCGAACTATTCTCGTCCAACTCGTCGATCGACAAGTGCAGCTTCGCCGACGTGATGGACCGCACGCTCTCGGCAATGGGCGGCCGCATGCTGAAACGCTGGATAGCCATGCCGCTGGTCGACATCGAGCGGATTACGCGACGTCAGGAGATCGTCCAACGGCTGGTCGACGATGCCGAGTTGGCCGATGCCATTCGCGAGCACGTATCGCTTATCGGCGACCTCGAACGCATAGCCTCCCGCATTGCCACGCAGCGCGTTACACCGCGCGAGCTGGTGCAGTTGAAGAACTCGCTCTCGTCGGTCGAGATGCTTAAAACGATAATGGAGTCGACCGACCACGACGGACTGCACGACCTTGCCGGAGGTATACAGCCGCTGACCGGGCTGCGCGACAGGCTCGCATCCGACATATATCCCGACCCGCAGAACAACCAGATACAGAAAGGCGGCGTCATCGCCGACGGCGTATCGGCCGAACTGGACGATTTGCGCCGCATAGCTCTGCACGGCAAGGACTATCTGGCGCAGATACAGCATCGCGAAAGCGAGCTTACGGGCATCCCCTCGTTGAAGATCAGCTACAACAACGTCTTCGGCTACTATATCGAGGTGCGCAACGCACACAAGGACAAGGTGCCCGAGACGTGGATACGCAAACAGACTCTCGCCAATGCCGAACGCTACATTACCGAGGAGCTGAAAGAGTACGAACAGAAGATTCTGGGCGCCGAGGAGCGCATCCTGCAAATCGAAGCACAGATATACGCCGATATAATCGCATTCGTCGCCGGCGAGCTTGCAGCCTTGCAGCGCGACGCCCGCGCCGTAGCCAATATCGACTGCCTGCAATCGCTCGCACGGCTGGCCGTCGAACGTCATTATGTACGTCCTACGCTCGACGAGGGTGCACGCATCGAGATCAAGCAGGGACGCCACCCCGTCATCGAAACGCTCATGCCGGTAGGGGAGCAGTATATACCCAACGACATCATGCTCGACGATAGGAGCCAGCAGATAATAGTCATTACCGGCCCCAACATGTCGGGTAAGTCGGCGCTGCTGCGACAGACGGCGCTTATAGTGCTTATGGCGCAAATGGGATCGTTCGTGCCGGCCGAGGCGGCGCATATCGGCATCGTCGACAAGATTTTCACGCGTGTCGGTGCGTCGGACAACCTCTCGCAGGGCGAATCGACATTCATGGTCGAGATGCTCGAATCGGCGAGCATACTCAACAACATATCCGAGCGCAGCATAGTGTTGCTCGACGAGATAGGCCGCGGCACCAGCACCTACGACGGCATATCGATAGCATGGGCCATGGTCGAGTATCTGCACAACAACCCCACGGCGCATGCCCGAACGCTCTTCGCCACGCACTACCACGAGCTGAACGAGATCGAGAATATGCTGCCGCGCGTGAAGAACTACCACGTTACGGTAAAGGAGATCGACAAGACGATAGTCTTTCTTCGCAAGCTCGTGCGCGGCGGCACCGAACACTCGTTCGGTATACACGTCGCACGTATGGCCGGCATGCCGCAGTCGGTGGTAGCCCGCGCCGAATCGATTTTGAAGAATCTTGAACAGGTATACGGTAACAACGAGATAGTTCCCAGCGGAGACTTGAAGCATCGCTCGAAGAAACGACACAATCTCAAAGAGGAGGTCGTCGAAGCCGCCGGCAGCAATATCCAGCTGTCGATGTTCCAGCTCGACGACCCTGTTCTGGTACAGATACGCGACCAGATAAAGGGGCTCGACATAGACTCGCTCACACCGATCGAAGCGCTCAACAAGCTCAACGAGATAAAGAAGATCACAGGACTTTGACGACTATTGACCGTCATATGCGTTTCAAAGAGATCCCCCTGCCGGAGGTTATGCCGGCAGGGGGATCATCTTACGTTTGCTTGTCGCGATATCGGGACTCTACTGCTCCACTATATGGGCGAAGGCTTGTGTAGTGATTCGATCCCCGGCTACTTCGCTCTCGCTTCGCAATACACGCAACGGTAGACGTCAGGCTCGGTCTGCGAGGCATGGAACAGCGGCTCGACAGGCTCGGTATTGGTAATGCAACGAGGATTCGAACATGTATGTCCGGTCGATTGCTCTGCTGCGGGACGCTCGACGAGCGAATCCTTTTCCGCCCATTCCAGCAGGCGCAGCATCAAAGCCATACGCACGAACTTACCGTTCTCGACCTGACGGAAATAGGCGGCACGCGGGTCGTCGTCAACCTCCTGCAAAATCTCGTTGACTCGCGGAAGCGGGTGCAACACAGCCATATCGCTCTTTGCCATAGACATCTTTCGCGCATCCAGCACAAAGCAATCCTTCACTCTTTCGAACTCCTCCTCGTCCACGAAACGCTCCTTCTGCACACGCGTCATATAAAGTACGTCCAATTCGGGCATTACGCTCTCCATGTCGTCGACCTCGCGATAATCCATACCGCAGCGGTCGCACACCTCCGACTTGATATACGACGGCAGGCGCAGCTCCGGCGGAGCGATAAGCACTATGCGGATGTTGTCGTATCGCGACATGGCCTTTATCAGAGAATGCACCGTGCGGCCGAACTTCAAGTCGCCGCAGAAACCTATCGTCAGATTATCCAGACGACCCAATTCGCGCTTGATCGTCAGCAGATCGGTCAGCGTCTGAGTAGGGTGGCTGTGGCTGCCGTCGCCGGCATTGATTACGGGCGTGCGCGATACCTGCGTAGCCGCGAGCGGTGCGCCCTCAATCCAGTGGCGCATAGCGATAATGTCTGCGAAGCAGTTGATTACACGTACCGTATCCTGCACGGTCTCGCCCTTGCTTACCGACGAATTGCGCGCATCCGAAAAACCTATAACGTTGCCTCCCAGCTCCATCATGGCCGAGGTAAAACTAAGTCGCGTCCGCGTGCTCGGCTCGTAGAACAGCGTCGCCAGCTTCTTGCCGCGACAGCGGTCTGCATACCTGTCGCGATGCGCGATTATATCCTCGGCAAGCGCGACTATTTCGTTTGTCTCCTGCACCGACAGATCCGTCGGCTCGATAAGATGTCTCATGTTCGGCAATTGTTTAAGTCTGTCAAATAATCCTTTACTTTATCCAGCTTTCGTCCGACGGGTTGTCCCTGAAAGCCAGTATGCGACCCTTGTCCTCGGCCTTTATATAACCCTCGTCGCATGCAGTTTCGACAAGTGCGTCGAGATTCGAGAGGCTGTGGTTGACGACATTCGCGGCGGCCAGACGCTCCAAGCCGCGCTTCATTCCGTAGGTAAATATGCTGACCACGCCCAACACGTCGGCACCGGCCTCGCGCAGAGCCTCGACGACCTCTATGCAGCTGCCGCCGGTAGATATAAGATCCTCTATAACGACGACCTTCTGCCCGCGCTCCAACCGTCCTTCGATACGGTTCGTCCGGCCGTGGTCTTTGGCGCCGCTGCGCACGTATCCCATAGGCAGGCCGAGTATCGTCGCGGTTATGGCCGCATGTGCAATGCCGGCGGTCGACGTGCCCATAAGCACCTCGCACTCGGGGAAGTGGCGCTTTACCAACTCCGCCAGCCCTCTCTCCACGTCGTCGCGCACAGCGGGTGCCGACAGCGTAAGCCGGTTGTCGCAGTATATCGGGCTTTTGATACCGCTCGCCCATGTGAACGGCTGCTCGGGTCGTAGGAACACGGCTCCTATCGACAGCAGATCCTTTGCAATCAGTCTCTCCATATCAACTTTATGTTTAATCTATTCATACAACGCCTTGCGTAACAACGGCTCTATCTCCTCACGAAATATTCCGCCCTCATGCTCTTTCCGCTCTCCGATATAGAACGTCGGTACATAATAGTAGTCGTATCGGTCGGCGATTTCGGGGTGCTCCGACTCCTCGATCATCTCGATTTCCAATGCGCCGAACTCGGGATGCAACCTCTTCTCGTCCTCTATATACTGCAATGCACGCTTGCAGTAGGGACAATTGCGGAGATAAAATAGTTTTATGGTTTTCATCGTATTACGCCATTTATCCGACAAACTCCTTCAAGCATCTCTCGTATGCCGCAACCGGATCGGCTGCCTGCGTCACGGGACGCCCGACCACGATGTAATCCGACCCGATCTCGCGCGCACGCGCCGGAGTGGTTATGCGCACCTGATCGCCCGCCTCGCCGTCGGCGAAACGCACGCCGGGCGTCACGGTCATGAACTCTTCGCCGCAGGCCTGCTTGACCATAGCCGCTTCCAGAGGAGAGCATACCACGCCGTCCAGACCGGCCTGGCGAGTGTTCAAGGCATACTTCACTATCGTATCGTTAATCGTCGCATCGATAAGCAGCTCGCTGCGCATGCGCTCCTCGCTCGTCGACGTGAGCTGCGTCACGGCGATAAGCAGCGGGCGCGTTCCGTCCTCGCGCGTCAGACCCTCGACGGCCGCACGCATCATATCGATCGTTCCGGCAGCATGCACGTTGCACATGTCGACGTCGAGATTGCGCAGCACCGACATCGCCTTTTTGACCGTATTGGGTATGTCGTGCAGTTTCAGGTCGAGGAATATCTTATGGCCGCGCGCCTTGATCTCGCGCACGATCGACGGTCCCTCGGCATAGAACAGCTCCATGCCTATCTTGACGAAAGGTTTGGTTTCGGTAAACCTATCTAAAAAACCGAGTACCTGCTCCTTGCTGCTGAAATCGCAGGCTATGATAACATCTTTTCCCATATCCGTTTCTATTATTTAACGACTCCTATTATATCTTCGAGACGCTCTATGCCCAGATGCCGCATCCTCGCGGGAAGCTCCTCGACGATACGCATGCAGGCATACGGGTCGCGCAGATTCGCCGCACCCACCTGCACAGCCGTCGCACCGGCCATCATCATCTCTATGACATCGTCGGCGCACGATACGCCGCCGCAACCCATAACCGGCAGGGCGCATGCGCCCGCCACCTGATATACCATACGCAGCGCTATCGGAAATATCGCATCGCCCGAGAAACCGCCCATTTTGTTGGCTATCACCGGCCGCCGGCGCATCGTGTCGATGCGCATGCCGAGCATCGTATTTATCAGGCATATTCCGTCGGCACCGGCATCCTCGCATGCGCGGGCTATCGACACTATGTCGCCCACGTTGGGACTCAGCTTCATGAATACCGGCTTGGTGGTCACGCCCTTTACGGCACGTGTCACGGCTGCCGCCGATGCGGGCGACGTGCCGAAGCTCATGCCGCCGTTGTGAACGTTGGGACACGAGATATTTACCTCGATTATCTCCACCTGTTCTTCATGGTCTATCTTGGCGCAACACTCCTCGTATTCGTCGATCGAGAAGCCGCTGATATTGGCTATTATCGGCTTGTGGAACAATCGTCTGAGCGCAGGCAGCTCCTCGCCTATGACGGCATCGATTCCCGGATTCTGCAATCCTACGGAATTTATCACGCCGCCCCGGCACTCGGCTATGCGCGGCGTCGGATTGCCGAAACGCGCCTCGCGCGTAGTACCCTTGACGGATATGGCGCCGAGGATGTCGAGATCGTAGAAATCGGCGAACTCGCGGCCGAAGCCGAAAGTGCCGCTGGCCGGAATGACGGGGTTGTCTAACCTCACGCCGCACAACTCCACGCCCGTATCGCAAACATTTACCATATTATCTCCTCCCGTTTAAGCACCGGTCCGTCGACGCAGATGCGTTTGTTGCCGTACTTGGTTTTGCAGCTGCACCCCATGCAGGCGCCGAAGCCGCAGCCCATGCGCTCCTCGAAGCTAAACTGTCCCGGCACGTCGTAACGATCGTACAGCGCCCTGAGCATCGGCACGGGACCGCAGGCATAGATGTAATCGAACCCCGCGACCGCGGCATCTATGGCGTCGATAACGAAGCCGCGCACGCCGAACGAGCCGTCGGCCGTCGCGACATGCACGTCGACGCCCAGCTTCTCGAACTTCTCGCGATAGAATATCTCACCGGCCGTATTGAACCCCATAACGACTGTCGGGCGCCTGCCCTCAGCCGTCAGCCGCTTGCAGAGATTATACAGCGGCGGCACGCCTACGCCTCCGCCCACGAGCAGGGGCGACTGCGAGCCGTTATCCGTCGCGAAGCCGTTGCCGAGTCCCGTCAGGCAGTCCAACACGCCTCCCGACGCCATGCGGCTCATGGCCTCGGTGCCCTTGCCCACGACCTTATAGATGATCGTTACGGTCGAATCGTCCCAATCGCATACCGAAATCGGCCGGCGTAGAAACAGTCCGTCGATCGCTATGTCGATGAACTGTCCCGGCCTTACGATATACTGCGTGTCGCCGGCAAGAACCATACGCCATACGGCAGCGGTCAGGGGACGATTCTCTACGATCGTATACAGTCCCTTCTTATACATTCTGTTCAGCATCTATTGTCGACACGCCGAGCGTGATCTCTTCCAGAACGTCGAGCAGCACGCTCACAGTCTCCAACGCCGTGAATATCGTCACATTGTTCTCGACGGCCGCACGACGTATGTCGTATCCGTCGAGCCGTGCGCTGTGCTGGTTGATGTCGATCGTATTTATAACATAGTTGACATGCCCCTTGTGCAGCGACTCGAATATCTCGGTCGAGCCCTCGCTCAGCTTGTGCAGGCAGCGTGTGCGGATGCCGTTCTCGCGCAGAAAGCGCGTCGTACCGCTCGTGGCCTCGATATTGAAGCCGAGGTTGTAGAAGCGGCGTATCAAAGGCAGTGCGCGCGGCTTGTCGGCATCGGCTATCGTAACCAGTATCGTACCGTAGTTGGCAATGGTCATGCCCGACGACTGCAACGACTTGTAGAGTGCGCGCGTGAGCGAATTGTCGTATCCTATCGCCTCGCCCGTAGACTTCATCTCGGGCGACAGGTAAGAGTCCACGCCGCGGATCTTGGCGAACGAGAACGCCGGCGTCTTTACATACCAGCGCTTGCGCTCGGCGGGGTAGACCTCCTCTATGCCCTGCTCGCGCAGCGAGTGTCCGAGTATTACCTTGGTCGCTATGCCGGCCATCTGCACTCCGGTCGACTTCGACAGGAACGGCACCGTTCGCGACGAACGCGGATTGACCTCGATTACAAACACCTTGTCATCCTTATCGGCGATGAACTGTATGTTGTACAGTCCGACGATGCCTATGCGCTTGCCCAGACGCACCGTATAGTCGATTATCGTCCGCTTCACGTTCTCGTTGACGCTGAACGTGGGGTAGACGCTTATGCTGTCGCCCGAGTGTATGCCCGTGCGCTCGACATGCTCCATGATACCCGGTATGAATACATTCTCGCCGTCGCATATCGCATCGACCTCCAACTCCTTGCCCATTATATACTTGTCTACCAGTACGGGCTGGTCTTCGTTGATCTCGACCGCATTTTTCAGGTAGTGGCGCAGCGCCTCCTCGTTAGAGACGATCTGCATCGCGCGGCCTCCCAGCACGTAGCTCGGACGCACCAGCACGGGATAGCCGATCCTCTCGGCCGCTTTAACGCCGGCTTCGATGTCGGTTATGGCCTCGGCCTCGGGCTGAGGTATGCCGGCCTGCCGCATGATACGCTCGAAGCACTTTCTGTCCTCGGCGTTGTTTATTGCCTCGATGCCAGTGCCGATGATCCTCACGCCCAGATCGGCCAGCGGCTTGGCCAGATTGATAGCCGTCTGTCCGCCCAGAGAGACGATCACGCCCTCGGGGCGCTCCAACTCTATGACATTCATCGTATCCTCCACCGTCAGAGGCTCGAAGTAGAGCTTGTCGCTTATGGTGTAGTCGGTCGATACGGTTTCGGGGTTGTTGTTTATGATTATAGCCTCGTAGCCGGCCTCGCGTATTGTCCATATGGCATGCACGGTCGAGTAGTCGAACTCGACGCCCTGACCTATGCGGATCGGGCCCGAGCCCAGCACGACGATCTTCTTCCGGTCGCTCACGATCGACTCGTTCTCCCGCTCGTAGGTCGAGTAGAAGTAGGGCACATACGAGTCGAACTCGCTGGCGCACGTATCGATCATCTTGTATACGGGGAACATGCCCAGACTCTTCCGCAGGCTGAACACCTCCGATTCGGTCATGCCCCACAACATACCTATATACTTGTCGCCGAATCCCATGCGCTTGGCCTCGTACAACACCTCGCTGTCGCCTGCGGCGGCCTTCACGCGGGCCTCCATCTCGACTATGTTCTTGAACTTTTCGAGGAACAGCATGTCGATCTTCGTGTTGTTGTATATGTGCAGCAGGTCGACCCCGCGCCGTATCAGCTCGGCAATGGCATAGAGTCTGTCGTCGGTGCCCTTGCGTATGTAGGCGAGCATGCCGTCGACCGACATGGTGTCGAACTTCTTGTGATATATGTGGCATACGCCCGTCTCCAACGAGCGCACGGCCTTCAACAGGCTCTCCTCGATAGTGCGCCCGATGCTCATTACCTCGCCCGTAGCCTTCATCTGCGTGCCCAGCTCATTGGAGGCGTCGCTGAATTTGTCGAACGGGAATCGCGCGATCTTCGTCACTACATAATCCAGCGTCGGCTCGAAGCTGGCCGGCGTATTGGCGATCATTATCTCGTCGAGTGTCATGCCCACGGCGATCTTGGCGCTTACGCGGGCGATAGGGTAGCCGCTCGCCTTCGACGCCAGAGCCGACGAGCGGCTCACGCGCGGATTGACCTCGATGATATAGTATTTGAACGACAGCGGGTCGAGCGCGAACTGCACGTTGCAGCCGCCCTCGATCTTCAATGCGCGTATAAGCCGCAGCGCGCTGTCGCGCAGCAGCTGGTACTCCTTATTGGTCAGCGTCTGGCTCGGCGCCACGACTATCGAGTCGCCCGTGTGAATACCCACCGGATCGACATTCTCCATGTTGCATATCGTTATGGCCGTGTCGTTGCGGTCGCGCATTACCTCGTATTCGATCTCCTTGTATCCCTTGATGCTCTTCTCTACCAACACCTGATGCGTCGGCGAGAGCATCAGCGCATTGTGCATTATGTCGCACAACTCGTCCCGGTTGTCGGCGAAACCGCCGCCCGTGCCGCCCAGCGTGAATGCCGGCCGGAGCACTACCGGATAGCCGATGCGCACGGCGGCCTCGATCGCCTCCTCGGTCGATCCGACGATCTCCGAAGGCAGTACCGGCTCGCCCAGGCTCAGACACAGATCCTTGAACATCTCTCTGTCCTCGGCCTGCTCTATACTGCGGAACGATGTTCCGAGTATCTCCACCTGACACTCTTCGAGAATACCCTTCTTGGCCAGCTGCACGGCCAGATTCAGCCCCGTCTGACCGCCCAGTCCCGGCACTATCGCATCGGGACGCTCGTAGCGGATTATCTTAGCGACATACTCCAACGTCAGCGGCTCCATGTACACTTTGTCGGCGATATGCGTATCGGTCATTATGGTGGCCGGATTCGAGTTTACCAGAATAACCTGATATCCCTCCTCCTTCAAGGCCAGACAAGCCTGCGTGCCGGCGTAATCGAACTCGGCGGCCTGACCTATGACGATCGGACCCGATCCGATCACCATCACTTTCTTTATATCGGTTCTCTTAGGCATCTCTGTTGTCCTCCATCATTTTAATGAATTTATCGAAAAGATACGAACTGTCCTGCGGTCCGGGCGCACTCTCGGGATGATACTGTATCGAGAATATCTTGTCGGCTGCCGACTCCATGCCCTCGACGGTCGAATCCAGCAGGTTGACATGCGTCACTCTGAGCGGCGTCGAGCGCAGCGACTCCTCGTCGACGGCATAGTTGTGGTTCTGGCTCGTTATCTCTATGCGCCCCGTATCGAGATTCTTGACGGGATGATTGCCGCCCCTGTGGCCGAACTTCATCTTGAATGTGCGTGCGCCGTAGGACAACGCTATGAGCTGATGCCCCAGACATATTCCGAATATCGGCAGTCTGCCTCTCAGCGCCTCTATCGTGCTTCTCACGGCCTTTACATCCTCCGGGTCGCCCGGTCCGTTCGAGAGAAATATGCCGTCTGGGTTGAACGCCATGATCTCCTCCGGTGTCGAATCGTAAGGCACTATCGTCACGTTGCAGCCCTTCTGGTTGAACTGACGTATGATGTTGTACTTTATGCCGCAGTCTATCGCGACGATGTCGTACTTATGGTTGGGCGTGCGCGAGAACCAGCGTTTCTTGCAGCTGACGCGGCTCACGCCGTCGCGCGGAAGCTCCGCCCGGGCGATCATCCGCAGCGCCTCCTCGCGGGGCATGCCGTAGTCGACGATAGCGGCCTTCTGGCAACCCTCGTTGCGTATTATACGCGTAATCATGCGCGTATCCACTCCGCTTATGCCGGGTATGTCGAGCTCCTCCAACACCTCGTCGAGCGTTTTGGTATAGCGGAAGTTGCTCGGCGAGTCGTTGCACTCGCGCATCACCATGCCGCCTATGGTCGGGAACTTGGTCTCGTAGTCCTCGTCGGTTATGCCGTAGTTGCCGATCAGAGGGTAGGTCATCACTACGATCTGGCCGGTATACGACGGATCGGACAGGATCTCCTGATAGCCGACCATCGACGTGTTGAACACCAGCTCGCAGACCGTGTTGCGGTCGGCTCCGACTCCGTATCCCGGAAACTCGGCGCCGCCGGCAAGTACCAGTTTTTTGTCAAACGGTTTCATTGCATCTATCTTTTGTTTATCGTTTCGTCCATGTAAACCACGCGTCCGTCGACCATGGTCATAGCCGCGCGTCCCCTGACACGCATGCCGGCAAATGGGGTAGAACGCCCCAGCGATAAGAATGTCGAGGGGTCGATCTCGTACTCCGTCCGCAAGTCCAGCAGGGTAATGTCCGCCCTCTCGCCCTCGCGCAAGGCGCCGCCTATGCGGAATATCCGGCGGGGATTGCCGCTCATCAGCTCCAACAGGCTATCGAGCGTTATGCGACCCGACTCGACAAGATGCGTGTAGAGCACGCCGAAAGCCGTTTCGAGCCCCACGATGCCCATGGCGCTGCCTTGCAGTCCGCGCGACTTCTCCTCCTCGGAGTGCGGCGCATGATCGGTGGCGATCATGTCGATCGTACCGTCGGCTATGCCTTTCAGAAGCGCCTCGCGGTCGGCAGCCGATCTGAGCGGCGGATTCATCTTCCAGCAACCTTCATCTTGCAGATCCTCGTCGCAGAATACGAGATAGTGGGGCGCCGTCTCGCACGTGACAGCCACGCCGCGCGCCTTGGCACGACGTATTATGTCGACGCTTTGGGCAGTCGATATGTGGCATACGTGGTATCGGCAGCCCGTCTGCTCGGCAAGTCTCACGTCGCGCTCTATCTGGCGCCACTCGCTCTCGGAGCATATACCCTTGTGGCCGTTGCGTGCGGCATATGCGCCGTCGTGAATATATCCTCCGCGCAGCAGCTCGTCCACTTCGCAGTGGGCGGCGATCAGAACGTCGTTCTCGGCCGCCAGCCGCATCGCCCGCAGCATCGTATCGTCGCTCTGCACGCCGCTGCCGTCGTCCGAGAAGGCCGCAGCATGCTCTTTGAGCGCTGCGAAATCAACCGTCTCGACGCCCATACGGCCGAGCGTTATCGAGCAGTAGGGCAGTACCTTGACCACTGCATCCGCAGCTATTATATCCAGTTGGCGCTGCAAGTGTTCAGGCGTGTCGGGCACCGGATCGAGATTGGGCATGGCGCACACGGTCGTGTATCCGCCGCGCGCCGCCGCCGCCGTTCCAGTCGCTATGCGCTCCTTGTAGCCGTAGCCCGGCTCGCGCAGATGTACGTGCACGTCCACAAGTCCGCATGTCGCCGTCATGCCGCAGGCATCGATCGTCCTATCGCCCGCGGCGGGCTCTATACTCTCCGCCACGCGGACTATACGTCCGTCGGCGACGGCTATATCGAACGTTCCTCTGCGGTCTCTCTCTGCGATATTGCAGTTCCTGATTACGGTTGTTCCGGTTTGCATAGCATCAGCCTTATAAAAAAGGGCGACCTGACGGCCGCCCATAAATCATATCGAAACGAAGATAACGAAGCCCGTAACGCAGACGGAGAATCGATACATGCCCGCACCGTTGCGGTGCGATGTCTCTTGTATCTGCGTATTGGCGCGGCAACAGTTCATCGTCTCGAATCTTTTCGGCAAAGGTAAGCATATTTCGGATTCCGAACAAGCAATTTCGGCTAACTTTTTTCGCTGCCGCCGATTTTAAGAAATTGTTAAAAAAAAGTTGATAAATGTTTCGTGCGGCGATTTCCGAATACAAAAAATATTGCCTACTTTTGCGACATGAATTTCCCGTATGGACAGACCGGTTTCGCACACTCTTCGCACAAGAAACGAAGAGCGAACGGCGGCGGCGGCGGTATCGCCAGAGCCGCTTCGTGCTCGTGCTCTCCGCATCCGGAAGCACTCTGCGACACCCGATATTCGGCACACGGCATCCTGACATCCATGCCGAAAGAGTCTGACGGGAATACATATAATATATAGTATAACGACCGCTACGAACAGATAGCGGCCGTTTTGTTTTCGGAATTTTGTAAAACGATAACTTACCGAACTATGAAAGTTGGAGTGATAATGGGCTCTACGAGCGACTGGGAGGTAATGTCGGCGGCCGTCGACATGCTTGCTGCGCTCGACATCCCTTACGAGAAACGCGTAGTGAGCGCACACCGCACACCGCAGCTTATGTACGAGTATGCGGCCACGGCGCGCGAGCGCGGCATAGATGTCATCATCGCCGGAGCGGGCGGTGCGGCGCATCTGCCGGGCATGGTCGCCGCCATGACCTCGCTGCCGGTCATAGGCGTACCGGTAAAGTCGCGTGCGCTCAACGGACTGGACTCGCTTCTGTCGATCGTACAGATGCCCGCGGGCGTGCCGGTGGCGACGGTGGCGATCAACGGAGCCAAGAACGCTGCCCTTATCGCCGCCTCGATACTCTCGTTGCAGGACAAGGCGCTCTCAGAGCGTCTCGACGCCTTCCGCCGCAAGCAGACAGCCGACGTACTCGAAGCCCGATTGCAGTAGCCATGACAAAGACGATCGGTATAATCGGCGGCGGACAGCTGGGCATGATGATAGCCCAGGCGGCAGCGCAAATGGGCGTCGGCTGCATCTGTCTCGACCCCTCCGAGGATGCCCCCGCGGCCTCGGTATGCAAGCGCCATATAGTCGCGGCATTCGACGATATGGCCGCACTCGACGAGCTGTGCCGCGCGAGCGATGTCGTAACATACGAATTTGAGAACGTGCCGGCCGAGATACTGCGCACGCTCGACGATAAATATCATATCAGGCAGGGCATAGCGCCGCTGTGCGACTCTCAGGACCGTCTGCGCGAAAAGACGCGCGCCGTCGAGAGCGGACTCGAATGCCCCCGCTTCGCCGACATAACCGACATCGACTCTCTGCGCCTCAATGCCGAAGCGTTCGGCTATCCGTGCGTATTGAAGACGCGGCGTCTGGGCTACGATGGCCACGGCCAGAAGGTCATCCGCAGCCGCGACGACATAGCCGATGCCGCCGCCATGCTCTCGGTGCCGTGCATCCTCGAAGAGTTCGTCCGCTACGACTACGAGACGAGCGTGATTATGGTGGGCGACGAGCAGAGCGGATACATACATTTCCCCATAGGCCGCAACATCCACACCGGCGGCATACTCGATCTGAGCGTCGTGCCCGCACCCGGCATGGACGACGATATGCGCCGCCGCCTTGCCGAGGGCAGCGAGGCTTTCATGCGCCACAACGGCTACCGCGGCATAATGGCTATCGAATACTTCGTCTGCGGCGGGCGGTTCCTGTTCAACGAAATGGCACCGCGCCCCCACAACAGCGGCCACTACACGATCGAGGGCTGCTCGACGAGCCAGTATCGCGAGCTGTGCCGCTATCTGCTCGGCCTGCCGCTCGAAGAGCCGCAGCTGAAAGCGCCTGCGGTAATGAAAAACATCCTCGGGCAAGACCTCGACTCGGCCGTCGGCATCGCCGCCGAGCGGCATCCCGACACGTTCGTGCACCTATACGGCAAGAGCGAGTCGCGTCCCAAGCGCAAAATGGGACATATTACATTCGTCGACTGCGATCTCGAACAATACGACGCGCAGTGGCGGGACAAATTCGTAAAACAGTAACATACACCCAATATGGCAGATTATCGCATCTATGTAGAAAAACATCCGCGCTTCGGCATCGAGGCCGAAACGCTTCGCGAGGAGCTCAACGGCAACCTGTCGCTGTCGATCGGCGAGCTCCGTCTGATAAACGTCTACGACCTGTTCGGGTTCTCCGAAGAGCTGCTCGAAAAGAGCCGTTACACCGTCTTCGGCGAGCGTGTAACCGATCTGGTCATCGACAGGCTCGACCTTACGGGCAGACGCTATCTTGCCGTCGAGTACCTGCCCGGACAGTTCGACCAGCGCGCCGCTTCGGCCGTCGACTGCGTGCGGCTGCTCGACCCCACGGCCGATGTGCGCATACGCAGCTCGCGCCTTATGATATTCGACCATACGGTAAGCGACGAGGATATGGCGCGCATCGAGCGCTACTGCATCAATGCCGTCGAGTCGCGGCGCAAACGCCTCGACATCCTCTCCGATTCGGAGCATGCCGACGTCAAGCCCGTGCCGACGATCGAAGGCTTCACGAATATGACCGACGAGCAGCTGCCGGCATTCTGCCGCGAATACTCGCTGGCGATGAACGCCGACGATCTTCGCGAGGTGGTCGGCTACTTCCGCCGCGAGGGACGCGATCCGTCGCAGACCGAGCTGCGAATCCTCGACACATATTGGAGCGACCACTGCCGCCACACGACATTTACCACCGAGATCACGCATATTACCGTCGACGAGTCGTTCATCAGCGACGAGATCGGCGCATCGCTCGATCTTTTGGCCGACATACGCCGCGAGCTGGGCCGCGAGCAGAAGAGCCTGTGTCTTATGGAGCTGGCGACCGTCGGTGCTCGCTACCTGAGCCACTGCGGCAAACTCGACGATCTGGAACGCAGCGACGAGAACAACGCATGCAGCATCTTCGTCGATGTCGATGTCGACGGACAAATGCAGCGCTGGCTGTTGCAGTTCAAGAACGAAACCCACAATCATCCCACCGAGATAGAGCCTTTCGGCGGCGCCTCGACTTGTCTGGGCGGCGCTATCCGCGACCCGCTGTCGGGACGCAGCTACGTCTATCAGGCCATGCGCGTGACTGGCGCCGGCGACATATACGCAGGTGTGGAGCAGACGCTCGAAGGCAAACTGCCGCAGCGTATCATCTCGCACAAGGCCGCAGCCGGATATTCGAGCTACGGCAACCAAATAGGCCTTGCCACGACCCATGTACGCGAGATATACCACCCCGACTATGTGGCCAAGCGTCTGGAAATAGGTGCTGTCGTCGGTGCCGTCAAGGCCGACGACGTGCGTCGCGAAGCCCCTGCCGCGGGCGATGTAATCCTGCTGCTGGGCGGCCGCACCGGCCGTGACGGCATAGGCGGTGCTACCGGCTCGTCGAAGGAGCATAACGAAAACTCGCTCGAAGAGTGCGGCTCGGAGGTGCAGAAGGGCAACGCCCCCGAGGAGCGCAAACTCGCACGGCTGTTCCGCCGCCGCGACGTCACGCGCCTTATAAAGAAATCAAACGACTTCGGCGCCGGCGGCGTCAGCGTCGCCATAGGCGAGCTGGCCGACGGTCTGGACATATATCTCGACCGCGTTCCGGTCAAGTACAGCGGTCTTAACTCTACCGAGCTCGCCATAAGCGAGTCGCAGGAGCGCATGGCCGTCGTCGTCGAGCGCAAGGATATGGAGCGCTTCATGGAGCTGTGCCGCGAGGAGAATGTCGAGTCGACACACGTGGCCGACGTCACGGCTACGGGACGCATGCGCATGTTCAGCGGCAGTGAGATGATAGTCGATCTGGCACGCGAGTTCATCGACAGCGCAGGTGCCAAACACTATACCGAGATCGAGATCGCAGCCGTCGAGGACCGCGACCCGTTCCGCCGCGATATCGCCGGCGATAGCCTCGCCGAGCGCGTCGAGGCCGACCTCTCGTCGGACAACGTGCTTTCACAGAAGGGATTGATCGAGATGTTCGACTCCACGATCGGAGCCTCGACCGTGCTGATGCCTTACGGCGGCCGCACGCAGACCACCGAGACTCAGGTGTCGGTGCAGAAACTCCCCGTCGGCGACGCCTATACCGATACGGCCAGCATCATGGCATTCGGCTATAACCCCGATCTGATGTCGTGGAGCCCGTACCACGGTGCGGCATACTCCGTCGTCGAGGCATGCGCCAAGGTCGTCGCCGCCGGTGCGCGTTACGACCGCATGCGCTTCTCGTATCAGGAGTATTTCGAGCGCATGTCCTCGCCCGCTTCGTGGGGCAAGCCTATGGCGGCGCTGCTGGGTACATTGAAGATGCAGGTGGCGCTGGGTCTGCCCTCTATCGGCGGCAAGGACTCGATGAGCGGCACTTTCCGCGACATAAACGTACCGCCGACGCTCGTGGCCTTCGGCATCACGACCGTCGACGCACGCACGGTCATAAGCCCCGAGCTCAAGCGTGCGGGCGACAAACTCTACCTTATACGCCACCGTCCGCTCGCCGACCGCATGCCCGACACCGACGCCCTGAGCCGCAACTTTACGTTCGTCTCGGACAAGATCGCACAGGGTACGATCACGGCGGCATGGGCTATCGGCTTCGGCGGCGTAGCCGAAGCGCTGGCCAAGATGTCGTTCGGCAACCGCATCGGAGCCGAAGTCGTATGCGACGAACGTACTCTGTTCGACCTCTCTTACGGCTCGATTCTGGTCGAGAGCAACCGCACGCTCAACTTCGAGTCGGCCGAGCTGCTCGGTACGACGGTAGCCGACCAAGCGCTTACGATCAACGGCGAGCGCATGTCGATAGACTCTCTGCTGGCGGCCAACACCGAGCGATTCAACACCGTATATCCCGACCGCGGACGCCGCGGCGAAGCTACCCGGCCGGCCGACTGCCGTCGCAAGGCCGTCGAATATCCCGGCGAGCCGGTAGACAAGGTAAAGGTCTTCATTCCGGTATTCCCCGGCACCAACTGCGACTACGACACGGCGCGCGCATTCCGCCGCGCAGGCGCCGAGGTAGGCGAGGCGGTATTCCGCAACCTTACTTCGGACGACATATTCTCGTCGATCGACGAGATGAAACGACGCATCGACGAGTGCCACATACTCGTTCTGAGCGGCGGCTTCTCGGCCGGCGACGAGCCCGACGGCAGCGGCAAGTTCATTGCCAACGTTCTCAACAACCGCGATATAGCAGCATCGGTGCATGCGCTTCTCGACCGCGGCGGTCTGATCCTCGGCATCTGCAACGGATTTCAGGCGCTGGTCAAGTCGGGACTGCTGCCATACGGCCGTCTGGGCTGCGTAACGCCGCAGTCGCCGACACTTTTCCGCAACGACATCAACCGCCACATATCGCAGATCGTCTCGACGCGCGTGGGCACGACGGCTTCGCCGTGGCTCTCGTCGTTCGAGGTGGGCGACATACACTCGATCGCCGTCAGCCACGGCGAGGGCAAGTTCGTGGTCAGCGACCTGATGGCCGAAGAGCTGCTGGCCAACGGTCAGGTGGCTTTCCAGTACGTCGACCCGAGTGGCGAGGCGACGACCGACGCACCCTACAACCCCAACGGTTCGACGCTGGGCATAGAGGGTATCGTCTCGCCCGACGGCCGCATCCTCGGCAAAATGGGACACACCGAGCGCTACGAGCGCAACCTTATGAAGAACATCGCAGGCGAGAAGATACAGGACATATTCTCCAATGCGGTAAGATATTTTACAAAACGATAAATAACGGTTTTCTTCAAGCCCCGGCAGAGCTCGACGCGTCGGCTCTGCCGGGAGCCGGGAAAATTCAGAAAGCAAATTCAAAGATCAAATAAATTCATACGACTATGAAACAACTCGAAATGCTTTACGAAGGCAAGGCAAAACAGGTATTCCTCACTGACGATCCCGAGATGATCGTCATCCACTACAAGGACGATGCGACGGCTTTCAACAATATCAAGAAAGCCCGTATCGAGAACAAAGGCGTGCTGAACAACCGCATCTCGACACTCATTTTCGAGTATCTGCGCGACAAGGGCATCGAGACCCACTATGTCGAGACGATCAACGACCGCGATCAGGTTTGCCGCAAGGTATCGATCGTGCCGTTGGAGGTCATCGTGAGAAACATCATAGCCGGATCGATGGCCAAGCGTCTGGGCATCGAGGAGGGTACCAAGCCGTCGAACGTCATTTACGACATCTGCTACAAGAAAGACGAGTTGGGCGATCCTCTGATCAACGACCACCACGCCGTGGCAATGGGCATCGTGACATACGACGAGCTGGCACACATATACGACATGACCGGACGCATCAACAAGGCGTTGCAGGAGCTGTTCTCGGAGATGGGCATCACGCTGGTCGACTTCAAGATCGAGTTCGGCCGCACTTCGGACGGCAGGATCATTCTGGCCGACGAGGTAAGTCCCGACACATGCCGTCTGTGGGACAGCCGCACCAACGAGAAACTCGACAAGGACCGTTTCCGCCGCGATCTGGGTCGCGTCAGAGAGGCCTACGAGGAGATCCTCGACCGTCTTACCAAGCGTTTGTCGAAGTAGTCCGCGCCGGTAATGCTCAAAGATTCGGATAAGATATTCGGCGACCAGCTGCACGAGGAGTGCGGTGTCTTCGGCGTCTACGGCGTCGAGGATGCCGCCGGCATCGTATACTACGGTCTGCACGCCTTGCAGCACCGCGGGCAGGAGGCATGCGGCATCGTCTCGGTAGGCGACAGCGGACGGCTCGACGTAGTCAAGGGCGAAGGGTTGGTTACGGAGGTGTTCAACCACTCCAATCTGGCCTCGCTCACGGGCAGAACGGCTATCGGTCACGTCCGTTACTCGACCACCGGCGGCGGCGGAATGATGAACGTCCAGCCATTCATGTTCCGCCACTTTACCGGCGACTTCGCCCTCGCGCACAACGGCAATCTGGTCAACTCGCGCGAGCTCACACACTACCTCGAAGCGCGCGGCAGCCTGTTCCACTCGTCGTCGGACAGCGAGATTCTGGCTCATCTGATAAAGAAGGAGAGCAACGACACCGCCCGCATATTCGCTATCATAGATGCTCTGAACATGCTCGAAGGCGCCTTCGCGTTCCTTATCATGACCAAGAACCGCATCTATGCCTGCCGCGACAAATACGGTCTGCGGCCGCTCTCGATCGGCCGTCTCAACGGCGGATATGTCGTCAGCAGCGAGACCTGCGCTCTTGATATCGTAGGCGCGGAGTTCGTGCGCGACATCGAGCCTGGCGAAATCGTTACCATCGACGACCACGGCATACGCAGCCGCGACTACTCGATGTACAAGCGCCGCTGCATGTGCGCCATGGAGTATATATACTTCTCGCGCCCCGACAGCGACATCGAGGGGTGCAACGTCCACGCATTCCGCAAGCAGAGCGGTCGTCTGCTCTACGAGGAGCACCCGGTCGAGGCCGACGTCGTGATCGGCGTTCCCGATTCGAGCCTCAGTGCCGCGATAGGCTTCTCCGAGGCCAGCGGCATACCTTACGAAATGGGACTCATCAAGAACAAGTATATCGGACGCACCTTCATCCAGCCCTCTCAGGCCATGCGCGAAAAGGGCGTCAGGATGAAGCTGTCGGCCGTCCGCTCGCTGGTCAAGGACAAGAGCGTGGTTCTGATCGACGACTCGATCGTGCGCGGCACCACGTCGCTGCGCATCGTCAGACTGCTTAAAGAGGCCGGCGCACGCGAGGTGCATGTCCGCATAGCATCGCCGCAGATCAAGCACCCGTGCTTCTACGGTGTCGATATGTCTACCTACGACGAGCTGCTATGCGCGAACCGCACCAAAGAGGAAGCGCGGCTGGCTATCGAGGCCGATTCGTTGGAGTTCCTCTCGCAGGAGGCTCTGCTCGCGGCCTCACGCCGCAACGAGCTCTGCATGGCCTGCTTCGACGGCCACTACGTAACCGATCTGTACCACAGTGCCGACCGGAGCAAAAATAATGATAACTGTTAACGAAGAAAACAATATGGCAAAAAGTTACGAAGAAGCCGGTGTCAATCTCGAAGCCGGATACGAGGTCGTCCGACGCATCAAGTCGCATGTGGCATCGACCGCACGCCTCGGCACGATGGGCAACATAGGCGCTTTCGGAGGCATGTTCGACTTGTCGAAACTCGCCGTTAAGGAGCCTGTTCTGGTGAGCGGCACCGACGGCGTGGGCACCAAACTCAAACTCGCCTTCGAGATGGACAAGCACGACACGATCGGCATCGATGCCGTGGCCATGTGCGTCAACGACGTGCTGGCGCAGGGCGCCGAGCCGCTGTTCTTCCTCGACTACGTGGCCGTCGGCCATAACGATCCGGCCAAGATCGAAGCTATCGTCGCCGGCGTGGCGGAGGGCTGCCGGCAGGCCGGCTGCGCGCTTATCGGCGGCGAGACGGCCGAGATGCCGGGCATGTACGGCGGCGGAGAGTACGACATCGCGGGCTTCACGTGCGGCGTTGTCGAGCGTTCGAAGCTCATCGACGCCTCGAAAGTGGCCGTGGGCGATGCTCTGGTCGGCATATCGTCGAGCGGCGTGCACTCCAACGGATTCAGCCTCGTGCGCAAGATAGTCGCCGACAGCGGGCTCGACCTGCACTCGCCGTGCGAGGGTCTGGGCGACAGACCGCTGGGCGAGGTGCTGCTCACGCCGACAAGAATATATGTCAAGCCGGTGTTGCAGCTTCTGGCCGAGTGCGACGTGCACGGCATAAGCCATATCACTGGCGGCGGCTTCGACGAAAACATACCGCGCATACTGCGCCCGGGGCAGGGTATCGAGATACGCGAGGGTTCGTGGGAGATACTGCCCGTATTCCGCATGCTCGAACATCGCGGCAGCATAGCGCACCGCGAGATGTTCAACATCTTCAACATGGGTATCGGCATGGTCGTGGCACTCGATCCGAGCCAGGCCGAACATGCAGTGGCCGTACTCGGCCGGTGTGGCGAGCGTGCACAGATCATCGGACGTGTAACCGACCGCGAGGGTGTCGAAATAATCTGACGGCATGACTAAGTTAGCGGTATTTGCAAGCGGCAGCGGAAGCAATTTCGAGGCTATCGCCGAGGCGTGCCGGAGCGGACGCATAAAGGCCGAAGTAGCACTCATGGTGTGCGACAAACCCTCGGCCGGCGTCATCGCGCGCGCCGGGCGTTACGGCGTGGAGACATTCGTCTTTTCGCCGCGCGACTACGCCTCCCGAGACCAGTGGGAGAGTATCATAGCCGATCTGCTCGACAGCCGCGGGGTGGAGCTGGTATGCCTTGCCGGCTACATGCGTATCGTAGGCCGCGTACTGCTCGAACGCTACCGCGACAGGATCATCAACATACACCCCTCGCTGCTGCCCTCGTTCAAGGGGGCGCACGCCATAGCCGATGCCATGGCATACGGGGTCAAGGTGTACGGCGTTACGATCCACCGCGTCGACGAGACGCTCGACGGAGGACGCATCATCTCGCAGCGCGCCATAGACTACGACGGCGACGATGCGGATCAACTTACCGAAATGATCCATGCGGTCGAACACGAACTTTATATAGAAACCATCAACAAACTTATCGACAAATAAATGAGAGCACTTATCAGTGTCAGCGACAAGACCGGCGTGGCCGAATTTGCCCGCGAGCTGAGCGGACTCGGCTGGCAGATCATAGCCACCGGCGGAACGATGGAGATGCTGCGCCGCAGCGGCATCGAGACGATCAACATAAGCGACGTTACGGGATTTCCCGAGATATGCGACGGCCGTGTCAAGACCCTGCACCCCAAGGTGCACGGCGGACTGCTGGCACGCCGCGACGATGAGAGCCATGTCAAGGCTCTCCGGGACAATGACATAGAGTATATCGATCTGGTATGCGTCAACCTCTATCCTTTCCGCCGCACGATCGAGCGCGAGGGCGTGGAGATCGACGAGGCCATAGAAAATATCGACATCGGCGGACCGTCGATGCTGCGCAGCGCCGCCAAGAACTACCGCGACGTGACGGTCGTCTGCGACCCGTCGGACTACGGCCGCGTGTTGGAGGAGATACGTGCAGGCGGCAATACCGCCGTCGAGACCCGCATGCAGCTCTCGGCCAAGGCATACACCCATACGGCCGAGTACGACATGTGCATCGCCGGCTATATGCGCTCGCAGGCCGGTCTGAGCGAGAAGCTGTTCTTGGATCTCGATCTGAAGCAGGAGCTGCGCTACGGTGAGAATCCCCACCAGAGCGCCAAGTTCTTCGCGAGCGGCGATAATGCGCCGTACTCTCTGGCCACGGCACGCCAGCTCCACGGCAAGGAGATGTCGTACAACAATATTCAGGACGCCAACGCCGCGCTTAACATCGTCGCCGAGTTCGACGAGCCGTTCTGCGTTGGACTCAAACACATGAATCCCTGCGGCGCGGCCGTAGGACGCGACATAGCCGAAGCATGGCGCAAGGCATACGAGGCCGATAAGGTAAGCATCTTCGGAGGCATCGTCGCATGCAACCGCGAGATAACGGCCGAGGCGGCCGAGGCGATGAAGCCCGTCTTCCTCGAAATAGTCATGGCGCCGTCATTCTCGCCCGAGGCGTTGGATATCCTCACGTCGAAGAAGAATCTGCGTCTTATCGAGGTCGACATGACCCGCGACGGCAAGTCGCGCAAACAGTATGTCGGCGTCAACGGCGGCATGCTCGTGCAGGATGCCGACTCGACCACCGAGCGTATCGACGAGACGATGTGCGTTACGCGCCGCCGCCCGACGGCAGCCGAGACGGCCGATGCCGACTTCGCCTGGCGCATCGTAAAACACGTCAAGTCCAACGCCATAGTCGTCGTCAGGGACGGACATACGGTCGGCGTCGGTGCAGGACAGATGAACCGCGTGGGCTCAGCCGGCATAGCGCTCGAACAGGCCGCCGCCGCAGGCTTCGGCGAGGGTCTCGTGCTCGCCTCCGACGGGTTCTTCCCCTTCGACGATACCGTCACGCTGGCAGGCCGCTACGGCGTCACGACGCTCGTGCAGCCCGGAGGCAGCGTGCGCGACGAGGACTCGCTGAAAAAGGCCGACGAGCTGGGCATGACGATGTTCGTCACGGGCGTGAGACATTTCAAACATTAAACCCGCTTTTCAGATGAAAGTACTTGTCATTGGTTCCGGAGGACGCTGCCACGCCATAGTCGACGCGCTGGCCAAGTCGCCCGAGGTCGAGAAGATATATTGCGCACCGGGCAATGCCGGCATAGCCGCCGAGGCCCAGTGCGTAGCCATTGCCGATACCGACGCGGAGGCGCTGGCCGACTTCGCCGAACGAAACGAGATAGGCCTTACGGTTGTCGGACCCGAAGCGGCGCTCGACAGGGGAGTTGCGGATTGCTTCAAACGAAAAAATTTGCGTATATTTGGACCGACTAAGGCCGCAGCCCGCATCGAGTCGAGCAAGGACTTCGCCAAAAGGCTCATGACCGAGCACGGCGTTCCGACGGCTGCGTACAGGACGTTTACCGACTACGCCGCCGCCGTGGAGTATGTCCGTTCGCACTCGCTGCCCACGGTATTGAAGTACGACGGGCTGGCTGCCGGCAAGGGGGTAGTCATAGCCCAGACCTTCGACGAAGCCGAGCAGGCGCTCCGCGACATGCTCGTCGACGATAGGTTCGGACACGGCAGGGTAGTGGTCGAGGAGTTCCTGCAAGGCGAGGAGTTCTCGCTGATGTGTTTCGTCTCGGGACGCAACCTTTGTCCTATGCCCGTAGCGCAGGACCACAAACGCGCCTACGACAACGACGAGGGACCCAACACCGGCGGCATGGGAGCCTATACGGGACTGCCGTTCATCGACCGGAGCGACATAGACTACGCCATGGAGCATATCATGCGACCTGTGGCCGAGGCGCTCGATGAGGAGGGCACGCCGTTCTGCGGCGTACTGTACGGCGGATTGATAAAGACCGCCGACGGCATCAAGGTCATCGAGTTCAACGCCCGCTTCGGCGACCCCGAGACCGAGGTCGTGCTGCCGCTTCTCGAAAGCGACCTGTGCCGCCTGATGTGCGACGTGGCCGACGGCAAGGCGGTCGAAGCCCGTTGGAGCGACATGGCGACAATAGGCGTGGTACTGGCTTCGAAAGGTTATCCCGGCAGCTACGAAAAGGGCTGTGCGATAGACCTTCCGTCCGATCTCGACGCCACGGTGTACCACATGGGCACCAAGCTCGACGCGGGACGGCTCGTAACGGCCGGCGGCAGGGTAATGATAGTCGTATGCGCGGCCGCAACGCTGGCCGAGGCACGCGATAAGGTGCGGCGGCAGGTAGAGCGCATAGGCTGCGACAACCTGTTCCACCGCAACGATATAGCAGACAAAGCATTCAAAAACAGAGAATAGAATTATGGTTATCAACGGTAAAGAACTTTCCGTATCGCTCAAAACGCAGTTGGCCGAGCGCGTCGCAGGCTTCGCCGAGACTTACGGCCGCGTGCCCAACCTCGTTGTCATACTCGTCGGCGAAGACCCCGGCAGCGTATCGTACGTAACCGGCAAGGCCAAGGCCGCAGCCGAAGTGGGCATACGCAACACGACGCTGCGTCGCGACGCGTCGATCTCCGAGGAGGAGCTGCTCGCGCTCATCGCCGAGCTCAATGCCGACGACGATGTGGACGGCATCCTCGTGCAGCTGCCGCTGCCGCGTCATATCGACGAGAACAAGGTAATATCGGCAATATCGGTCGATAAGGATGTCGACGGATTCCACCCCCTGAACGTAGCCCGTCTGTGGCTCAAACAGCCCTGCGTGCTGCCGTGCACGCCCAAGGGCATCATCAAACTCCTCAAATCGGCCGAGATCGAGATCTCGGGCAAGGAGGCGGTGGTCATCGGCCGCAGCAACATCGTCGGCCTGCCCGTAGCCAAGCTGCTGACCGACGAGAACGCCACGGTAACCGTCGCGCATTCGCGCACACGCAATCTTGCGGAGGTAACGCGCCGCGCCGACATACTCGTCGTGGCGATAGGCCGCGAGCGGTTCGTCACGGCCGACATGGTCAAGCCCGGCGCCGTCGTCATCGACGTAGGCGTCAACCGCGACAGCCGAACCGGCAAGTTGTGCGGCGACGTCGACTTCGAGACATGTCAGGATATCGCCTCTTACATTACCAAGACTCCGGGCGGCGTAGGACCTATGACGATCGCATGCCTTATGGAGAATACGGTAGAGTGTTTCCTCAAACGCATGGATAAATAAACCACTCCTGCCATGATCGAAAGATACAGTCGCGAGGCCATGCGCCGCGTGTGGACGGAAAAGAACAAGTTCGACGCATACCTCAAAGTCGAGATACTCGCCTCGGAGGCGTGGAGCACGCTGGGCGTGGTCCCTGCCGAGGATGTCGAGAAGCTGTGGCGCAACGCGTCGTTCGATATAGACCGCATACGCCAGATCGAAGAGCAGACGCGCCACGACATAGTGGCATTCACGCGTGCCGTCAGCGAGACGCTCGGCGACGAGCGCAAGTGGGTTCACTACGGACTGACGAGCACCGATGTCGTAGATACGGCCAACGGTTATCTGCTCAAACAGGCCGACGAGATCATCGCCGCCGACATCGACAAGTTCTTGGATATACTGCGTCGTCAGGCGCTGCGATTCAAGAATACACCCTGCATAGGCCGTACGCACGGCATACATGCCGACATAACGAGCTTCGGTCTGAAATGGGCCTTGTGGTACGAGGAGATGAAGCGCAACCGCGAGCGTTTCCGCACGGCGGCACGCGGCGTCGAAGTGGGCAAGATCAGCGGTGCCGTGGGCAACTTCGCCAACATTCCGCCCCAGATCCAGGACTACGTGTGCGACAAGCTCGGCATCGACAGCGCCGACATATCGACCCAAGTCATCCAGCGCGACCGTCATGCCTATTACATGGCCACGCTCGCCGTCATAGCCTCGACCCTCGAACAGATGGCTATGGAGATACGCAACCTGCAACGCACCGAGGTGCACGAGGTCGAGGAGTCGTTCGGCAAGGGACAGAAAGGTTCGAGCGCAATGCCTCACAAACGCAACCCTATAAGCAGCGAGAACATCTGCGGCTGCGCACGCGTCATGCGCGGATATATGGCTGCGCTTTACGAGAACGTAGCTCTGTGGCACGAACGCGATATTTCGCACTCGTCTACCGAGCGCATCATACTGCCCGACGCAACGATGCTGCTCGACTATATGCTCGTGCGCATGGGAGGCATATTGGAGAATCTGGTAGTATTCGAGGAGCAGATGACGGCCAACATCTATCGCACGCGCAAGGTCATATTCGCCCAGCGTGTTATGAACGCGCTGATCGACAAGGGACTGTCGCGCGAGCAGGCTTACGACACCGTACAGCCCATAGCCATGCGCGCCATGAGCGAGGCGGCCGACTATCAGGAGCTGCTCGCACAGAGCGACGAGGTGATGCGTCATCTTACGCGCGACGAGCTCGACGCCTGCTTCACGCTCGAATACTACTTCAAACGCGTCGATTACATATTCAGCCGCGTAGGTATCGAATAATACGACAGGTGCGCCTTACGACTGGTTATCACGTCATTAGGCGCACCAGCCGTGTTTAGGAACACAATTTGTGATGTTCAGCGACAGCCGGATTTGGCGGTTTCGCAGGAAAGTATTATATTTGCGAAGTGATTGATGAGGTATGCAGAAGCTCTACATCATAGCAGGTTGTAACGGTGCGGGTAAAACGACCGCGTCGTATACGATTCTGCCCGACATGCTTCGATGCAACGAATTTGTCAATGCCGACGAGATTGCGCGCGGTCTTTCGCCGTTCAATCCCGAGAGCATGGCGATCGAAGCGGGACGGTTGATGTTGAGACGTATGAACGACCTGCTGAACGAAGGAGCCGATTTCGCGTTCGAGACTACGCTGTCGACACGCACCTACTCCAAGTTCATCGACAGGGCTCACGCTCAGGGTTACTTCGTGTCGTTGCTCTATTTCTGGCTCCCGACACCCAAACAAGCCGTCGAGCGTGTTGCCAAACGTGTCAGCGAAGGAGGTCACAACATACCGGCCAGCGTCGTTTGTCGTCGCTACGCCAGCAGCCTGCACAACCTCACGTCGCTCTACATGCCGATATGCGATTATTGGGTCATATACGACAACAGTACAGCCGAGGGTGTCAGAAAAATCGCATACGGTACGCGCGATGAAATAAAAGAAATTATCGATACGTTATCGTACAAAACGATTCTTGATTATGAGTGAATTTGAGATCAGACAGTTGCAGGAGAGGATCGACGCGGGAGTTCTGCTCGCCCAAAAGAGACTGATAGAGAGGACAAAACGCGAAAACGGCGATCTGGTTGTCATACGTGACGGCAAGATCATGCACCTTCGTCCCGACGAGCTGAGATAAGCGATCCGAAAGGACCAAACGTAATACCCCCGAGCCGAATGCTCGGGGGTATATTTTTGCCCATATCCGACAACCTGCGGTCTGAGAGCCATCTGCCTAATAAGTATCATCTAAGACAATAGCCTCGACAAACTTTATAGATATAACCTATAAGCGCAGTCAGAATTTCGGATTACGATAGACGATACATATACGCGTCACTATTTATATAACCCTTGCTTATATACATTCGGAGGCATGTCGAAGATACCGGCAACGAAACGAAGGGAAGTCGGATATAATAGTAGGGTAACACGGCATCGTGTTCGGCAACGAATAATCGTATCGAGCAGGAGGGTCAAGAATAATAGCAGCGCGGCAGAGCATGTCTGAATACCGAGTTCGGAGATTGAGGAGTGAGCGATTTTGCCGGTCGGGATATTTTTCGTATTTTTGAATGTCGCATAGATACGATCGACAGACAAACGCTATGACCGAAAGCACATTATACGAAAAAGCAGACTTCTCCGAAATCGGTTCGTCCGACGAGTTCTACGATTGTAGATTCGTGTCGTGTGATTTCTCGGATCGAACCATTCGCAAGACGGCATTCGAAAAGTGCGTTTTCGACAAATGCAACTTCGCAATGACGGTGTTCGCATGCGGGCTCAGAGATGCAGCATTTACGGATTGCAAAATGATCGGAGCCGATCTGTCTGCCATAGACCGCTTCTCCAACGCCCTGAGTTTCAACCGATGCAACCTCGATTACGCGAGCTTTGCCAATATCAAACTGCGAGGATTGGCATTCCGCAACTGCCGTATGCACGATACGTCATTCGAGAGTGCAGGCATCCCCGATTCGACATTCGCCGGCTGCGATATGGAAAGGGCTTCGTTCGCGGGCGCCGATCTGGAACGGGCAGACCTCTCCGCCGCATTCAACTTTGCGATCGATCCGAGGGAGTGCAGACTCAAAAAGACCGTATTTTCGAGATACGGGCTCGAAGGGCTGGTATCGCATCTCAACATCGTAATCAAAGACGCATGACATCGGCATGGAACAGCGATGTATCGCACATACGATATAGAAAAAATGCCCCGACGAGATGTCGGGGCAATTCTATATCGCGGGAAAACCCTCGCAACGTGCAATAGTCTCCTGCACGCAGATATTATTTCGCATCGATAAGCGAGCGAATATTTTGGATAAGCATCGCGACGGCGACAGAGTTGAAGCCGCCCTCGGGTATAATCACGTCGGCATACTTCTTCGACGGCTCGACAAACTCCTCGTGCATCGGTTTGACGGTATTGGTATACTGCTCGATGACCGACTGCATGGTACGGCCGCGGTCGCAGACGTCGCGGAGGATACGGCGTGCCAGACGCAGATCGGCATCGGTATCTACATAAACCTTTATATCCATCAAATCGCGCAACTCCTTGTTTTCGAATATCAATATACCGTCGACGATAACGACTCGCGACGGTTTGACGAGCACGCGCTCGTCGGTGCGGTTATGGTCGACGAACGAATATACGGGATGCTCTATCGGGACATTGTTCTTCAAAGCACGTATATGCTCGACGAGCATGTCGGTATCGAATGCCTGCGGGTGGTCGTAATTGAGGCGCGTACGCTCCTCGTATGTCAGCTCGGGGTGCGACTTGTAGTAGTAATCGTGGCACAGCGTAGCCACATCATCGCCGATGAATGCTTCCTGCAAACGCTTTACGAGCGTGCTTTTACCAGATCCGGTGCCGCCGGCGACACCAATTACGGTTACCTCCATAGTCCAATAAATAAGGGTTGTATCTGTTTCGACGTTTGCCTCGCCACGGCCAAGCCCCCAAAAGCTCGGCACCCGGCTGACAGAAAACGCTGGTATATAAAAAAGAGGATCATCCCATACGGGACAATCCTCCGGTAAATGTTATGCGTCGATATTGGCATAGTGGGCGTTCTTCTCGATGAACTCGCGGCGCGGCGGAACGTCGTCGCCCATGAGCATCGAGAATATACGGTCGGCTTCGGCGGCATTCTCGATGTTTACCTGACGCAGTATGCGTGTCTCGGGGTTCATCGTAGTCTCCCACAGCTGGTGTGCGTTCATCTCGCCGAGACCTTTATATCGCTGGATATGCGTACCCTTCGAACCGAACTCGGCCGTAATCTCGTCGCGCTCCTTGTCCGTCCAGCAATAACGCTCCTGCTTGCCCTTCTTGACAAGGTAGAGCGGCGGGGTAGCGATATATACATGTCCGTTCTCGATCAGCTCCTTCATCTTGCGGAAGAAGAACGTAAGCATAAGCGTTGCGATATGCGAGCCGTCGACATCGGCATCGGTCATGATAATGATCTTGTCGTAACGCAGCTTTTCGAGGTTCAGCGCCTTGCTGTCATCCTCGGTGCCGATGCTGACGCCGAGCGCCGTGAACATGTTCTTGATCTCCTCGTTCTCCCACATGCGGTGCTCCTGCGCCTTCTCGATATTGAGGATCTTACCGCGCAGCGGCATAATAGCCTGAAAATTACGGTCGCGCCCCTGCTTGGCCGTACCGCCTGCCGAATCTCCCTCGACGAAGAATATCTCGGCTATCGAACGGTCGCGGCTGGTACAGTCGGCCAGCTTGCCCGGCAGACCCGCACCCGACAGGACGGTCTTGCGCTGCACAGCCTCGCGTGCGTTGCGGGCGGCATGACGCGCCTGTGCGGCCAGAATGACCTTCTGCACGATAGCGCGCGCATCCTTGGGATTCTCTTCGAGGTAGTGACCCAGAGCTGCCGACATGGCCTGATCGACGGCCGCCGATACCTCGTCGTTGCCGAGCTTGGTCTTGGTCTGTCCCTCGAACTGCGGCTCGGCCACCTTGACCGAGATGACAGCCGTGAGACCCTCGCGGAAGTCGTCGCCGTTGATATCGAACTTCAACTTGGCGAGCATGCCCGAGTCGTCGGCATATTTTTTCAGAGTACGCGTCAGAGCGCGGCGGAAACCGGTAAGGTGCGTACCGCCCTCGATCGTATTGATGTTGTTGACGTATGAATGCACGTTCTCCGAATAGGAGTCGTTGTACTGCATGGCCACCTCGACCGGTACGCCGTTCTTCTCGGTATCGAGATAGATGATCTGGTCGATGATCTTCTCGCCGCGAGTAGCGTCGAGGTACTCGACGAACTCCTGCAAGCCGCGCTCAGAATAGAAATCGGCATGGAGGAACTCGCCCGCGTCGGTCTTCGTGCGGCGGTCGGTAAGCGTCAGACGGATGCCCTTGTTCAGGAACGCCAGCTCGCGAAGACGGTTGGCCAGAATCTCATACTTGTATTCGGTGGTATGGGTAAATATCTCGCCGTCGGGCTTGAACGTGATGCTCGTACCGCGATCCTCGCAATCGCCGATGATGTCGACCGCCGAAGTGGGTGCACCCTTCGAATAGCTCTGACGGTAGATCTTGCCGCCGCGGTGGATCTCGGCGATCAGAAGCGTCGACAGGGCGTTGACGCACGATACGCCCACGCCGTGCAGACCGCCCGATACCTTGTAGCTGCCCTTGTCGAACTTACCGCCGGCATGCAGCACCGTCAGGACGACCTCCAAAGCCGACTTGCCCTCCTTCTCGTGGAAGTCGGTCGGGATGCCTCGGCCGTTGTCCTTGACCGTTATCGAATTGTCTTCGTTTATGGTAACGTGTATGTCGGTACAGTAACCGGCCAGCGCCTCGTCTATGGAGTTGTCCACGACCTCGTATACGAGATGGTGCAGACCCTTCTCGCCGATATCGCCGATATACATGGCGGGGCGTTTGCGAACGGCTTCCAAGCCCTCCAACACCTGGATGTTGGAGGCGGAATACTCCTGTTCCTGCTTCAACGTCTTTTCTTGTTCGGTATTCATCTATCTATCGAAATTTATCGTCTATAAATAACGCACAAAGATACTAAACATTTTTGACAATCGCAACTCTGCGGATGCTTTTGTCGGCACCGGAAAAGATACGTAAAACGGAGTTCGTCGCCACCGGCAAACCCCGTACGCTATATGCAGCTATCGGACTCTTATACTTCGGCCTGCGACAGCAGCGTCTGCATGTCGACCTCGCGGATGCGTCCCTGCGAAAAGAGGATAGTGCGCGAGGGATACTGCTCGATGAGAGATATGTTGTGAGTCGACATCACGACCGCGCAGCCGTCGGCCGCGATGCGCTTGAACAACTCCATGATGCCGTCGGCGGTAACCGGATCGAGATTGCCGGTCGGCTCGTCGGCCAGCAGCAGACGGGGGCTGTTGAGCAGAGCGCGTGCGATGACCAGGCGCTGCTGCTCGCCGCCCGACAGCTCGAAAGGCATCTTATAATATTTCTGTTCGAGATTTACCAGATGCAGAACCTCGTCGATGCGGCTGCGGATCGCGCTCTCGTCCGACCAGCCCGTAGCGCGCATAACGTCGTAAAGGTTGTCGAACACGTTGCGGTCGACCAGCAGCTGGTAGTCCTGAAACACGATGCCCATGCTGCGGCGCAGATGCGGTATCTCGCGACGCCGTATGCGGCGCAGGTCGAACCCGACGACTTCGGCGTCGCCGCGGCGCAGATCGACCTCGGCATAGAGCGTTTTGAGCAGCGTGCTCTTGCCGCTGCCGACACGGCCTATAAGGTAGACGAACTCGCCGGCATCGACACGCAGATCGACATCCGACAGAACGAGCTCGTCGCGCATGTCGTCGCGGCGCGAGCGGCCTCGGTCGCTATGGAATATAGATACGTTTCTCAGATCTATGACGCGTGTACTATCCATAATGGCAATGATAATATATCGGCAAAAGTAATAATTATTTTTGCATTAGACAAAAAATCGCTACATTTGCACGACAGTTGAACGCTGACTGCGGCAACGAAATCGGGGGCGACCGGTTTTGACAGCAGGTAGAATTTGATTGTAAGCATGTCGAGCATTGTGTGGGGTCTCGTAAATCGCAACACTCAAACTACAAATGGCAATAACAGCTATGCACTCGCTGCCTAATTTTCAAGGAAAATTGGCTTAATCGCGTGATCCGAGGAGGTCGTGCGACGAGTATCCTGACGGGCGATTCCGCTCTTTAACCGCCTGTCATACGGGGTATCATCGATTAAGAGATAGTGCGATATGCGCCTCGATTATCGCACGAGACACAGAGGCTGGGATCGGGGTTTGGCTGCCGCCTGCCGTGCTTTTTTCCCGCTCGTTTCCGGCCTCAAGGGTCATGCCTCCCATGGCCGCCGCCAGAGCCTTTCCCATGGCTGTGCTGGTATTGCGGATGACAATCCTCTGCTGCCCCGCCTTCTTCCCGCCTGCGCTACCAGCGGCTCCTCTGGCATCATTCGCGCCGCCTGGGGTCCCTTTCACGGTCCCTGCTTTTCCCCCGCCGGACTGGCCTGCGCTGCCCTGCCGCACCGCCTTTTTCCATGAAAGGCGCACGTCCTCCATGGTAAGCCCCAGCTTATCGAGCAGCTTACGGGCCGCCTCGTAGGATTCCGGGTGGACGCTGGTTGCGTCAAGGGGATTGTCGCCGTCCGGTATCCGAAGGAAACCGGCGCACTGTTCATAGGCTTTAGGCCCTAATTTCGGTACGGAAAGGAGCTGAGCCCGGCTTGAAAAGCGTCCGTTTTTCTCCCTGTAGTCCACGATATTCCTGGCGACGGTTTTGGAAATGCCGGAAATATATTCCAGAAGGGAGGCGGAGGCCGTGTTCAAATCAACGCCAACCTTATTTACGCAGTCCTCCACCACGCCGCCTAACGCCTCTCCCAGCTTTTTCTGGTTCATGTCATGCTGGTACTGCCCCACGCCGATGGACTTGGGGTCGATTTTCACCAGCTCCGCCAGAGGGTCCTGCAGCCTTCTGGCAATGGAGGCCGCGCTCCGCTGCCCCACGTCAAAATTAGGAAACTCCTCCGTTGCCAGCTTGCTTGCGGAATACACGGAAGCCCCGGCTTCGTTTACAATCACATACTGAACCGGCGTATCCAGCTCCTTAATCAGCTCCACAATCACCTGCTCCGACTCCCTCGAGGCCGTTCCGTTTCCCACGCTGATAAGGGATACGCCATACTTTTTAATGAGTCTCTTTAATTCTGCCTTGGACTCCGTCACCTTATTTTGAGGGGCCGTGGGATAAATCACCTTTGTGTCAAGCACCTTGCCGGTAGCGTCCACCACCGCCAGCTTGCATCCGGTTCTAAATGCCGGGTCCCAGCCAAGCACTACCTTTCCGGCGATAGGGGGCTGCAGAAGAAGCTGCTCCAGGTTCTTTCCGAACACGGAAATCGCGCCGTCCTCCGCCTTTTCCGTCAGCTCGTTTCTGATTTCCCGCTCGATAGCCGGCGCAATCAGCCGCTCGTAGGCGTCCTCTGTTACCTCCCTTAAAATGGGCGCGGTATATTCGTTGTCCTTTGTAATCACCTTTTTGCCCAGATATTGCAGAATCCTCTCCACCGGGGCAGCCACCTTCACCGTAAGGAATTTTTCGTTTTCCCCTCTGTTCAGGGCAAGGATTCTGTGGCCCGCCGCCTTTTTCACAGGCTCCTCATAATCGTAATACATCTCGTAGACGCTCTGCGCCTTCTCATCCCTTGCCGTACCGGTGAGCTTTCCCTCCTCCATAGTGAGATTCCTGATAAAAATGCGGTAGTCCGCCTCGTCGGAAATCATCTCCGCAATGATGTCCTTTGCCCCCTGCAGAGCAGCCGCCGCGTCGGCCACTTCCTTTTCTTCGCTGACGTACTTTTCTGCCTCTGTAAGGACCGGCGCCTCCGCCTCCTGCTTTAAGATATATTCGGCAAGGCCCTCAAGCCCCTTTTCCCTGGCCACGCCCGCCCTTGTCTTTCTCTTTGGACGGTAGGGACGGTAAAGGTCCTCCACCACCACAAGGGTTTCCGCCGCCATAATTTTGGCCTTAAGCTCTTCGGTCATCTTTCCCTGTTCTTCGATGCTTCCGATTACCTGCTCCTTCTTTTCCTCCAGATTCCGCAGATACCCCAGCCGCTCGTGAAGATTCCGCAGCTCCTCGTCATTTAAGGAGCCCGTGGCTTCCTTCCGGTAACGGGAAATAAAGGGAATGGTATTTCCCTCGTCAATCAGCTTTACCGCCGCCTCCACCTGCCATTTTTCTACGTTTAACTCTTCCTTTAACTTCAGTATAATATCCATACTCTCTCCATTTCCAATCATAAGTTATTCCGCTGCCGCCTTACTATTATAGTGGATAAGCCCTTAGGTTTTCAAGAAAGATTTGTAATATCAGGATAAAAGTGCTAAAATAGTAACAACAGTCGGCGGCAGCTCCTGCGCACACTGGCAAAGCCGCCGTAAACAGCGAAAAGGATTTACAAAGAAGAATGGATTACAATAACAATTACAACCCTTATACAGGGCAGAACCAGAATAATCAATATGCGCCGGAGCCGGTTTTGCGCAATCCCGGCCAGTCCATGGCCACCGCTTCCATGATTCTTGGCATTGTGGGCCTTTTTACCCTGTTCACCGTCTATGTCCCCCTGATTTGCGGCGGTCTTGCGGTTATCCTGGCAATTCTGTCCAAGGGCTACGGGAAAAAAATGCTCTTTACCGCCAAGGTGGGTATCGGAACCGCGGTGGGAGCCGTTGTGCTGATTTGCTCGATTATTTTTTCACTGGTGGGCGTTCTGCTTGCAAGCAGCGGCGATGATTTGGTGAACTTCGGTAAAGCCATGGATGAACAGTTCGAGCAGCAGACCGGACGGGAGCTGGAGGATATTCTCGGGCAGTCCTATGAGGATATTATGAGAGACTACACAGAAATCATGGGTAAATGAAAGGAATATGGTTATGGTTGGAAGAATCTCCGGAAATTATAATTTTATGAGCGTATATACCGGCGGATACGGCGGCTCCATGAATGCGGGCCGGGCAAATACCGCGCAAAAGACGGTGGTCAACCCGGGCGAATCCACTACCGTTTCCCCGGGGCGCAAGTCCTCCCCGGCACAGTGCCAGACCTGCAAGAACCGCAAGTACCAGGACGGCTCCGACGAAATGGTTTCCTTTAAATCGGCGGCTCACATTTCCCCGGAAAGCTCGGCGTCAAGGGTAATGGCTCACGAGCAGGAGCACGTAAGCAACGCCTACTCCAAGGCGGCAAAGGCAGGCGGCAAGGTTGTCTCTGCCAGCGTCAGTTTAAAGACCGCCATCTGTCCCGAGTGCGGCCGCAGCTATGTGGCGGGAGGAACCACCTCCACGCAGATTAAATACCCCAACGAGAAGAATCCTTATTCTCAGAACAAAAAGAATCTGGACGCCGTTTCCCTGATTGGGAGTAATCTTGATATCGCGGTCTGACCGAAAAGCAGGACGGCGCTCTTTTTCCGCCCGACCTGCGAAAACGCAATTCACAGGAGTTTTTAAGAATATGAACAATAATTATTTATCCTCCTCCAGCCTGAAAGCAAAGGCCAGGGGACAGCTTCTCGGGAAATACAGGATTGTCATCTGTGTTTTCCTGCTTCATGCAATTTGCATTGTTCCTTTCACACTGGCAATCACCGCCCTGACTGAAAGCGGTACCCTGGGGGCCGTTTTTTTTAACAGCATCCTTACTTTTCTCTTTCAGTTGTTTACAGGCTTTTTTATCGCCGGTGAGGCTTATGTTTATTTAAAGGCGGCATGTAACCAGACGCCTCTTGTAAGCGACTTATTCCACTGTTTTAAGGAGGATTCCCAAAAGGTCGTCCATATTCAGGCGGTTCTGGCGGCAATATCCGTCTTA
>OFFY01000480.1_pt1 | contig 40798 bp, 34 predicted proteins | sample 1521481 | NCBI WGS metagenome assembly OFFY01 (sample SAMEA3504117, study PRJEB24116) | mouse gut metagenome | biome: mouse gut; feature: mouse-associated habitat; material: faeces | place: Denmark | collected 2011
CGTTATCCGCGTAGGCGCTGCTACCGAGACAGGGATGAAGGAAGCGAAGATGCGTATGGAAGACGCTCTTGCCGCTACCAGAGCAGCTGTAGAGGAAGGCATCATCTGCGGCGGAGGTTCCGCTTATATTCATGCTGCCAAGGAAGTTACCAAGCTGGCGGAAACCCTGGAAGGCGACGAGAAGACAGGGGCAGGCATCGTGCTGAAGGCTTTGGAGTCTCCGCTGTATCATATTGCAGCAAACGCAGGGCTCGAGGGCAGCGTTATCATCAACAAGGTCCGTGAATCCGAACCGGGCATCGGCTTCGATGTGCTGAAAGAGGAGTATGTGGACATGGTGAGCGCAGGTATCCTGGATCCTGCCAAGGTGACCAGAAGTGCTCTGCAGAACGCTACCAGCGTGGCAAGCACCCTGCTGACCACCGAGAGCGTTGTGGCCAACATCAAGGAGGAAACCCCCGCTATGCCCGCAGGCGCAGGCGGAATGGGCGGTATGATGTAATTAGCTTCCACTGACGGAATAGAGAGATTCGTAAAAATGATGTCCCGGATAACAGATTTAGATCCGTTGTCCGGGACTTTTTTGACGGGCAGATCTGCATTTCGCTGCCCGAATATAAGAAAGGAGAAGTATGACGATGAACCGTTTTGAGTATGTGGTAGTGTCTATTGACGGAGATTACGCGAATCTGAAACGCACAGATATAGAATCGGATGAACTGAAACTGGTAGCCAGGGCTCTATTGCCGCCGGTGATCGTGGAGGGGACGAAGCTGTGCTATGAATGGATGAGCTACAGTATTCTGGAGTGAGGAAGCTTACCTCTTATCGTTGAAAAATAACCTCTTACACAGAAACTGTTTACAGATTCCGGATTTGCTGTATACTGAATTCATGAGCTCCATATATGAAGACAAAACACATATAAGGCGTCAGCAGGAGAGTCGGGATGAAGGTAAGGATTGAGATCGAGGAAGGTCTGGCAGAGGAGGAAGTCATTATCCGATGCGGCAGCCTGAACGATTCCGTTATTAGTCTACAAAATTACATATCGGAGCAGTCCGGCGGCAAAGGGTATCTCCTCCTGCGGAGGAACGAGACGGAATTCTATGTTCCCTTGAAGGAGATTTACTTTTTTGAGACGGAAGGAAGGGAACTGCGTGCCCATACGGCGAATCAGATTTTTTACTGTGACTACAGGCTTTATGAGCTGGAAGAGCTGCTGCCCGGATGCTTTATGCGGATATCGAAATCATCCATTGCCAATCTGGATGTGATCTACTCCGTCACCAGAAATCTGACGGCATCCAGTGTGGTGGAATTTACAGGAAGTGCCAAAAAGGCGATGTTGTCCAGAGCGTATTTCAAGGTGGTGACAGAGCGCCTGAAAGCCAGAAAGCTGGGAATATGAGGCGCAGGTATGCGCAGAGTGAGAGGCGCGGCAACGGTATCATTGTCAGGAGCCGGACGCGGAATAGGAGGAGAAGATGAGAGGAAGAAAAAGTGCTTTTTGGGGAGTTATGTTTTTGGTGGCGGCAGCGGCAATATTGATGGGAAGGTTCGGATATCTGGAGGGGATCGGATTCTGGTCTATCCTGTTCAGCATCTGTCTGATTGCGATATTGATCAAGGGTGTTTTTCGGATGAAAATCGGGACGATCTTATTTTCTCTGGCATTTTTGATTATCGTGAACGACGAATTGCTGAACCTGGAAGCGATCACGCCCTGGCCTGTCCTGGGAGCGGCACTGCTGGGGACGATAGGGCTGAAGATCCTTTTTCCGCGGCTTAGCAGGGGACGGCTGACAGGACATGCAGTGCGGATTGAAGGCGGAGACACTCCTGCCCTGTGGGAAGAGGGTCTGGACGGAGAGGATTTTTCTTATGAAAACGTCTTCGGCTCGTCTGTGAAATATCTGACGGGGGTAGTCAGGAGCGTGCACGTGGATAATGTTTTCGGAAGCATGGAGATCTATTTCACGGATGCCTGTTTATATCGGGGGAAGGCTTCGTGCAGTGTAGATGGTGTTTTTGGGAGTGTGATTCTCTATGTTCCCAGGACGTGGCAGGCGGAAATAAAGACAGGAAATGTGTTTGCTTCTTCTGGGGAGAGAGGAAGAAATGCTCCGGATGGGGCCAATGTGCTTCATGTGGACGGAGATATGGTATTCGGAAGCCTTGAAGTGGTTTATGTGTAAAACGGAACAAAGTACAGCCCTTTCGCATATCATAAAGAGAGATATGCGGGAGGGCTTTCTTATGGCTTTGGTAGTAATCGATGCAGGACACGGCGGAGCAAATCCGGGAGCGACATACAAAGGCAGGCAGGAGAAGGATGATGCAATTGCACTGGCTCTGGCAGTGGGCCGAATTTTGGAGCAGAACGGAGTGGAGGTGTATTATACAAGGGAATCAGATATCTACGAGTCTCCTGAACAAAAGGCAGAGGAGGGAAATGCGGCGGGAGCAGATTATTTTGTATCCATTCATCGGAATTCCAGTCCTTATCCCAATCAATATACAGGGATTGAGACTCTTGTATACAATCGATACGGGGAGGCGGCGAGACTGGCAGACAATATCAACACCAGGCTGGAACAGGTCGGATTTGAGAACCAGGGAGTCAATGAGCGGAAGAATCTTGTGGTATTGAACCGGACAAATATGCCTGCAGTGTTGATAGAGGCCGGATTTATCAATACGGATGCGGATAATGAGCTTCTTGACGCACGTTTTAATGAGGTGGCGGCAGCGATTGCAGACGGAATCCTGGCCACCGTCTGGACTGCATGAAAGGGGAGGAAGAGGTCAGGATTTGAGGGAAAAAATATCGGGTATCTTGCTGGGGGCTGCGGTGTTGGTACTGTTTGTAGGAATCGGAATGAAGCCGGCAGACAGGGACAGCGATGCGGAGAAGGAGCAAAAGGATGTGACGGGCTGCATCCGGCTGGCCGGAAGTTCCTCTATGGAGCATTATGTCAGCGCTTTGGCGGAAGGGTTTATGGAGAAATATCCCGATGTGACAGTGACCGTAGAGTATACGGGATCCGGAGCCGGAATCGCGGCAGTGACGGAAGTCTCCGCAGAGATCGGGATTTCCTCCAGATACCTGGCTGAGGAAGAGAAGGACCGGGGATTGGCGGAAAATATCGTAGGGCTGGACGGAATCGCCGTGTGCGTGGATGTTGCAAATCCGGTGCGGGAACTGACCAGGCAGGAGCTTGCCGATATCTATCGGGGAAAGATCCGCAATTGGGCGCAGGCAGGCGGCGAGAATATTCCCATCGTGGTAATCGGGCGGGAGGCGGGGTCAGGAACGAGACAGGCTTTTGAGGAATTCCTGGAGTCCGTGGATATCTGTACATATGTCAATGAACTGGACAGCACAGGCGCCGTTGCGGCCAGAGTATCATCTACGCCGGGAGCAATCGGCTATGTGTCTTTCGATACCCTGGACAGGACACAGCCAAAGATTGCGGCACTTTCGCTGGACGGAGTGAAGCCCTCCGCGGAAAATATAGTCTCAGGCAGCTATCCTCTGTATCGGCCCTTTATAATGGTTACAAAGGGGGAAGTCTCCGGCCAGAATTCCCTAGTGCAGCTCTGGTTTTCGTATGTGTACGGCGAAGAGGGAAGGCTGGCGGCTGAAATGGCGGATGTGCTTGTTATCCGCTAATCCATGGCGGTCAGGCAGGAATTTATACGGAAATAATGTCGGAAGTATGGAGAAGGGAGTGTGAAGGGAAAAGGGAAATGAAAACGGAGAAAAAAGAAATCATCCAGGAGAGGGCGGCGGGCATTTTTTTTGCCCTCTGTGCCGCGGTCAGTGTATTTGCTGTTTTTGCCATCGGATTTTATACGTTTGCGAAGGGGTTGCCGGCTCTCGGAAAGGTGGGTTTTCGGAATATTTTTCTTGGTACCGTATGGAGGCCTACGGGGGAGGAGCCGGAGTTTGGGATATTGTATATTATATTGACATCTGCAGCGGGAACTATTCTGGCTGCGGTCATCGGTGTGCCGATGGGAATTCTCACGGCCGTCTATCTGTCGGAGATCAGCGATGCGGGAAAGAGCAGAATCGTGAGAGATGCCGTGGAGGTGCTGGCAGGAATTCCTTCCGTGATTTACGGATTGCTCGGCGTCTATTTGCTGAATCCGGCGATGTATCGGCTGGAAAGGAAGATTTTTGCCCATTCTGATACCCATCGCTTTACGGGAGGAGCCAATTTGCTCTCCGCTGCGACGGTGCTGGCCGTGATGATGCTGCCCACCGTTATCCATATCAGTGAAACCGCCATCCGGTCCGTAGGCATGGAGATCAGAGCCGCATCTGCAGCGCTTGGGGCAACAAAGGTGCAGACCATTTTCTGCTCTGTTTTGCCTGCAGCCAGACCGGGGATTATCATGGCTGTGGTATTGGGGGTGGGAAGAGCGGTGGGAGAGGCCATGGCGATTACATTGGTGTCGGGAGGCAGTGTAAACGCGCCGTTTCCCTTTTCCTCCGTCCGCTTTCTGGCCACGGCCATTGTCAGCGAAATGGGATATTCCCAGGGATTACACCGGCAGATGCTCTTTACGATAGCGCTTGTCCTATTTGGGTTTTTACTTCTGGTGAATCTGGCTGCAAAGCTGATTTTGAAGGGAAGGACTTAGTACAGAAATGGAGAATGGTTCGCTTGGCGGAAGCAGAGGGAAAATGGGAGAGATTTTTTGGATGGCAGTAATCCATGGGGCAGCGTATTGCTGCGTCTTTTTGCTGCTGGGGATGGCCGGATATATTTTTTTCAGAGGATTCCGTGTTCTGAGTCTCCGTTTTTTCTATACGGTCACCAGTACCTGGAAGGGAACCGTAGGAATTGGGGGTAATCTGATAAACACAGTCTACATTGTCGTCCTGACATTGCTTATAGCGCTTCCCGTGGGGGTGGGAACTGCCGTTTATTTAAACGAGTATGCGCGCCGGAATATGTTTACCTGTTTTATATCCTTTGCATTGGAAATTCTTGCAGGGATTCCTTCTGTTATATTCGGCCTGTTCGGGATGGTATTTTTCGGAAATGTGATGGGGCTGGGATATTCCCTGCTTAACGGGGCTCTGACCCTGTCTATGATGGTGCTGCCCTTGATTGTCAAAAATACCCAGGCGGCATTGGAGGCAGTGCCACAGAGCTATCGGCAGGGCGCTGTGGGCCTGGGAGCCGCAAAATGGTATTTGATTCGGACGATCCTGCTTCCCTGTGCCGGAAAGGGAATTCTGACAGGTGTCATCCTCTCCGTAGGACGGATTATGGGGGAGTCAGCGGCATTGCTGTTTACGGCGGGTAGTGCCAGGCTGCTGCCCGGACTGGGAGTCGGCATCGCCGAAATGCTGGAAAAGCTGCGGAACAAGATTATGGAATCGGGAGGGACGCTTACCGTAGAGCTGTATTTACAGATGCAGAACGGAGAGTATCAGACGGCATTTGCCATTGGGTGCGTTTTGATGATTATGGCCTTTCTGGTACAGTTTGCGATAAAGCTGATATGCGGTGAGGACAGCCATGAAAAACACTAAAATAACGGCGGAAAATTGGAATTTATATTATGGAAAACAGCATGCTCTGAAAAATATCAGTCTGGAAATCAGGACGAAGGGCATTATGGCACTCATAGGGCCCAGCGGATGCGGAAAGTCCACTTTTTTGAGATGCTTAAACCGTATGAATGATCTGATCGAAAATGTGCGTACGGAGGGCAGAATCCTGCTGGGGGAGGAAGACATTTATGCGCAGAAGGTAGATCCGACGATTTTGAGGAGGAGGGTGGGAATGGTTTTTCAGCAGCCGAATCCGTTTCCCGTCAGTATTTTTGACAATATCGCCTATGGTCCGAGACTGCAGGGCTTGAAGGACAGGAGGCAACTGGAAAACAGGGTGGAGGAAGCTCTGCGGGGGGCTGCTGTATTTGAGGAGGTAAAAGACATTCTGAAAAAACCTGCACTGGGTCTTTCCGGCGGACAACAGCAGCGGATATGCATTGCCAGGGCGCTGGCGGCCGGACCGGAAGTATTGCTGATGGACGAACCTACTTCCGCCCTGGATCCGGTATCTACCTTAAAGATCGAGGAGCTGCTGAAAAGCCTGAAAAAAAAATTAACCGTCGTCATCGTCACCCATAACATGCAGCAGGCAGCCAGAATCTCGGATGAAACAGCTTTTTTTCTTGCAGGAGAGCTGGTAGAATGGGGGGCGACGGACGCTTTATTCTGCAGACCAAAAGATAAAAAGACAGAGAGCTATATCACAGGAAGGTTTGGATGAGTATGGAAAAGAGGCGGGGAATAACTTGTGAGTTTTCACAGGTTATTCCCGCAGGTTGATCAATTCTCTGTTTCTGCGTCGCCGCTGCCGGCGGAGTCAGAATCTTCTTCAGGATTATCCTCTTTAGGAGTCTCTTCCTCAGGAAGGGTCATCAGTACTTTCATAATACGGTTCTGCTCGATACCCTGTACTTTCAGGCGGGTACCGTTTTCCAGGACGACTTCTTCATTGTCTTCCGGCAGACGGTCCAGACTTTCGATGATGATGCCGCCGATGGAATCATAGTCCTCGCTCCCCAGCGTGGTTCCCAGCTCGTCATTGATATCGTCCAGCTTCATGCTGCCTTCTACAAGGTAGACATTATCGTCCATTTTCTGAATATATTCTTCCTCATCGGCATCGTATTCGTCCCGGATTTCACCGACGATCTCTTCCAACAGATCTTCCAGGGTGATCATACCTACCGTAGCGCCGTATTCGTTGAGGACAAAAGTCACGCTGGTTGCTTTTTCACGCAGTTCATAGAGCAGATCGGACACTTTCTTGAATTCATATGTAAAATGTGCATCCCGCAGAATGGACTTCACATTGAAGTTGGCTTTGTCCTCGGTCAGGATAAAGTCTTTGATATTGATCAGGCCAATGATATTGTCCGTATCGTTCTCATATACAGGGAATCGGGTGTACATGGATTCACGGAAAGTGGCCAGAACATCATCAAAAGTAGCATTCACATCCACTGCGATCATATTGATCTTGGGAATCATGATATCTTTGGCTAGCGCATCCGAGAAATCAAACACATTATAGATCATTTCCCTTTCTTCAGACTCGATGACGCCGTCTGCATGGCTGACTTCCACATAAGTGCGCAGTTCCGCTTCTGTCATTGTGGTAATTTTTTTGCTGGGATCGATGTGCAGCAGACGCAAAATCCCGTTGGACATTTTGTCTACTACAAAGATGACAGGAGTCATGATCTGCATCAGCCCGTAAATGATGCCGCTGTAGGCGAGAGTCAGTTTCTCCGAAGTAAGCATGGCCCAGGTCTTGGGGACGATTTCTCCGCAGAGCAGGATGATGATGGTCAAAACGCCGGTAGCAACGGCAACAGGGATTCCGAACTGCAGGGCGATTGTAGTGGTCAGGGCGGAAGTGGACAGATTCACGATGTTATTGCCGATCAGGACCGTGCTGAGCATCTTGCTGTAACTGACCAATATTTTGTTCACTCTGGCGGCCCGTTTGTTCCCCTCTTCTTCCAGGGTCCGTAGCCTTACGCGGTTGACTGTACTGAAGGCCGTCTCTGCCGAAGAGAAAAAGCCTGACAGAATAAAGAGAATAATGAGAGCTATAAATTGTATACCTTCTGGAACTTCCAAGTAAATTTCACTCCTTTTTTATTTATTTTACTTGATTGTAATTACAAATAACTATACCCAATTGGAAAGTAGTTGTCAAGTTCTTGCTTCATACTGCATATTATTTTATAAAAAGTTTATAGACTTACAGGCTGCGGTCCGGTCAGATTGTATAGAGGGCGGGATCGGCGGGCAGAGTCGGAACAGGGGGAATGATGGAACAAAATCAGAGGAGGGAAGGAATCCCGTTGGCTTTTCTGGTGAAAAGTCTGCTTTTTTCTTACATATTGACAGCCACTTTGCTGGCAGTGCTGGCTTTTTTACTGTATAAGCTGGGGCTGGATGAGAAGAGCGTCTCCATTTCCATGATTGCGATTTATGTGGTGTGTACTTTTTTCGGAGGATTTGTTACAGGCAAGAAGATGGGAAGCAGAAAATTTCTCTGGGGACTTTTGATGGGAACGGTTTACTTTCTGGTGCTGGCTGTGGTTTCGCTGTGTGTGGGCAAAGGAAATATCCAGCTGGGGAGCTCCTTTTTTACCACATTGGTGATTTGTGCGGGAGGCGGAATGCTGGGCGGAATGCTGAGCTGAGAAATTTACATGAATTTAGAGGCATTTTCAAAAAAACCTTTTACAAATAGAAAATTTATGTTATACTACATAAAGTTTCTTATTCCTGCAGCAGAATGCCTTCCTATAGCGCGTTCTGCTGTCTGAGAGAATTTAGTGAAAACGAGGAGGCTTTTAAGCATGAAGCACATTAAGACTTTGACAACCAGAGATCTGAAGGAATCTATGAAGAAGGGTGGTTGCGGCGAGTGTCAGACGTCATGCCAGTCTGCCTGCAAGACTTCCTGCACAGTTGGAAATCAGAGCTGCGAGAAGACGAAGTAGTCAGAATGGAGAAAGATTCCTGACGGGCAAAAGTATTCTAAATGGAGAAAAGTATTCCATTGGAAAAGTTCAGGACCAGGACAAGCAGCGGATCCTTTCGCTGCTTGAACTTTTGTGCATAGAGACTGTTCGGGGCCCAATGGTTTGACATTTCTGCCCGGAGACAGAAAACGATTTCGGACAAGAGGTTTAGAAAGGAACATTTAAGTGATACATCAATATAAAAGCAATGGGTACAACATAATCCTGGATGTAAACAGCGGTTCCGTTCATGTAGTGGATGATGTGGTATATGATATTGTTCCGCTGGTTGAGGAGCTGACGGCCGGCGGTGTGAAGAGTGCAGAAGCCCTCATGGAGGATTTGGCCGGCAGAGAGGAGCTTAAGTACCCGGCAGAGATACTGAGAGAAGCCGTGGAAGAGGTATTGGAGCTGGAAGCGGCAGGACAGCTGTTTGCACCTGATGTGTATGAGCATTATGTCTATGATTTCAAAAAGCGGCAGACGGTGGTAAAGGCGCTGTGCCTCCATATCGCTCATGACTGTAACCTGGCCTGCAGGTATTGCTTCGCGGAAGAGGGAGAGTACCACGGCAGACGGGCTTTGATGAGTCTGGATGTGGGGAAAAAGGCGCTGGATTTCCTGGTGGCCAATTCGGGAAACCGAATCAATCTGGAGGTGGATTTTTTCGGCGGAGAGCCGCTGATGAACTGGGATGTGGTCAAGAGCCTGGTAGAGTACGGCAGAAGTCTGGAAGGGCCGCATAACAAAAGATTTCGCTTTACCCTGACCACCAACGGCGTACTTCTCAATGATGAAATTTTGGAATTTGCCAATCGGGAGATGGCGAATATCGTTTTAAGCATTGACGGGCGGAAAGAAATTCATGATAAGATGAGACCTTTCCGTGGAGGGCAGGGAAGCTATGACCTGATTGTGCCCAAGTTTCAGAAGGTGGCCGAGAGCAGGGGGCAGAGCCGGTATTATGTGCGGGGGACTTTTACCCGGAATAATCTGGACTTTTCCAAAGATGTGCTGCATTTGGCAGATCTGGGATTTGAACAGATTTCCGTGGAACCGGTGGTGGCCGGTCCGGAGGCGGATTACGCCATTCGGGAAGCGGATCTTCCCGTTTTGAAGGATGAATATGACGCCCTGGCATCGGAGATGCTCAGACGCAGGAAAGAAGGGAAGGGATTCAATTTCTTCCACTTTATGATAGACCTGGAGGGCGGACCCTGCGTGGCAAAGCGCCTCTCCGGCTGCGGTTCCGGAACGGAATATCTGGCGGTGACTCCCTGGGGGGATTTGTATCCCTGCCATCAGTTTGTGGGAAATGAGAAATTTCTGATGGGCAATGTGGAGGAGGGGATTCTCCGGAATGATATACGCGATGAATTCAAATGCTGCAATGTCTATGCCAAGGAGAAATGCCGGAAATGTTTTGCCAGGTTTTACTGCAGCGGCGGTTGCGCCGCCAATGCCTACAATTTCCACGGCGATATCAACGAAGCTTACGATGTGGGCTGTGAACTGGAGCGGAAACGTGTGGAATGCGCAATCATGCTGAAGGCGGCTGAGGCGGAATTATAAAAACAGCAAATGCGCATATCAGTGCCCACAGGATTTACGGACGTTGCTTTGTCCGGAAATTCTGTGCCGTTACTGGTACTGATATGGGCATTTGCGGAACTAAAAATAAGAAAGGAACGAATGATCATGAAAAAGAACAGAGCAATCGTAGTGCTGCTTTGTATACTGCTCATACTGGCAGGCGTCACATACATTGACATCTTCGGTGCGAATCCGGAAGGCGGCGGCAGCATCTCAGATATCAATCTGGGACTGGACCTGGCAGGCGGTGTCAGCATTACGTATCAGGTAGTAGGCGATGAGGAGCCTTCTGCCACCGACATGAACGATACCATTGCAAAGCTGCAGAAGCGTGTGGAGGGGTATAGCACCGAGGCGATTGTGTACCAGGAGGGTTCGGACAGAATCAATATTGAGATCCCGGGTGTCAGCGATGCCAATGCGATTCTGCAGGAGCTGGGCAGACCCGGCACCCTGTATTTTATCTCTCAGACGGACCCGGAAGGAAATCTGAATTACAGCCAGCAGACAGTGCAGAATGCGGACGGCACATACGGCATCGGCTATGTGTTGACCAAATCCATCGATGAATTGTTGGAGAACGGCTCTATCCTGGTGCAGGGCACGGATGTGAGCAGTGCCTCTGCCGGCAGTGTGCAGACACAGATGGGATCCGAGTTTGTGGTAAGCCTGACCATGACGGAAGAGGGAAAGGCGAAGTTTACCCAGGCTACCCAGAATGCATTTGACAAAGGAGAGAGTCTCGCCATTTACTATGACGGAAATATTATCAGCGCGCCCGGTGTAAATGCAGTAATCACGGACGGCAGCGCTCAGATTTCTCCTATGGAATCCTATGAGCGGGCGGAAAGCCTGGCCTCCACCATTCGAATCGGCGGCCTGAAGCTGGAGCTGGAGGAATTGCATTCCAAGGTTGTGGGAGCGCAGCTGGGTGTGGAAGCCATTGACACCAGCTTAAAGGCAGGCGCTATCGGTCTGGTGATCGTGATTTTGTTTATGATTGGCGTCTATCTGATCCCCGGTGTGGCTTCCGCCATTGGACTGCTGTTCTATGTAGCAACGGTTATTTTGCTGCTGAACGGATTTGATATGACTTTGACCTTGTCGGGTGTGGCAGGTATTATTTTGTCTATCGGTATGGCTGTAGACGCAAATGTGATTATTTTTGCGCGTATCCGCGAGGAACTGGCTACGGGCAAGACTGTGAGAAACGCTGTTAAGATCGGATTTGATAAAGCGTTGTCCGCTATTATTGACGGCAATATCACCACATTGATCGCGGCGGGGGTGCTGCTTCTCTTAGGACCGGGTACGGTAAAAGGCTTTGCCCAGACACTGGCTTTGGGTATCGTTCTTTCCATGTTTACGGCTCTGGTGGTGACCAGATATCTGATTTATGCATTTTATGCCCTGGGACTTAAGAGCGAGAAGTTTTACGGAATAGGGAAGGAACATAAAGTATTGAATATCCTCTCGAAGAAAGGGATCTTCTTCGGTGCTTCTCTTGCCGTGATTGCTGCCGGATTTATTGTAATGGGGGTAAATAAGGTTTCCTCCGGGGATGCGCTGAACTACAGCCTGGAATTTAAGGGCGGTACAGCCACTACGGTTACCTTTCAGGAGGCTATGACACTGGAAAAAGCCACTGAGGAAGTGGTTCCTCATATAGAAGAGGTCACAGGAAGCGCAGTTCAGGTTCAGACCGTTCAGGATTCCAATGAGGTAATTTTCAAGACAAATTCGCTCAGCATAGACCAGAGAACAGCTTTGAACCAGATGTTTGTAGATACCTTCGGGGTGGATGAGAAGATGATTACCTCCGAAACCATCAGCTCCACTATCAGCGATGAAATGAAATCGGATACGATCATCGCGGTTGTGGTTGCCATCGTCTGTATGCTGATTTACATCAGGATTCGGTTCAGCGATATTCGTTTCGGTATCAGCAGTATCATTGCTCTGATTCATGATGTATTGGTGGTGCTGGCCTTCTACGCTGCGGCCAGGGTTTCCGTGAGCAATACCTTTGTCGCCTGTATGCTGACGATTGTAGGATATTCCATCAATGCCACCATCGTAATCTTTGACCGTATCCGTGAGAATATGGCAGGCATGACCCACAAGGATGACCTGAAGGCGATCGTGAACAAGAGCATTACGCAGACCATGTCCAGGAGTATTTTTACTTCTTTGACCACCTTTATCATGGTGGCGGTGCTGTATATCCTGGGTGTTACCAGTATTCGGGATTTTGCTCTGCCTTTGATGGTAGGTATCGTCTGCGGCGCATACTCTTCCATCTGCCTGGCCGGCAGCCTTTGGTATTTGCTTCGTATTAAATTTGCTCCGAAAAAGAAAGATAAATAATCGTATGAAAAACCGGCTCTTGGAAGGGGCCGGTTTTTTGTACGCATTTTTGTGCACAGAAATGCTATGGTGTTTACAAATTAAACAGAATGTGATAAGATATGTTTACAAAGTAGACAAGACCACACGAGTCCGGGAGAGTAAAATGAAAACGTTAAGTGAAGCGGAATGGAACATTATGGAGAGCCTCTGGGAATCCTCCCCGAAGATCGGGAGTCAGATTACGGCGGATATGGCAAAGCGGACGGGCTGGAGCAGAAGCACCACGCTGACCATGCTGAAGAGAATGACGGACAAGGGGCTGATTGCATGCAGGGACAATGGGCGGATGAAGGCTTACATTCCCCTGATCGAGCGGGAGGTGGCCGTGAAGAAGGAAACGGAGAGCTTTCTGAAAAGGGTGTATCAGGGAAGTGTCAGTATGCTGGTCAGCGGTTTTGTGGAAAGGCAGAGACTGAGCCCAGAGGAACTGGCGCAGCTGCGCGACATTTTGGACAGAGCAGAGGAAGAACGGAATGAGTGAATGGATTTTGGCTTCGAGTATTTTGATCTTGCTGATTATTTTTATACGTTGTCTTTTCAGAGATAAGATTGCTTTGCGGGTAAGGTATGCACTGTGGCTGGTGGTGGCGGTTCGCCTGCTGTGTCCGTTTTCAATTTCCCAGAGCAGTCTCAGCATATTGAATTTCCTGAAATGGGACATGGCTATGGCAGAAACGGAAGATCATGACCGGTTTATAGAGGGGGAAGGGGAGAAGGAAGGATCCGGCCTTGGAACAAAATCCGATGCGGAAGAGGCATTTTGGGAAGGAGAGAAGGAAGGATCCGGTCCGGGAACCATATCCGATATGGAAGACGGGGGAGGCGCGTTTTACGGAATTTCGAAGGAGGAAAGCAAAGCGGAAGGAAAGCGTTATGAGGGACAACTGAAAATTCCGACAGGAAAAAGTAAGGCTGGAGAGGATAATCCGGCGGCGGAATCGGAAAGCAATGGGGCAGGGTATGGAAATTGGAAAGCCGCATTTATATTTGTGTGGTCAGCAGGATGCATTGCGGTTGCTTCTGCGGTGGCAGTAATCAACGGCAATTATCGCAGAAAGGTGTATAAATCGCGTATCAAATACAGAACAAATACGGAGAGTGTGCTTCCGGTGTATTTATCTGCTGTGACCGCCACGCCCTGTATGTTTGGTCTGTTCCGTCCGGCAGTTTATCTGCCCCCGGAGGTGAAAGGCGATGAGAGGAAGCTGAAATATGTATTGTGCCATGAAAATACGCATTACCTGCATTTGGATCATCTGTGGGCAGTGGTCAGGGTGATCTGTGTATGTGTCCATTGGTATAATCCGCTGGTATGGCTGGCGGCGGAGCTTTCCAGGCAGGACTGCGAGCTGGCCTGTGATGAGAAAGCGCTGAAGCTGCTGGACAGGGAAGAACAGATTGATTATGGAAGGATCCTGTTGGATTTCAGCGTACAGGGAGACGGGCTGCCGGGAGGGCTGCAGTTGTCAACGGCTGTATCCGGCGGGAAAAGACATCTAAAGGAAAGGCTCCTGATGATTGTGGGGCATCCCCGCAGGCCGGTGAGCGCAGTAATCTTGACTGCGGCGATGGTCCTGGTGGTATCGGCGGCTACTTTTACAGACAGTGTAAGGAATCAGGAGATTTCGGAAGAGATTCCTGAAGTTGAAGATATGGATGAAACGCAGAATATGAAAGGGGCGGACGGTTCAGGTGACCGGCCGGAGACCGGAACCGGAGAGCATGGCGTTCAGAATACATCCATTGTCTCCGTTGACTTGAATGACGGGGAAGATTATATTTTGAAGATCGGCGGGGAAATTGTAGGAGAAGACGGCAGTTATCGGATCGGACAGATGGATTTGAACAGGATCCGGGGCCGGAAAGAGGAGACAATACAGACCGTCCGTCTGGAGGATGTGAAGGTTTTATACACCAGACCGCTGGCGGAAATCAAAAGTGACGGAGGGGATATGTGGGCCTGTTCTTCGGCTGAAGAGGCTTTATTTGCGAAGGCTTTATGTACGGCAGAGAGTTTACCGGAATATGCTGCAGAGAAGTTTCAGGGGAAAGAAAACGGAAAGACTGTGGCAGAGCTTTTTACAGGCGGGATTCTGGTGGCGGATTTGAATTTTGACGGTTATCAGGATTTCGGTCTGCAGGGCAGGAGCGAGACCGGTAATGTACCTTATTATTGTTTCCTCTGGAATCCTTCGGAGGGGCAGTTTGAACCCGCATACAGGATTCCGAATCTTTCGGTGGATGAAGAGGCACGGATGCTTTTGAGCGAAACCAGTGACGGAGAGGAGCTGCAATCCGTAAAATACTATAGATTTGACGAGAACCGGATGTTGCATATGGTGCGCTATACGGAAAAGAATCAGGCGCCGGATGCTCTGTTTCCCACATTGGATCTGACTTATTGTGAAGTTCCATATGGACTGCCGGCAGTGGACGAATGGGATTACGGCACCCGCTACGGAGGCGCGCTTGCACAGCGTTTTGTCTATTGGGCAAAAGAGGCGCTTACGGAACTTTACGAATGGAGCGGTACGAAGCTGGATACCGTATGTTTTACCATGACGGATTTCGGAGATATATGTTTCGCTAATACGCCGGAAGATATAAAAGCTTCCAGAACTTTTTATGATAGATGCTACGGGGAGCAGGCGGGGTTTCGATCCTGCATCCCTAACATGAGTCTGTCGACGGAACGCGTGGTATGGTATTCGCCGGTGGTTCAATGGAGAGTCCCTGAGAATTTGAAGCAGATGACGGATGAGGAAGTGGTTTTGTGGTATTTTGCCAGATCCGCTGTGGCAGAGGGGGAGACCATGGCAGCCATTGAGCGCAGCAATGTGGGAAGCTATATCATAAAAACAGAAGTGGGAAATTATTATGAAATGGCCCTGGAAGCATCTACCAGGGAAGTACATGATATTTATGGTCCTTATGACGACTATCCGGACCACTGACTGCGGGCCGGAGCCAAAGCAGCACGAAGAGCATGGGCATGAGGAAGGCGGGAGCATTGGAATACGCTCGGAACGGAATGCGTGAGGGGCATATGAGAAAATGTGTGTGACAAAAACGTAATAAGAAAGCAGCTCCAGAATAGAGGGAAATACAAGTGCAATGGAAGATCAAGTACAAAAGGTACATATATGGCGGAATAGAAAGGAAAACGAGGGACAGGCTATGGAGAAGAGCAGGGATCCTGGCGGTCTCTGTCTTGCTCCTGGGGGGTGTACAGGTGACGGCAGGACGGCGCCGGAGATGGTGTCCTTTAGACAGGCTGTGAAAGTCGGAGACCGGCCTTAAAATAGTCGGAAACAGTCGGAACAGGCCGTAATACGGGCTGGAATGCGAAATTCTACTTGACTTCCACGGAAATTATTGGTAGACTTATAACGTTGTGTACGCTTTAAAAAGGCAGGGGGTATGAAAATGAGTCAGGTTTTAGAGATCGCAGATCATTTTGATTTGAACGGAAAGGCTGTCAGTGCCGAGAGCTATGGCGGAGGTCATATTAACGATACATTTTTACTGAAAACCGATGCCGGAGAAAATTATATATTACAGAGCATCAACACTTCAGTCTTTAAGGACGCGGAAGCTTTGATGAACAATATCATGAAGGTAACCGATTTTATAAAGGGGAAAATCGCGGCAGAAGGCGGGGATCCTCAGAGGGGAACCTTAAGCGTGGTATTGAATAAGGACGGCGGAACACTGTATCGGGAGGGAGCGGCCTGTTGGCGCGTTTATACCTTTATTCCCAAGACAGTGACGCTGCAGACTTGTGAAAATGAGGATCAGTTTTATGCCAGCGCATGTGCCTTCGGGCATTTTCAGAAGCTGCTGGCGGATTTCCCGGCGGATACGTTATTTGAGTCTATTCCCAATTTCCATAACACCAAGTCGCGATATCTGGACTTTGAGGCCGCGGTATCGGAGGATGTGTGCGGAAGGGCTGCTCTAGTGGCGCAGGAGATTGCTTTTGTCCGCGACAGGAAGGAATTTGCAGCTACGTTGGTGGATATGCAGGAGCGGGGAGAATTGCCGCTGCGTGTAACCCACAATGACACCAAGCTGAATAATGTACTTTTTGATGAGGAGAGCGGTCTGCCCTTGGCTGTGGTGGATCTGGACACCGTGATGCCAGGCCTATCCATCAATGATTTCGGCGACAGCATTCGTTTCGGAGCAACTTATGCTGCGGAGGACGAGACAGACCTCGGCAAAGTGCATTTTGAGATAGAGCTTTTTGAGTGTTATACGAAGGGATTCTTGGGCGAGTGCGGGTCTCTTATGACGGAAAATGAGAAGAAAATGCTTCCTGTGGGCGCGATGATGATGACCTTTGAGTGCGGAATGCGTTTCCTGACAGATTACCTGAAGGGAGATACCTATTTTAAGATTCATCGGGAGGGGCATAATCTTGACCGCTGCCGCACCCAGTTTAAGCTGGTCAGCGAGATGGAACAGGCTTTAGAGGCTATGGATGAGATTGTAAAGAAATATAGCTGATTGCGGATGCATGCTTGATGTGGTGGAGAGAACGGTTTGACGCAATGAAGTAAATGAAATGATAGGCCCTGAGCGGCTGCCGAGGTGTGGAAGTATCGATGATACTTTAGGCAGTTGCTCAGGGCTTTTTAACATTATCGGAACTTATTCTGTGTTTTCAAATAGATCAATGATTTCCGTAAAGCATCAGATTCTCAACGATTTCATCATCAGAATAATCAAAAAGTTCCTTGATGATGAGCGCACCGATTTTCAGCTTTAACAAGAACCGAATCCAGTTTTCCGGCTTTAACAAGAAGCAAATCCAGTTTTTCACTATCAGTCATACCTGCGTACCTCCCCTACTATATTTAATATATGAAATTCAGAATACAAAGCTTATCTTTATTCAGAGTACGTTTTCGTTCGTTTTTTCACTCGTTTTTCTTCCGGCTCCTTACTTTTCCGGGTGGGTGAGCAGCGCTTTAATCTGCCCTTGCAGCACTTTTATTTCCTCCTGCAGCTTTAGATTTTCTTCCTGCTGCTGTTTCAACTCCTCTTTCAATTCACCGATCATATATTTGACGGTATTGCGGTCCATAATGCTTAAGGCTTCTGAATACATGGCGACCATCTCCTTTGGATTGTAGCGGAAATTAACGATATTTTTGCAGAGCTTCTGGAAGAATGGATAGATGCTGATGATGCGGAGAATGTCCTCCGGGGTGTCGGAGGCTAGAAAGTACAGCCACGCTTCCAGTTCGTTAAAAGTATTATGCGGCATGTCACGGAATATATCAAGTGGAATATAGATAAAATTTTCCATAGAACTCAATTTCAGGTCGGTATTAAAGGAAAAATGGGAACGGTGTATGTACTGGTCCGGGTACCAGTGAAATAGGCCGGAATTTTTTCCATGAGTATTATGATATAGACAGGCCGGATATTCTGATAGGAGAAGACTTTTCCCAGTCTTTTCCGTGCAAGGTCATATTGCCGCACCAGTAAATCGGCTCCGTAGCAAAATCCTCTCTTGATCGGAAAGTCATACCCAATCCGCTGTATTTCCACAGCAAGGAGACTTCCGTCTTCCAATGACACCAGAACATCCATAATACTCAGAGAGCCGTCTGAGGAGATTCTTGTCCGTCCTTTCCCGGGGAAGTACTTCCTGTAAATGCGCAGTCTGTTCCAGGATGCAGGAGAGCAGTCTGTCCAGTCGCTCAGGGTGGTGGTCAGGATGGAAGAGATATTGAAAGAAGGGGTCATAGGTAATCTTCAGTCCCCGATTGTCCAGGCAGAATCCCAGAAAGGCCTCCTGTTCTGATGAAGAAAGTGCATGAAAGGTAGCGGATGCAGCCGGATCATTATGGATTTGCGCCATAATGTCGCGGAGCAGCATAGGGTCGTCCACTGACTGAGGAAGGGATAGAAGTTGTGGAAAAATCAAAGATGCAATATTGTCTGCTGACATGAAATACCTCCTTGGAGAAAATGCCGAAGATTCGGAATATCACGAAAGCTCGTCTTATTGAGACTGTATCAGATAAAACGACAGGATACAGAAGCAAGTATTGGAAACAGGTTATCTGTAAACATGTATAACATAAAATCGGAGAACTGTAAAGAAAAACAGGTGCTTCACATGTAGAAAAATAGAAAAGCAAAATTCTCAAATTTATATTTCACATACAATATAGAATAAAAAAAGTGAAGAAAAGAGGCAATGAACCACAATATCTTGTATGTGCATTTTTTCAGACAGCTTTTTTACAGCAGGTTTCGTTATGAACAAACGGTTGTCAGGACCGATTGTCAAGACCGTGTGTGAGATGCACAAAAAGGATTGTCAGATATTGTAGATTGGTGTATATTAAATATCAAACATAGATCGGGAGAGCATCAGGCAGATTGGACGCCGGCAGGACGGATTGTCAGAGCATAGTTGCGGTCAAGCGAAAAGAATCAACACAGGAAAAGGAAAAGCGAAAGATGGAAAAATGGTATGTAGCGGCAAAAAAAGAAGATTTTAACGCCTGGGCCAGGCAGTTTCACATCAGCCCGGTGGTAGCCAGGATTATCAGAAACCGGGATCTGACGAAAGAGACGGATGTGCGGAAATTTCTGTACGGAACTTTGGAGGACTGCTATTCTCCCTGGCTTCTAAAGGATATGGAGAAGGCTGTGGATGCCATCTGCGCCGCCGTGGAAGAGGGCGTTTCAATCCGCGTTATCGGCGACTATGATGTGGACGGGATCTGTTCTTCCTATATTTTGACCAGGGCCATACAGACCTTGGGGGGAGAGGTGGACACTGCCATTCCGCATCGGATTCATGACGGCTACGGGCTGAATGAACATCTGATAGAGGAGGCGAAGGAGGATGGCATCGGCATGATTGTGACCTGCGACAACGGCATAGCGGCCGCACCTCAGATTGCGCTTGCCAATTCCTATGGGATGAAGGTCATCGTAACGGACCACCATGAAGTGCCTTATCTAATGAAAGAAGCCGCTGATACCTGCGAAGAATCCGCCGTGGTCAGACGGGAGCTGCTTCCGCCCGCTCTGGCAGTGATCGATCCGAAGCAGGACCAGTGCACCTATCCCTTTTCCGGTATCTGCGGAGGCGTGGTTGCATACAAGCTGGCGTCTGCCCTGCGGGAGAGGACGCAGTGTGCTGCCCTTGGTGAGATTATGGAAGAACTGCTGGAATTTGCGGCGTTGTCTACGGTTTGCGATGTGATGATTTTGCAGGATGAAAACCGCATTCTGGTGAAGGAAGGTTTGCAGCGGATGAGGCATACTCGGAACCTGGGGATTAAGGCTCTCATGGAGGTGAACGGCATCGAACCGGACAAGCTGTCCGCCTATCATCTCGGGTTTATAATCGGGCCCTGTCTCAATGCCACCGGAAGGCTGGATACGGCGAATCGGGCCCTGGAGATGCTGCAGAGCAGGACACAGCGGGAGGCCATGACAGCGGCAGCGGAATTGAAAGAGCTGAACGAAAGCAGGAAAAATCTGACACTTCAGGGCGTAAAGGACGCCGAGAGGCTGATTGAAGAGGAGCATATGGCGGAGGATAAGGTGCTGGTAATCTATCTGCCGGGGGTTCACGAAAGTGTGGCCGGAATCATTGCCGGGCGTATTCGGGAACACCACAACCATCCTGTTTTTATTCTGACAAGGGGGGAGGACGGCGTCAAGGGCTCAGGACGTTCCGTTGAGGGGTATCATATGTATGCATCCATGACGGAGGTGAAGCAGTATTTTACCAAATTCGGAGGGCATGCCATGGCGGCCGGATTATCCATGAAGGAAGAAGACATTCCGGCTCTGAGACGGGAGCTGAACGAAAGATGCCGGCTGAAGGAAGAGGATTTTATTCCAAAGGTGCATATCGATGTGCCGATGCCGCTGGGGTATGCAAATGAGCAGATTGCGCAGGAGCTGGAGCTGCTGGAACCTTTCGGTGTAGGGAATCCCAAACCGCTTTTTGCCCAGAAGAATCTGGTCTTTCGTTCCGGTCACAGGATGGGCGCCAACAGGAATTTTGCCAGATTTCAGGTGCGGACGCCGGAAGGCGAGGAAAAGCAACTGGTGTTTTTCGGAGATCCGGAAGCATTCGAGGATTTTCTGGAGAAAAAATACGGCCCGGAGGCTTCGCGGCTGTTGTATTCCGGCAGAGGAAATTTTGAGGTTTCCGTTGTTTATCAATTGGGGAAGAATACATATAGAGGCAGAACGGAATTGCAATATGTCATGCAGTATTATGCGTAGCTCACGCTCAATCGTTCTTCGTATACCGGCAGGACGGAAATCCGGCGCATCCCCAGAATGCTCCGAATTTTCCGTTCCGCCTGACCAGCGGGGCGCCGCATTTCGGGCAGCGGGGCGCGGTTTGTGCGCTGCCGCTCTTTAACTGTTCATCCCGGAAGGTGTGCATCTTTTCATAGCAGAGCTGGTTCATGACGCAGTCGTTCAGAGCGCGGTGGGCGCCCTGTGTATCGATATGAAAATATGCCGCCAGATCCGTGAGCCGGAAACGGGCCAGAGGAAGAAGATTTCTGGCCAGCGAAAGGGTGTCCACATAATCGTTGACGACCTTTCTGCGCAGGGTTCTGACTGCGCCGGCCTGGAGAAATTTCATGTCGAAGCTGTGGATATTGTGGCCGATGAGAATGTCGTCTCCGGCGAAGGCAAGGAACGCTTCCAGGGCGGTTCCAGGCGAGGGGGCGTCCTGCACCATTTTGTCCGTGATACCGTTTACTTTTGTGGCATTGGAAGGGATCGGACGTCCCGGATTTACCAAAGTGGAGAAATTTTCTTGTATTTGCCGGCTACGGACTTTGATTCCGGAGATCTCGATGATCTCGTCGTGTTCGGGATAGAGTCCTGTGGTTTCCAGATCAAAAACTACATAGTCATCCGGGTAGGAATTCAGTCTTGCCATGATACCTGCTTTCCGGGAAAGAGCGTCTTCGGAATTTTGAGACATGCCTGTTCCCTGTTCTTTTGTGCGTTCAAGATTGGCTTGGTGTCTTCATTATATTCTTTTCCGCGAGAAAATCAATTCCCCGCAGAAATTTTATTAAAAAATTAGATTAATTTAAGAGAAAAAAAGTGTACTTTCTGATATGATAGGAAGCAAGGATAGGGACGGAAAACGCAAGCATCAATAAGACGTATCATAGAATAAGAAAAAGGGAAACCGGAAGGCAAAAACGAGGACGCGCTATGGGAACAATGATTCAATATTTGGAAAAATTCGGAAAATATTCCTTTGAGGAGATGCCGATGACAGAGGTAGACTCTCTTGTGCTGTGTCAGCTTTCTTATCTGAAGTTCGATGGAATGGTGCCTGATGTGCAGGAGGGCAGCACGGGGGTGACATTGAAAAGTGTGGCGGAACATCCGGATTTTGAAAAACTGTTTGCGGACGTGCGCTATGAGAAAGAGAACCGGGCGCTGTTTGCGGGGATGGTTCAGGGCAGGCGATTCCGGAATATGAAGCTGAATTATTATACAAATGTTATCGAAGAGCGATGGGAGACACAATTTTCCGCGCTGACCTGTTTCCTGGATGACGGCAGTGCCTATGTTGCCTTCAGGGGAACGGACGAGACCATCGTAGGCTGGAAGGAGGATTTCAATATGGCCTTCCTGTCGCCGGTGCCGGGGCAGGCGTACAGTGTTGCATATCTGAATGCAGTGGCATCCAGGTTTAGCGGGGATTTCTATGTGGGAGGCCATTCCAAGGGCGGGAATCTGGCGGTATACAGCGCCATGAACTGCGAGGAGGCGATACAGAAGAGGATATTGCGGATCTACAGTATGGACGGCCCTGGATTCCGGCCGGAAGTGCTGGAGCGGTGCGGATATGACCGGATTAAAGAGCGGGTGGTGAAGATCCTGCCACATTCTTCCCTGGTGGGCATGATCTTTGAATCCGATATGCATTTTCAGGTGGTGAGGAGCAAGACTTTCGGATTGCTGCAGCATGATCCCTATACCTGGCAGGTGGTGTCCAACCATCTGGTGCGGGTCAATGATCTCTATGAGCGCAGGAAAAATATGGACAATACCCTGAATGAATGGATTCTCTCTCTGAATGAGCAGCAGCTGCGGACCTTTGTGGATACGCTGTATCAGGTGATCATGGCTTCCCAGGCCACCAATCTCATCGAATTTACCACCGAATGGAAGCGGAGTATGAACGGCATCATTGCAGCGTTAAAGGAAGTGGATGGGGAGACACAGGAAGTGTTGAAAGAGATCGTGAAGTCCCTCTTTGAGATTGCCCGTGCAAACAGAAAACGGCAGGCGGCGGAAAAAGCAGAGGCAGCCCTGAAGCTGCTTGCACCGAAGAAGAAGCCCGGCAATGATGTGGTAAACAATGTTGACGCATAAGGATATTGCGTCAACTTCCGATACCATGTGCGCAGATGCGCATGGAATTATGATAGAAGGAAGTGGCGGTCAATCCCTGCTTGCTTATAGCCTTTGCAGACCATGCCGCACAGCTGCTGGAATGCTGTCTCATGACACACTCTGCCGAACCAGAGATAGAAAAAAGGCAAGGATCTTTTTTCCGTCTATACCGGAGCGCTGGATGTCGATGCGTTCCGGATGCCACTGTACGCCGATGACAGGCAGAGTTTCGTGAGAGACGGCTTCCGCGCAGCCGTCCTCAGAGCAGTATTGTATAACCTCCAGGCCGGAACCGAGGCTGCCTACGGACTGGTGATGGGCGCTGTTGACGATGGCTTGCTCTCCGTAGAGGGAGTACAGCCAGGAGGTATTTTTAATTACGGAATTGTGATATTTATCGCCGTGATCATACCGATGACGCAGGGAAGCTTCCGGTGGGAGATCCTGTATGATTTTTCCGCCCAGGCCCACATTGATAATCTGCATACCCTTGCAGATGCCCAGCACCGGTTTATGCTGAGAGAGAGCCAGCTCAAAAGCCTGCAGCTGCCGGATATCCAGTTCTGTATCAATATTACAGGATCCATGGTTGCATTCTCCGAAGAAGGCGGGGGTGATGTCTCCTCCTCCGGGGAGCAGCAGTGCGCCGCAGGAGGAGAGGGCCTCCGGCGACAGGGAGACTAGTGGGACGGCGCCTGCAGCGGTGATGTATCTGACATAGTTGATGGTATCTTGCTTTTTTCCGATGACAGCAATCTTCAAATTAATACTCCCTTGCCCGTTATGACGGGAATCATTTCATAATTCTTCAGGACTCTGATTATATATACGTGATTTTTCCCTGAAAATGAACAGAAATTAAGGATTTTTATTTTGCCGGGACTTTACTATCATGGGAAATGTGTTAAAATAATTTTTTATAGGATAAAAATCAAATTTGAGGCGCTGTAGAAATGGAAGGAGTGCATTCCTTATGAAGAAAATAGCTTTGAAGAGAATAGAGTTTAGATCTATGAACCCGAGGAAGAAGGGATGCATTTTTGCCTTTTTGATTCCGAGTGTGATTATGTTGGCCCTGTTTATCATACGGGGAATTTATCCCTTTGGGGACAGGAGCTTTCTCTTTGCCGATCTATATCATCAGTATATGCCTTTTTTCAGCGAGCTCCTTCACAAGGTAAGAGGGGGAGAGAATTTGAATTTTTCCTTTCAGGTGGGAATCGGTTCTAATTTCCTGGCTCTGTTTGTCTATTATCTGGCCAGTCCCTTCCATATATTTTCCCTGTTGGTTCCGGAGCGTCTACTGGTAGAGTTTATCAGCTATCTTATTGTGTTTAAAATCGGACTTGCCGGGCTGACTTTTTATATCTATCTGGTCAATCACGCAAAACTGTCCAGAGGAGGCATTTCCGGATGGGGAAAAAGCCCGGCGGCGGGAGTTATGTTTTCCTGTTTCTATGCGTTGTCCGGGTTCATGGCAGCCTATAATTACAATATTATGTGGGTAGATTGTGTGGTATTGGCGCCGCTGATTATCCTGGGACTGGAGAGGCTGGTGAAACAGGGGCGATGGGGGCTGTATTGTGTGACGCTCGCCCTTTCCATTTATACCAATTATTATATTTCCATCATGATCTGTATTTTCCTTGTGCTCTATTTTGTGCTGCTCCTGGTGACGGAAAAGGGGCGGCTGCGCAGCATGGGATATTTTGCCCTGTTTTCCCTGTTGGCAGGCGGAATGGCGGCGGTACTGCTGATTCCGGAGGTGTGCGCGATTCTGCGGACAGATTTCGGCGATATGGATTTCCCCAAAAAGCTGGAGAGTTATTTTTCCATTCTGGATATGCTGGCCAGGCATTGTATGTGCGTATACACGGAGCGGGGGCTGGATCACTGGCCGAATCTCTATTGCGGCAGCGCGGTGCTGATGTTGATTCCCATGTATCTGATGAACCGGGGGATCTCGCTTAGGGAGAAGTTCTGCCGTATGGCTTTGGCGGGATTCATGCTGTTGAGCTTTGGTACCAATCTGCTCAATTTTATCTGGCACGGGCTGAATTACCCGGATTCCCTGCCGGCCAGACAGTCCTTTCTCTATATATTTCTGGTGCTGACCATGTGCTGGGATGCGTGGAATCATATGGAGGAAATAGAGGACGGGCAAATTATAAAGGGCTATTTATGCGCGGTAGGCTTCTTTTTATTCTGCGAGAAGTTTGTCGGTCATGAGGACTTTGAGCTGGGAGTCAAGCTGCTGACGCTGGTATTTGTCAGCATTTATGCGGTGCTTCTGCATCTGTACCGGACCAGGGCGGACAGGGGGATCCGCAGGGCGGTGGTAGTGACGGCTATGGCTGCAGTGATTGCCGAATGCGGGCTCAATACCTGTGTCACCAGTGTGGGGACGGTAAGCCGCAGCGCTTATCTGGGAGAGCAGGAGGATTATAAAGCGCTGTATGAGATGACCAGGGAAAGAGAGAATGGATTTTACCGACTGGAAAAATTTACCCGGAAGACCAAAAATGACGGCACTTTGACGGGATATCCTACGGCCAGCGTGTTTTCCTCCACGCTGAATTCTCAGGTGATGGATCTGTATAAAAGGCTGGGAATGCGTCACAGCAAGGTGTATTACGGCTTTGACGGAGCTACGGCGCTGACTTCTGCCATGCTGAATGTGAACTATATGTTTGGGGAGTCGGAGAAATATGAAAACAGTCTCTATACCCTGATTGGCCAGAGCGGGGATATCTATCTGTACCAATGCAATGCCGTGCTGCCTTTCGGATATGTGGCGCCGATGGGTTTTGATTTGGACGAAGACGATACGATGCAGGGCTTCAGACTGCAGAATAAAATGGTCAGGGATCTGGGAATTGAGGAGGCGCTGTTTGAAAAGGCCCATAGTCAGGAGATCGGCGACGACGTGGAATTTACGGCGGAGGAAGGCGGGTATTACTATGCTGTCATTACTGCCTCCGGTACCGGAAAGGTGGACTGCATCGGGGGCAGTACGGAAGAAGAGCATTACAAGGACCTGAAAAAGAATTCCATTCTCTATCTGGGATATCTGGAAAGAGAGCAGACCATTACGCTGACAAACGGCGATGAGGAAGATACCACGCCCAAGATAGAGGCTAATGTATATCGGATGAATACACAGGTATTGGGAGAGGCATTGGATCGGCTTTCGACTCAGCATATGGAAGATGTGGTGTGGGAGAGCGATTTTATCTCCGGAAGAATAACCATGGATTGGGCGGGAAGGCTGATCTGTTCCGTTCCTTATGAAGCGGGCTGGCGCGTTTGGATCAATGGGGAGGAAACGCAGGGAGTGCTGTTTGGCGGCTGTCTGATGGCCTTTGACCTGGAGCCGGGAGAGTATGTGCTGGAGATGAAATATGTTCCGGAGGGCGCCAGAGCGGGGATGATTGTCAGTGCGGTCAGCATCTTGGTATTTGCCGTGCTTCTGGCCGTAAGGAAGAAAAGGGAAAGCAGGGCAGTCAAAGTACGGGAAATGGTACAGGAAACTCAGGAAACTCATGCATAAAATGATTGCCGTATTCCTGTTTCTGTGCTATAATAATGCGAATGTTTTGAGCGTGTATGTTTCAGAATAAGATACTTTCTCCGGTGTCGCAGCCCGCAGGCAAAGGACAGGCGCTTGCCTGTGCAGAGAGGGCCATGGCATGGCGGTATGCAGGAACAGGAAGCGCTGCCATGTAGGACCGGGCTGCATGGAACCGGGGCGGGAGAAGGGAAAGCATATGAAAGCATTTTTGATTTTGGAAGACGGCACTATATTCGAGGGGATACCTATCGGCGCCAGGAGGGAAGTGATCAGCGAAATCGTATTCAATACATCCATGGCGGGATATCTTGAAGTGCTGACGGACCCCTCATATGCGGGACAGGCAGTGTGTATGACCTATCCTCTGATCGGCAATTACGGCGTCTGCAGGGATGATATGGAATCTTCCAAGCCCTGGCCGGACGGATTTATCGTGCGGGAGCTTTCCCGTGTTTCCAGCAATTTCCGCTGTGACATGACTCTGCAGCAATTTCTCGAAGAAAACAATGTGCCCGGGATAGCGGGCATCGATACAAGGGCTCTGACGAAGATTCTTCGTGAGAAGGGTACCATGAACGGTATGATTACCACCCGGGAATATCCGGACACGAAAGAGATTCTGCCGAAGCTGAAAGCCTATACCACGGGTAAAGTAGTGGAAAAGGTGACCTGCAGGGAGAAATATGTGGTAAAGTCCACGGTTTCTTTGGAGGAGAACGGCCCTTTGTCCGGAGCTGCCCGGTTTGACAGGGAGGCTTATGAAAAGGGAGTCCGGGAGCTACGCCCTACGCTGGTGAAGGAACTAAACGGCGAAGGCTTGAAGGTGGCGCTTTTGGATCTGGGAGCAAAGGGCAATATCGCCCGTTCTCTGGCGGAGCGGGGCTGCGAGGTGACGGTGTATCCGGCTTTCACTGCGGCGGAGGAGATTCTTGCAATGCGGCCGGACGGCATCATGCTCAGCAACGGTCCGGGAGATCCCAAGGAATGTGTATCTGTCATAAAGGAGATCAGGAAGCTCTATGATACGGATATCCCCATATTCGCTATCTGTCTGGGGCATCAGCTGATGGCCCTGGCCACCGGAGGAGATACATTCAAGATGAAATACGGCCATAGGGGCGGGAACCATCCGGTGAAGGATTTATCTACCGGCAAAGTGTATATTTCTTCACAGAATCACGGCTATGTTGTGGATATGGACAAGCTGGACGCAAGCGTGGCGGTACCGGCATTTGTCAACGTCAATGACGGTACCAATGAGGGACTTGTCTACACAGGAAAGAAGATATTTACGGTCCAGTATCACCCGGAAGCGTGCCCCGGGCCCCAGGACTCCCGATATCTTTTTGACAGGTTTATAGATATGATGAGGGGAGGTGAATCCCATGCCTAAGAATCCAAATGTAAAACGAGTCATGGTAATCGGTTCCGGGCCTATCGTTATCGGACAGGCGGCGGAATTCGACTATGCGGGCACCCAGGCCTGCCGTTCCCTGAAGGAGGAGGGGGTGGAGGTTATTCTGGTGAACTCCAACCCGGCTACCATCATGACAGATCGGGATATCGCCGACAAAGTGTATATAGAGCCTCTGACCGTACAGGTGCTGGAACAGATCATTGAGAAGGAGAAGCCGGACAGCATTCTTCCCACTTTGGGGGGACAGGCAGGGCTGAATCTGGGGATGGAGCTGGAGGAGTCCGGTTTCCTGAAATCTCATGGTGTGACGCTGCTTGGAACGACGGCGGCCACCATCCGCAATGCGGAAGGGCGGCAGGAATTCAAGGATCTGATGGAGCGTATCGGAGAACCCTGTGCCGCCTCCAAGGTGGTGGAGACGGTGGAAGACGGGGTAGCGTTCACCAATTCCATCGGTTATCCCGTGGTGCTGCGTCCGGCCTATACGCTGGGCGGCTCCGGCGGAGGCATTGCCAATAATCAGGCGGAACTGGAGGAAATCCTGGAAAACGGCCTGCGGCTTTCCCGTGTGGGGCAGGTACTTGTGGAGCGCTGTATCGCAGGGTGGAAGGAAATTGAGTATGAGGTCATGCGGGACAGTGCGGGCAACTGCATTACTGTCTGCAATATGGAAAACATCGATCCGGTGGGCGTTCATACCGGGGACAGTATTGTGGTGGCGCCTTCCCAGACACTCAGCGACAAGGAATACCAGATGCTGCGTACTTCCGCGCTGAATATCATCAGTGAACTGCAGATCACCGGAGGATGCAATGTGCAGTTTGCGCTGCATCCCACCAGCTTTGAATACTGTGTTATTGAGGTGAATCCCCGCGTGAGCCGTTCCTCCGCTCTGGCATCCAAGGCAACCGGATATCCCATTGCCAAGGTGGCGGCGAAGATTGCTTTGGGTTATACGCTGGACGAGATCAAAAACGCCATCACACAGAAGACCTATGCCAGCTTTGAGCCCGCACTGGATTATTGTGTGGTAAAAATACCCAGGCTTCCTTTCGATAAATTTATTACGGCCAAACGTACTCTGACTACCCAGATGAAGGCCACAGGGGAGGTTATGAGTATCTGCGATAATTTCGAAGGCGCCCTGATGAAAGCCATCCGTTCTCTGGAGCAGCATGTGGACTGCCTGCTAAGCTATGACTTTAGCGATCTCACCGCAGAAGAGCTGAAAAGCAGGCTGAAGGTGGTGGATGACAGAAGGATCTGGATGATTGCAGAGGCAGTCCGCAAGGGTGTCAGCTATGAGGAAATTCATGATATCACAATGATTGATATCTGGTTTATTGATAAAATAGCCATTCTGGTGGAGATGGAGGAGGCACTGAAGACGCAGGAGCTGACGCCGACTCTGCTGAGGGAAGCAAAGCGATTGGAGTTCCCTGACAATGTGATTTCCAGGCTTAGCGGCAGGAGCGAAACGGATATCAGGACAATGCGCCGGGAAAACGCTATCACTGCCGTCTATAAGATGGTGGACACCTGTGCGGCAGAGTTTGCGGCGTCTACTCCTTACTACTATTCCGTCTACGAAGGAGAATGCGAAGCCGGTATAAGGAAAGAGGCAGGGGAGAAGAGGAGAAAAGTTCTGGTGCTGGGTTCCGGGCCTATCCGCATCGGGCAGGGGATCGAGTTTGATTATTGTTCAGTACATGCCACCTGGGCCTTTTCCCGGGCCGGCTTCGAGACCATTATCATCAACAATAATCCGGAGACGGTGAGTACGGATTTCGACATTGCGGATAAATTGTATTTCGAACCATTGACCCCGGAGGATGTAGGAGCCATTGTGGATATTGAGAAGCCGGACGGAGCGGTGGTACAGTTCGGGGGGCAGACCGCCATCAAGCTCACGGAGAGCCTGATGAAGATGGGTGTGCCGATTCTGGGCACAAGAGCAGAAGATGTGGATGCGGCGGAGGACAGGGAGCGTTTGGACAAAATCCTGGAAGAGACCGGGATCCCCCGGGCGGCGGGCGGCACGGTCTATACTGCCGAGGAGGCGAAGACCGTGGCAAACCGTCTGGGATATCCCGTGTTGGTGCGCCCTTCTTATGTGCTGGGCGGCCAGGGCATGCAGATTGCCATTTCCGACCAGGAGATAGAGGAATTCATGGCCATCATCAACCGGATTGCCCAGGATCATCCCATTTTAGTGGATAAGTATCTCCAGGGCAAAGAGATAGAGGTGGATGCGGTCTGTGACGGCACGGACATTCTGATCCCCGGTATTATGGAACATATTGAACGGACGGGCGTGCATTCCGGGGACAGTATTTCCGTTTATCCGGCCCATACCATCGGCAAGCTGGTGAAGGACAAGATAGCGGAGTACACCAGAAGGCTGGCCAGGGCGCTGCATGTGAAGGGATTGATCAATATCCAGTTTATCGCCATCGGAGAGGATGTATATGTCATCGAGGTGAATCCCCGATCCTCCCGGACGGTGCCCTATATCAGCAAGGTGACCGGAATCCCGATTGTGGATCTGGCCACGGAGGTAATCCTGGGCAGGACCATCAGGGAACTTGGCTATGAGCCGGGACTTCAGCCTGAAGCACAATACTATGCCATCAAGATGCCTGTGTTTTCCTTTGAGAAGATCCGCGGGGCGGAAATCAGCCTGGGGCCGGAAATGAAATCCACAGGTGAATGTCTGGGGATCGCGAAGGAATTTCATGAGGCGCTATATAAGGCATTTCTGGGGGCAGGAGTGAATCTGCCGAGACATAAGAATATGATTATCACGGTGAAGGATGCGGACAAGGGGGAGGCCATCGAGATCGGCCGCCGATTCGCAAAACTTGGCTATACGATTTATGCCACAAGGAGTACGGCTGCGGCGCTGATCGAAGCGGGGGTGAAGGCCCGGAAGGTGAATAAAATCTCACAGGAGTCGCCCACGGTCATGGACCTGATCCTGGGGCATCGGATCGACCTGGTCATCGACACTCCCACCCAGGGGCGGGACAAGTCCCGGGACGGTTTCCTGATACGCCGAAATGCCATCGAGACGGGGGTTAACTGCCTCACGTCGCTGGATACAGCCAGGGCTCTTGTGACCAGCTTGGAGAATGCAGGGCAGGGGCTGACGCTGGTGGATGTGGCGAGGCTGTAAACCTGGGATGCGGAGAGCTGTCTTGTAGACAGGAAAATGATTCTGCAACATTTGCCCGAAAGAAAGCGTGGCAGTGTCGAGGCGGGCAGCAGGTACTGATTACTTGGGAATGAATGTAATGGTATATGGAATAACCGAGGGTTTATGCGGCAAAAGCTGTGTAAAGGTGCAGGCTGCGCCTGTGTGGGGTGAACGTGGAACTTGAGAGGAGGTTCCTATGAGAAGAGAAGTATTTATAAAGAAAATATTTTTACTCATGGCGTTGCTTGGCTGCATATGCCTGGCAGGCTGCGGCGGAAAAGAGGGAACGAATCCCTCAGTGGACAGCGCAGGGGGTTCCAAAGAGGCGGGGGCTTCCGGCGGGCAGGAGGGACCGGACGGCAGAGTCAGGGCGAGAGAGCTAAGTGCCGAGGAGGAAACCCTTTTCCCGAAGAAGGAGGGATATACTCTGGGAATTCAGTTTTTCCAGGGGGAAGCGGTACGGCTGCGCTGCGTGGGTGAGACGGGGGCTGCAGATATCTATCTTGACAAAGCAGACGGAAGCAGCGAACTTCTGTATGAGGCTTTGTCAGATGTGAAGTATGATACAAACGTACACCATAACCTGAACGAATGGTACATGGCCCAGGACGGGAGCATATATTGCATCACCAGGGATTTTAAAGGAAGCGGCTGTTTGCTGGCGAAACGTGACACGCAGGGAAATGTGGTGTATACGGTGCAGCTGGATCTGGCAATAAGCGACATTTGTCAGCTGGCCGGGGGCGAAGTGATCGTGGTGCTGCAAGATAATCTGGACTACAGCAATACCAAGCCGCGGCTGGGGGAGGTGGATCAGGCCACGGGGACGGTTAGTGAGCTTTCCCAGATCAAGGCAGAATGGGGGGACTATGTCGGGGCAGGGGCAGAAGGCCTGCTGATACTGAACTCCAGGGACGGAGCCGCGGAAGTCAATATGCAGGATGGAACCAGGACCTATCTTATGGATTTTGCAGGCACTGCCTATAATATGGAGGGCGGCAGGATGAAGGGATGGGTCAGAGATTTCCGGCTTACGGAGGACGGCGGGGTGGAGCTGCTGTGGCATACTGTTGATGACGAGGGAATGAAAGAGACGATTGCCTGGAAGGAAGTGGATAGGATCCCGTTGGTAATGCGGGGGTTCCACTTTGAAAATCTGTGGATTAAAGATGCGGTTGCCAATTTTAACAAGAGCAATGATACTTACTTTATTACATTGGAGGCGGCGAAGGACGACATAGATGATTTCACGACCCAGACCAGCGTACAGATAGCGGCAGGCGCAGGTCCGGATCTGCTTTACGGCGAAATCCTGTCGGATTCTATCCAGGGGATGCTGGACAAGGGCGGGTTTGAGAATCTGGCGCCTTATATGGAAGCCTCCGGTATAAAGGAGGAGGATTACTTTCCCCTTGCCTTCAGCACTTGGCGCAGTGATGAGAAGATATATGGAGTCAATGTAACGGTGTGGAACAAGCGTTACATTATGGATGCCTCTGTTCTGGGGGATGGTGCCGGGGAGCCGGATATCGGGACATTGGTTGACGCGCTGTATGCCTATGAGGATAAAGCGATGTATATGAACTACTGTGATTCCGGTGATATACTGAAAATGTTTCTGGAAGGATCCGAGGATCTGTGGGGGATGGTTGACTGGGAGCAGAACAGCTGTGATTTCAGCGGGGAGCTGTTTGCGAAGATGCTGGAAGTTGCCAGGCGGTATCCCTATGACGAGTACCAGGAGTATCCGATTCTTGCCGAATACGAGAGTGCCAGTGGTCTGCTCAGCTTCCTGACGCCTTCTGTGTTGGAGGGGATGGGAAAGGTACAGGTGGGAGTTCTGTTTGATGACGGCTGCTATCCGGTGCAGGTCACGGGTAATGAGATTTTGTCCATCAATGCCAATTCCAGCCAAAAGCAGGGGGCATGGGAATTTATTGCCTTCCTTCTGAGAGAGGAGGGGCAGCAGTGGCTGACGGGGCCGGGTTATAATCAACTTCCTGTCCACAGGAAAGTTTTCCAGGAAAAAATAGAAACGGAGTTGAAGAAGTATGAGGTCGGAGGCGGAATGGCAACCATACGGATTCCTTACACCTATGCTGTCAAGGGCGAATATGTGACGGAGTACCGTGAGTTTCCCCTGGAGGACGTGAACGAGGAATGGGTGGAGGCTTTCGTCAAAACGGCGGAGGAGACCAGGACGCTGCCGGTGCGTACGGAGCCTGTTCTGGATATCATCTGCGATGAAGCAGAGGACTATTTTAACGGGGTGAAGAGCGTGGAGGAGGTTGTCCGGGTGATGGAAAACCGGATCCAGCTGTTCCTGAGCGAGAATGCCATCAGATAGCAGGGGATCAGGAAGTACCGATCTGCAAAGTGCCGGAAGACAGAAAAGATATGGAGGAAAAATATGGAAGAGCAGAAATTTACAATCCGGCCATTAAGCCCGGATCTATGCGGGGATTGGCTGCGGTATTTTGAGGAAACAGCGTTTCAGGGACATGAGGACTGGTCATTTTGCTATTGCCTGGAGGGACATTTGGATTACGAGACACAGGTGAAGTGGACGAATCCGGATGAGCGCAGAGAGAAGGCCGTTGAGATGATCCGGGCAGGACAGATGCAGGGATATCTGGTTTATAAGGGAGACGAAGTCGTCGGATGGTGCAATGCGAATGACAGGGAGAACTATCGGTATGTGACCGAGAGGTTTCGTGAGGCCGGTTATCAGGGGAAGGAAGCTCCGGATGAAAAGGTGAAAGCGGTTTTCTGCTTTTTGATTGCGCCAGGGTACCGCAAAATGGGTGTGGCAGGACAGCTGCTTGAGAGAGTGTGTCAGGATGCTGCACGGGACGGCTATACCTTTGTGGAGGTGTATCCTTTTGGGGATGAATCATTTGAATTCCAGTATCATGGCACTCTCGGGATGTACAGGCGGAACGGATTTGAGCAAATGGCAGATTTGGGATATGTAAAGGTTTTGCAGAAAAGACTGAAATAACTTTTAGAATAATGCAGGATAGAATGAAGGAGAACGAATTATGAGTATGACCAGTACCCCGGGAATCTTGAGGAACAAAGCTTTCCTGTATCTGACCGAATTTTTCGCAGGGATGTCCGTGATGGCAGTGGAACTGGGGGCCAGCAGGCTGCTTGCGCCTTATTTCAGCTCTTCCCAGATTGTGTGGACGATTATCATCGGAACCATCATGATTGCCATGGCGCTGGGAAATATCTATGGAGGGCGCAGTGCGGACAAGAATCCGGATCCCGGAAAGCTTTACGGCAGGGTGCTGCTGGCCGCGGTGTGGATTGCAGCAATTCCGGCGGTGGGGAAATACATCATCGTGGGAATCTCGGCGCTCCTGATTTTTTCCGTAAACAGTAATTTCCTGATTATAGCGGCTTTTGCTGCCTGTATGGTGATCTTTGTGTTTCCTCTGTTTCTCCTGGGGACGGTGACGCCCTCCCTGGCTAAATACTCCGTGGGCAACCTGGAGGAGAGCGGGAAGGTGGTGGGGACGCTGGGGGCGTTCAATACTATCGGCAGTATCATCGGAACCTTTGTGCCTACCTTTGTGACCATTCCCTCCGTGGGAACCTCCATCACTTTCCTGATTTTTGCGGGGATTCTGCTGGTTCTGGCCGTTGCTTATTTTGTCAGTGCAGGCCGGGCTTCGGCGGGGGGCGGAGGCAGAGGAGGGAGCGGTAAGGCAGGAGATGAAGGCCCGGGGAGCAGGGCGGGGAAATCTGCTGACAGTGCAGACGCTGCCGTAGGAAGGCTCGGAGAAGGAGATGAAGGCCCGGAGAGCGGGAGCTGCGCCGCAGGGAGGTCCGGAGAAGGAAGCGAAGGCCCGGAGAGCGGGAGCCGCACCGGAGAGGGCGGCAAAGAAAAAGAACCCGCTTCCGGAATGGGAAAGGCGGTCACAGCCTGTCTGTGCTACATCCTTTGCTGTGTCCTGGGATATTCCGACAGCTTTGCCTTCTGGGAAAATAACCTGGCCTACGAGGGAGAGTCTGTCTATAATTATCTGCAGGTAAAGGAAAGTGACAGAAGTGTCATTTTATCCACCAATGTGCTCTTCGGAGTCCAGTCCATTTACATGAAGAACCAGGGGCTTACCGGCATGTATTATGACTACGCCATGGCCGCGCCGCTGATGGTGGAGGGAAAAGCGCCCCGGGACTGCAGAGTGCTGATATTGGGCATGGGCACCGGCACCTATGCCACCCAGTGCAGGAAATATTTCGGGGACATGGACATCCGGGGGGTGGAGATCGACGAGAAGATAACGGCCCTTTCCAGGGAGTATTTTCACCTGCCGGAGGATGTGCCTGTGACCACCTATGACGGCAGGGCCTTCCTGAACGCGGTGGATGAGAAATACGATGTGATTATGGTGGATGCCTATCAGGATATCACCATTCCTTTTCAGATGTCTTCGGTGGAATTTTTCTATCTGGTAAAGGCCCATCTGGCGGAAGACGGTGTCATGGTGGTGAACATGAACATGCGGGGCAGCGGCGAGGGCAATATCAATCAGTATCTTGCGGATACCATTTCCTCTGTGTTCGGGGATGTACACACGGTTGAGGTGGCAGGCTCCACTAATCGGGAGCTTTTTGCCTCGGACAATAAAGCCATGCTGGAACGGTTTGAGGCCGGGCGGCAGAACCTGGAGGAGGGGGAACTGTACGCCATGATGGAGCGGGTATCGGGCAGCCTGACGCCTTATGAGGCAGGTAATTATATTCTGACGGATGATAAAGCACCTGTGGAGCTGCTGGGCATGCGCGTTATCGATGAGCTTATCGGGGACGAGGTAGCATATTACAAGGGGACTTACGCGGAAAAGGGTCTGGAAGGGCTGTTGGAGGCGTTCTAATGTTCGGCTGTGGAGGGCCGAGGCGCTTTCCCGGAAGGGAAAGGCGAATTTGCCGGAGAATCGGGAAGCGTGTGAAAACCAGAATCGACACCGGGAGAGGAAGTCTGTGAGGCAGGGGCACATGGCCCGCAAATGCAGCTGCTGACGGAAGAAATGGAGGATGCGCAATGAGACTGGAAGGAAAGGATATCTATCTGGATACTCTGAGCAGGGAAGACTGCAGAAAGCTGTGGAATGACTTCGAATACGACTTTACGAATCCCACTGAGGATTTGAACATCGGCCATTCCGATGAAAAGGCGGAAGAGTGGTTCAAGGACATTCAGGAAAAGCAGGGGGAGGTCAATATCCGCCTGGGAATCTTTTTAAAGGACGGAACCGTGATCGGGGACGTGGCCCTACAGGATATGAGCAGCAGGCACCGCACCTGTTCCGTGGGTATGGGCATTGCAAAAATCAGCAACCGCTCCAGGGGTTATGGGTATCAGGCGTTGGAGCTGATTCTGGGTCTGGGTTTCCGGTATGTGGGGATGGAGCGGATTACCGCGGGTACTTTGGAGATGAACCTGGGAGCGCAGCGGATCCTGGAGCGGGGCGGCTTTGTCCTGGAAGGACGGCAGCGGAGCGCTGTCTACATGAACGGTAGGAGATGGGACAGGTTGGAATATGCCATTTTGAAGGAGGAATATGCCCAGAGGGCAGGCGAACATGCCTGACGTTGAATAAAAGGAAGGATCTGGCATATACTAATCTGGGAAAACAGAATGGTTCTGCGTCTGGGCGCTGCGGGACGCGGGGAAGCGCTTTTTGGCTGTTTCGAAACTAAAACGCGGCGCAGAAATGTGAGGAAGATATGAAAGCTGAAACTTATCCCTTTGTAGTACGTCCCCTGCCCTATGAGTATGACGCCCTGATTCCGGTACTGGATGAAGAGACGCTTACTTTCCATCATGACAAGCATTACAAGACTTATGTGGACAACCTGAACGCGGCCCTGGCGGATTATCCGGAGCTGCAGAAGAAGAGCCTGACCGAATTGCTGACGGACATTAACCGCCTGCCTGCGGCAGTGAAGACCGCGGTGCGCAACAATGGCGGCGGAGTGTACAACCATGAACTGTATTTCGATTCCATGAAGAGCCCTGTGGGACAGGAGCCCGCCGGCGCCCTGGCGGAAGCCATTGACCGGGATTTCGGTTCCTACAGGCAGTGGAAGGAACAGATGAAACAGGCAGCCGTTTCCAAATTCGGATCCGGCTGGGCATGGCTTGTGTCGGACAAAAACGGCACTCTGTCCATTGTGCAGACAGCCAACCAGGATGTGCCCGATCTGGAGGAATATATTCCCATATTGTTGGTGGACGTGTGGGAACATGCCTATTATCTCCAGTACCAGAACCGCAGGGCGGATTATGTGGAAGGATGGTTCGGGCTGATCAACTGGCGCAAGGCGGGCAAGCGCTATGAGGAAGGTCTGAACGGGGGAAAGGGCGGCAGTCCGGTGTAAGGAACAGACAGGGACATTCCCGGCCCGCCGGAATTCAGAAAGAGGGGGAGCGGAACCAACCGGGCTGCGGCAGATCGGGAACAATGTACACCTGGATAAGGGCAGGAGAAAGATGAATCAGATCAATTATCAGAAAGAACTGGATAAAATCATAGCCGGATTGTCAGGTGCGGGGGAAAAGTCTGCACCTGACCTTTTTCTGCACAGCTGCTGCGCACCCTGCAGCAGTTATGTGTTGGAATATCTGTGCGGTATTTTCCATATTACGGTGTTTTATTTTAATCCCAATATCTCGGCAACGGAGGAATACCGGAAGAGGGCGGCGGAACAGAAGCGGCTGATCGAGGCCTATAACCGGGAGGGGAAGGGTTATCCCATTTCCGTGGAGGAAGGGGATTACGATCCTGTACATTTTTATGAGGCGGTGAGGGGATTGGAAAACTGCCCCGAGGGAGGAGAAAGGTGCTTCCGCTGTTTTGACCTGCGCCTCCGGGAGACTGCGAGACGTGCCGCGGAGGGAGGATTTGATTATTTCTGCACCACGCTGACGATCAGCCCGCTGAAAAATGCCCGGAAGCTGAACGAGATCGGGCAGGCTCTGGCCCGGGAGTACGGGGTGGCCTGGCTTCCTTCCGATTTTAAGAAAAGGGAGGGTTATAAGAGGTCCATCGAGCTGTCCCGTCAGTACGGTCTTTACAGGCAGGATTACTGTGGCTGTGTCTATTCTAGGGCGGAGCGCAGGAAGGAGGGGCAGGCATGTACCGGCGGCTGACAGCGAGGTTTCTGTGCATCGGCTGCTGTGGATGGCGAAGGCGTAGGCGGTAATGCGAAAATTCTGCATTCGGGATGATATTTATGTTGAATTGTGCGGCGGGCAGGATATACAAAGGACAGGGGCTGAATGCGGATAAGATTTTCCATGGAGAGAGGGGCCGGATGAGAAATCCGGGGTGTGAAATGAATCGGTACATAATGAGGCTGTGTGTTATTATGTTGGCCTGGTTGCCGGCGTATCTGCTTTTCCGCCTTCTATGGAAGAAAGGCGTTCAATAGAGGAAGGGCGTTCCATGGAAAAAGTGCATTCCATGGAAAAAGTGCATTCCATGGAAGAATTTCCGTAGTATCTGGAAAAGGATAGAAAAGAGGGAGTGGGTTGTTTGCGGGTTCTGGCTGTTTATGGCAGGGCTGATGACGCTTGCCCTGGAAGGAGAGTACGGGACTGTGTGTGAAATGGCAGCGGATGCGGCGGAGCGGATCGTCACGGGGAGGGGAATCAGCCTGACGCCGTTTTGCACCATCGGGAGCTTCTTTCGGGCGCCTGCCTTTGACGTGTTTATGGTAAATATCGTGGGAAATATCGTGATGTTCATTCCCTGGGGGTTGGACTGCCGCTGCTGTGGAAGGTGAGACAGTCGGTACGGTCAGGGATGCTGTGTTCCCTGGTGCTGCCGCTCTGTATAGAGACTTGCCAGCTGTTCATAGGGCGGAGCGTGGACATCGATCGACGATGTGATTCTGAATTTTCTGGGAGGCTGTCTGGGGACAGGGGGTATTTCGCCCTCCGGAAATGCGTTCCGGGTATCGGAAAACTGGCGCGGTAGACGTGGCGGGATATTTCCGGTGGTGCATCAGCACGATTATCCGTATTTTTAACCTTGCAGTATCGCTGAAAACATGATACCATGAACACATAAACGCTTATGGTGACATGGCTATTCGGACATGTCCTGCCGGGAATCCCTTTTTGATTCCGGGGTTTAGCGCAGCATCGGGAAAAAAGACACTGGAGAAACGTTTTTACAGTAAAGGACAAAGGTTAAACAGGGTAAGCTTATGTTGGAAAAAGGACTTCAGGAAGAATTTATCAGTATCATCAGGGAGGAACTGGTTCCGGCCATGGGGTGTACAGAGCCCATTGCACTGGCCTATGCGGCGGCAAAGGGCAGAGAAGTCCTGGGCTGTGAGCCGGAGAAAATCGCAGCGAAATGTTCCGGCAATATAATAAAAAATGTACGTTGTGTCACAATTCCGAATTCAGGAGGCCTGACAGGGATCGAGACTGCCTGCATTTTAGGGAGCGTGGCAGGAGATCCGGATGCCGGGATGGAAGTGCTTGAGAAGGCGGATGATGCCGGAAGGATTCGTACGAAGCAGCTTCTGGAACAGGGCTGCTGCAGTGTGGAATTCTTGGATTCCGAGATACCGCTGCATTTTATCATAGAACTGTCCGGCGGAGGACATACTGTGGAGGTGGAGGTAAGGCATATCCACACCAATATTGTTTCCATCAAAAAAGACGGCCGGACAGTGTTTGAGAAGGCGAAGGAACTGGCGGACAAAGGATATTCCACAGACCGCACAAAGCTTTCCCTAGAGAGCATCAAGACCTTTGCGGATGAGGTGGACCTGGCGCTTGTGAGGGATGTCTACGAGCGGCAGATCCGTTACAACATGGACATTGCCTACGAAGGAATTTCCGGCAATTACGGCCTGGGGATAGGCAGGGTGATCCGGGAATCCTATGCGGACGGTATTGTTACCCGGATGAAGGCCTACGCCTCGGCGGCGTCGGAGGCCCGTATGGGAGGCTGCGATATGCCTGTTATCATCAATTCCGGAAGCGGCAACCAGGGGATCGCATCCTCGGTTCCCGTGATTATCTATGCCAGGGAGAAAAATATCCCTTCGGAAAAATTATACCGGGCACTGGTCTTTTCCAGCCTGCTTACGATATACCAGAAGGAATTTATCGGGAAGCTGTCTGCTTTCTGCGGGGCAGTCTCCGCATCCTGTGCCTCGGCGGCTGCCATCACCTACATGGCAGGCGGCACCATCGGACAGATTAAGGCAACCATCGACAATACCTTGGCCAATATTCCGGGCATCATCTGCGATGGGGCCAAGATTTCCTGCGCGGCCAAGATCGCTTCCAGTATCGATGCCGCCATGATGGCCCATCACCTGGCCATGCGGGACAAGCAGTATGCGGCTTACACCGGTATTTTAAAGGAAAATGCGGGGGAGACAATCAGCTGTGTGGGGTATATCGGCAAAGTGGGCATGCACCAGACGGATAAGGAAATCATCAAGATGATGCTGGAGTAAGAGAGGGATTTCGAAACTGGTTTCCGGTAGATGGCAAATGGGCTTGCGTGTTTTAAACATGCAGGCCTTTAGATTTATGGAAGGGATTAGACAAAATGGTTTTGCTTACAGGCAG
>OFFY01000485.1_pt1 | contig 40543 bp, 36 predicted proteins | sample 1521481 | NCBI WGS metagenome assembly OFFY01 (sample SAMEA3504117, study PRJEB24116) | mouse gut metagenome | biome: mouse gut; feature: mouse-associated habitat; material: faeces | place: Denmark | collected 2011
TTCATTAAACATCAGAAATTAAAATGGCTGTGAATGGTAACTAAAAAATAAAAAAACTTACACATTTAACTTGACAAACCCTTATTTTGAGAAAATCTGGGTTTGTATCTGCTCCCATCCTTAGAACATTGCTTAAGCTAAGTATTTCTCATTATTAGCATAATCATAAAGCAATCTTGTTACTGCTGACAAAATTTCAGAAACTTTAGTTTCCCAATTAGAAAATTCCTCTGCTGTCACCCCTGAACGAAAATTCCCATGGGCTATAGAGTTTCTCCGATTTACCAATGCATCAATATCGCTTTGACAGTCATCAAATAAATCTATGGGTAATCCTACTTTATACAAATTTTTCTGCAACACTATGTACCATAAATTAGATTCCGTGTCTATTATTTGATCATCAATATTTAATTCCTGTTCTTTAAAGTCCTCAACCTTCTCCATAAAATCAACGCGACGATATAAACGATGTAAGCGGGCATCATCTGGCAACTCCTTACGAAAAATTTCGCATTTTCTATCCAAATTTTCGTAAGCGATAAATTCTTTATGCATACTTGCTACCATCAAGCCCGTATTTACATCCTTGCGATTTAATCCTTGTGAGTTTATATACTGTACATACGTCTGTAAACAAATTTTAATATATCCTTCCAGATGTGAATACAGTATTAATACTAAACTTTTTCTATACTTATTTTTGTTTTCTTCTGCAATCTCGCTTAATTGATTCTTGAAAAAGGCAAGTTCCTCTTGTCTCCAAGCTAACTCTACTTCAAGAGCCGCCCTCAATTCATCTGCCGTCAAGAATCCTACTCACTCCTTCCGTAAACAGCTTTATTCTTGTTTTTACTCCATTGACACTTCCCGTCTTATATGATTGAAGTTCTGCTCCATATTTAATTTGATTAATAGCTTGAATAATCGTATTAGCACAATCATACGATACTATTTGTTCTATCAAAGACGCAATCGAAATTGCAATTCCGTCAAAATAATATAGTACAAATTCATTTTTTATAGTTCCATTAGCTGTTCTTCCCGAAAAAACCTCCTCACCCCAATTTTCATTTATAAACTTGAAGGTTTGTTCAAAAATATTTTTCTCTTTTTGGTATTCAAAGTGAATTTCTTCAGTTGTAATTTTTTCTAAATATCTTGTTAAGTATTCCGTGACAGGATATCTGTAGCTTTCTATATCATTTTTAATTGCAAAAAATCTCAAAACAAGTTCTTGGTCATATTTCGTTTTTCTTTTATCTGATGCAACTCGATTAATCACAGACTTAAAATCTTCATTTTTGCTACACTCTTCTAAAAAATCAATTCCCTTTGAGCCCAATAACCTAATTGTACAATTACGTATTTCTTGTGCAGATAAGATTTCGCCGCCTGTATTCAATCGTTTAAACATGTGGTACTTTAAAGAAATCTCGCTCTCTTTCTTAATAACTTCCATACGAACAAAACTTCTTTTTATTTTTATCTGTAAAGCTTTTGGTAAATTATCAAATGTTAATCCGTTTAAATCCATAACTATATCGCATCCATGCAACTCTAAAAAATCATCTTCGGTTTCACCTAAACGTTCTCCCCTAAAATGTAAATAACTAGATATTCTTTGCAATCCATCTATTAACTCATAAACTCCATCATCTGTCTCTATAACAAAAATTGGCGGAACAGGCATTTCTAAGATTAATGACTCTATAAAACGTGACTGCTTTTCCTCTTCCCATCTAAAAAGTCTTTGATAATCTGGTGAAATAGTCAATTCTTTATTTTTATACATATCGTACAATTCGTTAAATGATACATCTAAACTTTTGGTTCTGATTTTTATAATCTGACTATCTACGTTTTCAATTAAATTTTCTATTGCCATGCTTTCCCTCTCTGTCTACAATTTCTCACATCGTGTGACCATGTCTTTATTATAGCAAGATTTACGAAATTAACAACACTTTATTATCTTGATGCTGTATCATTTCTTCAGATTCCACCTCACAATGGACTCCTTTGCCCTCGGCTATATCCTTCCCACTGCCTGGCGGATTTGGGACCTTAACCCTTGAGAAACGTGTGCGGCCAGGCGCACCACATAAAAAGCAGATGCCCACATCCGCATCTGCTTTTTGTATGGTTTTCTGACAGCATATGTTTCATTCCTGCTCACATTCACTATATACTCGTCCATACTTCTCTTTTTTAAAACAATTCTTTAATCTTATCCCAAAGCGTCTGGAACAATTCCCGGATCTTTGCCCAGAACCCGCCGTCTGCATTTGCAATCTTATCGTAGATCGACTGCGCTGCATTCAGCAGACCGTCCAGGTCCAGATCCAGCTCGCTGATCTTTTTCATCAGCTTTACGACTTCTTCTTTTTCTTCATCTGTCAGCGTAATGTCAAATTTCTCACAGCCTTCCGAAATGACGTTGCGGATTTCGGATTCATCGGAAAGGTCGTGTTCTACGACCGCCTGTTTTACATATGCCATCATGCCTTCAATTTCATCAGAATCAGCTCCGGAAGACTCAAGCGATCCGGTCACCACAAGCTCATGCAGCGCCGCGTCGATATTTTCTTCGTCCAGCTCGTCGCCTGTCATTTCCTTATATGCTTTAAATACGCCTACCAGCGCCGCCGTACCGGAAATCGGAAACGGGGCCGCAACGATAATATCCGCATTCTGGATTCCCGCCGTCGCCAGAGCATTTTTGTACATGCCGACGGTACAGTAAGAAATATTATTCGTGGAAATATTGATCCCGCTGCCGTCTTTCCGCTCTACAATCACAATGGATGAGAGTGATTTGGTTCCGATCTTGCTACTGTCAATATAAGAATCCAGATACCGGTGTTCTTCGGAATTATTTACATATACGACATCGTAATCAGAAAGTTTGCTCTCGTCGATCCCCATCAGCTTTAGGACGGTCGACCTCTGCTCGGGCGTCAGGTTTTCGCCGAGTGCAAGATACGGCTTGTCATTCTTTTTAATTTCTACCTGATCGTCGTTTTTATCTTCTTCTACCGTAACGGTTCCCTTGATATCCGAGTTATCGTCTGTCGTAACGGTTCCTTTGATATCGGTATTGTCCGATTTTTCCGTATCGTCTGTGCCGGATTCCGTTGAAGGCGTCTGCGGCGCCTGATCTTTTGGCTGTTCACTGGAATCGTTTCCTTCCCCCGGCGTTTCCGGATTACCGGATGTATCCGAATTGCCGGACGCATTCTGGCCGCCGGATGAAGCATCGGATGCAGGGGTTTCATCGTCTCCGCCTGTTCCCGGATCCTGCTGTGCGGCATCTTCTCCCTGTTCCGCCGATGCTTTATTGACAACCGGTTCTTCCACAGATCCTGCATATACATTGACCAGTGAACCGAACACCATCGTCAATGCCAGCAATAAACTGACGATCCGCATATATCTTTTTTTCATGTTCCAGACCTCCTTTTTATGCACAGAACTTCTCCTTCTGTGCTCATAAGCCATCCTTTCCCAAGGATGCTTTATCATTTTTGCACAATTTTTTTGCTTTGTCAAAGGAATCCCGAAAACTTAAGATATAATTCATGATTTCGTAACCGTATCCTTATATTCTGTTACAAATCCATGTATAAATATCTGCATAGACGTCTCTGCGGTCCGTCTCATTTAAAATTTCATGCCGGTCGTTTTTATAGAGTTTTAACGTTACGTCTGTCATTCCCGCCGCCTGATACTGCCGATATACTTTTGTTACCCCTTTCCCCATATCGCCTACCGGATCCTGATCGCCGGAAAGCAGCAGCAGGGGCAGCCCGTTCGGGATCTTTGCAATGTTTCTTGCCTGGTTATCGTAATAAACGGCCTCCATCAGCCCGTAATAGCCGTTTACCGTAAAATCAAACCGGCATTTGGGATCTTTATAATACCGTTCGGCGATACATGTCTCCTTGGTCAGCCAGGTATTGCCAACATCCGTTCCGGTAAGGTCATACCGGCGGTACGATCCCAGAAACGAAAGCTTTTTGACCAAAGTGCTTTTATAATGCCAGCCGTGTACCCTGCCAAGGAATCCGCAGATCCCCATGCCGGCTTTCATCAGAACATCCGGCATGCTTCCCGTTCCCACAATTACCGCGCCGCTCAAATGCTTCGGATATTTTGTAATATATTTGCGCAGCATATAAGACCCCATGCTGTGACCCAGCATAAAATACGGAAGGTCTTTATATTCTTTTTGTATCTGCTTTCTGACCGTATGCATGTCTTTGATCAGCGTGTCGCTGGGACGGCTGTCCGTAAAATACCCGTACTCCGACGGCGACGCTACGGAATCGCCGTGCCCAAGATGATCGTGCCCGACGGCTGCAATCCCTTTACCTGCAAGAAATTGGGCAAATTCCGTATAACGTCCGATATATTCCTGCATCCCGTGCGTAATCTGCAGAACCGCTTTCGTACATTCCCGATCCGGCAGCCATTTCATCCCGTGAATGGTTGTTTTTTTATCTGCCGACAAAAATTGAAAATCTTCCTGTATCATATTCCCCTCCTGCACCGCATTCTGCGGCTTTTCTTAAAGTTTTTCCCGTTTCTGCCCACATATATGCGCTGGAAATACATCACCGTCAGCAGTAATTGGAAATCACAAACTGTACTTCTTCCCTTCCCATATAACTGTTGATCTCCGGATAATAGACGATCGAGATCTTATCCTGTTGGTCCAGAAGATCCGCCATTTGTTCTGCATGGGAAAAGCACACGGCAGGATAACAAAACCCGTATTCGTCTTCCAGCGTAAGCTTCAGCACATTTCTGTTTTTTCCTACGATACGCCGCTCTTTTACACGGATATTTTTATCTGCAAACACAGGTTTTCCATTGCCCTTTCCAAAAGGTTCTAAAATCTTCCACTCATGTACCAGCTCTTTCGTCACGTACGAAAGCGGCATAGGAACATCGATATGTATTCGAACGGTAAAATCTTCTTCCTTTAAAGAAGCGTTTTCATTCATACGCTTCCGAAAGGCGTCTAAATGTTCTTTGGGAAGCGACAGTCCCGCCGCCATCGGATGTCCGCCGAACTTCGTAAATAAATCTCGGCATTTGCACATCTCCTCATACATCGAATAAGCCTCTATGGACCGCCCCGAACCTTTGATGCCTTCTGTAGAATCGGTCATCACAAAGACCGGGTGGTTATACTGTTCCCGGATCCTGCCCGCCACAATTCCCGCCAGACTCTCATGCAGGCGCGGCAGATATACCACCATAACGCTTTGCCGGTCCAACCGCTGTTCTTCAATCAGGCGGAACGCTTCATTGACGCCTTCCGCCGTCATTTTTTTTCGCTCCTCATTTAAATCCGAAAGTTCTGCGGCAAGCGTCTGCGCCGTCTCGTCATCCTCAGCCAAAAGCAGCTGCAAAGCCCGAACCGCCGTATCGAGCCTGCCTCCCGCATTGATACAGGGTCCAAGCACAAATCCCAGATGATAAGCGCTCAAACGTTCCGGAAGAATTTCCTTTTGTCCGATCAAAGCGCGAAGCCCCGGATTTTTGGTCCGGCGCATCTGTTCCAGCCCATATTTTACAATAATCCTGTTTTCATCCACCAGGTCCATGACATCGCCTACCGTAGCAAACGCCGCGTTTTCCAGAAATTCCATTGCTTCTTCTTCTGCAATGCCGCAGCGTTCATATAACACCTGTACGACTTTAAACGCCACGACCGCCCCGCAAATCCCGTCAAACGGATATTCGCATTCTTTTTGTTTCGGATTGACAATTGCGTCTGCCCGGCTTTCTATATACGTGCGCACGCCGTTTTCTTCTATATAAGGAATATCATGATGATCGGTAACCAGTACGGTAAGCCCCATCTCTTTGGCATACGCAATTGCATCCGCTGCGGCAATTCCGTTATCACAGGTAATAATCGTATCGGCGCCGTCTTTTTTCGCCTGTTCGATCAGGTTTTCATTGATTCCGTAACCGTCTTTCATGCGGTCCGGAATTGCCGCCGTAGCCATTCCCCCTGCGCGTGTAATGCCTTTCTGCAAAATATACGTAGACTGCACCCCGTCGATATCATAATCTCCGATAATACGAATATGACATTTGTTTTGAATTTTTTCCTGCAAAATTTCAACCAATCGATCCATATCCTTCATAAGATGCGGAGAATGCAGTAACGTTAACTTCGGGTTTAAGTAGGCTTCCATATCTTTTTCTTCTATAATATCCCTGTTCCGCATAATTCGAGCCGTAACCGGATCAATGCCGTACCTTGCTCCGATCGCGCAAAAATCCGCTTTTTTACTTGCTACAAACCATTTTTCTTTTAAAACTGCCATGACTGTTTCCTTCCTGTTGGTCGGATCAAACGCCTGTATGCAAGACGGCGGATCCTTCCCGGCGCAGATTTTGCCCGGTACCCTGTAATTCTTTCGTTTTCAAATATTGTAGCCTATCCAAAGCATTTCGGCAAGTATACGCTCAACCGAAGCGCACCAAATCCGAACACCCACGCTATATATTTATAAATGGTCTGTTTGGTATCGTCTGCAAAAGGTAACACGAAATCAGGAATAAGTAATACAAAAACCGCCTGCCCGGTTATGGGTAAGCGGTTTTCTTTAATGCCTGCTGCCAGCTGCTTTCATTGCCATAATGCTCATACAGTAGTTTGACAGTGCATCATTTTTCAAACGGTACAAATCAGAAACGCACAGCCCGTATTTTGCCATTAGCCGCGCCCTATGCCCTGCATACCTTTTTTCACGGTCAATGAAGAACTCCCGTAAAACTTCCCTTTCCCTTTCTGAAAGCATTTGCAGGGCTGCTTTTATGACTGCTGCCTTTTGCCGTTCCTTCTGATCGCTGCTTCCTTTCAGCTTCCTAAACTGTTTCAAATCCTCTGCCGCCGTATCCCTCATTTTCTCAAAGCCCATTTTCAAACCTCCCTATATCGTCCATGATGTTTTCAAACCATCTATCCCAGTTTTCGCCCGCTATTGCCGCCTCTTCCGGGGAACTCTTAAATATATCCTGCTGCCGTGGCATATTCTTAAAATACGCCGTATGTAATGCCTGCAATGCCTTGTCTTTCCTAAGCGTGCGCAATGCCCTGTCCTCTGCCCTTGTAACCGCGAACTGGTCTTTGTAGCGCCTCCCGTCTGCAATCTCCGTCTTTGCCCGCCCATTGAAATAGATTTCCTGTATTACATGCCGTTCCAGCTCCGGCAGCCTGCCGACTGCTGCCCTTACAATCTGCTGCATTTCCTTTTTTTCATAGTCTGCCTCTATGCTTTCTGCGTTCCCGTCTTCCAGCAGCTCTAAAAGCTCTGTTTCGTGTCCGTCATTCTCCATTGTCACATTGAGCGAAGACGCAGCGGCGGGAAATATGCGCCTGTCACCTTCCCGCACGTTCCCGAACATATCATAAACCTGTTTTTTGTATTTGAAACTCATGTAGGAATTGAACTTATAGCCCTTTTCCGGGTCGTATGCCTCCACTGCCGCCAGCATTGCAAAATAACCGCACTGTATGAAGTCCTCCATGTCAACAAAGGCGTTTTTTTTCATAACGCCCCTGTATTTTGCCGCCAGTATGATAACAGTGCGTCTGCACTGCCCCCAGAGTATCGGCAGCAGGCTCTTTTCCCCTGCCTTAATCCTTGCCGCCAGCTCTTCATTGTTTCTGCTTCCTTCCATGCCGTTCCTTCCCCCGTTCCTGTCATTCTTCTTTAATATCCGGTGTCTGGTCTGGGTTGGACTTGCAGTAAAGGTCAAGGTCTGTCTTGTAGCCCTCATGGTTGTCTATGCGTGTTATCTGGTAATACTTCCCGGCATACTCTACCAGCATATCTGTATCAATATCCGCGCGGTGGTTGACCGTAAATAGAACGTCCTCCGTCGCGTTCACGGTAGCAGCCGCAAAGAACTCTTTCCCGGAAAGCTGGCGGTAATACGCCCACAGCTTCCCTTCATGTATCGGCTTCCATTCCTCCACGCCGAACCCGTTATCATCTACATGGCTTTCATATGACAGTATGCGTATTTTCTTGTCTTTCAGCTTCAATTTTCTTTCCCCCTGTCCTTTTACTGTGCCTCTAGGAACTCGTTATAATGCTCATACAGCCCCACATAGGCATTAAGCAGGCTTGCCGTGCCGTCTATGCGCTGCTTTGCCGCTTGGTTCTTTACTGGCACTATGTTCCCGTTCCTGTCCTCCTGTACGCCCGTATTGGAAAGACACCAGCGCAGTATAGGGTTGTTATTATAGTTGATGCGTTTCGCCTGTAAGTCAGCGCCTAAAAACTGCATAGGAAGGGAAAGTGTCTTTGCGCCCTGTGCAACGCCCTTCATTTCCGTAAATCCCGTTTCCTTCATTTCCTCTACCCAGTAGGCGGCGCTCCACCTGTCATAATATACCCATGCCGGGAATATGCCGTATGTATTCGCCATTTCCACGAACCACGCCGTAACGTCCTTATAGTTTATCGTGTTGCCCCTGCACAGCCGCACAAGCCCGCGCTCATGCCATTTATCATAGGGCAGTTTCTCTTCCTTTACGCGCCGCTCCATGCTGTCTTCTGGTATCCAGTACATTTGCGTTGCATAGCGCTTTTCCGTTTCCCGGTCAATCAGCAGCAGCGTTGCGCATGTTAAATCCCGTGAGCTTGACAAGTCCGCGCCCCCGATTGCGTAACAGCCCCGGAACTGCTCTAAATCAAAGGTTTCCTTGTTGGTTATATCCTCCAATGAAAGCCACGCCGTGCCTATCGTGTCGCGCACGTTAAAATCTTTTACCAGTATCCCCTTTAGGTCAACCGGGTTGTTCTGCGCCCTTATCACTTTGTTTTGTAGGTCTTCCAGCTTCTTAATCGTTCCCAGCGCCGGGTTAGCTTTCTGCCACATTTCCGGGCGCGTCCATTCCTCCCGGCTGTCCAGCTCATACATGATTGGCAGGAATGTTTCATCTTCAAAAATCCCGTCTGCCACATTGCAGGCGTAGGAATACATATCATCAAAGATACATTCCCGGACAGTTCCCGCCGTTGTAATCATAATCAAAAGCGGCTGCTGTCTGGCGCTCTGCGACTGCTTCATTACTTCATATAGGTTTCTGTCCTTTATCCCGTGCAGCTCGTCTATAATGACGCAGTGGGAATTTAAACCGTCAAGGCTTCCGCTGTCCTTGCTTAATGCCTCAAAACGTGAGAACGTCGCCGGGAAATACAGGTCTGCCTTGCGCTTCTTTAGGGCTTTTCTTAGCGCCGGGCTTTGCTGTACCATGTTGTAAGCCTCATTGAATATGATTTTCGCCTGGTCGCGCTTTGTGGCTACGCTGTAGACCTCCGCGCCCGCCTCTCTGTCTGCCGTCAGCATGTATAATGCAATGCCGGAAAGCAGCGTGCTTTTGCCGTTCTTCCTGCCTATGTAGAACATGGTTTCCCGGTACTGGCGCAGCTTTGTTTCCCTGTCAACAAAGCCGAAAAGGGCAGAAATAAAAGCCTTTTGAAATAATTCCAGCTCTACTTTCTTACCCGCCCATTCGCCTTTTGACTGCTTGCACAGTGTTTCGATAAATTCTATGGGTCTGTCTGCCCGTTTTTCGTCAAATATATATTTCCCGTCTGTTTTCCCCGTCCGTTCTGCCAGCTTTTTGTATTGTTTTTTCACCCGTTCCGATACGATAACCCCGCCGCTTTCAATCGCCCGCCAGTATTCCGCGATATAGTTCACGCTGCCTTTACTCCTGCTTTTTTATAAATTCCAGCAGCTCACTTGCGCCCTTGTCGGTCGGTTCTGGTTTCGGCAACAGCTCCGTAAACTGGCGGTAAATAAGGCTGTAGCGCTGTATCATGGTGTTGTAGGTCTTTACTGCCGGGCTTTCCCGGTCAAATTCCTGCTGCCCCTGCTTGAAATGGTCTATTGCGCCGTTTTCCTCGATATGGCGGCGCAGCCCGTCCAGTGTCGCTTCCATGAAAGCAAGTTCTGTTATCAGTTTTTCTGCTACCGTTCTGCGGTCTTCCGGGACTAATTTTAAAAGCCTCTTTAGTTTGCGCAAATTTTTTAATTTCCCTGTATTTTGTCCTGCTGCCATATTATCTACTCCTATTTTCTGCTATCTTTACCCCTCCCCTCATACGCGAACCCCAGAGGGGAAAGAAAAGGTTGCCTGCCGGGTGGTGTTTTCCCCTCCCTTTAATCCGCTGGGTGGGGGGATATAAACACGCTGCAAGGACTGTCTGTATTTTTCGTGCCACTCTGCCGCAAGCCTTTCAAACTTCCTGCGGCTTTTGTTCCTCTGCGGGTCGCTTCTGATATGCGCTATGCAGTCCTTTAATGGCGTGTCAATCAATACCAGCTCTGCACTAAGTTCCTGCGCAATCCTGCGCATTTCCAGCGCATCTGCCGTAGCCGTCACCACGAAAGCCCGTTCCCACTTCCCGCGCCTCTGCTGTATGCACTCATAAAGCAGCCTGCGCACTTCTAATGCCGTCTGCAATACTGGTCTGAAATCCAGCCGCACGCCGCCGCCCTCGCCCATGAGCGCCGCACATATATAATCCAAGTCAACAACTAAATCATTCTGCCCCTTGTGTCTTAATACATATGTTGTCTTGCCGCTGCCCGGACTGCCGCACACTAAGAACACATTAGGGCTTTCTACCGCGTCGCCGTTCTCGTCAAAGCCTATGCCGTTCAGCTTTGCTGGCTTCCCCCGGAAAGCCTTATCATCTTTCGCGTGTTCCTCCGCGTGGCACTTCTCGCATACCGCCTTAAGGTTTCCCCAGTCCAGCGTTATTTCCGGGTCGTTTATGTTCCACGGCGCTAAATGCCGGATATGGTGGACAATGCACGCAGCGCCCCCGCAGTCCTCGCATATGTAGTTTTTGCTGCTTAAATATGCCTTGCTTGTTTTCCTCCATTGCGGGCTGTCATAAAACGCCCGTGCAAAATCCTTAGCCATATTCCCGTTACTCCTTCCTAACCGCTATAAGCGCAAGCGTCTTTAGCAGGCTGTCTATTGTCCTCTGTAGCTTTTCCGCGTCTGCGCGTTCCGCATTGTACCAGAGCATGAGTATAAACTTCCCTGCCGTATCTGCTAACGGCTGTCCTGTCTGCTGCTCTGCCGTAACGCCTGTTGTCAGTTCTATATAGTCTGGTATTGCAGACAACAGCCCCTCTATGATAGCGTCATTGTCTGCCGTATCCAGCCGCAGTATCTCCCGCGCCTGCTCTATTGTCAGCATACCCGCAGCCCCCTTTATGAAGCTGCACGCGCCAGCTTTACGAACGCCTCCGGCACAATCGGCTTGCAGTCTGCTATTGCCATTGCCCGGTAATCAATAAGCCCTTTCTTGAAACTGCTTTCCCTTGAAGCCTCTACCGTGATGCCCTCCGGCATGTTGTAGCCCATATAATTAAAGTTTCCAAAAAGCGCGGTTTCGTCTGCGATATAATCATCAATGACTACAGGGAAGCCTAGTATTTTCCCTATGCCCTCATTTTTCGGGTCTGCAATGAAAACAGGTCTTCCGTTTGCGTCTACAAGCCCGTAAAACTGGTTATAAAGCATTGCATTGTTCATAGCCCATGCCGCGCCGTTTGCATATCCCCTTTTCAGTGCTGCAACCGTCTTTACCACGTCTGCATATTTAAGCCCGGCAGTCTTCCCGAATGTAAGGGCGTTTTTATCGGCTGTCCATGTTACCCCCGTTAAAATCCCTGTACCCTGCCCGCTTCCAGTGCCATTTACAAGGGCGTTTGCAATGCACTCCATAACGCTTGCATTAAGCTCCTGCGTCATGTATCCCTCAAATGCCGAAACGCTCATTTTGCGTGCCTTTTCACTGATAGAAAATACTTTCATAATCTCATACCCATCAAAAGAAACGCTTGCAACTGTCGGCTTTTCGCTGTCAACTGCTGCCCCTTCTGTATGCCAGTTTGCCGCCGCTGTCGGTGTTCCGATAGGCACGGCTACTTTTGACGGGATACTGAAAGCCCTGCACACGCTCATAAGACCGCCCATAGTCCGCGCCTTTTTGACTACCTCGTTAAGCGTCTGGGTGGGAAGCACTGCTGCCGCGCTGGTGGAATCTGCAAAAGTATCTGCCCTCTGGTCGCCCATTGCGCGGTTATATGCCGCCTGTTCGATTTCCGTCAGCTTATGCCCCAGCAAAGACTTGAAAAAAGCGCTCCTGTATTCCGGGCTGTTCAGTACGTCGCCCTCCGTCGCCTCATGGCTTGCCCTGCGTTCAAAGCTCATGCTTGCGCCCGTGATAGGGTTGAACGCGCTGCGCTGGCTTCCCCCTGCTGCCTGCTGCTGTATGTTCTCTTTTGCCTGCGCAAGCCCGGAAAGCTCAATATTCAGTGTCGTTATGTCTGCCTCTGCGTCTGTTTCAATCGTTCCTTTGATTTCTGCCGCCCGGCGTTCGATTTCCTCTAATGTGGCGTTGCGGTAATAATTAAATGCCTCTGCGATAGTCTTAAATTTCATTTTGGTTTCCTCCGTTTAATCCTTTTTGTGGCGGTGTCCGTTTTGGACACCTTTTCTAAATGTCCTTCATCAATATTCTGTTTGCCTTTATGATTGCCTCCCGGCGCAGTTTTTCTGCCCCTTCCTGCCCGCTTATCGCAGAACGCGCCTCTACGCTTGTCTGGGGATATGCGGGGAAAGGCACAACGCTTATCTCATAGACCTTTTCTATTTTGTGTATAGTCCGTGTCCGCGTCTTTGCGTCGTAGCTGTCGCCGCCCTCCGGCACTTTAAAGGCAAAAGACATTCCCGAAAGGTCGCCGCGCTTTACTGCCGTATATACGCTGTTTGCCTCCGGCGTGTCTGGTAAGTCCGCAACCATGTGCAGCCCTGCCGGGTCGTGTATGAGCTGCATTGTTTTTGGTGTTCGTGCAAGCGGCACTTTGCTTAAATCATGGTTGTAAAGCAGCCTTGCGTCTGACAGGTCTGCACCTTCCAGCGCCCCCGCCCTTATCACCTCTATAAAAGCCCCTGCCGGGTCGTTTATCTTTGTCGGCTGGTCGTATACAATCGGTCTTCCTTCCAGCCTTAGGGCTTTCTCTGCGCCTGCTGCCGCGCCTGCCCTTATCTCACATATCCTAATTTCCTTCACTGCCTCCCGCCTCCTTTTCCAGTCCTGCTGCCTCTGTAGGCGCTCCTGCCTTTGCCATTTGGTATTTGTGCGCCTCGTCAGCAGAAACAACATTTAACGTCTGTAGCCTCTTCTCGCCGCCCTCCACGCTTGGAAGGTTCAATATTTCCAGCGCTTGGTTGATGGTCAGCAGCCCATACGGCATAAGCTCTTTTATAAGGTTTACCTTTGTGGCGTTGCTGCTGAATTGCAGCCGCCCGCTCTCAAATAATATGGAATTTCCGAAAGCCCTTTCCCGCTCATTGAATACCTTGCGCGTAAATTCAAGGCTGAACTGAACCGCCAGCGGCTCTATTGTGCTTTCATAAAATGCCGCCCACTGGTCTTCATTGTAGCTGCTGTTTACGATCGCCTCCGAAATCCCCAGATAGTCATAAATCTTTGTCTTTACCGCCTGTAGCTGCTTCTCGTCGATTGTGTAGGGCTTATTGTCCAGCGGTATATACTCTGATGCGTTATCTATCACGGCTATACCGCCGTTGTTGGATATTGTCAGATAGTCCTTTATGAAATTCTCCTGTATGTCTTTCAGCTTCTCCACGTTCGCAAGCTGCGTGCGCTTCAAGATGCCCCGGAGCTGTGCGCCGCTGTTTATCGCTGAAATGATGCCCTCATTCTGCGTATGCGCAAGCTGTAGCGCTGGCTCTAATGCCCCGTTGCTGTCGCCTAAAAGGTCGCTGCTGTTGAAGTTCCTGCGCATGTGTATCACGTCCGCATATGGCAGCACTACGCTTTTGCCGCCGGAAAAAAGGAACTCGCAGTACAGCGCCCCTGCTGCATCCGCCATAAATTCCACATGCGCCGCATTTAACGGGAACACGCCCACAAGCCGCCCGCGTTCGTCCTTCTGTAAGAACGCAAAGGCATTGTTGTATAGAAAATAATGCGTTGCCAGCTTATACAGCATGTCAAATGCGCTCATATACGGGTTAGGCTCTACTTGTAGCAGGCGGTTTATTTTGCAGTCGCCCTCCGTGCGGTCATGGTCTGCATAGCGTATCACATGCGAACCTTTCAGCTTTGCCACGTTCCGCGCTATCGCGTCCACTGCGCCCCTGTATATGTCGTTTGCGTATGCGTCGCCGTTCCATGCGGAAAAAGAGCTGCCGCCGCCCAGTATCTCTGCGCGTTCCGTCCTCCCTTCCGGGGGCTTTGCCTTGCGGAATATCCGCGAAAAAATGTTCATTGCTTCCCTTTTCCTTCCTTTCCTGTTTTGTGTGGCTGCTCTGGCGGCGCTCTCTGCCTGTCCATGCCGCCGCCTCCTGTTCTGGCGTAATATTTACCGTGTTGGCTGCTTTTCACCTTAAAAAGCCGCAGAAAACCTGTTGACCGTCCACATACTCTCTAGCTGGTATGACCGCTGCTATTTTTGCCACGGTATCCAGATGCAGCTATTCGCCTGCTGCCCTCTGGTGCAGGCTCGCCGTGCCTGCTGCAAATGCGCCGTGCCGGAATCGAACCAGACACGCCCAGCAATAAGGCTGGCGCTCTAACCAGTGAGCTAACGGCGCTTTTTAGTCTTGGTCTTTCCCGCCTTTTTCCTTCCCTTCTTTGCTTTCCCTGTGTCCTCTATCTTCCGGCATTTATAGTGCTGGTATAAATTCCCCCAGTTATCGCAGCCTACTTTCCAGTCCGGCAGCAGTACATAGCCTTTCGGCGCTTCTGGTATCTTCCGCATGATGCTTTCCCGCTTGATTTCCTTTACCGTCACAATAGGGCGCTGTAAGTTTAGGCTTCCGCTCCAACTGCGCTTGTTTTTCCTTTTCCCTTCCGGCTCTCCCCCCGCCTCTTCCTTTTCCCCTTCCTGCTGCGTGTTCTTTGTTATGTATGCCGCTAAATCCTTATAATCGTTTGTCTTGTCCAGAATGGAAGAAGTGACGCGCCCCCGCCCCCAGAGCTTTACTAAATCCTCTAAGGGCATCCCGCTCATAACTGCGTGTATATGCCAGCGCCCCTGCTTCTCCAACGTGTACACATACTTTAATTCCGGCATACCGTTCTTTTTCACATACCGCCGCGCCCTCTTGATAAAGTTGCGCCATTCCTTCCGCGCCGCCTCTTCCCCTATATCCTCCGCAAACGTGAATGTATTGAACTGGTCGCCCTGCTGCCCGTCAAAATTTATGTATATTACCCTCCAAAGCTCGTTGCCCGTCCTTATCTCATTCGCCTTTTTCTGTGCTGGCGTTGACTCCTTCTCCTTTTCCCCTCTCTGCACACTTCCCCCTTTGGTGGAGTGGTAGCGCATGACCTCCATAATATCCCCTATGATGATTTTCTTTTCAGTGTACATATGTTTTCCTTTCCAGCCCCTCCCTGTAATGGTTCAGAAGATAACGTTATTTACAAGGTCGGAACTCCCCGCCGGAACTGCTAAAACGCTTGCAATCCTGCCGTACATATGCTATACTGAATTTGGTTTGAGTGCATATGTACGGCACGGAGCGTTTAGCGGTTTCCCGTTAGGCGCTTTTCTTTTTCCTCTTTTCCTATATCGAACTGGTGTTCTTTCATTTTCTCCCCCTCTTCATACCCCCAGCAGTACGCTTGGTAGAATGATTTTGAAAAGAAATAGTATTCCTCCGGCTTTACCCATTCCGGCAGCCTGTAAGCCCGCTTAAATTCCTTGTAGGTCATTCTGCTAAACTGCGCTGCTGCCGCCGCCAGCCCTGCACAGTGTATCTTTTCCGCAATTCTTCCAGCCATTGCATACGCTTCCTTCTCCCCGGCTGTCAGCTCCCTTTCATCATCACCGAAGCGGTAGCTTGTTACCCTCTCTTCCTGCCCTTGTTTCTGGTCTAACAGTGCAATCATTCCTTCTTTCCGTCCTTTCCCCGTCTGAATATGTCCCGTGTCCTTCCTGCTGCCCGCAGTCGCATTTCTCGCCCCAGTCAAGGTTAGCGCCGCAGCGTTCACATTTCCTGTACATCATGTTTTTCCCTCCTTCCTGCCCTATATTGCAATCTGCTGTAGCAGCGCTGCAATTTCCGGCTCATGCCTCCGCTCTGGCGGCAGCATCCGCACGGCTTCCCTGCACTCTTCCCGCAGTATCACTATTTCCTCCGGCGTTTTCCCCCTGTGGACAAAATAGCGTGCTTCAATAAAATCTAGGTAAGTTTCTTTTTCCTCATTGCTTAAAGGCACATCATAGGAAATTACCTTACAGGCGGCGCGTTGCTGCGTATGCTGCGCCCTGTACAGCGTTCTCAATCCCTTTTCTATGCCCCCGCATGTATACTGGCTGATTTCCGCGCCTTTCGGTATGCCCCTTTTCATAGCGTTATTGGCTGTTTCCGTAATAATTAAGAATGCCTCCGCTGTAATGTCGTCCATATCTATACAGCCGTTCCGGCAGCTTTTCAGCAACATTGACGCGCTTTTCCTCGCCATAACCTTTGCAAGCGGTATCATGCTTTCAATGGCTGCGTTCCTTTCGCCTATGCTCTTGAATATAAATTCCCGGTTCTGCTCTATGTCGCGCAGATATGCCGCTTTTGCTTCCGCATAATCCGTGAAAACCTCTTCCGGCTCTGCCCCCAGCACTGCTGCCAGCTTTTTTGCAACTGCCGCCCTTACGTGCTGCCTGCGCCCCTTCTTTATGTCCGTTACGTGTGTCTGTGCTATTCCCGCCAGCTCTGCAAGCTGTTTCTGCGTTATCCCTCTGATAGCGCATAGGTCGGAAATATTGTTGGGCTGCGTCTTCACGTTGAATTTGTCTTCCGGCTGCTGCCCTCCGTTCATGCCCTCTATGCTCTTTTTCCGGCTCTCTGCCTCTTTCAGCGCGTTTTCCTGTCCAGCCCTGCACGCCCTCACACTCTCCCTTGCCCGCTGCCTGCTGCTTCCATAATCCGAGAAGACCTCTTCCGGCTGCGCCCCCAGCACTGCTGCCAGCTTTTCTGCAAATTCAATGGAAACATTTTTCACTTTCCCTTTTTTCACCATTGCTATATAGCCCTCTGTGAAATTTATCTGCCGCGCTATTTCCCTCTGGGTTATCCTTCTGGCTCTGCATAAATCCGCTATGCTGTTAGGCTGCGTCCTTACTGTTGATTTCTTAGGCATTCTGCGCCCGCATATTCGCGCCCGCCTTTGCCTTTCTTTCCGCTCTTTTGTACTGCCTGTATATATCCGCAAGCCCCCTGCCTATGTCCTCACACGCCGCCTCTTCCCCGGCTGTCAGCCCGCTTTCTGGCTTTATTTCCTTTGCCCGTATGATGCGGTACAGAGGTACGTTTTCCGCTACTGTGCCGTCCGGCGCACGCAATCCCATAACGCCCACTTGTTGAAGGGCTTCCCCCTCTGCTAAAAATCTTTTCATTGTCTATGCCTCCTATTATTTAACAGCGATATTTCCGCTGTTTGTATCAAAAAAAATATGGTCTATACTTGCTTCTGGGTAACAATTTTTTATGCGCTCCATAAATGCCCTTCCCGCTTTTGCCGCTCCCTGTTCAACTTTTGCGTACATTGAAAGAGAAACGCCTAATTTAATAGCCATTTTCTCTTGGCTTATCCCTTTTTGTGTTCTAAATTCTCGTAATTTACACATTCTCTTTTTCCTCCTACTCTTTTTCTTTCAGCGATAATATCGCTGTCCATGTTGGTAATATATCACAGCGGCATTATCGCTGTCAATAGTTTTGTTATATTTTTTTATTGATTTCAGCGATAATATCGCTTATAATGATATCAAGAGAAAGGAGTGTGTTTATATGACATTAGGCAAACAAATTAAAAAACTCCGACAAGATAAAGGATTAACGCAAGCCCAATTAGGATATTTAGTAAATAAAGGGGAAAGCACTGTTCGCACATGGGAACTTGACCGCTCGCAGCCGTCACCTCAAACAATCCGCTTGCTTTGTGACGTTCTCGGTACTACACCTAATACCCTTCTTGGGAAGGAAGAAAAAGAAGAACCTTTAGAAATGGTTGCGATTGATAATAATATTTTGGGTAAACGCCTCCGCGCCGCGCGTGGCAATATGTCTATTCGTGAATTTGCTAAAAAGTGCAATATAAGCCCGCCTCAACTGGAAGCCCTTGAAAATGGTACTACAACAGAAGACGGAAAGCCTTTCACTATTAGTATTTCTGCACTGGTTGACCTGTCTTTAGGTTCTGGTCTGTCATTAGATTACTTAATGGGGAAAGATGAGCCTGCTTTTAACGGTACGCCACTTGAAGGAATGAGCCAAGGGCAAGCCTCGTTATATTTATTAGCAGGGCTTTTAGATACTATAGATAAAGAATACCCGAATATGTCAGCCCAGCAAAAGGCAACTATAATTAGCGAATTTAATAAACATGACCCGGTAGACCTTATGTTATCTGCACTTAAGAACGAAATTTCCAACAGCGAGAAAGGGAAGGGTGAAAAGTAATGCAGCAGACACTAAACGCCGTAATATATGCCCGCTATTCTTCACACAACCAGACAGAGCAAAGCATAGAAGGACAACTGCGGGATTGCTACGCCTTTGCAGAACGTCAAGGGCTGCAAGTGGTAGGTGAATATATAGACCGCGCCATAACAGGGCGCACAGACGAACGCCCAGACTTCCAGCGCATGATTGCAGACGCAAAAAAACAGCAATTCCAGCGCGTGATTGTCTGGAAATTTGACCGTTTTTCCCGTGACCGATACGACAGCGCCATATATAAGCACAAATTAAAGCAGTGCGGCGTTAAAGTGCTTTCTGCTATGGAAAATGTCGGTGAGGGTGAAGTAGGCATAATCCTTGAAGCGCTGCTGGAAGCCAGCGCGGAACAATACAGCCTTGACCTCTCTAAAAAGGTAGTGCGCGGGCAGCGTGAAAGCAGAATGAAGGGCGTATTTTTAGGCGGCTATGTGCCGCTGGGTTATAAACTGGAAAACAGAAAACTTGTAGAAGACGAAAACACCGCGCCTATAGCACGCTATATCTTTGAAGAATATGCAAAAGGCGTACCCAAAAAGAAAATTGTAGACGCACTGAACGCACGCGGCTTAAAAAACAGTAAAGGGCTTCCTTTTGCCCTTTCAACTGTCCATTCCGTCTTAAAAAACAAAAAGTATATTGGAATTTATGAGCATGGCGGGGAAGAAGTTGCGGGCGGCTGTGATGCCCTCATAGATGAAAGGACTTTCTACAAAGTACAAGAGCTAATGGACAAGCGAAAAGTTGCGCCTGCTGCCTCAAAAGCTACTGTAGAATATCTCTTACAGGGGAAATTATACTGCGGGCATTGCGGCACTAACATGATCGCAGAAGCCGGACACGGAAAGAACGGCAAAACTTACCACTATTACACTTGCAGAAAACGTAGAAGAGAGCATACTTGCGATAAAAAGAACGAAAAGAAAGGCTATATTGAATGGTATGTTGTAGAGCAAACTGTAGAGTATGTCCTAACGCCAGAGCGCATAGAGTATATTGCCGCCCAACTGGTAGCCCAGTATAAAAAAGACTGCGGGCTTGACCGCATACAGGCATACGAAAAGCAACTTAACAGGATAGACACAGAAATAAGCCGCCTTGTTGATACTCTGGCTGTATGCCCTGCTGCCGCCCGCCAGCCTATATTTGACAAAATGGAGCAACTGGACACGGAAAAGTCAGCAACAGAGCTTGACCTTGCAAAACTCCGCATATCAGCAAAGGTACAGCTTACAGAAGAGCAAATTGTAGAATGGTTAAAGCAATTCTGCAATGGTGATGCGCTTGACATAGACTTCCAGAAAAGGATTATTGACACATTTATAAATTCTGTTTACCTGTATGATGATAAGGTTGTGATTTATTATAACATCAAAGGCGGTAAGCAAGTAAGCTATATTGATATGCTGGACAGTACCGAAGAACCGCCATTTTCAGAAGATGCGCAAGCGTCTTCTGGGTGTTCGGTTTTGAATTGCCCCGCCCAACTGGAAGTTTACCGCAACCCCAATCGTGATAAGATACACAGATAACGACAGATCAAACAAAAATACGACGGTGAGGATTTACAGAAACATCCACACCGTCTGTATACTTACTTGTATTTCAAATCTTCCTAATACAGCTCTGCAATTCTGGTTACGCCCACATAAATCTCCGAAATTTTATACCAGGTCGCATAATCCACTACGCCCGTCACCGGAAGCCCGAACACGGACTGAAAAATCTCTACCGCCTCCTCTGTCGCCGGACCGTAAATGCCGTCTGCCGAAATTACCGGAATCGCCGGATATGCCCGGGAAATCCTCGCCAGCTGGGACTGCATCTGCCGGACTTTTTCTCCTCTGGAACCGACCGAAAGGTCTACCCTCGGCCAGGAAGCCGGAATGCCGGCAATCTCATCCGCTTCATTGACATACATGCTGTTTCCATAGTAATACCTTAAAATTTCGATAAAACTATATCCTCTGTCGCCTAAATCTTTCGACCCCCACTGGCTCATCCAGTTTGGACAGCTGACTCTCTGACCGTCACAATACTGGGTTAAAATCGGCTGACGAACATTCGGCCTGGAAAGATAACTGTCAAAAATTTCATCCACAATCCTGGAAATATTTTCAAATATATTTCTGCCGTAGATCCATTTATGGTCAAATGCCGTAGACGATGTGATGGTGAAATCGTATCCTTTGTTTCGGTACCATTCCGTAAATACCCTGTTTAATGTAAACGAAAGAATCGCAAGTATATTGGCGCGCAGGGTAGCATCCGGCCAGGTTGCATAAATTTCACTGGAAGCAACATTTTTAATATAATCTTTGTAAGTGACGTAATAATCTCTTGCCGTAGTGTCCGAAGGCGCTCCGTCGTGAACCACCACATATTCGGGTACTACGACGCGGCTCAGCACAATTTCCCCGGTTTCTTCGATCGGCTTGATCTCATCTTCCGGGATTTTAGAAGGGAAATTCCCGAATAATGTATTGGCAGGAATTACAATATTGCTGACCGGATTGATATCCGATTCTTCCGGCACTAACCGTACCCGCTGCACGGACGTTTCGCCGGAGAGCACCTGGATGCCCGAAACATTGACCGGAATAAATCCGTTTGCCGTGACCTGAATCGTATATTCCGCATACGGCTGCTGTTCCGACGGCTCCATACTGTATTCCAACGGCGGCGTCCTGAGTTCTAACCGCTCCGTCTGACCGGAAGAATTCGTCTTCACCTCTTCAATCGTACTCTCCGGCTCTCCGGTATAGGAAACCGCTACCCGCGCATTTTCAATCGGAAGCCTGCCGGAAGGCGTTTCCACATTGATCTGCAGTCCTCCTTCGTCCGGTGTGTCATTCTGCAGATACCTGATATTTTGTCTGGACATATTGTATCCTCGTATTGCTTCTTAATCATATGATATGCAGCTTTCCGGATTCTGGTGACTGTACGGGAGCGTAGTTTTCCCGTTATTTTTGAATCGTGTTCTTATGATATATAAAATAAATCCGCCGGTCTGTGTGAACGGCAGTTAATAATATCTCCCTGACAATTAACAGCTGTTCCATAGATTTTTGAACCGTTATCGGTTATCCTATAGGTAACGCCGGCAATGCGTTGATCGGAACGCTGCGGTGTCAGATGTAATCAACCGGATCGGAGGAATCTGTTTATGACAATCGGAGAAACTATTAAATCATATCGAAAAAAGCTTGGCCTTACACAGGAAGAACTGGCAGACCGTCTTGGCGTAACGGCTCCCGCCGTCAATAAATGGGAAAGGGGCCATACTCTTCCGGATATCAAACTGCTTGCGCCCCTCGCACGTCTTCTGCATATTTCCACGGACACCCTTCTGTCCTACCGGGAAAATCCTACGAATGAAGAAATTTCCTTATTTATAAAAAAACTGGACCAAAAGCTGCAGACAGCCCCCTATGCAGACGCATTCTCCTATGCCAAAGAAAAACTCCAGGCATATCCCGACTGTCACAGGCTGATTTGGAATACGGCAATCGTATTGGAAGCCCACCTGTTATTTCAGGGCATTGCAGAACGCAGCATATACGACCCGCAGATCTGCGCATGGTTTACACAGGCGCTGGAATCTGAAGAACCCTTTCTAAAAAAATCTTCCGCCGAATCACTGTATCATTTTTATGCCAGAAAAGAACAGTGGGACAAAGCCGAAGAAGCCTTATCGTATTTTTCGGAAAACGATCCTGACAAAACCATACATCTGGCATCTCTCTACAGCAAAACCAACCGGATCCACGACGCCTACCGGCTGTATGAGCAACTGCTGTTTACAGGTTTTAACCGTTTTAAGCTCATACTGCATGCGCTTCGTATCCTCTACATGCAGGAACAAGATTCGGATATGGCGCACAAGCTGGCTGATTTGGAAGGCGGACTGGCAAAACTCTTTGAAATGGGCCGTTACCAGGAAGCAGAGCCGGGACTGGAACTGGCGGCTAATGAGAAGAATGTAAAAGAAACGGAGCGGATCATGAAAACAATGCTGAAACACTATGATACGCTGACCGATTATACGCATTCCCGTCTTTTCCGGCATATACTCCTGAAACCCCAGAACCCCGCTTTCTTTGAAAGAGTAAGATGCGGCTTGATTCAGGGATTTTTGGATGAGGAAAAATTTGGCTATATGAAAGAAACCGCCTTTTGGAAAGAATTAAAAGACAGACGGACTGCCCCTGTTTCAGACAGTCCGTCTATGGAAGTTATATCTCAGGATCGGTTCGCATAGGACGTTCAGACAGATTTCATTTTTACTTTTTTTACTGCCGAATACTTCCCGTACAGCTTGCCGTTCTTTACGTTTGTATATGCTCTCATACGGAAATATACCGTTTTTTTACTCGTTATCTTTTTCTGAAAACGCTTTGCCGACTTCCCTTTCCGTGCAATCACTTTGTACTTGCCTTTTCCAGTTTTCATGCTGATCTCATATCCGTCTGCATTATTTACTTTTTTCCAGGTCAGCTTGACTTTATTTCCGGTACGCTTTAAGGTAAGTTTCGGCTTTTGGGGAGCCACAGGCTTCTCCGTTTCTTCGGGTACAGGCGAGTTTGCATCTCTTTCCTCCATCCACATCGCTTTCAGTATTTCATCTTTTTGAAGCTGCAGACGATCGCCCGGCTGATATATGTTCATTCCGCAGCTCCAGCCCCAAAACAGATATCCTTCTCTCGTCAGTCCGCACTGCGGCACAGTGACCCATGCGCCCGCTCCCGTCCGGACCATTTCCGGCAGCGTTCCCACTCCGCCGCCTCCGCAATAAGAAAGCGTCACTTCTTTTTTATAGGAAACGACCGGCTCCACATGCATCACCGTATTTCCCTCTGCATGTACCGACAGGCGCAGAACGTCGTCCGCCGATACCGGAATGACAATTCCGTCCGACGCATTGTCTGTACGATACCCACCGTCCTGATCCACGGCGTTCCAGGATGCAAGCGTCTCCTGATCCGGTGAAAAAGAAGAATCTATGTTGGAATATCTTCCTTTTGTAAGCTTTAATGCAAACGGCCGGTCCGAAACGGCTTCCTGCGGGAGCCTGAAATCCACATATCCGTCTTCGGGTACCACAAATGCAGCTGCACCGTCCTTTAATCCGCAGGAGATACTGTCATTTGTAATCATAACCCCGTCCTCCTGCCAGCCGTCGTCATACGTCTTCATATTCTCCCAGCATCCGCCGTCCTCTGCCTGCTTCTGTGCATACCAGAGAGGTCCCTGCCTGTTTGCAGAAGAGGAAAACGCTTCTTCCCGATAACGATGCACCTGGTGCACCGCTTTATAAACCCTCACGTAATCGACACTCATCACCGCCTGATCCCAGTCCGTCGTTTCATCTACCGCTTCACACCAGCCGCCGGTTTTTCCTGTCGCAAGATTCAGTTTCAGATAAAAAAGCGCGTTAAACGGATGCGGAAAATCCAATGAAATCTGCGGCGTTTCGGTTCCCCGCTCGACCACCCAGGATTCCCAGTCCGTAAATGTGGCATAGAGATGATCGTCCATATACATACGGATCACACCGGGTTCCCATTCCATGGAAAACAAGTGGTATGCCTCCGAAAAATCTGCGCCTTCCAGGCGATAAGTTGCTGTCGGATGCCAATATTTATCCGTGTTGTAAAGACCGCAGTGAACTGTCCCATAGCAGACGTCCGGCTGCTGGGAGATCAGTTCCATAATGTCAATTTCCCCGTCTTTGGGCCAGCCGTATGTCTCCGTATCCGGCATCATCCAGATTGCCGGCCACATTCCTTTTGCCACCGGAAGCTTTGCGCGGATGTCAAACCTGCCGTAACGCCAGCTTGCTTTTGTTTTGGTCTCGACCATTCCCGACTTGCATAAATATGTATTGTTTCCAACCGTCTCCGGCTCTTCTAACGGCGTTGCTTTTAACTGCAGCGTACCGTCCTTAAGAAAAACGTTTTCATTTTCCAGTTTTCCGTCTTCTGTTGCTGCTGTATTATACTTATGGCTTCCGTTTTCCGGCGTATTCCCGATTCTCCATTTCGTATCATCCAGATATTGTCCGTCAAATTCATCGTGCCAGACCAGTTCATATCCTTCATACTGTGTCACCGCATCTTCAGCATCCTGCACTGTCGCCGCCCGCACTTCCGTGCGCTCCGCCGTTTTCGCCATGCCGAAACTGATGCCTGTCACTGCCGCAGCCAAAAGCAGCGCGGTTCCTGCCATACTCCGATTTTGTCTCCGCATATTACCCTTCCCCCATATTTTCTTAAATTTTGTATCAATTATAGCATACCCACGCTTTTTTGTCTTGAACAATCGGTAAAACCGTCCCAGGATCAAAGGACAATAAAATCATGCGTCTGGAAAGAACCATAAGGTCTCCTGCCCTCTTAATTATCTGACTTTTCTTTGTTTATAAATTTCATTTCAGTTATTACTATATCTAATTAAAATTTTTTCTAATTTTTATTGACATTTCATATTTTTTCAGATATACTAAACATATCAAATAACAAAACAAAATCTTAAGAAACGGAGGTACAGACCACCGAGAACTTAATGAAACACCTCAAAAAATCCTGATAAAAAAGGTAACAAAGCTCGTTCTTCCAAACCGCAGATTCAGGTGAAAACAAGATCAGAATTTCACGAATCTCAAACCGGAAAATAAAAACAGGAGGTACCGTCCCATGAACAGCATAGTTTAAAAGCGGCATCAAATGAATCGATTTGATGCCGCTTTTTTTATGCCGTGCAGACACGGTCCGTGTTCTTATATTTATTCTTTCCGTTTTCCTGATCCGATCAGGTTTAACATCAAGCCGAGGGCAACAACGCATGCTGCCGCCGCTTTCCCGTACATGCTTGTCATACAGGTCATAACTTTGCCAAGATACGGTATCGAAGCGGCCACGCTCCCGATATAGTTCTCATAGGAAACGGGCATGGGATCTTCTGCGTCATTTGCATCCCCTTTTGTCTGAAACGTACCGGAAACGACATTGTTTTTTACTACCCGGTGCGTAATAATGCCCGCATCTTCTTTGGAACTGTAAAAAGCAATGATATCCCGTTCTTTTACATCCTCCGGTTTTTCTTCCCGGACATAGATCAGGCTGCCGACCGGAAGTTTTGGTTCCATGCTGCCGCTTAGCACATGATACATATGAAATCCGAAGCAGCCCGGCAATACGAGCAGGGAACAAAGCGCGATCACAAGCAAAATCAGCGCCGTTCCTGCCGCATTGCAGATGTGCACGGCTGTTTTCTTTTTTCTGCGTTCTTTTTTCATGGCTGTTTCTTTCGGCCCGCTGCAGGTTTCGTTTGTTTCGGTTTTACCGCGTTTGCTCTCCTTCTTTTATGAAGATAGACGGCGGCGATACAAAGAGCCGCTGCGGCTGCTGCGCCGATACCGATATAAACCGGAAGATATCCCATCACAGTACCCGCCTGCTCCGGTTTGATCCTCGCCATCGGAACGTCTTCATCGTCCAGATTTTCCAGTTTCTGCTGATCCAGCGGAACGTCCTCATCCGGAAGAGACACATCCGCGTCTCCGCCGATCGGCGCCCCCTCTTCCTCCGGAGCCTGATCATCCTGCGCCCCGTCTTCTGCCTGCGCCGCGTCCGCTCCGTCGTCATTTGTTTCTCCGGCAGCGTTCCCGCCGTCTGCGGCAGTCGTCGTCGTTGTGGTTGTCACAGGCGTCCCGGGCGCCGTGCCTGCAGGCGGATTTGTCGTTTCCGTGCCGCCCGAAGTCGTTCCTCCGGCAGAAACCGGCGTATAACGGAACGTAAAGACATTCTCCGCTTCATTTGCAGAAAGCGTTTTTACCATATTCAGCGCCTGCGGCTGGTATCCTTCGATATACCGGGAAGCCACAAACTGCCGTTCCCCGACGTTTCCGTAATAGGTATCGCTCTTTATCAACGTTTTTCCGTTCGTATCCTGGTAATTTACCGTATACGCCGCCATGTCACCCTTTACCCCGTAAGCAGCGACAAAATCCCTGTCGCACGCCACGTAAAATGCCGGCGATTCCGCTTCCTCATTATCCCTGCCGGATCTTCGGACGCCTCTGACATAATACCGCTCATCCGTAACTTCCACTGCGTCCTGCGGACGGATCGACACCATATCCCCGTATTTTAGTCCGCTGATCACAACACAGTCTCTGCCGGATGCAATATGCGCCGATGCCGAACCGACGTCAATTCCCGTTCCTGTCAAAATTCCCTGGTTTCCGGCATATAACCGTATCGTATAGGTATATTCTTCTTCCGCTGCCTGCGCCGTCCGGCTGCCTGCGGCAATCGTCATACAAAGGACCAGAAAGCTAACGCAAATGTATTTGAAGCATTTCATATCATCTCTCTCCTCCCGTTTCTGCCGTCTCTTCCTCCTGCCTGCCGGAAAGCAGCAGCATGCCGCCGATCAAAAGCAAAAGCCCCGATCCAAACATCAGGATAATATACCGCATGATTTCCGTTTCATCTCCGGTTTTTACGGCGTTTCTGTCCGGTCTTAAACTCTCCGGGTTTCCGGGCGTCGTACTTCCTCCGCCGGAAACGAGCTCTGTCGCAAAATCCATCTGCAGCCTTGCCAGGGTATTCTGGTAATCATTGACAAGCGTTTCGCCGTCCAGCGCGACTTTCAGCTTTACAACGCCGGACGTTCCGTTTTTCATCCGTTCCAGATAAAAGTAATTCTGCAGCGTCTTTGTCGCCCCGTGCAGTCCTACGCCGTTAATTTTTCCTTCGCCGCCGAATTTTTCGCTGGAATAAAGCGTCGTCGTCTTGCCGCTTGTATCCGTGTAGGTCAGCAGATAATCGTACGCGCCGCCCGCCGCGTCCCCGGCGTCTTCGAGCGATTCCAGCACTTCGTTTTTCATGTACCAGTCCGCCTCGCCGTCAAACGTGTTTTTGATCGTCACCGTAAGCTCTACCGAATCCCCCGGCTGCATGGCTCCCGCTTCGTCGCTCATATCTGCCGACGTAAAATTGCTTTCCATTTTTTTGCCATCAAAGGTCACCTGCCACCCGGACGCCCCTTTCCGATCTTCTGCGGACACCGTAGCGGAAGACACGAAAAGCAGCGCAGAAACTGCCGTAAGGCTTATGATTTTCCACATTTTCTTCATATACTCCGCCTCCTTTAGAGAATACCAAGCTCGGATGCATCCACGCCCCATGCGCTTTTGATCGCATCTTGGGCATTGTGCGTCTGTACGGCGTCTACTTCTACGTCCACATGAAATTCCACGCCGTCGTATTTATAAGTCGTTGTGATCGTAGTTCCGTTCGTTTTTATCTCTGCATCCGCGGACAGGCTACCGTCGATACGGATGGTATCGGCAAACGGTTTTGTCTCTGCCCCGGTCTTTAAAATTCCTCTATAAAACAATTCCATGCATTCTGCAGTCTCATTGGGGCTTTTGATCCAACGGTCGGTATTTACCAAATTCAGGTCGATCAGGTCCGGGGAAAGCGAGGTTATTTTTTTCCCGTCCTTCATCCAATACCGATAGACACGCACCCTGACATATTCGTCGATGGTACCGCTGTTTTTTACCGTCAGTTTCTCGTCGTATTTTTTGTTCAGAGCCAGTTGTTCGCCTTCGCCCAGCATACGCGTAAGCAGTGCGCCGTTTACGGAAGAACCGCCGCGGTTGTTCGTTACCTTCCACTCTTTTCCGCTGTAATCCCGGCTGCTTACCGTCTCTCCGTTTTCCAGCAGGCTCACGCCGATCTGCGAAACCGTAATTTCCGCCACGTAGTTGTCGCTGTAGTACGTCAGGGCGGCTCTTGTACTTCCTACCGCACTTCCCAGCAGAAGCAAAATGGATGCCGTAAACATCAGATAGGTCAGCTTTTTCTTTCTCATCGTACGCCGGCCTCCTCTCCCCGTCCGTCGGCAATCTTTTCATAATCCGTATAGACCGTATTCCAGTCCGCCGTCGCTTTTCCGTCTGAATCATAGACCACCGGCGTGCATTCCTGGATCACGACGACATGGAAGCTTTCCTTATCAAAGTCCTCCGGAAGATCGCCGATCTTCACATCCAAAATTTCCGTGCTTGCCCCCGCCGGAAGAATCGGACCGTAATACCAGTATCCGTCTCCTTTGTCGTATGTCCAGAGATTGCCGCTCTCGCTTTTGTCCTGGTAAGAAATTTCAAACCCGCCGCCGTAAAATACCTTAACACGCACAAAGCAGTCGTTGATCTGCGATGTATTTTGGATCGAAATATGCTTTGTCATATCGCTGACATCTTCTTTGATCTTTGTCTGGGAACCTAAATGTACCACCTGGCTGCCGCCTGCAGACACGTAAGTTGTAAAATATGCCGACGCCCCCGGCAATGTCAGGGCTGCGGTCATGCAAAGAGCCGCCGCCGCAAGAGCGGCCGTCCGTTTCCTGCCGTCTGTCTTTTTCATTTTCATCACAGCCCCTTTCTATTCTCCCGCCGTCGGGTTTTCCCATATCCAGCCGCCGTCGCCGTCTGACTGGAACCGGTTTGTTACGCCGTACCCTCCGCGGTTACCGCCGTCGTACCGGTTGGTAAACGATACCTGCGCCACGCTGCCGGCTCCCGCTTCTACCGCGGCGTCAGACCAGACGACCGCCGTTCCTTCTTTGGAACCGACTACCGTATAGCTGGCTCCGGAATAAATTTCCGTTACCGTAAGCGTCAGGCCTGCCGGAATATGCTCCAGTGTAACGGTATCGCTTCCCGCCTTTGAAAACGTCATGCTCTCCACTTCATCGTATTTTATGACGCCGTCTTTATCTTTTCCGATAATCCGGAATACAAATGTCGTCTTTCCAAGCGTCTCATTAAAATTTTCAAGCGTTTTTCTGATATTCAGTTTTCCGAACTGTGGTATGGCCTCCGGCTTTAATCCGATTACCGTATCATATACCCATTCGTCGCTTCCCGTTCCTTCTGACGTATACGAGCTGCCCGGCAGCGCCGTCAGGTAAGGAGAAAACTCATATAAAACAGTATAATCCGGATTATAGGAAGCTTCCGGTACTACCAGGTACATCCCCGGCAAAAGACCGGAAATCACACCGTATGCCGCCTGGCTGCCGCCCTCTTGTTTTTTTACGACTGCGGTCTGGTCCGCCAAAAGAGACTTCTCCGTCCGAATCCGGTCCGCCTGCTGCGCAAGTTTCTGCCAGTCCTCCGCCGTAAGGGACGATCCCTTTCTGTCGATTACGCGCAAATCCAACCCGGCAAACGCATCCTCGGATGTAAAATGCTGTCCCGTGATATCCACATCCGCCACCCGATATACCGACACCGGAATCGACATCTGATTAAAATCCTCAAGATATGCGTCATTGCTGCCGGAAGAGGCTCCGATTTCCACTGAAACCGTAAGACTGCACGCTCTATTTTTATCCACCTCATTTGCCGCATGCGTCTGCAGCAGGCTGATGCAAGGCAGTAAGAGCACAGCCGCAAGAGCCAGTACATATCCCGTCTTTCTTTTTCTCCCTAACTTCAACTAAATTCCCTCCTTATTGTCTGTTCTTCCTTTTCATGACCTGCCGCATCCATAAAATCAAAAGCAATGTCACGCCAAGACCGAATAACAAGTACAGCATATAGTAGTTTTGGATCGCCTGTACCATAGACTCTACAGGCGTAGACTCCAGCTCACCGTCATAGGGAACCCGGTGTCCCCGGACCAAAAGACGGTGGCTGTTTACCCCGTAGGGCGTGCAGGTAAACAACGTCACATAGTCTTCGCCTTCTTCTATCTTTAATGCTTCTCCCAGCGCATCAAAGTCGTCTTTTTCGATCATCGGAAGAATCCGGTCCACTTCATATGCCAGATCCTCATTTAAGATATGCAGGTAAAACCTGTCGCCTTTCCCTAACTGGTCAATATCGGTAAAAAGCTTTGCGCTGGGCAGTCCGCGGTGCGCGGAAAGAACGCTGTGGTTTCCTTCTCCCCCGATCGGAAGCTTTGTACCGTTTAAATGCCCTGCGCCCGTATTCAACACTTCTTCATCGGTTCCATGATAAACAGACAGCCGGACATTGATCTTGGGAATCGTCAGATACCCCATAATGCCGTCTCCCATGACGTTTAACACCTTAAAATATTCCGTTCCCCGGATATCGCCGGAATCTTCTATGCCGAAGATATCCGTAAGGATACTGTTCTGGGAAAATGTCTGATTATAGGCTCTTGCCGCCGCCCATGCTTCTTCGAAATCCTCTTCTTTCATCTGACTGACCGCCGAATCGTACTGCGAAATCAACTTTGACTGGCGGTAAGTGTTCCACTGGTCGGAAATCGTCGGGTATGCAAGAATCCCGAATCCTACAAGGAATAAAAGGCCAAAGAAAAATGACGATAATTTCCTTAACATGACGTATCCTCCCCGTCTTCCTTCAACCAGTCGTTTATTTCCTGTTCTCCAAGCGCCCGGCTCTCTTTGAGCCAGTCGTCAAGCTCCTGTTCACTCGGTTCCTTTCCTGCTTTCAGCCAGTCGTCAAGCTCCTGCACTTCGGGTTCTTCACCCGTTCTGCCGGATTCACCGACGCCAGGCTCTACTGCCCTGCCCGCTTCGCCGGTTCCAGGCTCTTTCGGCTCTTCGCCTTCCCTGTCCGTTGCATCCGTTTCCTGTTCTTTTCGCTCTTCGCCGTCCCCGCCCGATGCAATCGGCGCCTGCTCTTTTGGCTCTTCCTTTGGCTTTCCCGATTCGTCCGGATTCGGCGCTTCGTTTGGCAGAGATTTTACCGCCAGGCGGCGTTCCCTGCGATAAAGAAAGATACAAAATACAACGGTGACCAGAATTCCCACAACGACCCATAACAGGTAATTCGTATGCAGGCTCATATTGCCAAGCGGAATTTTTTCATCCGCAAGCAGTTCGGGCTCGTAAGGCACCCTGTGCCCGCGGACCAAAAGCCTGTGGCTGTTTACCCCATAAGGCGTACAGGTCAAAAGCGTCACCAGGTCTTTGCCGTCTTCCACTTCCAGATCCTTTGTGTCTTCCGGCACAACGGTGGAAATCTGATCCACTTCATAGCAGAGCGTCTCGTCTAATATATGCAAAAGGAAATGATCCTTTTTTTCCATCTTATCCAGGTCGGTAAACAAAGCCGCGCTGGGCAGTCCGCGGTGTGCGGAAATCACCGCATGCGTACTCTTGCCGCCGACCGGAAGGGAACTTCCCTCCAAATGTCCCGCTGCTGTTTCCAAAACGTCTTCTTCCGTCGTATGAAAAACCGGAAGCGTAATATCGATCTTGGGAATTTCAATCGTCCCCATCACGCCGGTCCCGATAATATTTAAACAGGACATATAAGCTTCATCCCTGCCCGGTTCCTTTACATTTGCAAACGAATCCGGAAGAATGCTCGGAAGGAGCGCATTGTTATAATCTACCGCCGCTTGTTTTTCCGCCGCATAATCGATCGTACCTGCCGCTTCTTTCGCGGCGACTTCTTCTTCATAGATGCCGATCAGCTTCTTCTGCCTGTAATTGTTCCATTCGTTTGCTACCAGCGGATACAGCAGCAGGGAGAACCCGGCTAAAAATAAAATGGCGATCCATAATTTATTTGTTCTCTTTTTCATCCGGACTCTCCTTGCTGTTGAATCATCTGTTTCCTGTCTTTTTTATATTCCGGAGCAAACATATCTGCCCCGGAATATGGAAAACATGTGTATGGTTTCTTTATTTTGCAGATTTTCTACGGCTTGCGAAGAATAATCCTGCTGCAACTACCATGATTAAGCATCCGCCGATTGTAAAGATAGTTGTACCGATACCACCGGTTGACGGAAGGTTCGTCAGTTTGGTATTCGGAATTGCCTCCTTCATCATGCTGACGCCTGCGCCCTCTTTGTTTTCAACTACTTCGGTCATACTTGTAGATGTTGTAGACGTCTTTTTTACATATGCTTTTACAACGCCTTCTTCTTCCCCTGTAAATTCGTCCATTGCATAAAACTGATTGCCTTTTAACCAACCTACCTGTACTCCGTCAAGGCTTTCATTCTGCTCACTGGTATATTCACAATTTGTTACCGTTCCTGTTACTACAGTTGTAGCCATTGCCCAGCTTGCTGTAATTTTATATTCCGTTGTATTTAATGTATATCCATCCGGTGCAACAAGTTCCTTTACGGTATACGTACCCGCTTTTACATTGGTAGACTCGGCATAACCCTTCTCGTTGGTTGTAACGACATCTACCAGATTGCCGGCTTCGTCATAAATTCCGAACACAGCGCCTGCCAGAGGCTTAGGATCTGTCTGGGCATCATCTGTTTTCATAAATGCCAGTCTGTAAGTATAAACGGTTTCCTTATCCTCTTCTTTTGAAATTGTTTCATCTTTCTGCGGATCCGGTTTTTCATTCGGATCATCGTAACTGCTGCCCTTGTTCGGCTGATTTGCATAAAACAGTTCCGCCGTATTGGTGTTCGGATTGATACCGATTGTTGCATTTTCATTTACGATTGCGCTGTATGTTACTACCGGCGTATAAATAGAACCCGTCGTTGCGTCTGAAATCAAATTATCATACTGGAATGCAAGGTTAAAGCCGTTTTCTGTTTTAACTGATTTTGCAATCACTTTTCCATCCATTACAAATTCAGTAACATCACCAGACACGCGTTTGGTCACTTCTTTTCCGGAAATCGCAATTTCCAGCGTTTCATAGTCAAACGTTAAACCTTTATCCATATTATCAGAAATAAAGAATGTCTTATTTACCGCGTCTGTCGGATAAGACGGTACTGTCGGCGTAACCTTGAAATCAATTTTATCGCCGATGGAAGCCGTCGCTTTACTTGTATCCTCCGGCATCGTCGTATCCTCTGTCGTACCGCCCGTGATTTCTTTGTCAATTCCCGGCTTTGTACTCTTAGCTACTGCAGTCGCTCCCCATAAATAGTGATCGCCTGTGCTAACCGCTCCGCCTACCAATTGGCTGGCTGCATTATTCTCGCCGCCTTCCGGCGCATAAGCTGCCGTTAAAAGAATCGGATTATAAATCGTGCCGTCTGCCGCTTTACTGATAATTGCAATGTAAACGCCGGCCGCTACATCTTTTGTATAAGTGCCATTAACAACCGTTCCGTCTGTGATTGTTTCATACGCTGCAATATGGCCCTCTGCCCCAGCCTCCGATAAAAGGCCGTTTGCAATCTGGTTGATCGTTTGGCTTGTCGGCTGGTTTGCAAGCGACGCCAAATCAACGCCTTCAACTGCCGTATAACCGGTCAGTCCCATATCGTTTGTCGCATAATCTGCCTTTACAATTTTATACAATGTAACTGCTGCGCCTTCTCCTACGCCGTTTATCGTAACGTTTACCGTATCCTGCGGGCGTGGAATCAAATCTTCATTTTGCGGAGCCGCGAATACCGTCGCCGACATTCCCAGCATCATAGCAAGTGTCAATAACACTGCAAACAATTTTTTCATTTTTTTCATCTTTGTTCTCCTTTTCATTTAAATTTTGATTTTTAGGTTTCCTGTGCAAATCACATGGTTCCGTGCGGTGCGAGGACCGCCAAAAGCCGTTTCATCTTCTAACTTTCCAGCACCTCCCTGCACTTATTTTTATATAAGATCAGCGCTCCCGCCATCATCAGCAGCATGCCGCCAATCGAATACCAATAGATACCGCTGCCTCCTGTACTGGGCAGTTCGTACAGTTTACTGTTCCGGATTTTCAGCTGCATTTCATTGCCTTCCCCTGAAATAATGTCCGCCATGCCGCCGCTGTCCTGGTTTAAAGTTATCCCGCCTTTTTTGTCCATCGTAAATCTTACAGGTTCTTTCAGTAAGGAATAACCGTTGGGAGATTTTATTTCCGTAATGCTGTAATCACCCGGTATCAAATCATAAATCTCTAACCTGCCGTTTGAAGCTACGGATAAATCCGTCTGTGTTTCAACGCTGTTCCCGGCAGGAACCAATATCCACTTCTCTGCGTTTGCATGCGTTTGCTGGTACAGATAAATACCGTTCCCATTGGCGCCTATGCAGTACGTATTAGACGTATCTGATTTAGGGACAAGATACGATGAACCGTCCTGGTTATTTCCGTACAGAATCCATTTCTTATTCTCGCCTATGCCGCCTGACCAAAAATGGATTTTGGCATTATTTTCCAGCCTTCCGCCGTCTAAATCCAAATGCATACCGCATTCTGCTTTATAAAAGCCTACCGAACCGTCGTCCAGGCTCTGAACGTCAAAAAGCTGCGTTCCATCTTTGCTTCTTTTTTGTAATACGGGCAAAGCCCCATTTCCACTTCCATCAATGCCAAGCACAAACCTGGGATCCTGCGCCAAAGCGATATAATACTTATCCGCTAAAGAAGGCGTTTCCTCTTCCGCCTGCTGGAATGCCGTATAATATCCCTCTTTCTTATCGTCCGATACAAAGGAAACCAGCTTTCCTTTGGCGTCTTTTATGGTAAATACGGCGCCTGCTAAGTTCCTGCTTCCCAGATCGTCTGTTTTACAAATCTTAAGTACCGTATCAGGATAAAATCCGCTGTCGTGGAACTTTGATTCGTACACCGCAACCTTCATTTCCTCTGCTGACGGCATTTCAATCGCAAAGATAACTGTCCGATCCAATGTAGCGCCGTCCTCTTTCATAAACGGAATGCCGTCTGAATCGCGGGTATCATCTTGTATGCAATCCGGTTCCGTTGCGTGCAGTTCTGAAATACTGCATCCTGTTCCATCCGTAAACCGTACAGCAAACGTCCCTGCCGGCAAATCCGTAAACCGATATCTGCCCTGTATTTCCGACATATTCTCCGGTTCCTTTTCGTCTTCCGGTTTTACATCCGTATCATACCATGTGATATCCGTACTGCCTGCCGCCCGCACGCTAACCTGCTGCCCGGTCTCAATCGCAATCGGATCTTCCGTACCGGGATAGCAAACGGGTTCGTAGGACTTTTCTCTCTCCGGATCGTTTCCTTCTGTCAGTTTCAGCAATTCTACCTTAATTCCCGAAAGCCGGTCTTCTATCTCTTCGTCCTGAATACCGTTACGATCATAATCCATCCATGTCAGCCCTTCTAACATACGCCTTACGGTTGGGTTTTCTACAATCGTTGTTGTGGTATCGCAGGAAAGACGGTTTACAAAATAATTTGTGTTCTCTTTTCCCTGTTCGGACGCTCCCGGATCCAGTTCTATCTTTAAATTCACATAAATACTCTGGCCAGCCTGCAGTTCACCGGCAACAGCCCATGCCACCGGATGATCGGCTCCTTCCGTCAATTCCGGAAGCGCTATTGTACCGTCGCTTGCAATGGAAGCCTCCGTCCATCCCTCGCCTTCAAATATCTCTGTTTCATTCTTTCCGGTCTCTTCTCTGATGTCTTTAATTACCTGGTTTTCATATTTCTTATCCGCAGTATAATAAATTTTTATGCTGCCCGGCTGATACTGGCTTTTGCCGGTATCAATTCTCCACTCCGCAAAACGATACGTCCCGGTAAATTTACTTCCTGCTATCTCGTTTGCAGGCATGGTATCCATAATCGCAAACTGCTTCGCCTGAGCCGCATTGTTGTTGAAATATACGACGTAATCAATCTCGCCGTCCTCGTCTACAACCTTTTGTTTCGTATATTTACCAAATGAACTGGCGTTTCCCCGGACTACCGAAATCCCTTCTTCGGCGTAATTGCCGTTTGCTATACTCGGTTTACGCCTGTCATATGCCGATGTAATATATACTTTATTGGTCAGCCCCGTCGTAGCATTTGGCGGGACCTCCTGCTCCGGATCGCTTTTGGAGCCAATATCCGCCGAATAATAGATTGCCGGCATTTCTTCTCCGATTTCCACATCCGGTATATCCCACGTCAGGGTCTGCGTGCCATCCTCATTTTCTTTGACGGCCGGTTCTGTCAGGACGCCGCCTGTAATCTCGCCCTTCGTTCCTCCGTCGTCCGACGTCTGATGGTATTCGCCTCCAAAATATGCGCTGCCCGGCTTATAAGATAAATATTTTGGCAGGGTATCTACAATCGTAACTTTGTCTTTCAGAGAAAACGCCCCGGTTTTTGTGAATTTCGTTTCAGGCTGAAGTTTAAAATCCACAACTCTCTGATCCGTATCCAGGTTAAACGTTTTCTTTTCCTCGTTATTGTTATCTACCTGTAACAGATTTTTCGTAATCTTGGCCTTGTAACCAATAACAAGCAGCGTATCTCCCCAATGCTCCCAATCCGAATTGTGCGTTCCTTCTATATCTTCGCTTCCGTCTTCCCGATAGACTTCTTTCCGATAAAAAGTGGAACCCTCTATATTTGCGCTTTTATGCATATCCTCCGGAAAATCTTTCAGCGTCGTCGCGTCGTCTGACCAATCCGGAATATCGTCCAGACCCATGCCCGCTTTTTGGAACATCTCTTTTGTCCACAAACGGGAAGTAGACGCCAGCATAAATGCGTTCCCCGCCAATTCCGCGTCTTCCCTGACCTGTGCTTTGTGAAAAGCGCGGTAATAAGGATCTCCCCAGCTGACCGGCCCCGGCCCCTTAAAGCAGAACAGTATGCCGACGCATATATGATCCGATGGAATATCGCTTAAATTCTTGTAAAAAACCAAATCGTCTTCATATGTTCTCTGCAGCTCGTCATCGCTTGCCCAGTCGGATCCGTCCCGCTTTGTCGCATAATACGCAAAACAATGTTCCTGATCCGGCTCCGTCCTGCCGTCCAGTTCGGCTCCTCCCGTCAGGGAAGTTATGATTTCTTCCTCCTTTAGTTCTATGGCGCTTCCATAAAACTTGGTCAGATTGGTTCCCCAATAAAGCTGGTTTGCATGTTCCTGTTTTTCCGTATAGGAAAAACCTCCCATCAGGTGTATTTCCGACCCAACAGCCGCATAATCGCGGCCGTCCGTGTTATTTTCAACGCCTGCTCCAAGCCAGATATCCTCGCCGTCCGCATACCTGACCCTGTTTTGCATATAACCTCCAACGATCAACTCAAGCGTACGGTTAATCTCGTCGTCGTTCTGCCGCATTTGCTGATAACCGTCTACGCCTTCCTGCACGGTCTCGCCGTTTACCGTTGTGGCCTTCATGTTTTTCACTTCTGCCGTTGTAGTAAAAAATCCGGAACCGTACTCTTTTACAACATCAAAATTTGGCCCCTCGTTGCCGCTGCCTTCCCCTAATTTATTAAACGGCTGTACTACCCAAAAAGCTCCGGCTGAAAAGCAGCCGACTTCCGGCCCGTATATGTTATCTCCGCCGCTCAAATTCTGCGTCGGCATATGGTTCAAGTCAATTTCATAACCATCGACTATTATATGGACTACATTCCCTTCCTGTCCCGTCACGCTCCATGTACCGCTTTTGTTACAATTGGCCGGCAGCTCGCCTTCATAGCCCGGCGCAAACGCAGAACATGATGAAGCGTCGTACAAAATACGCCCGTCAGTAGCGTTCGCAGCCCCGGAAGGCGTCCACCAGTTTCCGCCGTAACTCCACAAAAGAGGCATATATTCCGAGGTTGTAGGTACCTCTTCTCCAACTTGATGCCCCTCCGTCGGAGCGTTAATGCCATATTTAGAGGATAATTCCAGATCAAACTCAATCGGCCCCGATGGCAGTTCGATTCCTTTTAAACCCTTTGACGCATTGTCATTGTACAGCTGGATGGTAATACCCATTTTCATAATGCGCCCGGTAACCTGCCCTTTATCTTTATTCACTGCCGCGTCATTTCCGGTAGAAAAATCAAATGTATCCCGATAAGAATGTTCTCCGTCTATTTTGATATTATATTTGGGCGCAGCCGTAACCGTAACCGGCTCTGCCGTAACCGTTTTCTTCTCATATGCGGGGTTTCCTTCCCCATCCGTCATTTGATGCTCCGGATTTGTACATTCCCCTTCCCATGTCCCATGCTCCATAGCGGCGCTGAACACAGGCGCAAACGATTTGCCTTTTTGCATAGATTTTACATTAACCGTCACATTATTGCCAAACGTACCCGGAATAACCGAGTCGTTACCTTCCGAAGGAAGCAGGTATTTATAACATGTCAGCACCTGGCACTCTACATCGTTTCCATCAATTGACCGTATTTCTTTGGTAAGCTTAGGCTCATAGCCCGCCGCCGTATCCATCCATCCCATTGCCGTCTGGTCAAAGACGGCTTCTTCTTCTGTCAACGGGAGCACAAACTCAAGTTTTACACGCGCCTCGCTGTAGGTTACCCTTTCACTCCATGGATCCATGCTGACCTGGAAGTTATAGTTGACCGAATCGAACGTCCTGACAATCCTGTTGTTCTCATTGGCATCGTTTCCCGGCCCGTCGGCTTCATCAAACGGCACGGAACCGTCTATCACATCTGTAACTGTTATCTCCTTCACATACGCGCCGTCGTCCGTAAGGGAAGCGCCGGCCTTAGCCGCATTTTTCTTTTTGGGTTTTTCCGGTTCTGCCGCCGGTTCCTCCGGGTTTTCTGCGCTTTGCCGGTACGCTTCTTCCAATTCCGACGTCTTTAGGTAACTTATAATATATTCTCCAGCGGCCTGGTACGCATTTTCCTTTACCTCGTTTGCGCTGTTCCCTTCAATTACGGTGATTTCGCCCGCTTCGCTGTTATAAGACGCCACAACCGCCATCTGGCCTGGGGTTTCTTCATTTTGCTTCTGCATAAATACAAGATCCCCTATTTGCGGCTCATAACCTGCAGGAGCGGTAAAAAACGCCGCGTTTTCTTCCCGGATTTTAATAAACTCCTCCTGCCATTTCGCCGTATCGGCTTCCTGCGGGAACCATCCGCTTGCCGCTATCCCGGCATAATGCAGGCAGAAATTGACAAATGCCGCATCCCAGCTGCAGTACATATCGCCTGAAAAGTGGCCGTACCGGGTATACCCCTTATGGCTGCCGTCTTCGGCAACGACATAATTATTTGCGCTTTCCCGATATCCAAGCTGCATCCGCGCCGCTTCCGCAAGATCTTCCGCCCAGTTTCCTTTCCATTCCACCGCCGCATATTGGTTTTCCCATGCGGCCGGATCTTCCACGTCTGCAGAAGCGTCCGTATAACAAATATCTGTATGCGTATGTTCCTGCTTTTCACAGGTGAGGTTTTCCTTATAACATTCGTCCTTATGCGTATGGCCTTCCGTTTCCTCTAAACCGCATACGTAACCTTCCGGTATAGTATAGCAGCCTTCCGTATGCGCATGACCTTCCGCTTCTTCCTGGCCGCAGGCAAATCCTTCCGGCGCTGCGTAGCAGTCCTGTGTGTGCGTATGCCCTTCCTCACCGTCCTGCGCTTCCGTCTCCTTCTGGCCGCAGGCCAGTTCCGCCTGCGGACTGCACTCTTCTGTGTGGGTATGCCCGGCGGCTTCTTCCTGGCCGCAGGCCAGTTCGGCTTGAGGCTGGCAGTTTTGCGTATGGGTGTGGCCTTCTCCTTCTTCCAATCCACAGGCCAGTTCGTTTGTATAGCAGTCCTTGCTATGCCCATGCTCCTGCAGGCCGCACTTGGGCGTGCCTGTCATTGCTACGCCGTACTGCGCCAGAACGCCCGCGACGCTGCTGATCACAATCACAGCCAGAAGTATAACTGCAACCGAAATCTTCCGGCCTTTCTTCCGGCGCCTGTTCAACTCATCCAAATATTCTCTCACAAGTTTCTGCATCTTCTCACCTTCCTAGCGGATAATTCCCACGCGGCGAAACGGCCACGCCCTGAATGCTACTCTGCCGACAATCTGCTCTTTTTCCACGCAGCCGATTGTTTTGTTCCGGCTGTCTATCGATATGGCCCGGTTGTCTCCCAGCACGAAAAACATCCCTTCCGGCACTTCAAACGGAAAATCCAATTCGCATTTCCCCAGACTCTTAGCCGCCAGATAAGGTTCTTCCAGCATTCTGCCGTTGACAAACACATTGCCG
>OFFY01000487.1_pt1 | contig 40445 bp, 42 predicted proteins | sample 1521481 | NCBI WGS metagenome assembly OFFY01 (sample SAMEA3504117, study PRJEB24116) | mouse gut metagenome | biome: mouse gut; feature: mouse-associated habitat; material: faeces | place: Denmark | collected 2011
TAAATTCAGAAATAATCTCCCTTGCAATATCTACCCCTTCATCATACCAATAATCTATAGTAAAATAACCTGATAAATATTTGTTAAGTTCATCATACATGTTTTTCTCCTAATCTGTTACTGTTTACAAGCACTGCCCTTTACATAACAGCCTTTTGAATCTTTCCTCTAAAATTCTTTTCCCTTGCCAGTAACCAAAATCTTTTATTTTCAGGAACTTATCTCCTCGATCAGTAATATCACTGCGAATCCTGAAAGATATACTATCAATCTCATCAGAAATCTCTCCCGCAACCATAAATTAGGAAACAAAAAACTGATCCATATACTCCTAACTATAGTAGCCGACTCTATCAAAGAAGAGATATATTATTATTTTTGGTGAACTACAGACACCTCCTTTAAAACTATCTTTTACTAACTTAGTAAAAAATGAAAAACAAAACTCCGCAAAGAACTTCTAGTAAATCCATATCTATGCCTCTTTTTCTGATATGCTCTTGGAGTCTCATTGTACCTGAATTTGTAAGACAATTTTTCAGATGCCCATAAATAATGAGGCGTACGCACATCGTACATTGATTAAATTTAGATGCATGTGGAGGAAAATCAACCGCAAAAGCAAGCACTGGGCAGATTCTAAGAGTACATTTCTGACACAAGTGCTATACCGATATGACGTTTCATCCTGCTTGAAAATGTAATGAATACAATGTGTTCTATCAGATGATCGGTCAGGGCAGAATCAATATTCCTGCGATTTATATATGTAATAGAGACTATATGTACTTACTTAATATCATCTGTAACGTCAAAACATATTCTTTAGTTCCGTAACTACATTGGCTCATGGTGAGTTAACAGAGTGTTCCATCATAGTGTGAACAGTAGTCCTAATCTGGATCAACAGGTTCAAAGCGATCCAAAAATCCTGTAACCCCACCACCTGTTGGATAACCTACAGTAACATCTGAGCTAATCTTAATCACTTCATTTCTAGGTCTTACTTTTCTCTGACCTTCTAATATTTTTTTCTCTATCTCAGGACTAATAATAGTCCTTTCAGGATTATTCGAAATATCATTATCTGGATCACACGTTACATTCTCTTGCTGTGCATTTTTCTCCGCATCCGTATTAGTATTACAGGAAACTCTATTCCTTCCGCTTGGATCATAATACATCACCGGATTGTTTGCACAGTAGGCATACAGGTTCAGCCCGTCCCCTCGACAGGTGTCCTCCTGCATGAAACGCCCAATTACCGGATTATAATATCTTGCCCGCAGATAATACTGCTCCGTTTCTGCGTCATACTACTGGCCTCCATAAAGAAGTCGGTTTGATACATTCTCATGCTTCCCAAGGATCCTCCCAAAGGCATCATACTCATACGCATTTTCAGGAACTCCGGCTTCTCCTGTCACCCATCCTGTACTCTGGTGCTCATCCTGGTGGACTCCATAAAGCCGTCCCTGATACTCCAGACCCGCCAGTCCCTTCCCACGGATATAACGGCTGATGTCCGTTCCTGTCTCATCAGACTCTGTATACAGTTCCCGATTCACATACAGGAATGTGCTTTTCTTTCCGTTTACAGTCAGGCCTGCGCGCAGTCCTTCCCCGTCATACCGGTTCTCCTGAATCTCCTTTCCGCCGGAAAGGATACGGATCTGACGGTTTTCCGTATCGTAAAGATACTGCCGCTCCCCCTTTGGACCAGCTTCCCTGATCAGATTGCCCTGGAGATCAAAGGTATAGTCCCAGACTTCTCCGCCCGCTGCCCGTCTGATCAGCTGATTCTTTCGATTGTAACGGTTTTTTTCGGTTTTTCCTCCTTTCCTTTTTTCCAGACGGTTTCCGCACAGGTCGTAGATATAGCTGGTTTCCTCCCCATTCCTGCTCTCTGCAGCCAGACGGTTCATCCGGTCATAACGGTAACGGATATCCCGAATCTGCAAAGAACACCCACTGGAATAGTCCGGAAGCATCATCGTCCCTCTCCTGACGATCCGGTTTCCGTTCAAGTCATACTCATATTGCAGATCACAGATCGTTTTCCCATTCCCGGTTTCCGTCAGCAGGCGGACGATGTTCCCTTCTGTGTCATACTCATAAGCCGTCCTCACTCCGTTCCGGTGACGGATCTCTTTCACTTTTCCTCCTGGAGTATGGCGGTAGCTTACAATTTCCCCAACTTCATCTGCTACAGAGGTGAGTCTTCCTCCATGGTCATATCCATAGGACAGTACCCGGCCGCTGCCATCGGCCATGGTCTTTACATTGCCATCCAGAAAGTAAGTGTAACGCAGCACGGTGTGACCGGAAGTTTCCTTCCGCAGGAGCTTTCCATCCGGTCGGAATTCGTAGCGGTAACGGAATCCTCCGCCGACTGCCTGTCTTAAATATCCCAGACAGTCGTATTCCCAGATTCTCACTTCACGATTCTTCCCGTCTTTGTCGCAGCTGATTCTCTTCACAGGGTTCCCGTCTATATTATACTCGGTTTTCACCTGGTTGCCCAGACGATCAACAGAAAAAATCTGCCGTCCCTCCCGGTCATAGCAAAACCGTTCTTTCCTCCCTTCCTGGTCTGTGATCTCGCAGATCTTCCCCTGACTGTTATAACGGTAATGAATGATTTTCGCTGTCTATTCCGTTGTTTACCGCGATAAAACACACGTTATTTCTGCGGAAAATCTCCATAGCGTTTCCCACTTGGAGATAGTCGCGCCCCCAACGGGTCATGTCTTTCATAATGCACACGCCGACTTTGCCGTTTCCCACGTCCTCTATCATGCGGGAGTAGGCAGAACGGTCAAAAAATCTGCCGCTTTCGTCATCGTCAATGTAGTGCCGGATATTGGTTAATTTTAGCTGTCTGGCATAGCTTTCCAGAAATTTCTTCTGGTTCTGTATGGAGTTGCTTTCGCCGCCGTCCCTGTCCTCGTCCCCCACGGATAGGCGGGAGTAAAGGGCTGTGATTTTGCTGTAATCATTCATGTGCATATCCTCCTGCGTCAATATAGGTGTTGCTTACAGTTAAGATTATGCACTCCAGAGAGTTCGGCAGGATTGAACTTTATACAGGGAGATGTGGGATGCATCGGCGACAAACTGGTGCTGCTTCCATGTTCTGTCAACTGGTTTTACCATCCAGTTGGCCGGAAAGAGACTGATCACTGGATTTTTTTTTAAAAGAGTGGAAATGCATCCGCAAAAAGGGTATAATCTATATCAGGCTCAAACGATTCATTTAGATAATTTCTGAGACGCTGTTGGCAATATCGGCTGTCGGTGGAGGATCTGAATTACAATCAGCCGTAGGGCGCGCTGCCGTTTCGGCTGCTTTGACAGCGGCGAAGCCGTGGACAGAAACATATGCTCTGCCCCGGCGGGCAGGAGGACGCAGGCGGAAAACAGATGAATACTGAATACGAACAATTCCATATAAAAATAGAGGATGACCTTGATCTTGACAAAATCGCGGACAGCGGCCAGTGCTTCCGGGTACGGCGTTTCCCGGAAGGCATCTGCCGTTTCATCACGGGAGATAAGGTGATTTATCTTTGGAAGACAGCAGACAGGGAATATTCCGTGTACTGCAATACAGGCTCTTGGAATCTGGTTTGGAAGGACTATTTTGATCTGTCCAGAAACTACCGGGAGATCAGGGAGAAAGCCAGAGGCAGAAATGCATTTGTGGACAGGGCCATGGAGTCGGGGGCGGGAATCCGGGTGCTGCGCCAGGATTCCTGGGAAATGCTGATTACTTTCATCATATCACAGAGGAAGAATATCCCTGCCATTTCCGGCGCTGTGGAAAAGCTTGCATCCGGTTTCGGAAGGAAAATAGTGACAAAGTACGAGACTTTATACGGATTTCCGTCTCCAGAGGTACTGTGCAGCGCAGGGACGGAGGAACTGAAGGCCTGCGGACTGGGATATCGCACGGCATATGTCCTTGATGCCGCGCGCAGAGTGGCAGGCGGCGAGATCGACATGAGGGCTGTGGCGGCTTATGAAGATGAAGCCCTTTTCGAGGAGCTTCTCAAAATACATGGTGTGGGAAAAAAGGTGGCAAACTGTGTCTGCCTGTTCGGCTACGGCAGGGTTGCCAGGGTGCCCGTGGATGTATGGATAGCCAGGGCAATTGAGGAGGAATGTCAGGGGGAGGATCCCTTCGGAAGCTTTGGGGAAGCGGCGGGGATCATTCAGCAGTATGTGTTTTATCATGAAAGGCGGCGGATCTGAAGCTAAGGGAGATATTTTCCAGGGAAAAGGAGTAACGGCAGTGATTAGTATACAGAAATATGTCAGGGCGGAGAGCCTGGAAGAGGCATACCGGCTGAATCAGAGCAGGGCAAACCGTGTAATCGGCGGTATGCTGTGGATAAAAACGGGAACGGGTTCCGTCAGTACCGCTATTGACCTCTGCGTATTGGGTCTTGACGGAATAGAGGAGACGGAGGAGGAATTTGTCATCGGCGCAATGACAAGCCTCCGGCAGATAGAGCTTCATCAGGGACTGAATGCCTATACCCAGGGGGCGGCCGAGGCGGCTGTCAGGGACATTGTGGGGGTTCAGTTCCGCAATCTGGCCACCGTGGGAGGCAGTATCTGGGGACGCTTCGGCTTCTCCGATGTGCTGACTTTTTTTCTTTCCATGGAGACTTTTGTGGAATTGTACAAGGGTGGCATCCTTCCCCTGGAGCAGTTTGCAGCCATGGCATACGACAGGGACATACTGGTTCGGCTGATTGTGAAGAAGAAGCCGGGGATGTTCGCATACAGGGCATTTCGGAATCAGCGGACGGATCTGCCCGTGATTACCTGCGCGCTGTCCCGGGTAGCGGGAGAGTACCGTGCCGTGGTGGGAGCCCGGCCGGGAAGGGCTGTTGTAGTCAGGGATGAAGAGGGGCTGTTGTCAGGGAATCTGACGGAGGGGGAGCCTTCCGGGAAAGGAGGCCATTTCGCGGCGGAAGCGTTATCTATGGAAGGAGGCCATTCTGTGGCGGGAGCGTTTTCTGTGGAAGGAGGCCATTCCGCGGCGGGAGCGTTTTCCATAGGAGGAGGGCATTTAAAGGAAGCTTTCCAGGCCTTCTCCGCCTATGCAGCCGAAAAGGTTCCTGTGGGCAGCAATACTCGGGGAAGCGCCGCTTACCGCAGCCATTTGATCAAAGTTCTTACGGAGAGGAATCTCATCCAGTTGGGAGGAAACAGAGATGGAAATTAAGGTAAAACTGAACGGGAAAAACATATCTGCCCGTATTGAGGCTGATATGCTGCTGATTGATTTTCTGCGGGAGCATGGCTGCTACAGCGTGAAAAGGGGCTGTGAAACCTCTAACTGCGGCCTGTGTACCGTGCTGATGGATCAAAAGCCCGTTTTGTCCTGCTCGATACTGGCGGCCCGGGCGGAGGGCGCCGAGGTGTGGACTCTGGAGGGGCTTCAGGCGGAGGCGCAGGAGTTTGTGGGCTTTATCGCGGACCAGGGGGCGGACCAGTGCGGATTCTGCAATCCGGGTTTTGTGATGAATACCATTGCCCTGCTTCGGGAGAATCCCGATCCCACGGATGAGGAAATCCGCGCCTATCTGGCAGGAAACCTGTGCCGCTGCTCCGGGTATGAAGGGCAGCTGCGGGGGATCCGGAATTTCCTGGAGAGCCGCAGGATGAGGGAGGAGCCGGACGCACGGAATAAGAATCTGAATCATTGGGCATAGCGAGGTTGGAGCGGACACCTGCATCTGTCCCGGGCAGGAGGCAGGCCGCATTGTGGTGTTTGCGGGCTTGCAGAGGAGAGTTTTATTGGAGATAAAAAGGGGAAGGAACAGGGGATGAGTTATCGGATAAATATTACGAGGCGGGAATTTCAGGACAGCTACCACAGGCATTATAAGTTGAGGTTGAGCTGAAGAAAAAACGGAATTTATGGCCCCTGTGGTGGAACCGGGTTGATGTATACAGCGATGAGATTGTCAGGAATTCAAGTATGTAAAAGCGGCAAGGCCCAGGGTGCTGTCCCTGTTGGCGAGATGACCGGCAGGTCTGTTGTGCACCGGGCTCGTTGCATTAGGCGCCGCAGGGGGATTCATTTTCCCAAAAGGCAGAAATTCATACATTGGTAGAATCATGGAAAAGATACCACGGAGGTCAGTATGGAACATAGAAAAACGATACCCGGGAACACAGCGATTTGCACAATGAGAGATACATCAGATGAGCCTTCCCGTGATGCCATCCGGGAAACAACAAAGACTCCTCAATACAAATCAATCAACAAATCCGTCCGCAAAAAGGATGCCATGCAGCTGCTGTTGGGGAAGCCGGTGTACATGGACGACATCACGCCCCGGGAGGCCCTGGCGGTAAAGCTGCTGCGCAGCCCCCATGCCAATGCCATTGTCAAGGAGATCAATACGGACATTGCCAGGAAAGTTCCCGGAATTGTGGATATTTATACCTGGCAGGACGTACCTTCCACACGTTTCGCCATCGCGGGGCAGACCTATCCGGAGCCCTCTCCCTACGACAGGCTGATTATTGACCGCCATGTGCGGTTTGTGGGGGACGTGGTGGCCATCATTGCGGCAGAGACGGAAAAAGCGGCGGACAGGGCCATGAAGCTGATCAAGGTCAGCTATGAGGTACTGGAGGCGGTTTTGGATTTCCGGAAGGCAAAGGACAATCCGGTTCTGGTGCACCCGGAGGAGGACTGGTACCCGCCCTGTGAGGTGGGCGGCTCCAACTTAAGGAACCTGGTGGCCAGCGGCAGTGAGTCCCATGGGGATGTGGACGCCGTGATGGAGGCGTGCGAGATTCAGATTGACAGAACCTTTCACACCAAGGCGTTTAACCAGGCCATGATGGAGACTTTCCGGACTTACACGGATTTAGACCGCTACGGGCGGCTCCATGTGGTCACGTCCACCCAGATTGTTTTCCACTGCCGGCGTATCCTGTCCAGGGCCCTGGGGATTCCCAAGAGCCGGATACGGGTGGAGAAGCCCAGGATAGGCGGAGGCTTCGGCGCCAAGCAGACGGCGGTGTGCGAGGTCTATCCCGCCTTTGTGACCTTGAAGACCGGACGGGCGGCAAAGCTGATTTATACCAGGGAGGAGGCCCAGACCGCAGGCTCCCCCCGGCATGAGATGGAGATAAGGGTGCGCCTGGGAGCCGACAGGGAGGGCAGAATCCGGGCTTTGGATCTTTATACACTGTCCAATACCGGGGCGTATGGGGAGCACGGCCCTACCACGGTGGGGCTGTCCGGGCATAAATCCATTCCCCTGTACACCGGGGGACTGGAGGCTCACCGTTTCAGCTATGATGTGGTTTACACCAATACCATGGCGGCAGGGGCTTACCGGGGATATGGGGCCACCCAGGGAATCTTCGCCCTGGAGTGTGCCGTGAACGAACTGGCTGAAAAACTAGGCATGGACCCCACGGCGGTCCGGGACAGGAACATGGTGCGGCAGGGCATGGTGATGCCCGCCTATTATCAGGAAACCGCCAATGCCTGTGCGTTAGACCGCTGCATGGAGCATTGCAGAAAAATGTTTGCCTGGGAGGAGAAGTACCCCGTCCGGGATATGGGAAACGGAAAAGTCCGGGCGGCGGGGATTGCCATGGCCATGCAGGGCTCCTGTATATCAAATGTGGATGTGGGAAGCGCTACGGTGAAGCTGGGGGAGGACGGCAATTATAACCTGCTCATCGGTGCGGCGGACATGGGAACGGGCTGCGATACCATTCTGGCCCAGATGGTGGCGGAATGCATGGACTGCGACGTGGAGGATGTGGCCGTGTTCGGGGCGGATACGGATGCCTCCCCCTATGACTCCGGCTCCTATGCGTCCTCCACCACTTATATCACAGGTAAGGCCGTGGAGAAAGCCTGCGACGATTTAAAGAGGCGGATTTGCCATATTGCGGCGCAGATGATGGGCTGCAGCGCGGAGGAAGTGGTGTTTGAGAGGGACAGGGTCCGACGGATAGAGTCGGGGCAGCAGGTGAGCCTGACGGATATCGCCTATCGCACCCAGACCTTCGGAGGCGAGCCGGCGGAGGCCACCGCCACCCATTCCTCTCCGGTGTCGCCTCCTCCTTATATGGTGGGAATGGCGGAAATCGAATTGGACAAACAAACAGGGCAGGTGACCATACTTGACTATATGACTGTGGTAGACTGCGGCATTCCCATCAATCCTGCCCTTGCCCGGATTCAGGCGGAAGGGGGCATTGTGCAGGGCATCGGCCATACCCTTTTTGAGGACATTCATTATGATAAAAAAGGCTGTCCCGGGGAGTCTTCCTTCCTGCAGTACAGGCTGCCCACCCGCCTGGATATGGGGCATCTGAAAGTGGAGTTCGAGCACAGCTATGAGCCCACCGGGCCTTTCGGCGCAAAGTCCATCGGCGAGATTGTCATCAACACTCCTGCGCCGGCCATTGCCCATGCCATTTACCGGGCCACAGGAGTCTGGCATAGGGAACTGCCCATCACCCCGGAGAAGATAGTGATGGCAGAATGCTGTGCTTCAAAAGCGGAAAACTTACCAAGCAAGAGAGAAGAAACCAATGGAGAATAAAACCGTACAACAGGAAAACAAAATGGGCGTCATGCCCATAGACAGGCTTCTGATATCCATGTCACTGCCCATGATGATATCCATGCTTGTCCAGGCCCTTTACAATATAGTGGACAGCATTTTTGTGTCCAGAATCAACGAATATGCCCTGCGGGCCGTGTCTCTGGCATTTCCCATCCAGAGCCTGATGATTGCCGTGTCCGTGGGAACCGCGGTGGGCATCAATGCGTTCCTGTCCAGAACCCTGGGGGAGAAGGAGTATGAGAAGGCCAATACCATTGCGGCCAACGGCATTTTCGTGGAGATGATGAGCTATCTGGTGTTTGTACTGGTGGGGATTTTCTTAAGCCGCCCGTTTTTTGCCAGTCAGACGGAGATTCAGGCCAGACGGGAAACTGATTGCCAGTATCTATAAGGTGGGCATTCCTTCCATTATTATGCAGGCCATCGGCTCCGTGATGACCTATGGCATGAACCTGATTCTGGAGGCCTTCGGCACAGCCCAGACCGTGTTCGGGATTTACTTTAAGCTTCAGAGCTTTATCTTTATGCCCGTATTCGGCCTGAACAGCGGCATGGTTCCCATCATTGCCTACAACTTCGGCGCAGGCAGCAGGGAACGGGTGCTGCGGACCATGAAGAGCAGCATCAAGTATGCGGTAGGCATCATGCTGGTGGGACTGGCGGTGATGGAGCTGTTTCCTGCCAGGCTCATCGGGCTGTTTGACGCGCAGGCTTCCACGGATCTTCTGGTGATTGGGGTTCCCGCCCTGCGGATTATCTGCCTGAGTTTCTGCTTTGCAGGATACTGCATCGTGGTGGGAAGCGTATTCCAGGCCCTGGGAAATGCGGTATACAGCATGCTGGTGTCCATTGCCAGGCAGCTCTGTGTGCTTCTGCCGGTGGCGTGGCTCTTTTCCCTGAGCGGCAACGTGAACCTCATCTGGTGGGCCTTTCCCATTGCGGAGCTTGTGAGTCTGAGCCTGAGTACGTATTTCCTGATACGCATCAACAGGGATATCATTGTGCATATCGGGGAAGAGAAGTAGAAAACGAATGCGTGAGCGCTTCTGTAATGCAGGGCAGAAAAGCGGCAGTTAAATGCGCTCACAATAAGGAAGTTTTAACAGAATGAGCTTTGAGGGGAGCGTGCCGAGATGGGCAGTCTGATCATCAGTTTTTCAGGGAGAAAGAACGGAAACTGCGATGAAATCGGGCAGTATATAGCATCCACTGCGCCCGGAGAAAATCGGTTTGTGCGATTCGGGGAACTGAATGTGCACCCCTGCAGCGGATGTGAATATGAATGTTTTGGCGGGGCCTGCAGGTACAGGGAAGATGATATTTACAGCCTGTGGGAGGAAACGGGCGGTTATGACAGGGTGATCCTGATTGTCCCCATGTACTGCGGGAATCCGGCGTCGTTGTATTTTGTATTCAATGAGCGCAGCCAGGATTATTTTAGCCACAATGAAAGCGATTATGAGGATGTGGTTAGACGGCTGTATATCATAGGTGTGTACGGAAAAGCGGAAACTTCGCCTGATTTTGTTCCCTGTCTGGAGCAATGGTTTGAGGGCTCCGGTTATACGGGGCGGGTACTGGGGATTGAACGGCATCTGTATGGCCAAAAGCTCGGGGACAGGGTTCTGGATGTGGCGGAAGTGGCGGAGAAAATCGGGGAATTTTTAAAAGAAGGATGAGGTTGTAAAATGTCAGGGGAAATCTGGTTGGCCGCGTTCAAGAGGTTGGAAGCATCCAGAAAATTATGCTCCGAACCAGTAGAATATGATAAAGAAAGAGAGGCAGCTATGAATGCAAAATATGGAAGTGTTGATTGATACGAATGTTCTGCTTAACTATATCACGAACAGAGAAGATAGATATCTGAAAGAATCGATTAGAATTGTAGGGCGGAGTTCTGCATGATAAAAAGGAGAAAGCGATGACAAAGGAGACATTTTCTTTACTGGAAAATTATATGCTGAGCAACATGGAGGACAGCGCCCATGACAAGGAACATATCTACCGCGTCCTGTATACCGCCCTGGACATTGCCGGGACGGAAAAGAGTGTGGATATGGATGTGCTGATCTGCGCCTGCCTGCTGCATGACATCGGCCGCCGGGAACAGTTTGCCACAGGCGCCTGCCACGCGTGTGTGGGAGCGGATAAGGCGTACTGTTTCCTCATAGAACATGACTTTCCGGAGAATTTTGCGGCGCATGTAAGGGAATGTATCCTTACCCACCGTTACCGGAGGGGCAATCAGCCCGGGACAATAGAGGCGAAGATTTTGTTTGATGCGGATAAGGTGGATGTGACCGGCGCGGTGGGCATTGCACGCACGCTGGTTTACAAGGGGCAGGTTGCGGAGCCACTGTATACGGTGCTGCCTGACGGACAGGTTTCGGATGGGACAGGGGATGCGCCGCCCTCCTTTTTTCAGGAATACAAATACAAACTGGAAGGCCTGTATGACAAATTTTATACAAAGCGGGGTGCGGAAATCGCGGGACAGAGACGGCAGGCGGCGGTTGATTTTTACAACGGCATGCTGCGGGAGGTAAGCGGGACCTGCGGGAGGGGGAATGAGCTGCTGCGGGAAGTTTTGGATTAGGCAGGAGAGATGGACAGTCCTGGGAACAGGCATAATGCAGAGGCGATTTTGCAGGCAAGCATCCATGCGAACAAAAGATTATACAACGAAGTCAGGAGGGATTTGGGTATGTGCGAAGCGTTAAGGGAACTTGGGAATCTCCCGGAAGGAGCCGTCTCCAGGCCGCAGGAGCATGACAGGGCCGCCGAAGCCATTGGAGTCCGGTACCCGGAGGGGCCTTTTGTACCATAGTACGAAGCAGCACAGTGGTATGAAACGGCTGACGAATCGGAAAACAGAAAAGTTCAGGCAGCTTTGGGTGCAGTGTTTCTTCAGAGAATAAGTTGCAGAGAAAAGAAAGGGAAAAGCATGAACACAGAAATCGACATAAGCAACATAACGCTTCAAACAGCCAGGCTTACCCTTCGCCCATGGAGGGAGGCGGACCTGGATGATTTCTATGAATACGCCTCCGTGGACGGTGTGGGGCAGATGGCAGGATGGAAGCCCCATAAAGACAAGAACGAATCCAGAGAAATTCTGAAACGGTTTATTGAACATAAGAAAATTTTAGCACTGGAATATCAGGGAAAGGTGATAGGCTCCCTGGGCATTAAGGAATACGACGAGGAGGGTTACCCGGAATTCCGGGAGAAGAAATGCCGGGAGATCGGCTATGTCCTGTCGAAGGATTACTGGGGACGGGGACTGATGCCCGAAGCGGTGCGGGAGGTACTCCGCTATCTTTTCCAGGATGTGGGACTGGATGTGGTTTTCTGCGGACATTTTCTACGAAACGTTCAGTCGGCCCGCGTGCAGGAGAAATGCGGTTTCCGGCATTACGCATATGGCCGGTTTGAGACCAAAATGGGAACTGTGGAGGAGGATGAGGTCAATATTTTGACGAAGAAGGAATGGGAGGCCGCTTTGAAAAACAGGGATGGCTGCCGGCTGCTTTTGTTTGACCTGGACGGAACCTTGCTGCGCAATGACAAAAATATCTCCCCGGCTGTTCTGAAAGCGGTGCGGGACTGCCGGGAAAAGGGTGTCCTGGTGGGAGTGGCTATTAAAGGTGTGGACCGGGTCGTGGAACAGAGAGAACTGAGCTACCGCAGCATCCTGGAGGAACTGAAGCCGGATCTGCTGATTGCAAGCGGCGGGGCCGTGGTGAAGTATCACGGCAGGTATCTGTACAGGGCCGAATTTTCAGGGGAAGAAACCAGGCGGATGATTGGGGTTGCCAGGGAGGTATGCGGCCTGGACTGTGAGATTACCATCGACACCATGGATTCCCATTACTGGAATTACCGGGTGGATCCGAAAAAGCAGGATCCTACCTGGGGCGACAGTATTTATACGGATTTTCAGGATTTCCGAGAGCCTTCCCTGAAAATGTGCGTGGAGATATTTGAAGAAGAGCAGGCAAAGAGGCTTGCGGAGCGGTTGGAGGAATGCGATTGTGTCCGGTTTTCCGACGGGTACTGGTATAAATTTACCAAAAAGGCGGCTACAAAGGAGCGGGCGATTCTGGAAATGTGCTCCGCATGCGGGATTCGGACGGAAGAGATTACCGCCTTCGGGGACGACTATGCGGATATGGGGATGTTGGCTCTGTGTGGCAGGGGCATTGCCATGGGGAATGCGGTGGAGGCGGTGAAGGAAAAGGCGGACCTGGTCATCGGCAGTAATGAGGAGGACGGGATTGCGGAGTATTTAAAATGGAATTTTGATATATAATTAGAATCTTTTGCCGACGGCGCCACTGAAGCTGCGGTATGGACGGCAAAGCAAGGGAATGGATTATACCATACGGATGCTCTCTGATAAGGAAGATTATGAAATGAAACAAAAGATGATAGATTTTTTATTGGAAAATGCAAACCCTTCCATACAGTTGAGAGTAAAAAAAGAAATCCTGAAAAACCTCAGCAAACAGGAAGAAGAGCGTCTGCAGGGGCAGATCCTGGAAGAAAAAATCATCCGCTTTCTTGGAGAAAAACATGATGTCGGATTCCAGTATCGCAAACGGCAAATCTGTCCGTATTTGACACTTTGCCGGTATTGTGCGGTAAATATTCTGCCAGATCATTATAGAAAATGATATTATTCCTTATATCTGGGCTCCCTGAAGGCAGGGGAAGTATTATAGAAAATTATGAAGGAAGGCGGGAGAACTATGCGGACAACAGGAGGAACATATATGCTGAAATACGGAGACCGAATCGGAATTGTCTGCTGTTCAAACGGGCACAAGCCTTCCTATGGAGAAAATTTGAAACGTCTGGAAACCATCCTGCTGAAAATGGGGCTCCGCGTGACTTTTAGCGACTGCATTTTTGAAAAACAAAACGGAATCGGCGGGACTGGGCAGGAACGTGCCCGGGAGCTGATGAATTTTTACAGGGATGATGAAATAAAGGGAATTTTAGATATTTCGGGCGGGGATATTGCCAACGGGATTCTGCCCTACCTGGATTATGACGTCATCGCTGACAGCGGAAAGATTTTCTGGGGATACAGCGATTTAACCACTGTGATCAATGCCATCTATGCGAAGACAGGAAAAGCTTCCGTGCTGTATCAGGTTCGAAATCTGCTCTATGGGTATGCGGAAGGGGGAGCGGGGCATTCCATGGGCAAAAGGCTTTCAGGCCATGAGCAGATTGCAGATTCCAATGGAGTGATTCTCTTCCGAAATACCGTAATAAACGGTGGCAGTGACCTGTTCCGGATCAAATACCGCTTTCTTCAGCAGAAGGAAATGCAGGGAACCGTAATCGGGGGAAACATTCGATGCTTTCTCAAACTGGCAGGCACGGAATATATGCCTGATCTGGATGGAAAAATCTTGCTGTTAGAAGCCTTCCATGGGATGCCCCCGCAGATAGAAACCTATCTGCGCCAGTTACAGCAGTTGGGAGCCTTTGAAAGAGCCGCAGGCATCCTGCTTGGAACCTTTACCCAGATGGAAGCCGAAAAATGCACTCCAACGGTAGAAACCCTCATCCGCGAAATCGTGGGAAAAGATCTGCCCATTGCGGTTACGGCGGACATAGGCCACGGAACCGATTCGAAGGCGATTATCATCGGTCAGGAGCTGCATTTGATGGAGGGAGCATGATAAAAGACAGGAACATTTTTATAGAGGGGATACAGGGGATGGGCAAATCCACTCTGCTGCAGGCCATTGCCCGAAAGGCTCCGGAACTTCACATGTGTCGGGAGGGGGACTATTCCCCGGTGGAATTGGCCTGGTGTACCTGGATGGATGCGGATGACTATAGGGCAGTGCTGGCGCGCTATGGAAGCCTTCGCAGGGAAATTGAGGCGCATACCTTTCAGGAAGGGAGCCATTATATCATTCCTTATACCACTATCCTGACGGATATCCCCGGCTTTCACAAGGATCTGGAGCAGTACGAAATCTACAACGGGCGCAAAAGCCCGGAGGAACTGGAAGGGATTATCCGGGCAAGGTATAGGAGTTTTTATGGGAAGGGTTATCTGTTTGAGTGCGCTTTCTTACAAAATATCGTGGAAGATCTGATTCTGTACCATCAGTTGGGGGATGACGAAATTGTGATGTTTTATCACAGGCTGTTCGCGGATGTCCCCCAGGAGGGATTTTTGCTATTGTACTTATATGATGAACATCTGGAGGAAAGCACGCGGATGATCTGTGAGGAACGTGCGGATGATCAAGGAAATCCCCTTTGGTATCCTCTGATGATGAACTACCTGAAATCCTCACCCTACGGGAAAGCTCATGGATATCAGGGATTCGACGATCTTATCCGACATTTTCGCCATAGACAGCAATTGGAACTGCGCATTCTGCGGGAAGTGGCGGGGCATCGGGCTGTCATCCTCCCGGCGAAGCGTTGGGACATAGAGGAAGTGTTGGATATCATAGCGGGGCAGGTCATTTGTTCTGGAGCGGAAGGTTTCGAAATCCATTGACCGTCTGGAGGCAGACGCGGAGAGAGCAATGAAACAGATATACGATTGTATGATTTCTGTGGTGGCCTGTTTGAGTATAACGAATCTCAAATATACAATTCTGGAATTTATATTGCACACTGGTAAAATTTACAGCATGCCCCGACTGCAGACCGCCAGCCAGATGCTTTTCGGGTTGTGTTACTGTAAATTCTGGCGGTCTGCAGTATAATGGATAAGGGAGGAGCGGGATTATGAAAGTTTTGTTTATCGGAAACAGCCATACCTATTTTAACGACATGCCCCGGATGTTCGCGGATATCTGCCGGGAAAATGGTGAGGAGGTGGAAGTGGCCATGCTGGCCCACGGCGGCAGAGGATGGGATTTCCACCTGGAGGAACCGGAGGTGCGCTTCAATATCCGGTATGGGGGCTATGATGCCGTGGTTCTTCAGCATACAGCCCATCCCATGGGAGACCTGGACGTGATGGCCCGGTGCGGCAGGGCGCTGATTGGGTGGGTGAGGGAAGCGGGAGCCAGGCCCATTCTCTATATGACTTGGACAACCAAAGCAGACGGGGAGGCGGCTCAGGAGGGCATGAGCAATGCCTATCTGGCCCTTCAGCGGGAGACCGGATGCGAAGTGGCTCCTGTAGGAGAAAACTGGTGGAAATACCACAGAGAGCACCCGGAGACAGAGCTCTACGCGGAGGACGGGCAGCATGCCTCGGAAGCCGGTTCCCGGTTGGCGGCTGTTACCATTGCGGAGGTGTACCTGGGGAGGAAGCTTCTTTGAAGCGTTTTGGCATCCCGCTTTTTACCTGGAGGAAGGGAAGACTTCTTTACTGTGCCATATGGCAGCGTGTACGAAATAGAATGGATCATGCTTGACGACATAGAGGATTACCTGAAGGTTCCAAAGTGGGCAGGGCATAAACTGGACAAAACGGCATTTGTATGGGGTGACTTTATGGGGACTTATTTGAATCCGGGTAATAAGGGATTCCAGGAAATTCTACAGTCGGGATATGTGGATAAGACCGGTCTGATCGCACTGATCAATCAGACTGTGGGGACGATGCAGAAGCTGACCTGCATCAGCAGGCCAAGGAGATTTGGAAAGTCTTATGCGGCAAAGATGCTGTGTGCGTATTATGACTGTTCCTGTGATTCTCATGTGCTTTTTGATGACAAGGAGATTGCGCGGACCCAGGGGTATCTGACGCATCTTAATCAATATCATGTGATTAACCTGGATATTACCGGTTTTATTTCCGATGCGACAGGAATGGACATACCGCTTTCAAATGTGCCCAATATGATTGCAGACGCAATTCAGACATCAGAAAAGCATCAGAAAAAACGTAGCTGCTCATATTCCGTACTTCGCTCCAGTAAAAATGGAATCTGCCGCAAAAGGGGTTCTGTCTTTCCGGCATCCAGAATCCATTCCGTGACCTGCTCCGCCTGCAGCAACAGGGGCATGCGGTCATGGACGGGCTCCATGGATTCGTTTGCGGCGGTGGTAAGGATCACGAAGTGTTCCCCGTCCCCATAGTTCCTGCAGCATCCCGTCATAAACAGGGCTTGTCCGTCATTTTTCCGAAAAGTATATTTTGCTTTTTCCCGGTTCCACTCATAGAAGGATGCCGCGGGAACGGCGATGCGTCTGTGGAGGATGCCTTCCCGGAAAAGGGGCCTGTCCGTGACAGTCTCACAGCGGGCGTTGATAATCAGGCCTTTGCGCTGCTCCTGCTGTACGGGGAATCCCCACCGGAGCCAGGTACAGGCGATTCCTCCCCCTGCCGCAAGAAGGACGGGGGCTTCATCTGCAGGGTGTATATCCATGCTGCTGATTCGCTTCAGGGCAGCTGCGGATTCCCAGCGCAGCTTTTCAGCTGTCTCTTTTATCAGCTTTTCCATTTCATATGCCGTTTCGTCAGTGACATGATAACGTCCGCACATTTGCGCTTCCTCCTTGTTTTTCGCGAGAGCAAGCACCCACGTTGTTTCCAGTGGGGACTGTTGGCTTCGCATAGAACCCTGTCTGGTTTCATATAGAACCCTGTCTTGTTTAGTATACTGCATTTTCTCAATTGGAAACAGGGGATGGAAAAATATTTGTGAAAAAATTCTTCTTCAAACTGGCGAATATCTGGTATACTGAATGGCATAAACGGAATTTTGAAAATCTGGTTTGACCGGTTCAGGGGCAGACGGGAGTGTTGAGGATTCGTGAGAGACGGGAGCGTTATGAAGATCAGAGAAATTGCTTATGATTTTTCGGTATGTAAAGTGGAAGATTATTCGTTGGTTGATTTGAATGCGGAATATTGTTTTATCGGCAAAACGCGGGAGGAGAATTCGTTGGTGTGCGTTACGGGCAATGTACCGGCGAATGCGGTCCAAACAGAGGATGGGTGGAAAGCATTTCGCGTGGACGGCGTACTGGATTTTTTACTGATCGGTATCTTATCCCGAATTTGCGGAATCTTAGCGGAGCATGAAATCAGTGTGTTTGTGGTTTCTACTTTTGACACGGATTATGTTCTGATAAAAAGGGAAAATTTCAAAAGGGCATTGGACATTCTGGAAAACGCCGGATATGAAATTGTTGGATGAGGCGTTACGAAGGCGCATCTATTTTTAAAAAAGAATATGAGGTAGAAAAAAACGGCTTTGCAGAGTATGATGGGTCAGTGGGGGTATTCCAATGAAATTTGTATATGTGACGAATGAAAATTTTGAAGATATTTTTGAGGTTTCAGCGAAATATGAGCAATGGCAATATGTAAAGCATCATATATTTGACATGGTAGATAATTATGCCGCCGTTGTGAACGAGGCATATCTTCCCATTCCGTTTCTGGTCTACGAGGAAGACAGGATTGTCGGCTTTGTTCAGGTAAATAGGAAGGAAGAACATTCCATGGAAGAAAGACATCCCTATAAAGGCTATAACTCCTCCTGCGAGATACGAAAATTGATTGTGCATGAGACGGAGCAGAACAGGGGATACGGAACGAGAATCCTGCGTGAAGTAACAAAGTGGGCGTGCAATGAATTTGGCATAGACACAATAACAGCCTGCTATAAGGCAGAGAACCTGCCTGCCGATAAGCTGTTCTCAAAAGCCGGATTCCGCAGAAAGATGGAGGAAGATGATATAGTTGTAGTCATAAAACCCGGAATCAACGAAAACGAGTCCGGAGAAGGAGATACACTGGCAGGCATACATAAGGAAAAAAATAAGGAAATAAGCGAGTTTCCCGATATCCCCCACCGGAACATAACCACATTTGCCCGCAGGATAAAGGAACTTAAAAAATATCCCCAAGACCGAATAGGAGAGGAGGATATTCATTTCCGGAAAATAAGTATGGATGACTGCAGACAGCTTACGCAGATGCAGCTTCTGGAAAGCCAGGAAGAATATGTGATGCCCTTTGTGGATTCCCTGGCTCAGTCCTACAGCGATTTGTTCGAAGACGAAATCACGGTTACCTATGCACTGTGTAATGGAAATACTCCTGTGGGCCTGGTGGAAATATATTATGGGAGTGGCAGGGACTTCCCGGGCTTACATGACAGGCCGGTGTACGAATTATTCCGCATATTGGTGGATAAGGACTGCCAGAAGAAGGGATACGGCACAAAGGCGGTACAGCTGTTTTTGGACTACGGGAAGGAGAAACCCCTGGGAGAGGCAGAGGATATGGTGGTTTCCGTGGTGGAAGGAAATGACACGGCATTAAAGCTGTATGAAAAATTCGGATTTAGGGTATTCGGCAGAGACAAATATGGACATACCGCGCTGAGACGTCCCTGCTTTTGACGACAGAGGGCATTAATCTTTTTACATACTCATAGCAACACACGGTATGGGATAACAGGAAAATGCGGAGAAGATAGTATGAGGAACAGGATTAACATACATACGGTTTCAGATAACCTTTATTTTTTGAAAATCCTCTGGAAAATCAACCCCAGGCGGGTCATATTCAGCTTTGCGGCGCAGATATTCGGCTATGCGGAATGGGCTTTTTTCAGTGTGGTTTTCATGAAATATCTTTTCGGGGCCGCAGAATTCGGGAGGAGTTTTGGTGAGACAGCGTGGTTTATTGCGGTTTCAATGGCTGTGATTTTTCTCACCACAGGTTTTCAGATCTGGATGGAAGAACGGTATGTGCCGTGTACGGATCCTGAATTATATGAAAAACTGAACGGAATGCTGTTTGAACAAGCCTCCAATGTAGACATTGCCTGCTATGAGGATGTGGAATTCTATGACACCTATACGAAGGCGGCTTCCCAGGCTTATGAGAGGGCCAGGTCCGTACTGACGGATACGGCCGGTATGATTGCCGCATTCTTCGCGTCAGCCTATGGGATGTGTCCTTCCGATATCCGTCCCGGGAAATGGAAAAAAAGCTTTCCACGGAAGGAAAATACGCGCTGAGGCATGTGAATTACACCTTTGCCGCAGGCAAAAACACGGCATTGGTGGGGTACAACGGTTCCGGGAAGAGTACATTGGTCAAATTGCTGATGCGCCTTTATGACCCGACGGAGGGCGCTGTTTTATTAAACGGTGTGGATATCCGCAGGTTTAACCTGCAGGCATACCGGCGGCTTATCGGTACGACGTTTCAGGATTTCGAACTTTTTTCCATGAGCGTACTGGAAAATGTGATTATGGAAAAACTGGAAACCGAAGCCCAGAGGGCGGCGGCCATGGAGGCGCTTCAAAAAAGCGGCGTACTGGAACAGGTAATGCAGTTGGAGAAAGGGGCAGACACCATTCTGACCAGGGAGTTCGATGACAGGGGAGCCGTGCTTTCCGGAGGACAGGCCCAGAAAATAGCGGTGGCACAGGTTCTGCCCAATTATGTGGAGACAAAGCTAAAACCTGTTTCCAGGGAGAAAATCCACCGGAGGATCTGGGGGGAACTGTATCGCAAGGCGGCCGAAATCGACTTGAAAAACTACGATGATCCTGAATTCTACAACGAATTTGTCTGGGCCATGGGGGAAGCGGCCAATCGGGTGGAAGCGGTAATCGGAAGCTGTACCGCTCTGATTGGGGAGACCGCGGGCATTTTCGTGGTGTCGGGCTATGTGCTGAGCCAGGACAGGTTCGGGCTCCTGCTCACCGGCATCTCAGTGGTGATTTTATTGTTCCTGACAAACCTTTATAACAGGCGCAGGATGAAATTGCGGGAGAAAATCAAGCATCTGGAGAGAAAGCTGGATTACATAAGCAGGGTGTTTTATCTGCCGGAATACGCCAAGGAACTGCGCCTGAACCGGATAAAGCCCAGGCTGTATGAGGAATTCCATGAGGCCTCAGGGCAGATTCGGGAGATTACCGGAAGGGAACCCGCAGACTGCAGATATTGAAAATGGGGATCCGGTATGGCTCTAATACACTGTTGATCGAAGGCGTATACCTTACATACCTGCTGTTTCAGACGATTGTAAAGGGCGCCTTTGGGTACGGCACGGCAGTGACATTATACAATTCCTGCGGAAATCTGAAGACCTGTTCCCGGGGACTGGCCGAGGTGCTGACGGAAATCCCGGAACACGGGCGTTATATTGAAAAAATACGGCATTTTCTGAATTATCCAGTGGAAATCTGTCATAGAGAAGACGCGCAGGCTGTGGCGGATGAACTGAATGAATTGAACCTCGAACATGTCTTGTTCTCTTATCCTGGCGGAACACCTGTCTTAAAGGATGTCAGCCTGACAATCAAAAGGGGAGAGCGGATTGCCCTGGTTGGCTACAACGGGGCAGGGAAAACGACTCTGGTGAAGCTTCTGATGCGGCTTTACGATGTGACGGCAGGAAAAATCACCCGCAACGGAACCGACGTCAGGGATCTGAAGCTTGGGGAATACAGGGGACAGTTTGCCACACTGTTTCAGGATTATCAGCTGTTTGCGGCGACGCTTGGCCAGAACATTGTCATGGACAGGGTGCCCATAGAGGAAGGGAAGGCGGAACCACTGCTTCGGAAAAGCGGATTTGATAAAAAATTTGCCGGACTGCCGAAAGGGTATGATACGCCCCTGACCAGGGAATTTGAGGAGGACGGCATGTCCTTTTCCGGCGGCGAGGCCCAGATGGCGGGCATCTGCAGAAGCCTTTATCAGGATGCGCCCGTCATTGTACTGGATGAACCTTCCAGTGCTCTGGACCCTTTGAGCGAGTACAATCTCAACCATACCATGATGACTCTGGGGCGGGATAAAACGGTGATTTTCATTTCACACAGGCTTTCGACTACCAGATTGGCTGACAGGATTTATATGTTTGAGGAAGGACGGATTGTGGAGGAAGTAACTCATGAGGAATTGATGGGGCTGGATGGAAAATATGCCGCCATGTTCCGACTGCAGATGGAGAAGTACCGGTGATTTTATTATGAATGCTATGCTTTTTGCAGGCTATGTGAAGGCTGAGCGGTATCGCGCCCGTGGGAGAAAATTCTGCGGGCGCTTTTCATTTTATGGTACCAGGACGATATTGTTTATCTTTTGTGTCTGTTGTCCTTTTTTGCTGTCTTAAGTCAGATGATTTCTTGCGTTATTATGCAAGAATTGCGTGAAGCGGGAGTAGGCGGAACGGAATTGCGTTAAGCGGAGGTGCATGATGAAATCATATAAAGCTGAATCTGCGGAAGCCGCATATAAACCATTGACAAAATCCTCTACATCATGTAGACTATATTTATTCTACGTGATGTAGAGGAAAGGAGAAAACCTATGCCTACGATGGGAATGCTGGAATCTCGTTTTGCAGATATCATCTGGAGCCATGAGCCGCTGGCATCCAGAGAGCTTGTTAAAATGGCGGAGAAGGAGCTAAAATGGAAGCCAACTACCTCCTACACCGTTCTGAAGAGACTGTGTGAGCGGGGGATTTTCAGGCTTCAGGACAAAACGGTCACATCGCTTATCTCCCGGGAAGCGTTCTACGGGATGAAGAGCGAGGAGTTTGTGGAGGAGACTTTTCATGGCTCCCTGCCGGCGTTTATCACTGCTTTTGGCACACGGAAGAAATTATCCGATGAGGAAGTAGAGGAACTGAAGAAACTTATCGACGGGTTGAGGAGGTGATTCCATGTTTATCTATACATTTTTGCCCGGACTGCTGAATATGAGCCTTACTGCGGGTGTGGTCATCCTGTTTGTATTGCTGTTGCGGCTTCTGCTGAAAAAGGCACCCAAAGTGATTTCCTATGCGCTGTGGGGTATTGTGCTTTTCCGGCTGTTATGCCCGGTTTCCATTCAGTCTGACCTGTCGCTGTTTCGCCTGCTGGATACCCCGGTAACCGCAAATGACACTATAACAAGCCGTATTGAATATATCCCGTCCGATATCGTCCGCGCCGAAACGCCGCCCGTGAGCCCTGCCGTTCCGGGTACCGGGGATGTAGCCGGCGGCATGCCGCAGGGAGGGACAAACGGAGGTGTCCTGCCGCAAGGAGGAACAATCGGCGGTGTATTGCCCCATGAAACTGCCCGACTGGCTGTAGGCCCGTTTGAAGTTCCCATGACGATTGCCGCCTGTGTCTGGATGACAGGCGCCCTGGCAATGGTCCTCTATACGGCTGTATCCTGTATACGGCTTCGGAGGAAACTGCTCACCGCTTCTTTACTGCGGGACAATATATACCTGGCTGACGAAATTACGTCTCCTTTTGTCATGGGAGTGTTTCGGCCGAAAATCTTCCTGCCTTCCTCCATAAAGGAACGTGAACAGCCCTATATTTTGGCCCATGAACAGCATCACATCAGCAGGTTTGACCATATTGTAAAGCCGTTGGCGTTTGCCGCATTGTGTGTTCACTGGTTTAACCCCCTGGTTTGGTGCGCTTTCATCCTGGCGGGAAAGGATATGGAAATGAGCTGTGACGAGGCTGTTGTCCGGAAAATGGGGGCGGATGTCCTGGCGGACTATACGGCATCCCTGCTAAGCCTTGCCACCGGAAAGCACATTGCCGCCGGTATGTCTCCTGCATTCGGAGAGGGGGATGCCAAAGGACGCATCCGGAATCTGGCGAACTGGAAGAAGCCCGCTTTCTGGGTTGTACCCTTATCGGTGCTTGCCTGCGCCGCGGCAGCCGTCTGCTTCCTGACCAACCCCGGAAGGGATAAGTTTTCCCTCCGCATAGTTGTGCCTGCGGGGAGCCAGGCATCTATGGTGTATACCCATGAAGAGATTTCCCCGTTGGGAAACTATATCTATGTAATCGCCGGCGACGGACTGGGAGATACGGAAGTTCAACTGAAGCCGGTAGAGGTAAAAACGGAAACCGCCTATGACGAGCCGGTTTACCTGACGCCGGGCATGCCCGTGAAGATGGAGGCGGAAAAGGGCGGATGGTTCAAAATCGGTGTGAATGTACAGAATCCTTCCGACGAGGAGAAAATCGTATATGTGGATGTAGAAAATGTCACGGTCCGCATTTCGGAAGTAAACGAACCGGAAACCTTCCTGATGGAAGCGGAAATTCTGGAAATCCATGACGGGTCTCTCCTTGTGGAACCTGTGGAAGGAAGCCCGGAACTGAACAGCGCTGATAAGATTGAAGTTCCTGTAATAAACAGGGACACCGTGCCAGAGCTGCAGGTTGGGGATATCATTGAAGTCTCGTATAGCGGGCAGATCCTCGAAACATATCCCGCGAGGCTGAGTGATGTGTACAGTATTAGAGTTATTTCGAAAAAGGTCATTATGAGGGAGGAGAAATCCAGGGAAGGACGCCATTCCGGAGAAGAAGGCCAATCCCCGGAAGAAGACCTTTCCGTGGAAACAAACACACTCTCCCTGAACGACGTCATTATGCTTTCTCAATACGGACAGGACTTAACCTGGTCAGATTTCGAACAGTACGATTATACGGAAGTGGGTTCCGGCCTGTACATCCGAAAGTACGAAATTGATGGAAGATTTAGGCTGTGGATTGGCGGTGGCGGCCCGGACAGTGACCCCATGTATATTTATCTGGCATTGGCGGACGATTTTGAAACACGGATCGACATCCGGGACGGCGGCACCGAAGCATTTATTGCAGAGCATCGTTCAGAAGATCCATTGACCGGAGCGGTTTACAACGCGATTCTGGAACACAATATGCCTGCCGGGCCGGACAGCCTGTACCACTGTGCAAGCTTTGTCCTGTTGGATAAGGAGGAACTGTGCATTGACAGCGAGCCGTCCACACCCATGCAGGTGACAGTGTATGGCTTCGCACTGTATCAGGCGTATGAGTACTCCGGAGGTACATTCCATGAAGCGTCGGGAAGCCATATCCCTGTGGCTGTCTCCTTTGAAATCAGGGATGGCGAGTATAATCTCATCGAATACTGGGAGCCTCGGGACGGCAGCTACTATGTGAAAGACATTCGGGACATATTTCCTGAAGCCGTTGAAGAGCAAGCCATAGACACACAAAAATATATTCTCACACAGAAGCAGGACTGCTATGCCCGGGCTGTGGAGCATGGCAGTGTGGACACCGACTCTGCTATCAAACAACTGTTCGAGACCATTGAGTCCTCGCCGGCGTATTCCTCTAACCCTGACGATTACATCGATGAACACCTCATCCAGTACCGGGAACTGACTTTTTATGGCCGGTACACCCTGCGATACTGCTTCGGGCAGTTCCTGCAGAGCGGCCAGACCGGACTGCATGGGCATATCATGGCGTCAGCCTGCCGGGATATTTTGTTTTCGCGGGGGGAGGATGCTGTGGATGAGGATTCCGCCACCGGACAGGAATGGTTCGATGCCTTCAGAAGCAAAGCAGAAACGCTTGCCCTGGAGTACGGCGATGAGGACATGGCAGCGTATTATCCAGGGGCCTGGGTGCTTCTGCAGATGCTGTCCGGGGGCATGGATGCGCCTGCAGATGCCTGACGAATGAGAATCATGCTGCGGTAAAAAGGCAGTTCTACAGAGCGTAGGTTGCATTCTACGGGGATTCGGTATAGGATGAAAACAGCAGCAAACCAGACAAGCCCCGGGAAGTCTACAGATGCATCTGTGGTTAGACATTATCCCGGATACATGGAGCCTGGGAGGGGCGCTGTGGAACAATCATTGAGAAAGGGGGCAATGAATATGGATCAGGTGAAAATCGGAAATTTCATTGCGCAGTGCCGGAAAGAAAAAAATATGACCCAGAAGCAGTTGGCGGAGGTGTTGGGAATCAGTGACAAGGCAATATCGAAGTGGGAGACAGGCAGGGGGCTGCCGGAGGCAGGCTGCATGGCACCGCTTAGCGAGGCCTTGGGAATCAGTGTAAACGAGCTGCTCACCGGGGAGCGGATTCCGGCTGAGGAATATCAGGAACGGGCTGAGGAAACCATGGTGGCCCTGGCGGAAATGAAAACAGAAGTAAAAAATTTAAAAGAGAAGGTGGGCTCAATGGATAAGGGTTTGAAGACGGGGATTGGTTTCGGGGCAGTGTTGGCAATGATAATTTCCTATCACGCCTATGCTTCCATAGGATGGGCTATTTTTCATGGGATTCTGGGCTGGGCCTATGTGATTTATTATCTGCTGAAGTATGCCGGGGGACTGGGGCCGCAATGACTTCCGCGGCATTGGCAGGCTGTAGCCCTGAAAAAGAAAACAAAGGCAGAAAACACCTTAGAATGGGGCGGGAAAATGAATAGCATACAATTTGAAATCATTTTTGTATAAGCAGATAAAGTCGGCAGGGAATAAAATCTCTGCCTTTTTTCAAAGCTCTTGACAACTACATCGAAGTTCGATATAATATATAGAGGCTCGATATATCGAGATGGAATGGTGAGGATACCTATGAATAGTAAACTTAAACGGATTTATGTACCGATGACGGAAAGCGGTTTTTATATTTTATTCTGTCTCCAGCAGCCACAGCATGGCTACGGAATCAGCCAACAGGTCAAGCGAATGACAGGCGGAGAGTTAATCATCAGTGCTGGGACGATGTACGGAACACTGTCAAAAATGGAAAAAGACGAACTGATTGTTTTTGAGAGAGAGGAAGAGAAAAGAAAGCTTTATCGGATTACTGAACTCGGTAAAGAAATCTTAAATCTCGAAATGAAACGCATAGAGCGTTTGTATAAAAACAGCAAAGGAGTGGAGATAAATGAATAACAGAAAAACGGTAATACGCTTTTTTACCATTGCAGATTATGAAGAGGAAGAAGCCTGGTTGCAAAATCAGCATAAAAATGCTTGGAAACTATTGAGAATGATTTTTCCCTGCTTCTACATTTTTGAGAAAAGTACGCCGGAGGATGTAGCGTACCGGCTGGATTATCAAAACAATGCAGAAACTAGCAACTATTTTCAGATTTTCAGGGATTATGGATGGGAATATATCGGTCAGTGTGTTGGGTGGATGTATTTCCGCAAACCGTTATCAGAGGCGGATTCTGAGCAGGACAGCGAAATTTTTTCTGATAACGAATCAAGGGTTGATATGATTAACCATGTGGTAAAAACCCGGATGTGCCCGCTTTGTATATTGTTTTTGTGCTGTGTACTCCCGAATTTCCTCAGAAGCATAGGGACCGCTGACCCTCTTGCAACCGTGTTCACTGTATTCTTTTCCGTGATGACGCTAATATATCTTTATCTGATTATTTATTGTGGCTTGAAACTGCGAAAACTAAGGAAGAAATACACAAATGACTAATGGACACTATGTCCCGTTTGTGGTAGCAAAAATCGTGGCAGTTTGATATTAAAACATAAGGTTGATTAACAAATCGAAAAAAGAATTTGGGAAGAGGGATGAAGTATGGTTGGTGATTTTCTAGGCGCGGCATATCCGTGGATTATATTGGGAGTATTTGTTGCATTTTCCTGTGCCTTTATGAACAGAAGAAAAAGGAAATAACAGGTGGAGGACGGAAGGCTGCCCATCTTCGGCAGGTGCTGTCAGGCCGGTGATATCATAGTATTCAAAAACAAAAAAATCATTCATGCATATAATTTATACTAATAGGAAGCAATAACGCACAATGTCAAATATGAATGAGGTGATTTTTTGAATAACTATGATGCGAACTGAAAGTTCAACCCGCCGAAGCTGTCCGGAACGGAGACGTTTCACAGGGACAGGAATCAAAGTGGGACGCGCTTCTGCGCAGACTGCAGCTACGAGTCGGATGAAGTAAGGCAGGATGCTTCCCGGTATATGGAGCCAGATGGCGCCGGCCGGGATAATTCCCGATATATGAACACCGGAGAGGACGGCCGCGGATCCGGCAGGATAGAGACACAAGCGGCAGAAATGCCCGGGCAGCCGGATGCTTTCTGGGGGTGCGGGGAGATGGGGCCCATGGGGCCGAGGGACGAGCCCGGTCCGCCGGGATGCCCGGGCGAGCAGGGCGAACCCGGTCCCCAGGGAGTCACGGGCCCCCAGGGTCCCCAGGGAGCCACCGGGCCCATGGGGCCAAGGGGCGAACCCGGCCCGCGCGGTCCGGCAGGGCCTCCGGGCTATCCGCAGAACAGCGTCTTTGCAACGTTTTCGGGCCAGGGACTGATACTGCCCGAGAGCGCCAGTCTTCCGCTTAAGGTTGAGATACCGGATATCACCCGGAATATAGCTCCCTGCAATGACTGTTCCGTGATTCTGGCTCCCGGTTACTATGCCATCAGCTATTATGTATTTACAGTTATGAGAAAACATGGTTCGATAAAGCTAATCCCCGTATTCAATAACAGCAGACAGATGCTGTACGCCGCATGCGCAGAGGCGGCAAAGCGAAGGGAAATGCTGACGGTTTCGAGATATTTTATCGCGGAGATACCTGAGGGAACCACGCTGTTCTTTGCATGGCAGTCTTCAGTGGGCGCTGCCAGAATCAATATGTATTTGAGCATAGAAAAACTCTGCAGATAATAAATTTTAAAGGAGAAAATGATGCCTACAATAAGCCTTTGGATAGGAGCAACGGGTCCGACGGGAGCAGATGGAGCAACTGGTCCAACCGGAACAACTGGGGCGACTGGTCCGACGGGAGCAACTGGGGCAGATGGAGCAACTGGCCCGACGGGAGCAATCGGAGCGACGGGAGCGACAGGGGCAACCGGCCCGACGGGAGCAACTGGTCCAACCGGCATCGCAGGCACAGGAGCAATCATCCCCTTTGCATCGGGGCTGCCGGTTACTCTGACAACAATTGCCGGAGGGCTTGTGGGACTTCCTGCATTTGTGGGCTTCGGAAGCAGCGCGCAGGGACTCACGGTGTTGGGGTCCACAATTGACATCACAAATGCCAGCGGAACGCTTTCAAACTTTGCATTCCAGGTACCCCGTAACGGTATCATTACTTCATTCAGCGCGTACTTCAGTATCACGGCGGCACTTTCATTGGTTGGCGCCACAGTAGCCGTAAGAGCGCAGATTTACCAGTCTGCAACGCCAAACAATGTCTTTGCGCCGATTGTGGGAACACTGATTAGCCTGACGCCATCGCTTTCCGGAGTCATCTCTGTTGGGACATTGCTGAACGGCGCGCTTACAGGACTCAGTATACCGGTGACCTCCCAGACACGTCTGATGTTGGTATTCTCGGCAACAGCGAGCGGGCTTTCCCTGCTGAACACAGTTGCAGGATATGCAAGCGCCGGTTTAAGCATCAACTGAGAAGGAACTTATGAGAAACTGCATCTTCCGAACTCTGCAAGGTTACAGGGTTCGCGAAGCGCAGAAGATTCTTTACTTCCGATGAGAGGACGTCCTTTGCGTCATATTCCATGATAGGATACAGGCTAAAGCGCCAAACGGATTCAATGGCGCTTTGGCCTGTGAAAAAAGTACAAAAGGATCGTTACTTCCGGTTGTCCGGGCGAAGCCGGAACGCGGCCATAAGCAGATCCAGGCTCCGCACCTGTTCCAGGCAAAGCTCATAGCGATGGGTGCGGGACGACAGAACCGTATCCCTGGAATCCGAAAACAGCGTCTCCGCCAAAGCCTCGCACCTGGCCCGCAGATCCATATTCTCTTGTCCTTCTGTAAACAGAAGTTTTTCCAGAAGCCAGGTAAGGCTGCCAGGCTGCCCATCCTCGGTGAGTGCCGTCAGGCGAGTGATATCCGCTGTGAAGCCGCCTATCTTAAGGTAACGGGCATTCTCAATTTGGATGCATTGTCCTAGAATAAGCGTGCTGCCTTCCCCTGCATAGGGAAGATACCTGCTCGTTGTCCAGGAATGTGTTACTGTTTCTGGTGCATTCTGTGCAAACTGCTCTGTCTGCTGTATTCTGCCCTCTGATTCATAATATTTCTTCCGGTGTGTTCTTTGTAAGTCGCTGTCCGACTTATTAAGCTTCTTCGGCTCTGCTTTATGTGAGTCATCACCTGATTTGTAAAGCACATTTCGGCCTGTTGGCTGTGCGCTGTCACCTGATTTATGCAGTTTACTCTGGCCTGTCTGCTGTGTCCGGGTATCCGATTCCGATAGTCCGTACCAGCGGTCTGCCCGCAGCACTACGGGATCCGACTCGTGCGCTCCGATTTCCGTTACCTGATTTATCATGCCGGCTACCTGTCCGGTCACATCAAACGCCAGATAATCCTCCAACAGCAGAACCCTGTGGGCATACTTTAGATATTCCCCGGAACCGCCTATGACCAGAATCGTGGAAATTCCCATGTCCGCCAGTTCCGAAACCCTGTCGGTAAAGGGAACGATGGGTTCTTTTTTCACAAGCCTGCGCATGGCTTCATCTCGAATCATAAAATTTGTGGCACTGGTATCCTCGTCGATGAGCAGGCAGCGGCATCCGCTGTAGACAGCCTCCACGATGTTGGCCGCCTGAGAGACGCTCCCGCTGGCATGGGGAGTGCCGAAACAGTGAGGGCTGTTATTGCCGGGCAGATAGGAGAAGAACGGAGAGAGGTCTGTGGGAGCCAGATACCTGCCGTCCTCCGCATACACCTTGCAGGCGGTTTCGTCGGAAATCACATACTCCCGCCCGTCCCCTGCCACATGGTCATAGATGCCCTGCTCCAGACAGTCCAGGAGCGTACTTTTTCCGGAATAACCGCCCCCGGTGATGACAGTAATCCCCTGCTTCAGGCCCATGCCGGTGACGCTGTATCCGTCGGATGTGCGGACCGTCACGCGCAGGGAGGGAGGCGTCTGAAAGGGAACCGCTTCCGGAAGAGGCTTCTGCGTGGTTCCCTGCCTGGGCAGGGTACTGCCGTCTGCCACGAAAGCCAGAAGACCGTTTTCCCGGAGATAGGCGCGGATCTGCCTTTGCCGGGAATACAGTAGAACATGCCCTGCCAGTTTTGCCCAGTCTGCCGTCTCCAGTCTGTCGCAGATCAAGTCCAACAGGGCCTTCACGCCCCGGTAGCTTCCCTTGCCGTTGACGGAATGCCCGTTTATCAGGGGGAGGCGGCAGGCTATCCGCAGGCGGAAGGCATGTTTTTCTTCCATGTAGAGACAGCCGTTCCTGGCGAGAACTACGGCACCCGCCTCCTGCAGAGAGAAGGAAGGCTGCTCCCTGGTATCCTTGTGGTCATTATGAAAGCTTTCCGACAGCTCGTTCACAGGGGCACCCAGAAGCCGCAGCAGCCAGTCCTCATACGCAATGTGGAAAGAGGGAATATCGCCTGCTCCCCGGCAGATTCCTTCCGGTATCCAGACATACATAATCAGTTGCTCCGGCGTGCGGAAGCCTGTTCCCGTAAACTGAAAGGGGACACTCCGGTAATCGTAGATTTTTTCGTCCTCCACCGGCTGTTCAGAACTGCTTACGGAGCTGTAGTATACCTGCCTGTCAGTATAGAGATCGTGGAGGCATGTCTTATTCTGGGTGTGACATGCGGACATAATTTTTTTAAAATTTTTCATTCGATACCTCATTCATTTCGTTAAAATTTGTTTTCCTTCCGGTTTATCCGGATCAGAAGATCAGCGATATAACATGTAGGAATAGGGAAATCAGCAGGGAAATTGCAGATATAGGAGAACAAATGAAAAGGGTGCGTACATAAAAGCCGCATACACAAAAATTGCATACACAAAAAAGCGCACAAACAAAAAAGACATACCTTGCAGTATGCCATAACCGACAGGCGTGGGTTTCCCGGCCTGAAAATTCCAAACTTTAAAAGCGCGTTACAGGCTTGTTACGCGGACCGCAGGTTTGGGCAGTAGTAGTCGGCTAAAATGACATTGTTGCAATCGGGGATTGTTTTTATAACATTTGTTCTCGTCATATTAACCACTTCCTTTCTGCATACCTGCAATAGATGGGATTATTCTATCATGGCGGATTCAATGTGTCAATGAAAATTTGCAGAATCCTAGTACACCATTGCATTATTCCTCGAGTAATCAGCACCCGCTGTCCACACCAGTACCGCGTTGTCGTCGGCAGGCGTGTCCACCGCATCGCCTCCCTCCTCCGCCTTGTCCTGGCGCGGACATCAAGCACTGATTACTCGGGAATTAATGCAACGGTGTACTAGTGACTTTGCAATTGCCCTATAAACAAAAGCCTCGGTTGCCCATATGTCTCAGGAACAGATGTGCAGCCAGGTTGCAATAACGACAAAATCTCAATTTGCAGGATACAGCTGTTATACGGTCTGGAGCCCCGCCAGCTGTTCTGCTTCCGTGACACTGAAACCTGTATCCTCCGCATAGGTGCCGTATTTCAGCAGGGTGGAGACGAACTGGTTCAGGGTGTCTTCCGCTGTATTGGCATAGATGCCTCCGTTTCCAATTTTCAGATACTTTTTATTGAGCCCTGACAGCCTTTTTAAGTACCAGTCTTTCAGCTTGTACAGTTTCAGAACGGCAAATCCATGATAGGCTTCCAGGATTACATTTGTAATCTCCGTCTCGATGTTCTGGGTATCCTCACAGTTTTGCTCCAGAAATCTCCTGACAATGATTGGCGGGATAAGCTGTATCAGTGCAATCAATGTGAAAAGTGCCGCTGTCATAAGGTGAAGCCTTGCGATAATAACGATATAGATGGCCGCCGACAGGATCCCCACGCCAAGTGAGGTGACAATACCGGATAACAGGTCTTATGATAAAGCATCAGAGCTGGGCGTCAAAGCGCCCGAATCCGCTGCCGTATCCTTTCCGCCTGCTCCTCATGGCACTGGCAGACTGTCCTGCACATTCCCTCCGACAGGAAATCATCCTTGAAGGCCTCGAATATCTTTAAGGCAATGTCAAGCTGTATCTTTGCCTTTTCCGGTTCGCCTTTCTCTTCGTAGCAGTCCGCAAGACATTCCAGCATATTGAAAAGACTGTCTGCGGACAGGCCTTTCTGGCCGTCTGCCGCCCTGAATTTATCATCCCCTTCCAGTAATTCCGCTTCCAGTTCCAACCTTGTAAAGTAGATTTCCGGAATCCTCTGCAGGGTTTCTTTCACCAGTCCGGGTTCGCCGATTTTATGATAGGTTTCAGCCAGAACCCGGCATGCGTCATACTTGATGTCGTCCTCCCTGGTGCCCTCAATGAGAGAACGGCATATGCTGATCACTTCGTCGCTTCGTTCCGGTACCGGGATGGAATAGATCAGGCAGTTTAAGAGAACGTCATTGCCCGGATATTTTTTCAGGCCTTCCCTCAATATGGCCTCGCATTTGGCATCGTCAATTCCCCGGTAGGGGTAAGACACATCTACGATTTCCGCTACGCGTTTTTCCGTTTCATAGTAATTATAGTCAAATAATTCGTCCGTAGAAATTCCGAAAAAGGATGCGAGGGCCGGAATCAGCGTAATATCCGGCATATTCTGCCCGCTTTCCCATTTGCTGACAGCCTGGAAGGATATCCCCAGATACTGGGCCAATACTTCCTGGGAAATATTTTTCTGCCTGCGCAGTTTTTTGATTTTGCTTCCTATGTTGAATTCCATTTTAGACCTCCTGTCCTGTCTGTTGTTTTCCGTTGGGAATTTGCGGCACATCCTTATTCATGGGGGATTGTGCCGCCAGTCTCCTAAACAGTTCCTCATTATATTGGAATCGGGTTTTCTATACAATAACGTATTATTAGAGAATAATTCAACCGTGGATTGAGAAGGCATCTCATTTTCGTGTTTTTAGAAAGCTTTCGCGCAGTTCTGGATAGTCCGCGAAAGGAAATCCGACAAGGCGGAGATAATCAATGCATATCTCAGCCGCCTTGACTTCCTTCAACTTTGGTTATTTGGTTATGAGCAACCAGGCTGCCGCACTCTGGCAAAACCAGAGACAGCCTTTGGCGCATGTATGTACGGGCATATACGCTGCCTGGTTCTATAGGAACTTCAGTACTTCCTTTTTCGCCAGGCCGTAGTATTTCCTTAATTTATCGGCAATCGCGTCATCCTCCAGTCCATCGTCGCGGTTAGCCTGGATGAATATGCGGATTCCGGCCTCCCAACCCTCTGTCCTGCTGTCTTCCATCATTTCTTTTATAGCCTGACACATATTATATCCGTCTCCGTTCTTGTATTTTTTTCTTTGCTTTATGAAGAGATTCACCCCCATAAGGATGCTGGCCGTCTCTGCGGTATCCCCGTCCAGTTTCTGATAGATGGGATTTTCATCCATCAGCTTTTTCAGGCGAGTTTTATCCCTGCGCAGCGGCAGCAGTTCAAACAGCGCCCCCAGGGGTGTCCTGAAGGCAGTGTAGTCCATGGGTTCACTGGCGCATATCAGGCGCATGGGGTAATCGGAAAAGCACTGCTCCCACTCAGGGGCATCCGCCCCGAAGTCCGCCATGTCCCTCAGGCACCTGGGGCCGTTCCACTGGCCGGTACCATGGTACAGGCAGAGGGTATAGACCGGCACAAGGCGGTCTTCCCGGCGGAACCCGCAGAGAAACTCCCCGGCACTGGCATATTCGCCGGCTTCCCTGTTTGCGTTCTGGATTCTGCGTATCTGCTTCCCGTATTCCATGCAGTCGTATTCCATAATCCGCCATGGCATGATGTAGTTCACATCATTCTGCGCCTCTACAGCCAGGATTTTCAGGCAGACACCCGACTCCAGTCTCTTCTTGATGTCGCGGATTCCCTGCCTCCTCTGCCGTCTCCTGCCTGGCGGTGTGTGGTACACCTCAGATGCATCAGTGAGCTTCTGCGGCTCCACGATTTCCCTGCCCCCGAAACAGAACTGATTGAACAGATCAGCAAAACGTGCGCTGTCCTCCAGGTAGGACAGGATTGCGTCATTTTCTATCCCCATAACCGTTCCCCCTTGTGCGCCGTCCTTTTAAAACAGGGCGCGTCTTTTCCATTACGGCAGGAACTCCACGGGATAAAACCCATCATGTCGCCCCGCCATTTTCCAGTTGACATTAAATAATCTTTCCAGTGAAAAACAGCAGAAACGCTATTAAACCTTAGAAATACAGAAGTCCAGACCATGGAAGGAATCTGCTCCCACTCCATGTAGGAACAGGATAATATATATGGCGTGCTTTGTCAAGCGAAATTTTCAGGCTGCTTCAATAATTGGGAAATGACATTTCTTCTCAAGCCCTTGAGCGTCTGGATTTTTGCCTTTGCAATCGCGGTATATGTCAATCCATCAGTTTCTCTAAGCCGGATAATACCGGAAACAGTCCGTGTGCTGAAATTGTTTCGTAAAGGCGGCAAAGCCTTTAAGAACCGTTTTGGCATTCCCGGCTCACCATTTCGGTATTCCTTTAAAATATCAGCATATTCTTTTTCAAAATAAGCTACTATATATTTTCCGCCACAGTAGCAGTTAAACGCACTTGTCCGGATTTTTTCGAAATGTTCTGTATCCTTATAGCCATGCACAATAGAAAGATGATTGACATAATATTTTGCCTTTAAGAACAATATTCTTTCATATCTTGACACAAGAATTTTTGTTACCTTTAAAATATATAACATATGACGGGAAATTAACAGGCGCAGAAAGAGATTAAATATACTCTTTAAGAGTTTTTGAACACAATTATCATATACCTCTCAAAATTCCTCTTGCCAAAAGTCCTAACGGCCCAAATTCGTTTTGAGGCAGGTGACAGGGATGGATGTCAGGAATGGAAATCATCCGGGGATGTATTCTGATAGCATGGCACTTTGCAGTAATATCATACGGCGAAGATACAAATCAATTAAAAACAGTCAAATTAATCCAATTTGGTGCAAAAACGCCAAAAATAAAAGCTAGAATTTGTGAATTATTTTGATTGATATTGACTGAAATTGGATATATAATAAGTCCATAAGATACGACAGTGAAAGAAACAGCAGAGGAACAACGGAACAAAAGGAAGCTGTGGGAATCGTATTTCAAAGACGGATGGAAAATGACCGGAACTGGTGCGGAGCGAAGATGAATGAAGCGGACAGAAAAAAGCAGGCTGAAGCAGGCAGAGACTGACGGAAGCAGGCAGAAGAAGACCGAAGCCGATAGAAGCAGGCCGCGCCACATACAGGTATTACAAAACAACATGCAGAAAGGAGACAAAATGATTTACACAGTCACATTTAACCCATCACTGGATTACATCGTATCGGTGGAAGACTTCAGACTGGGCCTGACCAACCGGACCAGTTCCGAGCTGATTCTGCCCGGGGGCAAAGGTCTGAATGTCTCCATGGTTCTGGGGAACCTGGGGATTGACAATACAGCCTTTGGATTCGTGGCAGGCTTCACGGGAGCGGAAATTGCGCGCCGGGTGGAGGAGATGGGAGTGAAGACGGACTTTATCACCCTGGAAGACGGAATCTCCAGAATCAACTTAAAGCTCCAGTCCATAGACGGCACGGAAATCAACGGCTGCGGCCCCCGGATTGGGGAAGAAGCGGTGGAACAGCTGATGGAGAAGCTTGAAATCCTGGGAGAGGGGGACATACTGGTCCTGGCCGGAAGCATCCCGGGCTCCATGCCGGACGACATCTACCGGAAAATCATGGAGAGACTGGCCGGAAGGGGCGTGATGATAGCAGTCGATGCCACGAGGGAGCTGCTGCTCAACGTTCTGGAATACCACCCGTTTCTGGTCAAGCCCAACAACCACGAACTGGGGGAAATCTTCAATGTGGAACTGAAGACAAGGGAGGAGACAGTCCCCTATGCCCGGAAGCTCCGGGAAATGGGTGCGGCAAACGTACTGGTGTCCATGGCCGGGGAAGGCGCGGTCCTGGCGGCGGAAGACGGAAAAATATATAAAGCCCCGGCCCCGGAGGGGAAACTGGTCAACGGTGTAGGAGCGGGAGATTCCATGGTGGCAGGTTTCCTGGCAGGATGGATGGAACAGAAAGACTACAGGCATGCCTTCCGTATGGGAATAGCGGCAGGAAGCGCCAGTGCATTTTCGGAGCTTCTGGCAACGAAGGAAGAGATTGCAGACATATACAGGCGGGTGTCGGGCTGAGACTTCCTGTGGCGCAGGCGGCAGATGCACGGGAAATACCCTATGGCACAGGCTGCAGGTGCACAGAAACAAACCCCCTGGAACAAAAGAAACGAGCCGGTTTGACGACGTACAGCCGCGAAAGCAAAGGCCGGAACCGGGCAGGATAAGTACAAAAAAGCAGAAATGAAATAAAATCAGGAGGCGGCAGGATGAGAATCACAGATCTTTTAGACAAAAGAAGCATATCACTTTCGGGAACCCTGAAAAGCAAAAGCGAGGCCCTGGACCAGGTAGTGGAACTGATGGTAAACAGCGGAGAAATAAACGATAAAGGGGCATACAGTTATCATGGGACTGGCGTTTATCACAGAGGGAGCCATCCCCTTTGCGGCATCCGCCCCGCTCCACGTCCTGCCTGCCTGCAGCGCAGGCTCAGGGGTGGCAGGCGCAATGTCCATGCTGCTTCACTGCACCCTGATGGCGCCGACGAGGATGCGGCATATGAGTCAATCAGCAAGTTTATGCAGGAAAAGCTGGAATCTGATTCCGGGCTTGTCGGGTAGAAGCGGCGGACCCGGAACAGGTACTCAAAGAGCGATAGGACGGCAGTGCCAAAAAGAAGCGGCAACATCAAATATCAAAAAGACAACGGCGGCAAAAGCAGAGAATCTGACAAAGCAGACAGGTGTGTGGAGGTGCGGGAAATGCAGGTATATAACGGAAAAAGCGTATTCGGCGGAATCGCCATCGGCAGGATTTATGTATACGGAAAAGGGAAAAAACAGGTAAAGCGCGAGAGGACACAGGACCCGGAGGCAGAGATCAAGCGCTACCGGGAAGCCACCGGGACAGCCATAGAACAGCTAAGCGGGCTCTACGAGAAGGCCCTCCAGGAGGTGGGCGAGTCCGGCGCGGCCATATTTGAAATCCATCAGATGATGCTTGAGGACGACGATTACCGGGATTCCATTGAAAACATCATCACCACCCAGTCCGTCAACGCGGAGTATGCCGTAGCCCAGACGGCGGACAATTTCGCAAGCATGTTCGCCTCCATGGAGGATGACTATATGAGGGGCCGTGCCGCCGATGTGAAGGACATTTCGGAACGCCTGCTCGCCATTCTCCAGGGAACCCAGGAACAGGGTATCCGTGCAAAGGAACCCGTTATCATCGTGGCGGATGACCTTGCCCCCTCCGAGACAGTTCAGCTCGACAAGGACATGGTCCTCTCTTTTGTGACGGCCCACGGCTCCCTGAATTCCCACACCGCCATCCTGGCCAGAACCATGGGGATCCCGGCCCTTGTGGACGCCAGGCTCCCTTTGGACGAGACAGTGGACGGCATGCTCGGCATCGTGGACGGCGCAGGCGGTATGATTTACATTGACCCGGACGAAGATACGCTAACCAGAATGCAGAAAGCCCGGGAGGAGGAACAGGAGAAAAAAGAACTCCTCCAGACCCTGAAGGGCAGGGAGAACATCACCCTTGACGGGCAAAGCATCCTGTTGTATGCTAATATTGGAAATGTTAAGGATCTGGCAATGGTTTTGCGCAACGACGCAGGCGGCATCGGGCTGTTTCGGAGCGAATTCCTCTACCTGGAGCGGGAACAATTCCCCACGGAAGAAGAGCAGTTCCAAAGCTACCGCACCGTGGCGGAAACCATGGGGAAAAAGCGTGTGATTATCCGCACCCTGGACATCGGGGCGGACAAACAATGCGATTATTTTCAACTGGAAAAGGAAGAGAACCCGGCCCTGGGCTGTCGTGCCATCCGCATCTGCCTGACCCGGCCTGAAATCTTCAAGACACAGCTCCGCGCGCTTTTCCGTGCAAGCATGTATGGGAAAATAGCTATCATGTACCCCATGATTACCAGTGTGAAGGAAGTCCGCAGGATCAAGGAGATTGTGGAAGAGGTAAAGCGGGAACTGGATGCCCAGGGCGTGGCTTACGGGAACCCGGAACAGGGGATTATGATCGAGACACCGGCGGCCGCCATCATCAGCGACCTTCTGGCCAGGGAAGTGGACTTTTTCAGCATCGGCACCAATGACCTGACCCAGTACCTGCTGGCAGTGGACCGTCAGAACACGGCCCTGGATGAATTTTGCGACATCCATCATCCTGCGATTCTGCGCATGATCAGCCTGGTGGTGGAGAATTCCCACAAGGCGGGAATCTGGACGGGCATCTGCGGGGAACTGGGGGCAGACCCGGAGCTGACCAAAGAATTCCTTGCCATGGGCGTGGACGAACTCTCCGTAAGCCCGGGAAGGATACTTCCCCTGCGCAAGGCCATCCTGGAGACCGATGTTTCCGAATATAAGAAAAACAGGCAGAAAAACTGGTAGGAGGCAGGCATGTTATCGGAGCAGAGGCAGCGGATGATTTTACAGATTCTGGAGGAAAGAAAAAGCGTCACGGTGACGGAGCTGACGGAAATGATGGATATCTCGGAGTCCACCGCCAGAAGGGATATCACCCTGCTGGACAAGGCCGGAAAACTGGTGAAGGTATTCGGGGGCGCGGTGCTTGCGGAGAAGGAGAACGTGTACCAGTCCGCGGAGCCCACCGTGGCTCAGAAGAACGAGGTCAACCAGGAGGAAAAAAGGCGCATTGCCAGGTACGCGGCCTCCCTCATCCGCCCCCAGGATTTTGTGTACATTGACGCGGGGACGACTACCGGCTACATGCTTGAATATATAGAAGAGGCGGACGCGACCTATGTGACCAACGCGGTAGCCCACGCCCAGCACCTTGCGGCAAGGGGGATGCGGGTGCTCCTGGTGGGCGGAACCCTGAAGCACTCCACGGAGGCCGTCATAGGCACGACTGCCGTTTTGATGTTAAAAGAATATCACTTTTCCGTCGGCTTTTTCGGGACAAACGGCGTCAGCCGCAAAGCCGGTTTTACCACTCCCGACGCCAACGAGGCCCTGGTGAAGAAGACTGCCCTGGAGCAGTGCAAAAAGGTTTATATGCTCTGCGACCACAGCAAATTCCACGTAGTCAGTTCCGTTACATTTGCCTCCATTACGGCCGCCACTATCCTTACAGACGAGAGAATGGAGGAATACAGGGAGGCGGCGGAGATTGTTCTGTGCCGCTGACGGGGGCAACATCCCACACCATAGGAGAGGAGCACAAGAGATGAACATATGGCATGACATCAGCGAAGAGCGAATTTTCCCCATGGATTTCATATCCGTCATCGAAATCCCCAAGGGAAGCAACAAAAAGTACGAACTGGACAAGGAGACAGGCATGCTGATCCTGGACAGGATCCTGTTCACGGCCACCCACTACCCCATGAATTACGGTTTTATCCCCAGAACCTACGGGGATGACCATGACCCGTTGGACGTACTGGTGCTCTGTTCCGAGGCAATACAGCCCCTGACTTTGGTGCGCTGTTACCCCATCGGCGTCATGCGGATGGAAGACGGCGGGCTGGGGGACGAGAAGATTATTGCCATCCCCTACGGCGATCCCACCTACATGAAATACACCGATATCTCGGAACTGCCGAAGCATATCTTTGAGGAACTGAAGCATTTCTTCTCCGTCTATAAATACCTGGAGGGAAAGACCACCGTCGTCAATGAGTTCGGCGGCGCCGCAGAGGCAGTTCAGGTTATTGAAGACTGTATCGAAAATTATAAGAAGAAATTCGGGGCAGGTGAAAAGTGAGTTCCGTTTCCTTAGCCGAAACAGGCAGAAAATGTTATGAAAACGGTCTTCGTTTGGTATATACTTCTAAACAGACAGACGGGAAAGAGGGGTAAGGAATTGTCTGACATGGAGATACTTCCCTTTTGTGCGGACACCGGGCATTGATTACTTCGAAAATGAATGTATTGGTATGTTAATGTAGACAGCCCCTCCGCACCGCCTCATCCAGAAGCAGCACCGTCTCATCCCAG
>OFFY01000491.1_pt1 | contig 40297 bp, 62 predicted proteins | sample 1521481 | NCBI WGS metagenome assembly OFFY01 (sample SAMEA3504117, study PRJEB24116) | mouse gut metagenome | biome: mouse gut; feature: mouse-associated habitat; material: faeces | place: Denmark | collected 2011
GCGTGTATTCGCATAAAACCTAAACAAATACAGTTAATAATAACAAAGAACACGCTGAGTTCGAATATTCACTGTATTTATGCGGCTTTCACGCCGAAAGCATTTTCCTGTATTTTCAGCCATTATTAACTTCCGTCAAAACCCGCTAAAACCAAATAAATTCCAGTAAAGTCCATTGACGGCAACGCACTCGAAATGCGTTTGCCCTCCGGGCCACGAGGGTTCGAATCCCTCCGACTCCGCTATTATAAAGCCTATGTATACAGGCTTTTTTCATTTCCGGGACAAAATTCGGGACAAATTTATTTCAGGACAATCGCCTTTAATTGTAAAATACTGCCTGTATACTGTTGTATCCGGCAATGCCGTCCGCCTTCAGGCTAAGCTTCCTTTGCAGAGCAAATGTATCACTCCTGGCAGTCTGTCCAAACAGCCCGTCCTCCGCCTGCCTACGCCCCAAAATCTCATTGCACCTGCGCTGCCACCATTTTACTACATCACCGGAAGAGCCTGTAACATATTTCTGCCCGGCCTTTTTCGCCTTAAGCAGAATCTGCCTGCGGACATACTGGGTTTTGGGCCCGTCCATACCGTCCTCTTCCAGGAATTTTCCATCGGCGTCCCTGTATCCGTCCGCATTGGCGGCTGCCTGGAAGGCCTGGATGTTCAGATTACATTTGTCCTCCCGGTCCGCCGGAACAGTGTTCCCGGAAAAGTCTGTGTAAAAGCGGTTCATATCTACGTTCCCGCTTACCCCCGCCAGGCGCCCGGTGGATGTGTACTGCCAAATGTCCGGGATATCAGCTTCTGCAGCCGGAAGAGATGATGTATACCGGGCGTACCATACATATACCGTATCCAGAGCTGCCGCAATCCTGTCCATATCAAAGTAATTCCTGAGATAGTCTCTGTTGGTGTAGATCACCGGAACATAGCCGGCAGCCTTAACCTTCTGTAGGAAGGCGATCGCCATGTCCGTGGCCAGGCCCTTAGTAATGGACACCCCATTCTTCCTGGCATAGTTGACGGAATCATACTCAAAGTCGAAAGCGATGGGGCAGCTCTGCCAGTATTTTGCCGCCTGGGTAATTGCATAATCGGCTTCCGCCCGGGCCATATCTGGAGTATAGGCGTAGGAAAACCAGTACAGCAACACAGCCTCACCAAGGTTGTAGCAGGCCTGGGCATTTGGCACAAAGCGCTGATCTACATTATTTCTGCCATATCCGGTCCGCAGGCCGATGCGCTTACAGCCGGCATCCCGAACCCTTTTGATATCCACTGCGCCATTGTGGTAAGAGATATCAGGCCCTTCGTATAAGATTTTTTTGCTCATCACTCGCCCTCCTTCAGCTCCGGCAGCCCCGCCACGGATGTCAGCAGGGACAGCACTCCCGCCAGGATGGAAGCAGATACCACATACTTCCAATCTACCTGCCCCATGGCGGCAGCCGCTCCTATTCCGGCAATAGCCGCCTGTGCCACAGTTTTCACTGCCCGGATGCTCGCCCGGTGCGTCCACTCAATCCAGTCTCTTTTCTTCATTCTCTTCATCCTTTCTTTTCCAGATTCTCAATCCTGTGATTGGCAACCTTGATTTTTTCCTCAATGACATCCTGCCTTGCCTCAAGCCTGTCCACCCGGCCATCCATAACAGAGCAGTTTTCACACTGTTTTTTCAGTTTTTCCTCAATCTGCGCCACGCGGTATGTAAGTACCTTTGCGCTTCCGACCACACCAATGACGGAGCCAAAAAGACTGCAGATACCGCCAATAACAGCTATCCATAATTCGTTTGACATAACATACCTCCATGCCTTTTTTCCAGTCTATCATAGCTTTTTAGATGATTTGTACCAATTTATATCATGCTAATCGGGCAAAAATCTCCTCCATCCAACTTTCCAAGTTCTCTAACCGCTGCTTTAATGATTCATTTTCTCTTCTCAGCTCTCCAACCTCATTTTTAAGTGTGTCAATTTCTTCTTGCTGCAGCTGAATCATTTTGATTATCTGAGGAACAAAACGAGAATAGTCAAGTCCGAGTTGCTCCTCTTCAATTATTTCTTTCGTTCCATCCTCATTTTCAATTTCTTTTGTATCGGTAGTTCTTATCACCGCATAGGGATAGTAATCTTCTACATTTTCAGCATACATCCCGTAGCATTTTTTTTCGCCATTGATGTAATCATATTCCAGTACATCATATAGCAATAATTTTCTTGCCAAATCGGCAGACATGGGCGAAGCATTTTCTTTTAGCTTCTTGGATGAGGATACCGTGAAGGCGGAAGCTAAGATTGGACGATAACTTCCACTAGTCTCTCTTATACGTAAGGAATGACTTGAGCCAACGTATAACTCCATATTGAGTTTTGAGATGATAGTGAAACCGAGCGATCCGTAATACATCGTAGAAACTTGAATAGAAGAACTATCTAACCATTGAATGTTTCGGTTATGATTAAGATAAAGATTCGCATTAGCAATTTGAACAATTATAAAATTATTGTTACTTGGATCACCTAATACAATTTTTGGACTATCGTTTTTTTTAATAGACCAGCCAATCACCCCGTCATATCCGTTGGTCGTTCTTCCTGACTTATACCAATTTATTTTAAATTCATCAGCATTTGCATCCGAATACCCTCCAATATTAAACACATTTCCATTAGTACCTTTTAATCCTAAAATCGGATGATAACTTCCAGAGGTCATATTCGTATCCATGGATATCGGTACGTTATCTAAATTCATACCCCCAAACCAAGACATAGGAGAACTTTTAACCCTTATCTTTTTGATCTTATCATACAACGTAGCTGGGTCAGCCGCCCGCAAACTAACAGTCCCGTTTCCGTTATCTTTCCAAACCGTCATCCATAACCAATCAGATGAACCTAGACCAGGAGCACTGTAATCGGATAGCATGTACCTATTGCTACTGTATTCCTTTAAAGAATACGAATTCCCTCGAATATCAAATAGGGTTCCACCAGGATCGCTCGCAACTTGCGTATTTGGATAGCTTACTTCGAAATAGTTCGAAGCGGCACAATAATATGCACTTACTGTTATACCGGCATAATTGTTGGTCTTCTTCCAATAAATATCCCAAGTTGACGTGGTTGTTTTTTTGATCTTGAATTCCCAATTCCCAAGATATTGTTGAGCTCTATATAAACCAGGATCTAACGTAGGAGTTGAAGGGGCGTCAAATACTACCCATAAAATAATTGGGTCAGCCATTGCTCGGCCATTGATTACAAACATCAACGGAAACGAAGCATTCGTCGAGGTTATTTTAATCCTAATACAATCGATCCACCCTGCCGCTCCAGAAGTAGCGAACATGCAACCAGCAGCTTTGAGTGAACCTGTAACAGTTAATGGGGCATCAATTTGTCCCCCATATAAACTATCGATCATCCTACTCCATTTTGACCAACCATTTTTACTGGTCCAAACCCGTTTATAAATCCCGCCTGTTCTATCTGGATATCCGAGTTCCCCAGCATAATTCATACCTCCCAAATCATAAAAAATCTGAACGGCGGCCTTTAGTTTATCGCCATAAACTAAATTTCTTGTGAACGTTTGAACCCAGCCATTGAGAGCCTCTGCCGGTCTTCCTTCATTATTACTTCCAACATACCAGACCCCTTCTTTATTTGTTAAATTATCTAAATTAGTATCTGGTTGAATATATAAACTTTTGTTACCTAATGGTTTCCAATCTGTCCAAGTTCCACCGGCCAACGATCTGCACCATACTTCGTCCGGTTCAAACTGAAATTCTTCATTATTGTTCATGATCGCAAAACTGCCAGAGGAACTCCAAGTTTGAAAAAGGATTCCTTGTGCTTGATTTCCGATAACCGTAACAAAAGACGGCATACTCGTCCTAGTGTGTTCAACAAGCACCGCCGGAGGGCATTTCGTTGCCATTTTAAGATAGTAGGAACCCACCTGTTTTAAATCATCCAAATCGATCTCAGTATCTAATATACTTATCTGCGATCCAACTTTATGCCATTCAGTCCACCCTTGATTCGAATACCCACTCCTATACCAAATTTCAAAGTCGGTTTTGTGGATCGTTCCTGATCGATAGAATACTTGTTTCATGTAAGGGCCATCATATTGGAGAAAAACTTCCAAAAAACCATCGGCACATCCTGGAGGCATATTGGCAGGCGTAGTGGCTCCAGATGAATCGTATACGATATACCAACGCCCGTTTTCTTTTAGATCATTTAAATCAGCAGGAAAACCAGCTGTAGCAGTTGTGGATGTTTGAATCCATATTCTCCTTGCCGGGTTGTTTATCGGATACGCATCAATGTTGGAGTATTTTATAATATTTCCATCTGTTGTAGGGTCGGTTGTTTGACTTATAGCAGTCGAAGTGCCAGCCAAAGGCTCTGCCCAGGACCATCTTGCCGGTAAAACTTTGGAATCGTGAAGGGTTCCATATTCGTCGTACTCACCAATTACTTCCACAATTAGATCTACATTCCTAGATGGCTGTTTTATCCAAAGTTCGACGATTCTTTGATCGCCATTCAAATATGTTTTTAGGAAATAATTCTTCGTATTCGCCCACGTTTTCCCACCTAATGAGCAGGATTGATATATCCATTCGATATTTAACCAAGAGACTGAACTTACGCTCGATCCAGCAGCGATACTTACTTCCAAAATCCCATAAAAACTCGTACCGCTTATAAGATGTACTGCTAAAAGCGCATTCGTCGTATCCCAAGCCCTGGTCAGTTTGCATTCTGCGATCTTATACCATACCGGAATATTATTTCCATCATACATCAAATGATATCTCCGCATGGTGGCCGGATTCTTCAGTGTATTCAAAATGCTGTAATGATAAGTCCAACCTTCATCTGTAGAGGGCAGAACTGGACCGATGGTATTGTCTATTTTCCCATTTTCAACAACCCATTTTCCATTGGCGGTACTCATATGTCTTCCACCAGTAATATTTCCTTCCATCAACAAAGTTAAAACTCTAGAGGACGCTAACGTCTCTAATCTAATATACAAATTTGCAATTATGTGACCTTCTTCATTAAAACGTACTGCAAGAACATAATCATTGAGATTAACGTTGGAACTCGCATACTCCCAACGAAGCTCTGCAAAATATTTCCAGGTACCCATTCTCTCTAATCTAAGCCGAACAGCCAGAACGCCTTCCACCGGAGCCCCCATATTAGGACTTCCGAATGCTTCAGTTACCAAAAATACAGCATTGGCATCGGTAAAGGGTCTGCTGACAGTAACCGTTGCCGCGAGATACCATAAAGGCCCCTCAATATCTTCATTTTTTGTTGCGTTGCCTTGAGGAAGGTGGGCATTATCACAAAACGCACGAACTCCAGACAGCACATCCCAATAACCATCAATGGTTTTATACACGTTAGACCCAGCAGGTATTGCAAGGCCAATCCCATCTTTAAAAGTGCTATCTGTAATAAATTCATTGGAAATGTTGTACATATCACCTGTTTCTGCAATAGAAATGTCAGGAAGATCGGCAAATGCCACTGTCCCCATGTCGTGAATCGTTCCTGAAAGGCGTTCTGATGCTGCTTTCGCCTGCTTATAATATTCTTTTGCATTGTCAGTGTCTTCACCCTCTCGGGTTCCGGTCCCGCCATGGGCAAAGGATTCCGCTTCCGTTGCGAATCCGGCTGCATTCTCCGCAGACTGCTCCGCATCCCCTGCACTTCCGGCTGCCGCAGTCTTGCTTGCCTCCGCAGCATCCTGGCTGGCCTCAGCATTCGTTTCTGATATCTTTGCTGCATCCTGGCTGTCTTTTGCTGCCGCTGCGCTCGCTGCTGCTTTTGCGGCTTCATCCAGAGATGCTGCTGCACTGTCTGCAGATTCCCCTGCAGATGCCGCGGCCGATTTTTCGGACTCTTTTGCGGCATCCTCGCTTTTTTTAGATTCCGCTTGGCTTGCCGCTGCTGATGCTTCGCTTTTTCCAGCCTCCACCGCACTGGCCGCAGCCTTGGCAGACTCCACCCGTATATCCGCAAGGTAGTCCGGGCGCAGATGCTTTTCCTGGATACTCCCTTCTTTTACTTCTGCTTTCACCTTGCCGTCTGCACTGATAGTAAAATGTACGGTATCACTGTTCAGAAACTCATACTGTGTTATAAGGGCCGATAAATCAACATACTTTACCTCCCCATCCGAAAGCGTGATAATCAACCGCTGGTTCTGATAGTCATAGTCAAAGTTAATGGCAAGCTTTTCCAGCAATGTGTCGATGGTGTAACTTGCACCATTGTAATGAGTAATCTTAAAGATTCCCGTGTCTTCATCATACTCTATATACTTAACAAGCAGTTGTGCCTCGGACTTGTCAAACTTTGTGGAGTCCAGGGAGATAATCCGGTTGTCCATTTCATCCGCAGCCACATCAACCTTATTCAGATTCTGCTCATTTATGGGTGTCCCGTCATCGGGGTAATTCTTCCATATAATACGGTAATAGCATTTATTCATAACAATCCTCCATTTTCTCTACATATTCGTCATTTCGATTTTTGATACATACAGTAAGGCGCTGGTACAGTGACCACTCCCCCAAGAGAAGGCTTTTACAGTCTGTGTTCCGGAAATCTGGGAAATATCTATAACGCAGTTGTACCATTGGTTATGAGCAGGTCCTGAAACTTTGTTTTCAACAGAACTACCCCAGTCTGCAACTACTACATGATAAGTTGGTGTCGCAGGATTGTTTGTACTTGGATCGTTTGAAAACGTCAGTGTAATATAGCTGTGAAAAGCAATACCGTCAGAAGAATCATATCCAATATCTCCTTTACATCGAACAATACATTTGTTATACCCGGTACAATCAACTGTATTACTCCACCCTCCTGTGCACTCCATTGGCTGCTGGTTCGCGCCTCTCCAAGCATATTGAAGTCCATCCAAAGTGTCGAAATACACCTTATTGTTGGTCAAGAGCTTCTCTACGTCTGTCATCCTCCCCTCAAAGATTGCCAGAATCTCTTCCAGCCTTTTCATTGCGGCTGAGTTGAGCAGGGTATTGTTGAACTGGTTTACCGCCTCCCCGGTAATCTGAAACGCATTAATGCTGTTGCACCACATATGTCCCTGCGAATCTACACCCCAGTTATTGGATGTGATATTTATGTTCATAGCGGACAGGTTCAGCGTGCCTCCTGCCAGCAAATTTATCACATCGTTTGCAGATAGATTTATGTTGTCTGCGTCTACTTTAAATTCGGAACCTGTCGCAGGATTTGCATTAAGTGCTACCATCACCATGCGTCCGTTGGAATCCGCCTTTAGCACAATCTGTCCTCCAAGGAGCTGCAATTGCGATGACAGATTGCCTTCTGCCGCAGTCGCCCGGTTCACCTCCGCCGAAACTTCCTCTGAAGTCTGTCTTATGCTGCTACTTAAGGAATTGTATTGTATCTGCGCACCTGTTTTGGTCTCGTAAGTCTTTGACACGTCTGACCTTATCCCATCTGCAGTAGCATTTATCACCGTTTCAAGGCCCTTTTTTGTATCCTGTATGTTGGCTTCAAGGCCTTTTGCAGTAACCGAAATCTGTGTTTCAAGACCGGCTTTTGTGTCCTGTAATTCCCCCCGTATTTCCCCGGCAGTAGCAGATATAGTATTGTTTAGCCCATTAACTTCATCTTTCAGTTCTCCCCGAATCTCTTTGGCGGTGACTGTTATCTCGTTAGACAGCTTAGCATCTTCATCCCGCATTTCCAGCCTGGTTTCTTCTATCGTTCTCTCCAAGATATTGCTTTTCCCTTTTAACTGGATTATGGATTTTTGTACACCATTTAGTTTTTCAGCATACATCTCCACGCCATCTGCCGCATAACTGTCCCGAAGGGCCTGGATTCCCTTCATTGTGCGCTTCAGAATATAACTTTCCACAATTTCATATTTTGTAGGAAGCCGCACTGGGTCTCCCACTTCTAGGCATGGGTTCCCGACACAGGTTGCGTCAAAGGGACGATATACGATGTCGGTTATTTTCCCGAAAATATTTTCCGCTATTACTTTCAGCTGCTCCGAAGACTTCCCATATACAAGGAAATTGTCTTGGATAATATAGCAATTGTCCCCATCACCATATATCAGTCCAATGTCGTTTTCCTTCTGCCGAATTTGCAGCTTTGTAATGCGCTTTGTTCGATAATCCTCATATTGACATTTGATATACCTGCCGGTCCCCAGCCGAGTTGATTTCGGGTCTTGGGGATACAGGTGCCCGGTCTTCGCCTGGACCATCCACTCGGGGGCGTGGTCAGGATACAGATCGTTTGCCGGGTACAGCCCCTCTATCGCCTGGGGCAGATATACGTAATGGAATTTTCCGTCCCGCCCGATATGGCCAAAGCATCCGTTGATCTCGCAGATTGCATTAATGATGTCCTTGCCGCTGATCTGCTCCGGGTTTATGGTCCGCTCCACGGTCATGCTGTCATTGACAAGGCCACCCTGGGGCACCGCCTCCGTCAGCCCGAAGTGGCGGATGAAGCTTGTACGGAACTGCCGCAGGGACACTGTGCTGTTTTCTTCCGGCAGAATGGAATTATACCATGCCGCCATGTCGGCATTTAGGATGTCGTACATGGCATCGTAAGCTACAAGCTCCCGGTACCTGCGGTCAGCCGTCTCCTTGTCAGATACCACTTTGTATCTTCCAACCAGAAAAGGATCCTCTTCATGGTGATTGACCACAATACTGAATGATACTGTTTCACCCGTCATGGGCTTTACAATATTCGCCACCTTAAACTTAAAGGAGGACGCCTCGCAGCACCCGAACCGCAGCTCCTTTTCAGAGCATAAACTCTCCTTCACTTCTTCACTGTTCTGGAAAAGCTCCGTGTTCGTCATCACCCCGCCGCTGTATTCGATTTTTGCCTGCTTATCCATATTCTCCTGGTAAAACAGGTCTGCATATTTGTAATCAACCATGATTCCTCCTAATACTCGATGAATGTCCATGTGGTTTCGTTGTATCTCAGTTTCCCGTTTATCTCATTCGCGCTTGCCCGGAAGCTCTTATCAAAGTAAAAGTGTCCGTTTTTATACTGGCAGGTCTCGAAATCAAAGTACACGCACATGGCATCCCTGGCATTGAAATTGATATAGTTCTGGACCATGTTTGCCATAAGGGATTCCCATTCGCTTTGCCACATGGGCAGGGTGGTGAATTTTATCTCCGTCTTGGAATGCTCCAAAGCATTGTCATGGGTCACGCCGTTTTCGTCCGTGTATGCGTCAAGGCTCTGGCGCTGCCCCGGGGCGCTGTCGTAGCTGTCCCATTTTATGTACTTCATGGGGAACACGAATTCCCCGAACTGAAATAAATACCTTTCGTATGCCATGTTCCCCTCCTTCCTAAATCGGATACGGACTACTGCCTGTCCGGTTAAAATACTCTTTTGCATATTCTCTGGTTATTTCAAAGAATGTATTTCCATCCACCTGGAATACAAAAGTCTCGTTTCCAGAGTTTTTCGTTTTTCCACCAGTCAGTCCTAATTCTGACAGTACTTCAAGAATGGCTTCCTTATTCGCCTGTTTCATCGTGGACAGCGGCGATACCACTTCAGTCTCCCGGGTGTTGTCCCCCAGGATTGCCAGATGCCTCTTCATGCTTGTCGGTATCACCTGTCCATTTGCATATCCCGGGATTGGCGTATCCGCCAGGGCCGCAAGCGCCTCCGCTGCATAGGGAGCTGCAGCTGCCATCCTTGAATTCTTTCCTCCGGAGCTACCGCCGCTTCCTTTTGACGGAATCGATATTTTACTCGCAGAATCCGCCTTTGAGAACAGGCTGTCCAGCGCCCCGCTGATGGCACTTATCATTCCCGATATGGCATCCATCGCAGACGATACGGCGCCTTTTATGCTACTAAGAATACTACTCACTTTCCCGGACATCGCATCCCAGATATTTGCCCAGATACTCTTCGTATGGTTCATTCCGGAAGAAACCGTATTCTCTACATTTCGCATGCCGTTACTCGATACCCTGGACATGTCATTCCACGACGCAGAGTTCTTTGATTTCATATTTTCATAAGTATTTGACCATGTTGCCCTTGCATTTGTGGAAAAGCTGTTTATGTTTCCCCTCATGTTGGTAAGCCGGCTACTCATGTTGCTCGCCATTGTTGATGTACTGGATGCAACTGTGCTTTTCATGGAAGAAAATGTCCTGGCGGTATTCCGCTGTGACTCATCCCAGGTATCCGCGATCTTTCGTCCGGTTTTCTCCATTGTGCTTCGGGTGTTGGATTCCACATTTGTCCAGGTGTCACGGATGTGTTTTCCGATACTGTCAAGGGCATCTCTTGAATTTCCTTTCATGTGCCCCATTTGGTCAGTTACATTCCTGTTTATATCATTCCATTCCGTATCGGTAGTCTGCCGGGAAGATCGTAATGTCTCTGCCATTTTGTCATGCATTCCGGTGAAATCTTCAGATACATGCCCACGCAGTTCTGTTGTGGTCCCGGTGACCTTTTCTTTTATCCACCCCCATGCCTCGGATATTTTTTCTTTTATGTTGGTAAATATGGAAATAACTTTATCAACCAAGGAAGAGATTCCATTAAAGAGACCTTCCATCAGGAATCTCCCCATCTCTTTCATTACAGTTGATGGAGAGTGAATGCCAAAAGCATTTTTAAATCCGTCTATAAAAGGTTGGAAAATGTGTTCATATATCCAGTTTCCGATACCCTTAATGGTATCAACAATCCCATTAAACATTCCTTGGACAATTGCCCAACCAATCTCCCAGATGCTTGCATCTTTATCAAGACCGGACATTGCATCAACAAGATACCCCAGAAAATGATCTCTTATTGAAATTACAGCATCCTGAATCGCTCCCACCAAAAGTGCACCTAATGCGCCCAATGCCGCCCCAATGGCTTCTGCTATCCTTGATACAACGCCATTCCAATCAATATTTGCAAGGAATTCTCCTATGTCTTCACCGATCTGTCTCCAATTGGTTCCTTCGATTGCTGCAATCAAAGCATCCAAAAGACCTATGACAAAATCACTGAACCCCTGTCCGACTGTGGCCCAGTTTGTCTCTGAAAAGAAATTATTAATGCCATTTGCTACATTATCTCCAAGCTCCTTCCATCTGAATGTTTCAGAAAGATAAATTACTGACTGGAAAATTCCTGTTACTGCCCTACCAAGGGTTGCTCCGATTTTCGCCAGGTCTACTTTTTCAAATACTCCATTTAGGGCGTTTCCAAGAGATATTCCAAGCTCCGCCCATCCTGTCAGTTTTGTAAAATCATTCTTCCGCCACATATCATCAACGAAACCAGTAAAAATGTCCCATTGAATCATAAATTTGCTTCCAAGCAGGTTCCCAAGATTCCCCCAGTTCACCTCATTGATCAGCCCACGCATACCGGTGGAAATCTTTACGCCCAGATTCTCCCAGTCTATTCCCTCTATCAGGAGATTCAGAGTATTAACTATGGTATTTATCCCGGCTCCGATTACCCGCCCCAGTAAATCCCAGTCCAGGTGATCTACCAGACTATTAAATGTCCTGGTGAATGCATCCACAAAAGCCGTTACCTTCGGGCCGACATTGTTCCAGTTGATTACGTCGTATACCTTTTGCAGGCCTTTGTTTATGGCTTCTGCTATATAAGCGCCCAGGCCTTCCCAATCCTTATTTTCGATCAGTTCTTTTAATTTATCGAATACTCCGAGGATACCGCTTTCAATCGGCGCCTCTTCAAACATGTTGCCGGCGCCGCTCCCGCCTGACCCACCGCCCTTGTTAGAACTTAAGTTATTGAGCTTGTCCAGGCTGCTTAGCTGCCTGTTCTGCGCTCCTGTCTGCTCTTTTATTGCCGCAGTGGTCTGCTTAACGGCTTTCGTGTACGTCTTCTGCCCGGTGATCGCTGCCGTGAACTGCCCGATAATATTCATCAGGCTCGCAATGGCATCTATGGCCCTCTGTATGTAAGGAATGGCAATTTCCACCAAGGGACGGAATGCTGCAGCAAAAGAGTTTTTCAGCGTCAAGGAACTTGCTTTCAGTCCGTCAATGACAGACTGAAATGAGCTGACCTCGTTGTACAGATTTCCGAAACCCTCTTTCATTCCGGAAATCATAGCGTTAAATGCCTTGCTAATCTGATTGAAAATCAGAAGAGACAGCGCAAGGCTTTTAAACCTGGCGCCAAGTGCCCCCAATGAACTGTTTGATTTATGCGCTGATTTGGTAAGACTTGAAAATACACTTTTTACAAATCCACCAAACCTTTTTAATCCGGATCCAGCTTTGCTTATTGCTGAATGTGCAATGGAAAATGCCTTTTTAGCTGCCTGTCCAAGTCTGCTATAGCTTTCTTTAACTTCCTCTACTCCATCCGCATAATTTTTTATTTCCTGGTCAAGTGAGGCAAGTTCCTGCTTTGCTGTGTCATGTTGCTGATACCCAACCCCAACACCTGCCTGCTCCATATCGGCAATTTCCTGCGCCAGTTGCCTCCTGCGTTCCATTATTTCCACAATCCGTTGATTTCCGACAACAGCATTTTCCCGAATAGCTGCAAGGCGCTGTTCTTCTTGCTCTTGGGCCTGAATCGCAGCGATCTCTTTCGCCCGTTTTGCTTCTTCTTTTGCTTGAATAGCATTTATACGGGCCTCTTCCCTTGCTTTCCTTTCTGCCTCTTTGGCTTCTAATTTTGCCTGGTTTTCAACTTCTTTCTGAATTCTGGCATTTTCTTTCTGTAAAGCCTTTTCTGCCTGCTCTTCTGCGCGGCGTTGTGCCTCTTCCCTTTTTTCTGCTGCCTTTGCTTCCTGTTGGGCTATTTTTGCCTGACCGGAATCAGTCTGCTTGTCAAGTTCTGCACGATACGCCTTAACCGCATCAGCTGCATTCTTCCACTCTATGTATGCTTGGTTATGCTCTTCATATCCTTCTGCAACTCCGGCTTTTTCTAATTCCTTAAGCTTTTCAGCCAACCGATTCCGCTGTTCCAGTAAATCAATCATTTTCTGGTCAACAACAGTTGAATTCTTTTTTATTTCGGAAAGCTTATCTTCATCAGATGCAAGTTTTTTATAATGCTCCCCTGCTTTTATTATCGCCTCTTCTTCGTACTTAAGCTGCCTTTCATACCCTTTATACTCAAATGTCTCTTCTCCCAGTGTGAAATCTTTTCCCGCATCGGTCAGAGACTGCATTTTGGCCTTTATGTCATCTATTTTATAATCAGCCTTTTCGATTTCTTCGCTTAATGTATCCCATGCTCCGCCAGAGGTAATCCCTATTTTTTCCCAGTCTTCTTGTTGTGCAACTAACTTCTGGAGTTCCTTTTCTGCCCTTGCCAGTTCCGCCTGTAAGTCTTTGTACTCTCGTGTAGGAATTTTTTGTCCTTTAAGGGCATCCATCTTCTGGCGCAAGGTATCCATATACTTTGCAGATTTCTTTATTTGATATTCCAGACTGTCAAGAGACTCTTCTGCATCTTTTGTAGTTATTTTAGTAACTATTCTAATTGCACCATCTTCTTGCGCCACGCTCTCACCTCCCCAGAAAAAGAAAAAAATGCCACAGACGCGCATTACACGCATCCATGACACCTCTTAGTCCTTCCACCGCCCTAGTTAGCGGTGTGCCGATAATTCAGTTAAGTTATTTCTTTTATTGTACCATTGTTTGAGAATGGATTTGTACCAAGTTAAAATGAAAAAGGACGGTTGATGCCGCCCCATTTCTTTATATGTTCATCAATGTCATTTGTTCGTATTCCGGCACGTTTACAAAGTTATCCGGCAACATGATACCAAACTGTCCACACAGCATTTCAAACGCCCTCGCAATATCGTGAGGTTTGGAGTTCTGTCGCACCATTACCCTGTCCATGACCGTTGACAACCGGGCAACCTCGCCCACGGGGATATCTGCCTTTGTATACTGCATATCACTGGGCTGTTGTGCGGTCTGCGGCAGGAACGCCGCCGCCAAAATATCCTTTGCTTTAAGCTGATACTGCAAAAGTTTGTCCGCAAGTTCTGGGTGGTCTTTCTCCATACGTTCTGTTATAGGAATCTTTGCGAGCCAAAGCGGAATAAAATCAATCCGAATCCCCACAGCTTCATTATTTTGGTCAAATACCCCCTCCTGAAATTTCAGGGTGCCCTTTTTCAAGGTCTTGTCGGACTGTACTTTTGTCACCTGGTTGTCTCTTTGCTTATTACTCATACCAAGAGCCTTGCAGAAATAACTCACTCCCGCCCAAATGTTTCCGTCCTTGTCTTTTGCCGCCATCACGCTGTCACCGAACAAATCAACACTTTTCACAACTAAATCGTTCATAAATTTACCTCTACTTTCTAACTGTAGAGGGCAGTGGGAGCATACCCCACCATGCGTCACCCTCTATGAACTGGCATTTCGCCTATCGACAAATTAATAGTAGCATACTTCTTTAAATCAGTTGTACCAAGTTTTACCGGCTAAAAAATCCCGCCATTGCCAGAATAACTACCACTGCAAAGATGAATACACATATCTCTGCCACCAGAATCTGGACAAAGGTGAAAATCATCTGAAGCCGTTCCTTGTCCACGGGCTGTTTCCGGCTCATTGCGCTCTTCAATACCACTTCATCTATTTCCATGTTCATGCAAATGCCCTCGCTTTCCTTTTCATCCCGGCAATGGAAACCACTCTTTCCATAAACCGCCGCTCTTCCGGGAGCATGTCTGTTCTTTCCACGTAATCATCGCACTCTCTGAAATGCTCTGCTGACATCAGTACCAGGACAGCCACCATGTACGCTATTTCCATATCTGTCATGCCGCACCGCCTTTCTTCATCTCTGCCATTGCGGCCCGGTAGCCTTTGGCATAGCCGAAATCAAACAGCGTGGTGATAACCTTGAATGCTCCGTTATAATCACTAGCAGAGAAAACTTCCTCCATTCCATGCTCCATTTCGCTAAATGACATTCCATATTCAGAATTCTTCTTTGTCTTTGAAAAAAATCTTTCCACATACTTCCTGATTGATTCCATAGCTATTCCTCCCCTACTTCCCCATACTCTCAATCGTCAACTGCTCATACTCCGGCACCCGGACAAAATCCTCCGTCAGCTCCACCCCGAACTGCGCCGAAACCTTTTTAAAATTCTCCGCAATCTTGTGTGGCGCAAGGTTCTGGCGGTGCGCTACTCTGTCCATTGCCTTAAGGTAACTGGCAAGTTCGCCAAGAGGAATCTCAAAAGGATTGATTGTTACTAATTCGCCTTTTCGATTTGGAAGAAAAGCATCTGCAAGAATGTCCTTTGCCTTTAACTGATACTGTAAGAGTTTTTCGGCAAGTCCAGGATTTTCTTTCTGCATTTTGTCCGTAATAGTTATTTTCGCAAGCCAAATGGGAATAAAATCCAACCGCAAGGCATACGCTTCATTTGCCGGGTCAAATACCCCTGCCCGTAATAACGTGCACCCTCTCGAAAGCACCTTATCAGACTTCACCTTTTCGACCTGAAAATCCCTCTGTCGCTTGCTCATTCCAAGACCACGACAAAAGAAATTGATTCCTGCCCAGATATTGCCCTCTCTGTCTTTTGCAGCCATTACGCTATCTCCGAACAAATCAACGGACTTTACTACTAAATCATTCATTAAAAAAATCTCCTTTCAGTGTTTGACAACCACACCAAAAGGAGATACAATAATAAGGCATACTCCTTTTGGTGTGTGTGATTGGTAGAGCGTTTTCAAACTGTGGTAGGGGAGAAACGCTCTATTCCTTTAGTTCCTCGTCGATTTTCTGATTAAGCCACTCTTTCTTGGTTGTATTCTTCTTTGACAGTTTGCTTTCCAACTTATCAAATTTTTCTCTCTCAACCTCAACGCTGAAATTCCTTGTTGTTTTCCGTCGCTCCTTCATATAATCGGCTCTGCTTTTTGGTGGAATTTTACTTACCTCCTTTCTTGTTACGAGTTACATTATATACTGTTACGAGTTACAAGTCAATACCTAAAATGAAAAAAGGTGATGAATTTCTTCACCACCCTATTCCTCAATATTCAGTTTTCTTATTTTCCTACCCACCTGTTTCCACAATCCGAACAATAGTATTCATTATGAGCTTTTTTCTTCGTCCCTGTCACCAAAAGAGAAGTTCCTCCTGTCATTAATGCGAGACCTACTTTTGCCGCAGACGTTTTTTCCTTCTTCTCCGTCTTGTGGTTGAATACTGTAAATGGCTTTAGCGGATTAAGATTCAATGACGTTTTTGTTGTCGTTTTCATATTAATATCGTTATTCCATAGCTGAATGTGCGTCCCTTTGCATTTTGGACATTTTAATTTTCCCATATTCCCATCCCCTTTCCCAATTTCTTCTAGCATACCATAATCTAACAGAAAAATCTACAGCAATAGTCAATACCCAAAATAAAAAAAGGCAGAAATTTTTCATTCTCTGCCCTTTTCTCTCGATATTCAGTTGTCGTTGCTCATTCTCTTATTTGTAATCATAAAGCCTATTCCGGAAAGCAATGCTGCCAATGCCCCGACTATGCAGGCAATCCCGATGTCTCCGAACATCATAAGCCCCATTAAAATTCCGATTACCCCCAAAACAATGAGTAAAATTCCAATTACCTTCATATCCCTTTTCTCCTTTTATTTATAATCGCTAAGTACAGCCTGCTTTATAATCACTCCAACGAAAGCACCATGGTAGCGTCTGGTGATTTTTTAAGAGTTATCCACTCTCCTACTTCCAACTCAACCTCTGCTGTTTCGTCCCTAAGTACAAATCCACTGCATACGGTAATCGTTACACCGGGCTTTATCTCCGACCCGCTGTTTTTACTGTCATCATTTACATGAAACATTGATGTATCCAATTCTATGCCATTCTGAAAAGCCTTATCTGATATAGTATACGAAAAACTTTTTGCCTCATCATCATTGTTTGTAAATTCATAATATACTGCCAAGCACTTATCCCCTGCCATATTTTCAACAATTTCATGACTGATATATTTAACATGGCAATTTGATATATCTACATCAATAATATCATTTGATGCCCCTTCCGCCTGACTATTATCAGGTTCTTCCTCATTTCCGGTATCTGTATCTGGTATTTGACTATTTTCATCCCCACCAGTTCCATCTGTATACCATTCATACATCTGCATCGGCTCTGATAAATTGTTCATATCTATTGTCATTGAAATGGCCCTGCCAATAGAATCACTCCAAAAATCCAACATAACATAATTATAATCAAACCATTCTTTACTTTGTGCAGCATCTAACCTGTCAAATACAGAATCTACTAATTTTGACCTACCGTCATCTTCCATATCTGAACCCCCATAGCAGGTAATTACAAGTGCCTTTTGTCCTGAAGTACCAGATTCAGAAACTGTTACCCCATCAATGGATTTAAAGAAATGAGACAATGTATCCTCGTTTGTCCTACTCTGCTCCCTCAATTCATCTCTTTCCGCCACCACTCTATCATATTCCTCTTGTGAAATTCCCTCGCTTCCACAACCAATCAGCACGGTACTCAAAAGTACGGTACCCAATAAACATTTTCCCTTCATACAAACCTTGGTATAAAATTTCCCTTTTCCCACTCTTCTGAATCCTCCTTTGATTTTTTGTTCATTATCCCATGCCCCCCGAAAAGTCAAGGGGATTCGACAGGATATTCCAGATTATACCAAAGAACCATACAAAATGAAATAGATTGCCACAAACTTAATCATATTTTGTGCTTTCCATCTTGAAAGCGTCCATTATTTTGCTTATGAATGACATAATCTTCCCCTATCCCCTCCTGTTAAATTGGTACAATCCCCTCCGGCTCTATGGTACAATAAAACAAAAACGAAGGGGATACCATGACATTACTTTACATACTCATTATTGCAGTCCTTTTAATCATGCTGATTTCAACCAAACTCGGCCTGACCGCCTATGTTGCATGGATGGAGGAAAACCACTTTAAGCAGCCATCACAGAGCGATATGAACCGGCTCATTACCTGGTGCGCCAAAAAGTATATGCAGGACTTATTCAGAAAATCCTAACTGCTTGTTTATAGCGGCGGTAGCAACACCCTCCGCTATTGCAGACACAACCTTAAGACTCGCAAATCCGATACTGGAAGAAACACTCTTGATTTTCTTCCAGTTATTTTCTTCCCGGACATTTGCAATAAATTCATGGCCGGCAGGGGTTAGGTCATAACTGTCTTTCAATGCTGGATCTGGATTGAATATCATGTCTTTCATTTTAAGATACCGCACATGGTATGGAATCACCCCGTTTCCTCCATACTTTTCCAGTTCCGGGTATTTCCGATATGCTCCCATCATATAACACCCATGTTCAAAATTAGCTTTTTTCTCAATAACAAATAAAATATCCCTGATGCATTCGTTGTTTATCTGCATACATTTCCCCACCTTTCCCAATACCTACACTATATCAGATATTGGCGGAAAGGGGAAGATGCGCAAATTAAAAGAGCAGCATTTCTACTGCCCTTTCATCCAAAAGAAAAAGGCACAACCTTAAGTCATGCCCTAGCAAGCATTCGGATTTGAACCGAAACCCATAGATTCCCTCCAGAACTCCGCTTTGCTAAAAATACTGGCCTAGCCAGTCTCTCATGACATCATCAGCAAAGTATTCCGCATCGCTTCATTTTCCGGCTCGAAACCGGCACTGAAAGTATATGTGTTCTCCCCGACTTAAACTACCGCTTGCTTTGATAATTATACCATATTCTTTTTACTTTATCAATCATCTTTTTCTCACTTACCGTCGGTTCTGCCGCTCCCATAGGCCCGTCATTTTCATTATGTAAATATCCATGATGTGTATGCGGTTTTATTCCATTATGCGGATGATCAAGGCCTATAGTTTTGAATCTTTTATGCTCCTTATCAAAATAAATAATCTCCAGCAAATCATTTCCGCCTACTGTAACATATATACGCCGTTTTGTCATCGTCTCCATAAGCGTTTCAGCTGTCCGTTCATTCTTACTGACAAACTTTATATTTCCATCCTGCAAAATCGTATTATATTGGCTTCCATACTTTTTGCCTTTATCTGATATCCCGGAACTTGCTCCTCTGCCACCCATATCTCACACTTCTTTCTCAAACCGCTTATGAAACGGTTGTATCTGCACAATATTCCCCTGGCATTCCTCTGGCACTTTCCCATAAAAGAGAATAGTTTCTGGATGCAGTCGCTCTATCATAGCATTATATCCGGCAAGGAACAGCACTTTCTTTTCCCGGCTGTTCGTCGCGCCAACGGAAGATACCGCAACCGCGCCGCCTGCCGGCTCCCCGTCAAAGCACCATTCAAAGCTGTCAGGCGTACTCCATGAAATTGTTGGAATGACATTTACGCCGTTTTCTTGCAGATATGCACCTACCCAATGCTTGCGGTAATGATTGTATATCTGTATGGCCTTCGGAAAGTCGGTGTATGTAGAGAAGTCCGGGGTCATTACATGCGTGAACTGCCGGAACATGTCAAGGTACTTGTCCGGGGACTGCCAGACTGAATTGAACTGATAATCATCAAGGAAGAAATGCACGCCCTTTCTGGTTCTGTCCTTTTCGCTCCGGGCATAGTTGAAGCCTATCCAGTCACATTCTTTGTACTGTGTTGGCTCTATCTGCGGTATGCCGTATTCTCCCACACCATCAAACATACGCTTTTGGAGGTTTTCATAGTTCTTTGTCTGCCGATACATTATCTTTCCTCACAATCTTCTTCCTAACTTCCAGAATCACAATCCCGTCCTTATTCCGCTTGACCTCCGCAGTATTGCCCCGCTCCGCAATCTCCCGGGCAGTCTTGCCGATTTCTTTGTCTGTCATCCTAACACCTCGTCCAACAATGATTTATAAGCATCCTCCTGCTCCTGCTCTTCCTTTGTCAGTGGCTTTTTCATCAGAACCAGTTCTTTGTTGTGGGAAAGGAACTCTTTCTCGTGCTTTTCTAGTTTCTTGCCCTTATTCAGCTTATTTCTTATGCTTACAATAAAGGAGAATGTCCCTTCTCCCACTTCGTTGAAATATCCCAGGAACGTCCACCAGTGCAAGTATTCCAGTTCCCTTGTCTCCCGGCCGGCAACCTTATTGATCGCGGAAAATATCATTTGCTCATCCTGCGTCCAGTTATATGTTGGCTGTTCAAGCACCTGTTTTTCCGGCTGCCCGGCAGAAATGAACCATGATATTTGTTTCATTGCTCTTCCAAGTCAAAGCCATTTTGTGCCGCCTGCAGCACATCATCATCACAGGAAAAGTCCTCAAACAGCAGATATATAGCCACAATCCATTTTTCTTCCGGTTGCAGATCCGGATCCTGGAACGCTTCAAAGACTTGAAGGACATTGCGGTAGTCGGTTCTGATAGGATAATCTTCGCCGCCCACCGTCAACACCTCCGTCAATGCGCCTATCATTTTGCGCCTTTCCTTTTATGGTCCTGCGGCTGATATTTCGCCATCCGGGCCTTGCTTGCTTTTTGCTGCCGCTCCAGCTTGCGGTCAAACAGCTTTTCCATGACAGGGGTCAGTTCCTCCAGGAATGCGATAAAGCAATCTGCATCCGGCAGGAATTCTGGAATTTCCTCATAAATGCTACGAAAATGCTTCTTGACGGTACCCTCTCCCAGAATTCCATCAACCACCGCAACAGCCTCTTTGGAGAAGCCAACATTTACCCTGGACATAGCCACGGTCTTTTCCATGATGGACGGGAAATCCTCTTTCCCCTCATACTGTTTTTCGATTTCCTCCAGCTTTGCCGGGATAGAATCTGCCAACTCCGCGATATGCTTGTACCCGGCGGAAAAGCGGTCAAACAGGGTGGAATCGTCCGTGGACACCATCACATAATCGCCCTGGCTGTTCAGTTCAATTTTGGCAAGACTTACTTCGCTCTCTTTAAATTTATAATTTTCCATACTTAACATCCTTTCCAAATCGGGGCACGATGGAAAGGCACGCACCCCGATATATTAAGTTTCCTTAATACCTAACTTAAGTTGCTCTTGCTAGTTGATTTTGTCTGCGCCGGTTCACTTAATGCTGTTGGGGATGTTCCGCCCTCCGGCGTGAATGTCGGAACCTTGTTTGATACGGATACTGTCCCCTGCGTCCTGCCGCCGTCCTCGGATACCGTGAACGGAATGGCATATCCAGAAGTGCTGCCACCATCACTGTCAACCGTGACCTTTACTGGAACAGTGAATCCTTTTCCTGTCAGGGTCTTCGTGGTGGATTCCTTTACCTCTTCTGTCAAAGTTGCCACAAGCAATGTCGCGGAAGTCCGCTCATCATCCGTTGCCAGGGTGTCGGCGATCGTCTGGATATGGGGATAGATTGCATCTTCCCTCCGGGCTATGTAGCTGTCATTGCTGAGCGTGGGCGTGTAGCCGTTGTTGACAAATGTCACTTCGCCCTGCACGTTCTTCACCTGCTCCGTGTCCGGATTCAGCTCCATGCTCAAATCATCCGTGTCTTTTCCCAGGCATGTCCAGTTTTCGTTGTCAAACGTTAGCCAGAACGCCCGGCATCCTCTCAAAATCTTCCCCGTTGCCGGGGTTCCTCCTGTTTCAGGCATAATATTTCTCCTTTCTTTTTTCGGTTTATTACCTATTGCCGATCTGGCTCATTATTTCCATAGCAGCTGCATCAAACTCCGCATAGTCCTTATCACACTGCACCTGGTTGGCAAGGTATGCGTCCATATCGCTGATGTTCTTGGTGGAAGAATAGCCCTTGTCCTGGCTCCCATTGTTGGAAGCATTAAAATAGACAACCGTTTTATCCTCAATCTGGCTTGTGCCGCTTACATTGATAGAACCCATATTCAGCATAATTGTGCGTTTCCTTTCTACTCAACTTCATATTCCATCACCACATTAGCAGCAAACACGGTTGACTTATCCCCTTCAACCTCTTCCACATCCGGGAAGCTGCCGCCTGCGGTAATCTTTGTTATTGTCCTGTTTCCTGTCAGCCGGGGGAGGTTCTGAATGTCCTCCAGCCACCCGGTAATGTTGTCCACAACCGCTTGTGCATTTATCATCTGCCCGTTGCCCTGTGGAAAACTCTGATAGGCAATTTGGATAGTCAGTTCCGCCGTGAATCCGCCAAGCACGTTTCGTTTCTTGATGCTTCCTCCGGCGGTTATGATATACACGCACTTGCCAACATCTTTAGAGTTATATTTGATGTTTGCTCCTGCCGGTATATACGGACACTCCGCAATCAGTTCCAGCAGCATTTCCCCGACCTTATCGTATTCCGTTTTTGACAGGCATTCTTTGATTTCTTCGGGCATAGGCTACTCTCCCTTGTGCGGATGTTCCAACTCATACAAGCGTCTATCTATATCCATAAGCTGTCCTTCAAAACGCCCAATACGTTCCATGAGAAAGCCGTTCATTTCTGCTTTCTGTCGCAGGTCAAAATATTCATCAACGGATATTGTCACTGTTGGAACTTCTCTTTTTTCTTCCATTATCTTCCTCCAATCTCAAACCTCGGTATCAGCGTATAAACGTCCACCGTATCAACGCTGAACGCATAGCCGAATTTTGTCTTGATATACTCAAAAAATCCGCCGGGGTACTTGGTTTCGTCTTGGTCTATCAGTCCGACAGGCACATCAATGTCAATACCTAATTCCGTTTTCCGTACAATCACAAAGAAATTCTTCCCCTCTGTGTCAAGTGTGAAGCTATCAAGCATTTCATCAGTGGTGAGGTCGTTCCACACTTCCGGGGCTTTGTACGGTTTCGGCAGATTGACATTCGGGATTTTAACCACGCACACGCTGGCGTTTTCCATGCCGCTTGCCTTTTGGTTTGCCCCCTGCGTCAGTTCAATCCGCACATTATCAAACCGTGTTCCGAAATACTGTTCGGTTTCCATTAGTCCGTTTACATAGCGGTTGTAAATAACCACGCTGTCAACATAGCCTATTCCCATGATTATTTCCTCCGACTGCCAAAAATCTTTCGGTACGCCCTTTTGATAGACGGCTTTGGATAAATTCTAAGAATATCCATTACAGCGTCCGCATTGATGTCATTTTGAAACCAGTATATGGAATACCAATCTTCGCCTAAGAAATGCCGGATCAGAATATGAAGAAAAAATTGTGCGTCCATTTCTGATTCTGGTTTACTCTTGAGGATTTCCCGAAATTCCTTTGTTGTCATGTCAATTCTTCCTCCGGCTCCGTTGGCTCCTCTGGCTTCTCCACTGGCTTATCCTCTGGCGGTCTGCTTATCGGGGCATTTCTGACAGGGTAGGGGATTCCGGCATACAGTAGATTCACGCCGTTGGAATCCGGCACGAGTGAAAGATATCCCCTCACGGTATCACGGTAAAGCCGTTCCTGCGCCGCCCTGTCCGACAAAACAGCGTCAATCAGGGTACTGCCGGATTCTGCTTTTGCCGTGTATGATATGGATTCACTGCCGGAGGAAACGGAAGATACCACTTTCCCCCGGAGTGTGCCGGATTCGTCCGTTATGTACCCTTGTCCCTCTGATACCCGTTTGTTTGCCGCTTCAATCTGCCCGGCAATCTCAATCAGATTGCAGACGCACCGCTTCACAGCTTCCGAGGAATCCTCGTCAGTTGGGTATGCGAATTTCAGCTTGTTCAGCGTGAGAGTGTCCACTCGGCAGCAAGCCTCCCATGATAGCCGATTAAAGTCGGCTTCCGGCATAGAATCCTCGCCATATATGCTTTTGTAGTATTCGTAGGTTACATATCCCATAGTCTATTCACTCACTCTCTTAAATCCCTGAAAATCAGCAACTCCCAAAGAGCCGTCTTTGCAGCAATAATGTCCTTTGTACTTATAAACATCATTTCTTCCAGAGCGTGATGGATATCGCATTTTCCCTCTCTCAAACATCTTCAAGCATTTCTTTGCTTCATCTTCTGAAATAAGAGAATCAGTTTGCACCTCTCCACATAATCGGCATTTATAAACTGCCACATATTCAGACATTACTTTCCTCCGCATCACCCAGGGTGCCACAACATCCGCCATAAACAGAAAGAGGCGGATATCCATAAACCTTTACGTGCATTTCGTGATACAGCGCAAGATATGTCTTTGCCGGAAGTGTCAGTAGCGTTTCATTCAAAGCCTTTGCGTCAATATCCACTCCCGGAATCTGCTTTATCACAATTTCCTTATCTGTTGCTGTAATTACTGGTATTCCATTATCCATTATCTTCCTCCAATCTGGTTTCCGGCATGAAATACTTTACATATCCCATGCCGGTTTAATTCTTACTCCCCGGTCAGCTTACTTCCGCCTTTCTTCTGCCCGGAATCTTTACCTTTTTCAGCAGCTTCACTTTTAGCAGAATCAGATTCTTTATATCCTCTCAATTCCGCTTCCAGTTCAGCGATCCGCTTATTGGCTGCTTTCAGTTCTTCCTCAACAGCGTGTTTGGTTTTTGTGCCTTTTTCCAGCACAGTGCCGTCCTCGTCGATTACACTGTAGCCCTTTTTCAGGTATTCATCTTTATTTGCCGGGGAAATCAGTGTTTCCTGATTCCCCTTTAATACTCTAAGCATATTTCCTACTGCCATGCTGCACCTCCTATGATGATAATCCGCCGGTTCCCTCGGTGACAAACCGCAGTCCGGCAATCCGCTGATTCAGGATAAACACATCACCATAGGATTCCTCGTAGTACAGCCATTTGCCCTTGCTTTTTGCGTCTGGGGCAGACAGGCCAACGAAATCATACTTTTCCGGTGTAATCACACAAGACGGGTGAACCAGAAACATCTGAATCTGTTTTGCGCTTGCGCCAACCTTAGAGCCGGTCGTGAAGTCATAGGCTGTTTTCATGTGCTTGGACGGGACTTTTTCAATCTGCACCTCGTCAAGCCTTGCAATCAGCCGGTTGATTTCTTCATCGTTCTGTCCATTGACGGAAATGCTGCGGCCAATCTTCTCCGCATTTTTCAGCATTTTGTAAGTTTTTGGATTGACATACAACAGCCTGCCGGTTGCCGGAACGTCTCCCTCGTCCATATCCATCATCAACGTGTCAAACACTTCAAGGATATTCGCCGTTGTGAGTTCCGTGGTAACGTCCTCGCCGCCAGCTTCCACCCAGTCAGAGTGCAGCTTAGACACCAGATAGTCGTCCATTTCCGGGAATTTTTGCTGTTCGTTGAATGTTCGGGTGATATTAGTGATAGACGCAACCTGATTTGTTTCGTCAATGTCCATCGGGTGAACCAGAGTAGACCACTCACGATGGAATGTCAGGGTCTTGTCCTCCCAGTCATTTTCAAAGTTCCGGGAAAATCCCGTGATTTCGTCCCGGCTGGCATTTGTCCGGCCAGTGGTGGACAAAATCGGGATATGGATTGTCTTGGCGTTCAGGAACGTATAACGGCTGTCATTCTCCGTGCTGCGAAGTGCTGCAAAGTGAAGTACCTGCGGATATGCGTTTGCCAACGCCTGCTCATATTTTTCTGCATAGTTCAATGGTTCTGCCATTGTTAATCTCCTTTCTTAACTTCCCTTATCGGGGTGAATCCGAAATTGAAAGTGGGCTTATCATCACCCCCAGCAGGTTTCCCGGTAGACTTGTCCGTAAACTTCGGCGCACTTCCGGCGGCTTTCTCTTTGGCTTCGGCTTCTGCCTTTTCAGCTTCGGTCTGGTAGAAGTGGTCTTTTTCGTTCTCCTTAGCCAGATAGTCCGACAGCCCCATAAATGCGCCGTCCTTCCACTTCAAACCGTCCTCGCCCATGATTTCACGCATGAGCGAATCCCTAACACGTCCTGATTCAATTTTCAGCTTGTCAAACTCGCCTTTGAGATAATCCCGCTGGTCACGCTCAAGAATCTGCTTCGTAGCCATGTCCTGCGCTTCTTTCGCTGCCTGTTTATACTTCTGGATTTCCTCTGCCTGCTTCTCCGGGTCGATGTCCTTGAACTTCTCCAGGGTTTCATTTGCCGTGTCAAGCTGCCCTTTGTAATTGTCCCGGTCTGCTTCTGCCGCTGTCAGCTTCTTAGCCTGCTTGTCAAACTCTGCAATGGTCTTGTAGTTCTCCGTCACCGCCGCATTGACTGCCGCTTTCTGCTCATCCGTAACCTCAATTCCTGCTTCTTTCAAAATCTGTTCAATGTTTTTCATGTGTCGTTATCCTCCTAACATGGTTTTTAACAGCGTGTCCGCTGTATGGATTTAGGCAGATAAACCTCTGCCGGGGTAATTGGATGGTGTGGATTTGCACCACACATGGGCGATATCTCCCGTTCCCCTTGCGTTACCTCCGCAAGTCTTCCTAGGGTATTCACAACGTTTTTATCCGTCCCCCATGAGAACCTGTTACCTTTTCAGCACATCCATTGCAAGCCGGGACTCGAACCCAGACAAGAAAGTTTTGATATTCTTTCCACTACGGTCAATGTTCATTTCCCTGTTCCTCCCTATTTCCTAATGCCTTTTATGCTTATATTGTACCGCAGTTTGGCGGGGTAGTTGTACCAAGTTATCTATAAGCAGACAGCAAAGCCTTTTTTGTGGTTTCATCTTTTACAATTATTACCTTTCCTTTTTCAACGTAAGGACTTCCAATCATTTTATAAAATCCGCTTTCTTTGTCTGCCAACGCTTGCAATTCTTCCTGTTCATCATCATTACACAGAATCACCGTTGTCAACTTATCTATCATTCTGTGAATTTCATCAATCGGATTTACTTCTCTTGTTTCTGTCTTGCACTGTTCAAAAGAAGAAAATAAGGTCTTTCTTATTTCTTCATCAAACATTTTTCTCATTTCCTGTGCTATATCCATTCCCATATCCTCCCTTTTGCGGTTTTCGACAGGGGAAAACTCCCCTATCAGAATGGAATCTTTGACAGTTTTACGTCCACCTTGCCATGCGGACGAGCCTTGTCTTACTGCCGGGTCACGCCCGTAGGTTAGTCAAGAGTCGTCATCTGACTTGACACAATCAGTTCCGTTCCTTCCCGGAACACCCCGTCGCACCTGCCCTCTGCTATTGAGACGGAATCGAACCGTCCTTAATCTGCATATCGGAATCGAACCGATAATAGTGCGGAATCGCTTTTGTTTATAGCTGACCGTTTTCTCCCAATGCAGAACCCCTTTCAGTTCAGTTTGATGTGTGCTGGCAAGAAAGGATAACAACGACACACTCCCTGCGGTGGGGAGTTGAACCCCACTATTCCCGGATGCTCGTCCGTAGCATTGCCAATTATGCTATCGCAGGTACTTTTGCAAAAGTAATGGTCTTTCCCACCGTCAACACCGAATAGTCCCACACAGCTCACGGTGTTATGGTCTGCTTCCTATAAGTCGCCTCCGTCCATCACGGATTTTACCCGTGTCGCTCTTTCAGACCTCTTCCACTGTCCAATTTATGTCTGCAAGGACTGTGCAGTTAATGCGTTTCTTAAAAACTCCCCGACACTCCTTTTGAGCCGACCATATACTCCGAAACGCTATCAGACCGTTCGTATATCCCCACAACAGCGCCGCCGTATCGTCCTGCTGTTTCGTACTTGCCGCCATCTGATAAGTTTTTTCTGATGCCCTTACGGTAGACATCAGCCTTTGGAAGATTTGGCGATTCACTCGCCGCAGGCCGCAGCCGGATCAGATTTCAAAATTTTCCATCACGTTAGCACAATTGCAACATCGCTTCTTCATGGCCGTATCCTCCTTATAATTTTTGATTGTTAAAACCCACGAAGCTATTTTGGCTCCCAAACTCACAATCATACACCCGCCCATCACGCGGCGTGCGTTCCCTCCGCTCATGCGGCAAACTGATCGTTATCCGGTTTCTATCTGCCGGACAAGTACATTGTAGCATACTTTTTAAAATTATTTGTACCAACTTAAAGCAAAAGAGCGGCATCACTGCCGCCCCTTGTCGTTGGAGATTTTTTCATTCACGCACCGCTTTATAAATTCGCTCAAGCTGATATTCTGTGCATCTGCCGCCGCTTGCCATACTTCCTTTTCCTCTGGTGGAAGATACAGTCCTATCCTGGCATACTTTTCCTCATTATATTTCCGCTTATAATCCGTCTTTTCCTGTTGGCTCATTGCCATGACATCACCTCCCACATAAGCATACCACATAATGCAATTTGTATCTATTGTTAGATATGCACAATAAATCTAACATTAGTTTGTTGATTCTGTTTATTGATATATCTAACGTTAGATGTTAATATAGACTTATCAAAGGAACGGAGGATATGGGATATGAAGAATACATGGAATATTGTGCATGACTGCGATTTAGACGATGGAACACCAACAGAATGGTCTTTGAAAATAGCTGAAAATACATTTTATTGGATAGACGCTATGGCTGATTTCACATTTGATGTTATCGGCACAGACGGACACACCGTTTTAAAAAACTGTCAGTCCTTAACAAGTGCCAAAAGATGGGTGACAATCAATCTTTTATAATAACCACACCACCCACCCGGCGGGGTTGCGCCGGGAGAAAGAAGGGAAGATATGTTAGATGGTGTATGGGAAGATGGATTTGTTACAGTGTTTCCGATAGGAGAATACAAAGATGAACTGCCGCAAGATTTTCCGACATGGAAAGAAGCCGAAGAATACGGAAGTGAGCAATTTGGAGAAGGAAACTATATCATAGAAACACCATTTTAATTTCATCCCGTCCCTGCCGGGAAAAGCAGGGAGAAAGTGAGAAAGATATGATAAGAACGAAAGCAGACGCATTGGCGTTTTTGAAATCACATAAAGAATTTTCAGATCAAGATTGGATGGAGGGCGAATTTTGGTTCAGATATGACGGGGTAACAGAGCCAGAATGTCTGCGGCATGATTACACAATCAACCATGAAACAGAGGGAATTATCGGCGTTATGGAAAAAGAAGCTGTTGATTATGTTTTCAGAAACAGAAAACGGCTGAATAAATTAGAACAGGCGGCAGGATAACACCTACCGCCCTTTTTCTTACATTTCTGCAATTTCTCTCGCGTATTTCTTCACGATTTCCCGCTCTTCCCTGCAATCGGCATCGCGACAGATCTGCTTTACCATAGACGATACGCCACACATGAAGTCCTCTAATGCGTCAAGCATACGCCCCTTGCTTCCCTCGTCCCGGCTGTTGGAATACTCCATCTTCCGGCTGCGATATTCCTCCATGTCGGTATCATCACCAGACAGGCGCGAGTAGTTCGGACGGTGCATGTACTGTCCGTTTCGCTGATTCCGTCCCCGGCGGTAAGAATTGCCGTTGTCATAATCGTTAGAGTAGTTCCCCTCCCGGCTGTAATCGCCGTTACGGGAATACCCGCCACGCTCCCGGCTGTAATCTTCCATATCCCGGCTATATCTGTCCCTGGAATACTCGCCGCCGTCCTGCATCATGTTGATTTTGTCAATCTTTTCAGTAATGCAAACGAGCTTATAGGCATTGTCAATGTTGGACTGGGATAAGCCTTTTTCCTCAATCGCTTTTAACTCTTTTTCTGCGTTTTCTCTCAATTTATGCATAGCTTAACCCTCCCTTACTGCAATCAGGTTGGCGTTCTGCACCTGAATCGCCTGTGTGGACGTGTTCTCGACTGCCACGGTTGCACAGCACCCTCTCGGAACGTCTATGTAAGCCTGTGCGGACACGTTGAAGAAGTTCTCCACTGCCGCCGGGGTTACAATCATACGGGTAGACTGTAAAGGCTCTCCGTCAACCGCAATCGCTACGGAAATAGCTTCTACTGTACCGCCTGTCGGAATCTGAATATTTCCCGAAAAGCTGACAAGGAATCTCGCCTTGCAGTTATTGGTAAGTCCTCTCAATTTTACAATGCCGCTCCCCTCCCTGTGCTGGATGCAGTTTGAGCCACACACGGGGGTTTCGGTTAATACAACATTCTGCCCTGCGTCTACGGTCTGCAAGGCAATGCCTGTAAATTCTGCCATGTTATTTTCCTCCAAATAAAAAACTACCAACTGTTTATAGCTGATAGTTTCTGGATTCCTATTTTCTTTTTCAATTTAAAACCACGTCATGGAACATTTGTTGTCAACGCAATCTTTTACAAGCTCTTTAAAATCCTTAAATTTTGCGCAATCTGGTCTGCCGAAATATCCATAGAGAATGCTGTCGTCATAATCTTTTATAACTTCGTAAATTTGTTCACACACTTCGTATGGCATTTCTCCGTCACAATCAGATGCATAGATAAAATGAAGTATTCCGTCCATTTTTCCATTGTGCGCCTTTGAGATTTCAGTAATCTTTTTGTCATATTCCTCAAAAAACGGTTTTCTTTGTTCTTCAAAGAATGGCGCATCGGATAAATGCCTATAATGTTCTCCTATATCATCTGCCGCCAATTCAGCAACCTTTGTTCTGATGTTATTGAATCCACCATACCCAAAGTCTAACGAAAAATTTTTTGATTCTAAAGTTACGCCCATTTTCCTATCCTCCATACTGTTTTTTGATAAATATATTATCTCACATTTTTCAGTATGATTTGTACCATTCTACAGAAACCCACAAACTATCAGCTATATTCAGTTGTCAATGTCCAGTTAATCGCAAAAGGACAGAATCAATGTTCTGCCCTCCCACGTTGTAATAACGGCTCATGCCGAACATTTCCGATGTTTCACGGAAAAGATACATCCTTATTCTGTTTTAGCCCATGCATACGTTTCCGCAGCCATTACAGCCATTGCCGCAACCGTTCCAGTTTCCACAGCCATTCACAGGGAATGTAACGGGCGTACTCGGCTGCACAACCACAGCATTAACCGGGTAATCCTTGCCAAGTCTGCGGATAAGTTCCGCTGTCTGTGCCTCCTGATTAGCCGTGATAAATGCATTCTGTGCCTGCTGGCTTGCCGCAAAGGAAAGCTTCTGGTTCTCCAGTTCAAGCGCATGAATACGCTCTGCCTGTCTGTTCGCTTCCATCTGGTCAAGCCTTGCAATTACCCTGTCTGTGTCGTTGTGGGTAGACTGGATAATGTCGCATGTGTTCTTTGCGCCGGAATACATCAGTTCTTTAATGTCCCCACGAACATCACAGCAGCACTGCTGTGCGTTGAACATCATGGTTGTAAGCTGCTGCATAAGAGCCGCCTGCTGATTGCACCGGGACAATTCAGCCTGTGAGAAGCCCTGCATTACAGTAGTTCCGACACCATTAACGGCACCAAGAACAGCCGTAGTGCTGTCACAAATTCCATGAGTAATACCGTCCAGCTTTCCAACAATGGTCTGCGTGTCAAACCCTCTCTGCAGGTCTGCCTGTGTAGCAAATCCCATCATTGCGCCGCCAGCACCATTACCGCCGAATCCACCGCCCCAGCCGCCGAAGCCGCCCCAGCCGAACATGGAGAACAGGAAGAAAAGCGCAAGCATTCCCATCCAGTCTCCACCCCAGCCACAATTGTTGTTTCCGTTGTTGCCGCTAAGCAAAGCAACATCAGAAGCTGATAATCCGTCCGAATTCATGTAACATATACCTCCATATGTGATTTATTTACAAAACCGCTAAACGGTTATGTAGCGATTTAAAACATGCCTTTAAACAATCCCTGCGCCATCTGCGCCATTTGGTTAGCCTGCTCAATCTGCTGTTGATTGACCTTGCCAGAGCGCAAAAGCTCATTCATTTTATCCTGCGGATTTACTCCCTGCATTTCCTGCCGGAATCGCTTAAACTCATTTATCATCTGTGTAAATTTATTTCCGCCCTGTGTTGGCATTTTTGCCGGTGCCTGCTTTCCCATCATTCCCATTAACGGATTCGCCATTGCTCACAACCTCCTTATTTGCCTTTACAGGCTGTCTTTCTTGTGCATTGGTTAATTGTTCAATCATTTCCTTTAACTGCTCAAATTCGCCACGCTGGACGTATTGAGAGAGGTCTATTTGCGGTTGCTCTGTTGGCATTGTCCGCTGATTGATTTCAGATTCCGAAATTTCCTGAAAGAAAAATGCATGAAATTCAGGACTGCCAATTTTATCAACAGATTTAACGTAAAAATACGGCTCATTGTTATCCATCATCCAAACGGTTTGTCCCGGCTGCACAATCTGGTTTTTCGCTCCGTCAATGCCAGACACTCTAATCCAGTCTACATTCTGCGTGGGTGCTGGTGCGCTCTGCTGTCCCCATCCACCGCCTTGCGACTGATTATAATAGCTCTGCATAATGTTTGCCTTGCGCTGTTCGTATTCCCTTTCCAACTGCGCCATCTGCTGATTTAATGCTGGATTCATTGTTAATGGCATTTCCCGATTCCTCCATGGATTTTAGTAGCATGTCAAGCATAATACCGTCACTTGCGCTTTTATAGTTTGCGGTAAATCCCCATAAATTGAAAAGTATTCCCGTTTCCATGTTTATATTTTAACGTACAAAAAAGAGACTTACCATGTCAGATAAGCCTCTAAATATTTTCATATATCATTCAAAAAACTATCAAATTTGCTCCATTATCTTCCGGAGCATCCTTTTGCTGATCCGGTTTATAGTCGATTCACTGCAATGCATAAGTTCGGCACATTCCTCCAAGGAGTATTCCTGATTTCGCAAATCATAAAGCTGTTCTTCCCTGGGAGTAAAATTGCACTCTCTTCTGAAATATTCTCTTTTCTCTCTGCTAAAATCTGGAATAATATTTCGTGCCATTCCTTATTTCTTCCTTTTCGCCGTTCCCCGCTTTTTGCCGTTCTTCTTACTCCTGGACTTCTGAACCTTGATTTTTGCCATTTTCCAGAATCTCCTCAATCTTAATTATGTCCTCCGCAGATAAATCCGTGGAAAGCACATTGCCCTGGCTATCCATCAGCGTATAAACTCCGGTCTGTTCCACGGTTGCCGTGAAATCATACTGATACAGATAAATCAGGAACCCGGCCACAATAGCAATCACAGACACAAACCACAACAAAGCCACGGTGATTAGCGCCTTATGTGACCTCTGCGCCGCAAGCTTCATCTCCTGAAGCAGCTCATTCGCAATATCCAGTGTTTCCTTGCTGTTTTCTTTTTCCTTCACATTATCCCTATTTTCCATATCTCTTTCCCCTTCCAATTTCAGAAATACATTTATCCGCATATTCCGAAAACTTAGAAATGAAACCGTCTAATTGTTCTGCGGTTAAATCTCTAAGTCTTATACAGCTCAACATTCCATTTTTATCACAAAATATAAAAGTTTTATTTTCCATTCCCAAACCTCCAAAATATATTAGCGGCCTCAGACCCTTATGCAACTACTATATCCGCTATGTGGTCGCCCTCATTATTACTCGACCCTCTCCCAATTTGTATTTCCCTCATTATAGCAATTTTATGGAGTGGTTGCAATCAGTCTTTGTGATTTTCTCCCCAATCCAACGCTTGACCGCAGTCAGGGCAATAATTGTATGTTGAAACATCTCCATTATTACGATTTTTCACAACCTCTTTGCAGTTCGGGCAAATCGTAACACTGAATCCGTAATTATCAGACAAACAACCGTCACAGATTTCTTTCTCACACTCTGCACAGTTTGGAGTTATGACAGGACTCTTTGGCGTCTGCTTTTCAAGTGCTGAAACTGCCATGTGTAATATTTCCAGTGAATCAGTACGCGGTAAAGTCAATTCGTGCTCGCTAAATAAATTATTTAATCCCTTAATTGCTTCTTTTGCTTCCATTCTTCCTATCCCCTCTCCCAAAAATAAATCACATTCTTGCCGCCGCTGTCCCATGTGTCCCAGTATTTGCCGTCCACCACCGTCACCACATGCCCGTCAAGACCCAAAACATATGTACCATGTGGGAAGTTACAGCAGAATTTGTACACGTCCATAGGGTAATCAGGCTCATAGCGTACATAGCCATTGTCTGCCAAGTATTCGCCCCACACCTTATTTGCCGACAGAACGTCCTTTTGCCGGTATGCAATCTGCGCAAGGTCGTCAAAGACTTCATTCCATGTGCGGTTTGTGGCCTTGCAGCACGCACGGATGGCACAGTCGCCAACACGCTTACCGGGTATAGGGTTGGGATTATATTTAATCCATGCGTTCATCATCATACCCCCATATATATCCATCTCCAATTCCCGCTCTGCACCATAACGGAATTATGTGTTTTGGATATTTTAATAAATCCGATGCAATACTTGCAGAACGGTATTTTGCAATCAGAACACCATCTAATGTTTTCTGATAAATTGGTTTTGATTTGGTATCAATAGCTCTCTTTTTTGCTGTACCGTAATTGTTATTATACTGATATGTACACCATTCAAGATTGGAAACAATGTTATTAAGTTTGTTTTCATCTTTATGATTTACGCATGGTAAGTTTTCGGGATTAGGAATAAAGGTTTCAGCAACAAGCCTATGAACTTGAAACTTTCTTCTGGTTCTGTCCTTTGAGTATAATGTCACAGTATGATATCCAGAATTTATCATAGTAGGCTTTAAATAAAACTCTTTCGGATTACCAAATTTTGAACTTTCCCGAAAACTCTTTACCCTTCCAAGATTGCTGACCTGATACAATCCCTCATATCCTTTTACATCTTTCCAAATTTCCTCACTCATCTTCCCTACCTCCTACCACAATTTTACAACAGATTCGGGCGTGGGTTGTACCAATTATAGCTTGCCAAGGATAGATTCACATATTTTACCAATATCCGTAACTTTATAATCCCCATCGAATCCTGACTTCTGCAGTTTTTCGGAAACAATATCCTCAATTTTTACAAGCATATCATCAGACAAATTCTCAAAATCTGCTTCTATACCTAACGATTCCATAAATTCTATCTCTGTTTTATTAAACATAATCAATCCTCGCCTTTTTCATATTTCTTTTTGGTAGCACTTCCAGTCCTCCAGACTGTGATAACATTCCCGGTATCTGGGTTTATATTTACAGTAGCGGTTTCACCTATAAATCTCTGGCTCTTCCTTCCATTATCGTCAATCACAACATCCCGTATATTCAGCGGCTTTTCCAAAGCATTAACAATGTCTGTTCGCGAAACATTCCTTTCATTCGCTCTCTCAATCGTATGTTTGGAAATGGCACTTACATCTATTCCATTCTTTGTCTTTATTATACCGCCTTTTCCATCAAGGCTCAATTCGTTTTTATACCTTTTCGCCCCGGCATTACTCCGCCTTGTCTGCTCCCTGCCAAAATCAGCTACCTTTATGCGGTCATACTGTGGCTGCAGATCATTCTGTTTGCAGAAATCATTATATTTTCCATTTTGCTGTGTCAGGTCATGAGCTAATTTGTCATATTCCGGTTGAAGCCTTTCAATATCCTCCTGCGGCAATCCCTCCATCTGCTCTTGCTTCACAATCAGCATTCGCTTTGTTTTCCGGATGTTTCTTTCCATAGCCCTCTGTTGCTGTTGGAGTTCGTACCGCTTTTTATTTTCCTCGCTGTCAATTTTCAGATTGCCTTTTTCGTCCACATAGGGATTGCGTAAGCGTGGGTCCCAGGGTTTGTGAGAGTGGCGGCAGTTATAACCATGCAAGCCAAGGGGATTTTTAACGGTCCCTTGCCCGGTGTTCGGGTCCACGTCATATCCGGTCCGTTCCAGCAAATTCGGGTATTCCGGTGTGGTTCCTCGGATTTTATACACCTTTCCTTGCCAGTCTGCATGAGAAGCAAGTGCTGGCTGTCCTTTCTGTGCCACTCTCGCCCCCAAATGCGCCGATACAAGGACATACTCAATTCCACCCTCAACTATGTACTGGTTCGTGACTTGCGCCGCCGTTTGGTTCATTGACGTCACCACACAACACCGCACCGCCGCTTCCAGTGTCCGGCGTGTGCCGCTCGGATAGTACACATAGATTCCCCGTCCAGCATACCTGTCAAGAATATCACACACCGCCGCAGAATAGCTTTGAACGCCTGCCGCCACTCGCAAATCAGCTTCGTCAAGCATATTGATAAGGTCAATCTGTGACTGCTTCATGGTTGTGCGTGTGAGATTTGTCAATTCTCCAAGACTTTTCTTAAATTCAGCGTCCATAACACGGATTACAGCGGCATTTTCAAGCGGATTGGATAATTCTATGCCCAACTGCCCCAAAGTCTCTCTATCGTCCTTCCACGAGGTCAGAACAGCATCTTGCAAAAGTGAACGCAACTCTTTCTGTGTCAACCCCGTCAGCTTCCGCAATTTCTGTTCAATCGCCGCTTGACTTTCGCCCATCTGCTTTAACTTCCAAATCAGGCGGTCGGCGGTTGCGGTCATTTCCCCGGCGGAGAGTAGGCGGCGGGTGATGTCTTTGAGGATAAAGTTTTCAAGTTGGCGATAGAGTTCAAGCAATCTATCCTCTTTGTTTGTGAAATAATCTGGTGATAGCATTACAACCCCCTAATGGATTTTCAACAAGTGGTATGTTAAGCCTTGAATTTATAAGGGAACTTTGAAAATTCTGCACTTTTGCAAATTCCGCTTCTGCTATTCTTTGCTCGCATTCCGCAATGGCAGCTTTTCTTAGTAAATCTATTGCGTACTGCACTCCATCACTATATCCATCATAGTATTGTGGTGAATCCGATTCTAATATTTTATCGTCTGCTTCATCAGCTTCTTTTTCAAGCTGTGAAATTATAGGTATTAAATCCATTCCACTACTCCCTCCCTGCTGTCCTCTTGACTAAATCTATCCATTTCCTCCCCATTGTTCCGCCATAGCCTTAGCAACTCCCGGAAATTTAATCCCTGCCAGCGGTCTGTTTGACAAGCCGTACCCATTCATCTTTGTGCATTTCCTTGGCTTTAGAAAACCAATGGTCGCCCGTTCCTGCCGTGTGGTATGTAAGCGGTCGCCCGGTAGGTTGCTTGCTTGGTGGTGAGTACCAGCCTGTTATATTGCCCTCTGCGTCTCTTATTGGGATATTCGGGCCATATACAATACCCTCATACTGATAATGTGCATAGGGCGTGTTATACTCAATCTCGCCGCCATATATCCCCTGCGGATAGTTCACACTGTTTCGCAGTGCGCCCTGCTGAAATGGTATCAGAGGGTCGCAATCAGCAACCACTTGCATGTTGAGCAGCTTTTGTGCCTCGCGGATATTTCGGTCAATCCTATCAGTATTCAGTTGTATATCAACATTCCCTATGTGCCGTCTGATTCTCATAAAATCACCTTATCTGTAAGAAAAAAATTTTCCGCATTTCTCACATTTATAAACACCTTCATCAACTTTCAATCCCAAATTTGCGCTTTCATAATTTCCTGTGTACGCTTCACAATGAGGGCATTTTGTATAGCTTCCATCATGCCCGCCGCCAAAACTCCCCATTGTTGACAGGGCAAATCCGCCTTTTCTCTTGAATCTTGCATACTCAATAACTGCAATTTCCTTTTCGGCTTCTTTTTTCTTCTCAAGTGCCGCCCTATACCGTTTTTCTTCGGTTTCGTATGCTGCACATTCTTCTTCGGTTTCAAACTTTGTTCCGTCATTTGCTTTATAATACGTTTCTGTGCATTTTTCCATCTTTTATTCCTCCAATTAAAAACGTGATTTCTAACACTTATCCCTGCAATGATACACCCTACGCCTACTTACAATCATAGCAGGATTGTTGGCTTTGGCGTACCATTTGGGTGATCGGCGCAGCAGTCGCTTGTGTTCCTCTATTTTCCTATTGACTTCATCAAATGCCTTTCGTAATGCTTCTGCCAGTTCTTCCATTCTTTCAGAAATGCCGCCCCATGCTTCCACTAATTTATCAGCAAATTCTTGTAATGTCATCTTCTACTCCTCTCCAAACAATCCATCTTTCGGCTCATTCTCGCTCTTGGCTTCTGCCACAATAGCCCTGGCTTCTTCTTCCGTGAATCCTTCGTTATGCACCAGGTAATACCACTTAGGATAAAATCCCTTGTCTGTCAGAAGCAACGCCCTTGACCTATCTTCCTCCGCATTTCTCGTGAGGTCTGCAAAGTCAGCATATATTTCATAGTTCCCAAACTCGCTAGGAGCCGATTCCCCGTTGATAACAGCCATAGCGTCCATTATATAGGCTATGTCATGAATCGCCCCTATACGACCGTCTCCGTTGCTGTCAGGGCATGATAAAATGTCCCGGTAATCTCCAACCGTATTGATTGTGCGCCGTTCCGTGGCTTCTACCTGGGTAGCAGTGGCAACGGATATTGTCTGACCGTTAAATACGAAATATCCGGGGTCGAAGCCCGTTTTGTAAGAAATAATGGATAACAGAAAGTTGATTCCGTCCGTCCGGCTTGCAACTTGGAGTGTTGGCTGCCACTGCTCAAATGGCTTGTCCGTCATATCATCCAGTCCGGTCTTAAGCACCATTCGCGGAAGTTCAATTCCATTTGCTTCTGCATACTGTATCGCAGATTGACCGATTATCATTTTCGGTTCGGAGTCCTCTGTTTCAACTCCCAGCGTAGACATTGCAATATCAAGCCAGCGCAGTTCCTCTATGCACTCGCTAAAGCACGATACCCCCAATGGGCTGTCCGGGTCTATGGTGTTGCTGTATGGGTTCTTTATGTACACGAATAAAGGCTTTTCGATTTCAAAATTCTTTTTTGCATAATCTGTCGGATATTCTGGAACAATATCAGCCCATTTTGTCTGTTTTAAGTCAATCGGTCTACCTAAATCATCTTGATTATCTGATACAAACGCCTTGTTTGATACCCGATATTCTTTTATCTTTTCAGTTGTTCCATCCCGATTCAGACGTGTGCTAGCTTCAAACCTATGCCATTCTGCCCGTGTGTAGAATTTCTTTTCTTTCTGGTAGTATGAGAAAAATATTGCCCCGGTCACTTCCCCATTGCTGTCAAATTCAGTCACAAGAAACCGATCCGGCGGTATGTAGTCCATGCCTTTCCCGTTCCATTTCGCCATAGAGCCGCCCAACATAATCACATCCTGCATAATCTTCTGTGCATTTTTCAGGAAATGGTCATCAATCGCTTTCTGGATTCTCTTGGCGGTTTCTCCGGTTCCATACTTTGACTGCACCTTAATGTCAATATTCTGTGTAATCAGCTTAGCCAGCTCCCTGGCTACAGTATTTGAAAAGCGGATTGTCCTAGTGTCGCCCTTTACCCACGGCGGCTTTCCATTCTCCAACTGCCCCCACAGCTTAATAGCAGAATCCATTTCCGGCGACAGGTACGTTTCCACACCGAAAGCCTTTTCAGCGTCCGTTTTAAACAGCATTTTGAATTTCTCCTTTATCCATGTTATCAGTCCCATTTAATCAACCCGCCATTCTGCGCCCTCAAAAAATTCTCTTGACAGTCCTTTATATCCAAATATCTCCGTCTCCCCAATAAATGCGCTCACTATGGGATAACTCATATCATTTGTAAAATTCATTAATTCCATCAAAATCTTGAGAATATCAGAATTGGTATCACTATCATTAATTTGAATATTTATAATCAGATTTTTCATTCAATCACCGCCCCTCTCATATTCTTCCAACTCCTGCACCTGCCGCAGTTCCTTTTCATCGTTCTTAAGGTCCATCAATTCGGCAATAGTGCCAATTTTCTGATATATTTCCAAATATTTCAAGGCATTAAAAACTTTAACCTGCTCTAAATCAGTCAATCCCGCGATTTTTTCATTATCAAACTTTTCTATCAGTGCGGTTAAATCTCCATTCATGATTATTCCCCTTTCACTCCTTCCTATGGCTTGCGGTGTTCTTTGCCGTGGGTGATGGATTTGTTAAGGCTCATGCTGTATCTCCTGCCATTCTACAGGGTGTATTGTATTTACCCACGTTTTTCCGTCATAATATCCGACAGAATATGATTTTCCGTTAAATATCAGCACCTCATTGTTATGTTTTGGAGGTTCACTACACGGAATCCACCCACCGCCGCAATCCTCCGCTGACCGCTCCATATCTGCCAGCTTTGCGGAGAGGGATTCTATGGTGTCGGCGGCTTGTCTAAGCATTTCCTGTAATCTCTTTGCTTCTGCCCGATTCAGTTCCCACACACTTCCAACAGTATTGTAAATATCAGCTTTATATCGAAGTTCCTTTACCTGTTCGCTAATCATGCTCATTCTGTCAATCCTCCACTAAATCAATAAATACAATATCATCTGCAACA
>OFFY01000492.1_pt1 | contig 40263 bp, 35 predicted proteins | sample 1521481 | NCBI WGS metagenome assembly OFFY01 (sample SAMEA3504117, study PRJEB24116) | mouse gut metagenome | biome: mouse gut; feature: mouse-associated habitat; material: faeces | place: Denmark | collected 2011
AACGCGCGCTGGGGCTGCTCTGCGCCGCCAGTCCCGGGAAATACGCCCGCAGGTATGATAAGCTGATGCGCATGCTCACGCCGGAGAACCTGCTGAACCTGCAGGCCAGACTGGATGCCGCCTTCCCCGGAAATGTGGATATAGACGACACGGAGGTAATATCCACCCTAAGCTTCGGCCCTTCTTTCGGTTACGTCTACGAGAACGCCCTTCATCTGGACCTGTTCGGAATCGAAAAATACTGCACGATGGAAGAACTGCCTGCCATCATCCTCCATGAGATGCACCATCTGCAGATTCAGAAAATGATAGGCAGTTACCATACGTTTACGGAAAATTTCAGCCTCCTGGAGCGCTACATCTTCCGTTTTACCGGGGAAGGCATGGCCATTAAATTCTGCAATAACGCAGAGGGCATCCTGTCCAAAAGACTGGATCCCGACCTGGATGCCAATATCGGGATCCCCGCCATACCGATCCTCAACAGACACTTTCCGGAGCATCTCTCCCTTTTTCAGGATACCGTGGAAAAACTTGAAAAGGGCCTGATCTCCGAGCCGGAAATCGAGGAACAGTTCAGAACCTATTGGTGGAATCCCCGTCTCTATCCACAGGAGACGGAATTCCTGGAACAGACACCCATCTACAGCTTTGGGAACGAACTTTTCGGGCGTGTTTTCGACGCCTTCGGCCTGGATGCCATGTTCCGGTGCTTCTACCATCCCGGTAAGGTATTGGATTACTGGAAAGACCTGGGGTAGACAGCTTTCCTCACCCCTTCGTCTTCTCCACCCAGGCCGCCCACCTGGGATCAGCCTTGATCTCCTTCTCCACCTGGGAATAATCGGGCTTGCACCACATGGGCCAGTCTTCCGGCAGTTTTTCCACCACCTTCCAGTCCTCTGTGCCCGGCTCTTTACTGGCCCTCGCCATGGTTTCCAGAACCCTCCCGTGCCGATACGCCTCATCCAGGGAAGCAAACGCATCGTCATGGTCTCCCCGCTCCCACTGTATCCTGGAAAGATATACATACAACTGCATTACAATGCTGTGGTGCACTCCCAGATCACCGTCGTCACAGGCCAGGCCAAACAGCGAGATAGCCCCCTTTATTTTCTCAATGGGTCTGTCGCTGTCGAAATGCCGGACGCAATTCATCAGCCCATAGACCGTCTTCCTTGCAAAGTGATCCGCCATTTCAAGCAGGGCTGTGCGGATATATTCCGTCTCCTCCCTGCCGTCTGCAGCCTCGGCCAGAAGAAGCTCCCTGCAATGCTTCAGCTCCGGCATGCGCATGGCACAGGCTACGGCGCAATTCCCTTATTTTCTCTCCGATCTCGATTTTCATACCACACCTCCTGCCCTATTCCGCGAAAAGCCGTCCTTTCAGCGCCCATCTGTCCTGAACCCTGACCTATTCCTTCCCCGGGCTTACGCTTTCTGAAAGAAGGCTTCAACAATATTATGATTTCAGTATCCAACAATCTCTTCCACCGGTGTAGTTCCATTATATCGAATCCCTGGGAGAAAACAATTATCAATTCATTGTAGAAATATCAAGTATCCATTGATATTTTATAATATTATCTTTTCCAAATGCTTTTCTTTTCCACCCTTCATACCCTGCGCCGCCTCTGCCCTTTCTGACTCGAAAACTCCGCGGCTGCCTTCACCCACCCCATCAGTTCCCCGTCGATCTCTTCCTCCTTCGAAATCAGCACATGATGGGTCCAACGGTTGGGATAGGGCTCCACAGCCCCGTCAATGCGGGGAGAGTCCACCCTGTGCCCCAGGCCGAAAGTAATGACAATGTATTCTTCCGGTCTCTCCGCCGCCTTCCGCAGGGGCAGAAAGGAGACAAAGGCAAAGTTATGTCCCTTGGAGAATGCAATCTGGGTTTTCTGCACCCGGACCTCCGCCTCCCCGACTTCGGCAGACATCCTCCGCGCAAAGGTTTCATACAAAACCAGAGCCTGCGGCTTTCCTTCAAAGAAAAGAAATATCTCCTGACTCATAATTCCGTCCATGCCAAACAACCTCCTTATCATAACTTCCTAACAGCCATTTCTGCAAAGCAATAACCCTGATCACAAGGAAGTGTTACGAAATAGATTTACAGGATTCCGCACAGGAAGATGCATATATACCGGTGCTTTGTTCCTGAAAGTGCAAATTTATTTCTTCACAAATCCCAAGACATTGCTCACACAGACCAGTATACCACAATTATGTGTGCCTGCCTATTCAAGCTCCAGCGTAACTTCCCAATCACCGTTGACACAGCCCTCGTTTCTGTAAAAATACCGTACATACGCATTTTTTCCAACTCTGCCTCGTCTACGATAAACCAATATTCATCAAAAGATAATCGCTCCCCCTCTATCTCCTCGTTCCATCCCACGCTAAGATCGTTAATGCGCTCCTGTCCCTGGGAATCCACCAGAAACAGCTGCGCGTAATCTAATCATTCCGTTGTCAATGATAACGATTGGGCGGTTCATGCGGAAGCGTCCGCCGCAGAAGATAAATTCTCTGACCGGATACAGAACCTCTCGTTCTATGCAAAATATGGGTACATGGCTTTTTGCTCATCATTACATTGGAAAACTTTGGTGGAGAACTGGCTGGGTTATTTTAGTTCCGTCAATCATCATCCATTTTCCATTTTACGGGGCTTCAAATAATGCTATCGGAATAGTCAGCCTGATTTTGGCATTTATTCAAATTGCTGTTTTAACAGGCTCCATATTTCCCACAGAGAAGGCATTAAAGACAACTTTTACAGAAGAAGGGCTTCGTAGATAGCTTCCGTTTCACAGAATCAGCCCTCTGTGCTGCCGGGTAAGACGAATCCCTGAATATATCGAAAAAGACCGGAAAAAATAAAGAAACAATCTAATTGACGTAGTACGCAAATAGTGCTACTATTTATACTCAAGATGAAAAACATTTGACAGCTGAAATTGGATAACGCGTGAGCGCTTCTACAGTACCAGGAAGAAATCGGCATATAGCAGAAGCAAAGTGACGTTTCTAAAATAGAAGCAAAGCATCGCTTCTAAAATAGAAGCAAAGCATCGCTTCTATTGTCAGGAGTATTGTCTGGAATGAATTCGTTCACGAGTATGGCTGAACAATCCGGCAAAAACCTGAAGGAAAAAGAGGTATCAAAATGAAAAGAGTACTGACAATCCAGGACATTTCATGCCTGGGAAAATGCTCCCTGACAATCGCGCTGCCTGTAATATCCGCTCTCGGATCCGAGACGGTGATCCTCCCCACGGCAGTTTTATCAACCCATACCATGTTCCGGAATTTCACCTGCAAGGATCTCTCCGACCAGATTACGCCCATTGCGGCCCACTGGAAAAGCGAAGGTGTGGAATTTGACGCTATTTATACCGGATATCTGGGAACTGCAGAACAGGTTGACCAGATTATGGAACTATTCAGAAATTTCCGGGGGAAAAACACCACCATCATCGTGGACCCCGTGATGGCGGACAACGGAAAGCTTTATCCTGCCTTTGACATGGATTACGTGCGGAAAAACACCGAACTGTGCGCAGAAGCGGATATTATCGTTCCAAATATCACGGAAGCCGCCCTGATGACGGGAATGGACTACAGGGAAGAATATGACGAGGCCTATATCAGGGAACTTCTTTCCAGACTCAATGAACTGGGGGCTCGCATCAGTGTCCTGACAGGCGTTTCACTGGAAAAGGGTAAAACCGGAGTGATGGGATATGAGCGGGAAACCGGGGAGTATTACGTTTATCAGAACCGCAGAATCGATGCCGCCTATCACGGAACGGGAGACCTCTTCTCCAGTACCTGTGTGGGGGAAATCATGAGAGGGAAAAACTGGCGCGATGCCATGCGCATTGCCGCGGATTATACGGCGCACACCATAGAGGTAACGCTGCGCAATCCCCGCAAACCCTGGTACGGCGTTGACTTCGAAAGTACCATCCCGGATCTGCTTGCCATGGAATAATTCCCCGGGCGTAGCAGGCAAAACAGCCGCTTTTCTTCCGGATGCGGCACTTTGCCTGCACTGCCCGTCCCTGCCCTTTCCTCTGATATGGATACGGCAGGGCGGGAAGTGCGAAACATCCACATTCAGAAAACACTTACCTCAATCGATCAGCACCGGATTCTCATCCACCACCCAGGGCAGGCCGTACCGATTCAGCGCCTCCATATAGGGATCCGGATCGAACTCCTCCACATTGAACACCCCGGGCTTCCTCCAGGTTCCGTTCATCACAAGCATGGCCCCGATCATGGCCGGGACGCCTGTGGTGTAGGAAATGGCCTGAGAGCCCACCTCCCGATAGCACTCCTGATGGTCACACACATTATAGATATAGACGGATTTCTCCTTCCCGTCCTTCACTCCGATGAAAATACAGCCGATGTTGGTCTTGCCCACGGTGCGGGGCCCAAGGGAAGCCGGATCCGGCAACAGAGCCTTCAAAAACTGAATGGGCACAATCTCCCTTCCCTCGAACATCACGGGGTCTGTCCGAAGCATCCCCACATTTTCCAGACATTTCATATGGGTCAGGTAACTCTGGCCGAAAGTCATGAAAAAGCGGATGCGTTTTACACCGGGAATGTTCTTCGCCAGAGACTCGATCTCCTCATGATGCAGCAGGTACATGTCCTTCCTTCCCACCTGGGCAAAGTCATACTCCCGCTTAATCTCCATAGGCTTCGTCTCCACCCAATGGCCGTTTTCCCAGTAGGAGCCGTTGGCAGACACCTCCCGCAGGTTGATTTCCGGGTTGAAATTGGTGGCAAAAGGATAACCATGGTCCCCGCCGTTGCAATCCATAATATCAATATAGTGAATCTCGTCAAAATAATGCTTCAAAGCATAGGCGGTAAAAACACTGGTCACCCCGGGATCGAAGCCGGTTCCCAGAAGGGCCATAATCCCTGCCTTCTCAAATCGCTCCCGATAAGCCCACTGCCAGGAGTAGTCAAAATAAGCGGTGAATCCTTCCTCTCTGCATCTTTTTTCGTAAACGGCGCGCCAGGCAGGATCTTCCGTGTCCTCCGCCTCATAATTGGCGGTGTCGATGTAGTCAACTCCGCAGACCAGACAGGCATCCATAATGGTCAGATCCTGATAGGGCAGGGCCAGGTTCAGCACGGCTTTCGGCTGCTCCCTTTTGAGCAGGGCGATCAGCTCTTCCACATTGTCCGCGTCCACCCGGGCGGTGGTAATCTTCGCCGCCGTTGTTCCCTGGAGCTTTTCCTTCAGGGCGTCACACTTCGCCACTGTGCGGCTCGCTATGCAGATCTCCGAAAACACATCCGCCTTCATGGCGCACTTCTGGATGGCTACGGAAGCAACGCCGCCGCAGCCGATGATCATAATTTTAGACATTTTCCTCTCTCCGTTCTCTGTATCTTGTATTCAGGCTCTTACACTTATCATGAAACAAACAACCTCACCGGAACTTCTTCTCCAAATAAGGAATATCCTCTTTATCGATCCACTCCTCCGAATAGCCGCAGTTGCAGCAGACATACCTTGGCACTTTCACATATGAAAATATGGTAAAGCCTACAGGGATATTGTTTCCGCTTCCATAAACGCCCGCTTTTCCCTCAATCCTAAGGATATTTCTGCTATTGCATTTGGGACACATCCCGCTGTTTTTCATACTTTCAACCTCTCTGACCTATTTCGATAAAACATCAGACATTCGGATAATATTTATCCCTTTTTTGAAAAATGTTCTCTGGTTTCTCCCACCTTTTCTATTAACGCAATATCCGTTAAATCTTTATCCCTTCCCAGTTTCTTTTTCATCCGTATCAGTCCGTCTACACACACAACGGGAACGCCGCTGATTATTTCCACTGTACCTTCAATCCAGTTTTCAAAAATCTCGACATCTTCAGAATACAAGATTTTTCTAGTTCTGTCTTCATAACGTGAAACTGTATAGCCTTGCTGCTCTAATATATCTGCCAAAAGTGTACTACACCCTAAATCAATATCGTGTGTTTGAGAGCGAAATCCATGTAAAACCATAGCGCTGCCAGCAATTACCCAGTATTCCTGTTCAGAAAAAGGAAGCTCCTGCAGCCGCCTCAGCAAAGAATATTTATCAAACATATTGATTCGATACACCCCATATCTTGATTATTTATGCAATATTTATTGATTAATTTCTAATTTGGATACACAATTCTGAAAAAGGAATCATAGCTTCTTCCATTTCGAACTTATCTGAATTGAATCTTCTCTCATCTCGCTCCTGCTGGAAAATAGATTTTATACACCTATTTATTATCAGTAAATTCCACCTTCCGCAGCAGCTTCTCCACATAGGCCGGCAGGCAGAACGCCCCCGCATGAAGCTTCGGGGTGTAATAACGGGTCTCCAGCCCTCTCTCCATCCACCGGACCGCGTCCATATCTCTCACCGGATGATATCTTTTTGACGCAAAACCGAACAACCAGTGGCCGGAAGGGTAGGTGGGAATATGGGCCTGGTACACCCTGCTGATGGGGAAGCTCTCCACAATGCGCTTGTGGGCCCGCATGCAGGCCGTGGCATCCGCCTCGTAGAAGGGGCTCTCGTGCTGATTCACCATAATGCCGTCTTCCCGCAGGGCCTTGTAACAGTTTCCGTAAAATTCCTTGGTAAAAAGGCCTTCCCCCGGCCCGAAGGGATCCGTGGAGTCCACGATGATCAAATCATATTCGTTTTCCCGTGATCGGACAAACTTCAAGCCGTCCTCGTAGTGAATATATACCCGCTCGTCATCCAGTTTGCAGGCTGTCTGCGGCAGGTAGTCCCTGCACACCTGGATCACCTGCCTGTCAATCTCCACCAGGTCGATATACTCGATCTCCGGATATTTCGCCAGTTCCCGCACCACGCCGCCGTCCCCGGCCCCGATGACCAGTACCCGCTCCACATGGGGATGCACTGCCATCGGCACATGGGCTATCATTTCATGGTAGATAAATTCATCCTTTTCCGTCAGCATGATATAGCCGTCCAATGCCAGAAAACGCCCGAACTCCGGGGATTCAAATACGTCTATCCGCTGCAGCTCGCTCTCGCCGCTGTACAGCTGCCTGTCCACTCTTATGGACAGCTTTACATTTGGTGTATGCAGTTCCGAAAACCATAAATCCATATACATCCCTCCTATTCCAGTTCCGCAAGCCTGCATCCAGTACCACACATGGCGAAGGATTTCCGACCGCTTAAAGATGCGTCCGTAAATCCTTCCGGCACTGGATGCAGGCTTGCTGTTTTCAAGTTCTGCCATGCGCGTACCCTTCGCGCATTGCGTGTGTCCTTCGCGCATTGTGCCCATGCCAGTCCCAAACACAGCAGAGAATTTCCGGGGCTTATTTATATCGGAAAGATTATGACGATCTATTTTTTTAATTTCCATCATAGGCACCTCTCTGCATTCGTTCTTCCTGTAAATTCCAATTGATCCGAACAGGCCGGGCATCTGCCCACTACTGCTTTTTACCATCACCCAATTAGGAAGTGTCCGCAAATAACTGCTGCATGGAACAGCAGAGAAAAGGCGTATATACTGGCATTTTCCCTAAAAGTGCAGATTGATTTCCTCTCCGCCCCGGCTCCTATATAGCCCACTGCTCCCGCAGCACATTCAGCCGCTCAATCCCGGGGTCCTCCGGCCCCGTCATGGAACAGCCCTTCTCTTTCGCGTAGACGATGTATTCCAGGATTTCCTCCGTGATCTCCTCTCCCGGCGCCAGAATGGGAATCCCCGGAGGATAGCACATCACAAACTCACTGCAGACGCGCCCTCTGGTCTCCATCAGGGGCAGGGATTCCTTCTCCGCGTAAAAAGCGCTCTGGGGAGAAACCGCCACCCTGGGCTCAATGTATTCCTGGGTATACATACCCGCGTTGTCGCGCCTGTATTTTCGTTTAATTTCCGTCATTGCGCCGATCAGACGTTCCATGTCGCGCTCCCGGTCCCCGATGGAAATGTAGGCCAGTACATTGGCGATGTCCCCCAGTTCCATCTGGATATCGTACTCGTCCCGAAGCAGGTCATAGACCTCGATTCCCGCCAGTCCGATGCCAAGGGTATTCACCGTCAGCTTGGTCTTGTCCAAATCGAAGATGCTGTCCCCGTTGACCAGTTCCGAGTTATAAGCATAATAGCCCCCGATGCGGTTGAGCTCCTCCCTTGCGTACTCCGCCAGGGCCGTCACCTTGGCAAACTCCTTTTTTCCACGGAGAGCCAAATTGCGCCGGGAAATGTCCAGGCTGGCAAGAAGAAGATAAGATGCGCTTGTCGTCTGAGTCAGGTTAATAATCTGCCGTACATAGCCCGGATTCATGGAAATCCCCGTGAGCAGGAAAGAACTCTGGGTCAGGCTTCCCCCTGATTTGTGCATGCTGACAGCGGCCATGTCCGCTCCCGCCTCCATGGCTGACAGGGGCATTTTGTCCCCGAAATAGAAATGGGTGCCGTGGGCCTCGTCCACCAGGACTTTCATCCCATGAGCATGGGCCATGCGCACTATACTCTTCAAATCGGAGCAGATGCCGTAATAAGTGGGATTGTTCACCAGTACCGCCACCGCGTCCGGATGCTCCTTTATGGTGCGCTCTACCTGGGATACTTTCATCCCCAAAGCAATCCCCAGTTTACTGTCCATATCCGGATTCACATAGATGGGAATTGCGCCGTTTAAGACCAGGGCGTTGATGACGCTTCTGTGGACATTCCGGGGCAGGATAATCTTGTCCCCTTTTTTGGTGGCGCTCAAAATCATACTCTGCACCGAGGAGGTAGTTCCCCCCACCATCAGAAAGGCATAAGCAGACCCGAAAGCCTCCGCCGCCATCTCCTCCGCCTCCCGAATGACGGACACCGGATGGCAGAGATTGTCCAGGGATCTCATGGAATTCACATCGATCCCCACACACTGCTGCCCCAGGAGCGAAACCAGTTCCGGATTGCCCCGCCCCCGCTTATGGCCGGGCACATCGAAGGGCACGATCCGCTCCTGCCGGAATTCCTCCAGCGCCTCGTAGATCGGTGCTCTTGCCTGATTAAAACGTCCCATGACCTTGCCCTCCTTCCCGCGCCGGTGCGCCCTCTTCCGGCTCCTGCTTTTCCCGGTGTCCGCTTTTTCTCCGGGTTCCGCTTTCCTCCCGGTTCCTGTCTTCCCTCCGGCTTCCGCTTTCCTGCCGGTTCCTTTCTCTCCTCCGGCTTCCGCTTTCCTGCCGGTTCCTTTCTCTCCTCCGGCTTTCGCTTTCCTCCCCGCTGCCGTCATCCGCCCTGGCTATCAATAAAACCTAATAAATATTCCTCCCGCTGAATATCTCAATCATCTCCCTGCGCAGATTATCCATAATCTCCAGACGCAGCTTGGGCGGCAGCTCATAGACATCGCTGTTAAACAGGTAATTCTGCAGGTCTATCTCCTTAATCAACATTTTCGTATGAAAAATGTTCGCCTGATACACATTAATATCTACAGCATCATACCTTTTCAGCGTATCCTTGTTGATATAATCCTGAATGGAGGTCATCCTGTGATCCATGAAAAGTTTCTCCCCACTCACCGCCCTTGTAAAACCCCTGACCCGGTAATCCATCGTAATGATATCGGAATCAAATGCGCCGATCAGGTGATCCAGCGTGGACAACGGCGTAATCTCCCCGCAGGTAGCCACATCGATGTCTACCCGGAAAGTTGCCAGGCAGGTATCCGGATGATACTCCGGATAAGTATGCACGGTGATATGGCTTTTATCCAGGTGGGCCACAGTGGTATCCCCCACGGGAATCTTACTTTCGTCCGCGATCAAAATGGTCACTGAGCTTCCCTGCGGTTCATAGTCCTGACTGGAAATATTCAGCACACTGGCGCCGATCATATTGGTCACATCCACCAGAAGTTTTGTCAGCCTTTCGGAATTGTACTGCTGATCGATATAAGCGATATAGTCCTTCTGTTCCCTCTGGGATTTTGCATAGCACACGTCGTAAATGTTGAAACTCAGGGACTTGGTTAAATTATTGAATCCATACAAAGCCAATTTTTCGCTCATGTTTTCTCCTTTATGCGTGTCTCAGGAACTGCCGGAAAATAACTTGTACAATTTCAAATGCCGTCCCTGTCTTTGTCCATATGTTTCAGCCTTATGCCGGTGTGCCCTATATCCGTGCCGAAAACAGCCCCTCCCAGACGCGGCAGAACCGTCTTCGCTGCCTGCCATGCAGACGCTGCGTCACAAGCCGATACCGTAACCGATGCGGACACACTTTGCGGCAAACCTGCACAAAAAAAGCAAGCGACACTTCCATCACTTGCTTTAAACGTCTCTGCCTTCTTTTGTCCCCTCGCTGCCGTTTCCCGGTGTTTTGGTATAAAAGTAACAGATATATGGTTTATAGAGTCTATATAGCAAATATTTTACTTTTACTACTCTTATTGACCTTTTCACAAGTTAGATGTGCCTAAGCACCGGTTTATAGTCACCAACTTATAAAATTCGAGTTTTGCACTCAATCAATAAGGCAACATGGTTGCCAAAATATTTACATGGAAGACTCTGTCTCTCTGTTTTCCATACGTCTGTACACGTCAAAATATGGTTATACTATAGCATACATGCTGTCGGTTCGTCAATTGCTATTTCCTTAAAAATAAATTTAAAATATTTTAATATATTTTCGCCGCCAAACCAACCAGAATCCCTGCCCCCACTCCCAGCCCATACAATAGCGCCAGGATTTTCAGATTCTCCCTTCTGTCATGGTTGACTCGAAACAATACCAAAATCCCCACGCCGCAGCCGGCCAGCAATCCTGCTATCGCCGCCCCAAAATCCATAGCCCCTTTCAGATAAAGCTGCGTAATGACCACGGAACCCGCACAGTTCGGTATCAGGCCAACCAGTCCCGCCAAAACCGGCCCCAATACAGGACGGTCCAGAATCACATTTGCCAGAATTTCCTCTCCCATATAGTGCAGCGCCGCATTCAGCAATAATGTAACTGCGAAAATGAAAAAGAGAATCTTCACCGTATGATGTAATGCGGAACGGAAAATTCCTTTCTCACAATGGCAATGCTCCTGCTCACACATATCGTGAATCCCTTTTTGAACCTTTTTCCCTTCCCTGCGCATCTTCCAGTCAATAACAAGCCCTGCCGTAATGCCGATTCCCGCCTTTAACGCCAGTATCCGGGCCACAGTTCCTGCCGGCGCGCCTTCCGACAGCAGTATCGGAAGCATCTCGTCCGAAGTGGACAGATAAATTGCCAGCAATGTACCCAGGCTGATCACATGTCCTGCATACAAATTGGAAGCTGCCGCTGAAAATCCACACTGCGGAACTATCCCCAACAATCCCCCCACTACCGGCGCCGCCCTGTCCGTATTTTTGATCCATCTCTGTATTCCCGCTCCCGTTTTATGCTCCAGATATTCCATGGCCAAATATGCCAGAAACAAAAACGGCGCCAGCTTCCCGCTGTCCAGCAACGCATCTTCAATTATTGCAAGCATCTATGCCGCCCTCTCTTTCTCGTTCGACACCACAGGCGTCCCTTTCTCATCCAGAAGATTCTCCCGAATCCAATCCCGGACTTTCACAATTCCATCTATGATCTCCTGGTTCACCAGATTTTCAGGCATTGCTATATCGCTGCCCTTTCCGGGCATGATAACCACAGTCAGGTTCTTCACCATCTCCGATTGTTCCGCAGGTGCAGGAAAACCAAACCTGGAAAATAATTCCTCTTTTTCGGCCATAGTTTCCGCCACATCCTCTATCTCCAAAAGCATCTTTACAGACACCACCCCTTCCGCTTCCTCCAGTGTCCAATGCAATGATACCTTTTCTGTCAGCAATTCAAAGACATGACTTTTATCCTCCTTTTTTTCTGACATGGCCGTCAGCATCAAAAAATACTGCCACACTGAAATATCTTTTTCTTCTTTTGATACATCAAATGACCGAAGACCTTCCATATCCAGATCGAAAAGCTGCTCTACCTGTTCCATGGATATATATAGTGCCTCCTTCTGTTCCGGCATCAGCAGCCGCAGAATCCTGTATTGCTCCACCAGATGATTTCGGATCGCATTATAAATCGCGCTTTCACTTATGACACAGTTGTCTCCATCCAGATAGAATTCCGTCAATGGGTCTTCCGCTCCCTCCGGATATATCATTGCATGAATTTTCTTCTCCTGCACGCTGCCTCTTATGGTAAGCCTGTACATCGCTTCTCTGTCAATACCTGTCAGCCATGTCAGGTGTCTTAACACTTTTTCCTGCCCCTCTGTCAGTTTCTCCTGATCCAGCTCCACCTTCAATTCATAGGCATATTGTTCGGAATTCATATTTTCCCATATTATCTTCCCCGTCCTCCACAATGGAAAAAACCGGACCAGACCCCACAACCCAAGTGTCAGCAGTACCAGGAAAATTGCTGCCAACACGATTTTTCTCTTTTTCATTCCAAGCCTTCCTCCCTGGCTACATACATCACTGCTCATGATAATATGATACCCACATACTTCCTTTCCCCTTCAGCCACTTATGCTACACGCCACTAAAATTTGCAGTAACCTGCAACAACGGATTTGTAAATTCCGGCGTTCTTGCGTATACCTCATGAACCTCTTCAACGTTCATTCAAAATCTGGAAAATGTAGAATTTCAGATAATAGGTCTGATCCGCCGCCCACAGGATGGGATGATCCGCGCTCTGGGTTCGGAATTCCACCTGCCGCAGCCGTCTATGCGCCCCCGCCGCTGCTTCCCGTATGGTTTTTGCAAAAAGCTCCGGCTCCATAAAATGAGAGCAGGAACAACTTGCCAGAAAGCCGCCGTCGCGCACCAGCTTGATTCCCCGCAAATTGATCTCCCGGTAGCCCTTCACCGCCTTTTTCACGGAACTCCGGGATTTGGTAAAGGCCGGCGGATCCAATATGACCACATCGTACTTCTCTCCCTGCTTTTCCAGTTCCGGAAGCAGTTCAAACACATCCGCACATTGAAACCGCACCCTATCCTCCAGATGATTAAGTCTTGCATTTTCCCTGGCCTGTTCCACAGCCAGTAAAGAGGCATCCACACCCAGCACACTCTCCGCGCCGGCTATTCCCGCATTCAGCGCAAAGGATCCCGTATGAGTAAAGCAGTCCAACACCTTCTTCCCCTTACAGAACGAATGAATAGCTGCCCTGTTGCCTTTCTGATCCAGAAAAAAGCCTGTCTTCTGTCCATTCTCCACATCTACAATATATCTTACCCCGTTTTCCGCAATCTCCACCTTTGTATCAAAGGGTTCGCCGATAAAGCCCTTGCTGCGCTCCATTCCCTCCTGGAGGCGTACCTTGGAATCGCTTCGTTCATATACCCCGCGAATCCGGATTCCATCCTCCGCCAGCACTTTCTTCACCGCTTCCACGATAACCGGCTTCCATCTGTCGATCCCCAGCGCCAGAGATTCCACCACCAGCACATCCGAAAACTTATCCACCACGATCCCCGGCAGGAAATCTGCTTCCCCGAAAATCACGCGGCAGCTGGATGTATCCACTGTCTGTTTCCGATAATTCCAGGCATCTCTTACACGCCCCTCCATAAATGCCTCATCGATAACAATCCCCTTTTTTCGGGACAAAAGTCTCACCGTAATCCTGGAGCATGTATTGATATATCCACACCCTAAATAATACCCGCCAAAATCGTAAACATTCACCACATCCCCGTTCCTGTATGGCCCTTCCACGGAAGCAATCTCATTATCATACACCCAGGCGCCGCCTGCCTTCAGCGTCCGTCCCTCTCCCTTTTTCAACATTACGCTTGCCTGCTCCATCCTATCCTGTTCCCTTTCTGCGCAGACTCTGCCGCTGCCGTCAGCCGACATTATTTTGCGCCTCAAATTTACATTTCAATTTCAATTTCTTTAATAATATTCGTTTTTCACTTGACAATCAAGCACTTTTTATTTATTATAATACATAGCGGTTCGCAGATAACCAATTTTCATATTTCAGCGGCGCGTGGCTCAGCTTGGTAGAGCGCGGCGTTCGGGACGCCGAGGTCGCAGGTTCAAATCCTGTCGCGCCGATTGTAAAAAGCCTTGGTCAGAAGGCTTTTTATTTTTATGAGGGTACACTGTTTTGGAGGATACTGATTTGGAAAGTAAAGACTACGAGAGAATTCTGGATGCCATGCCGGAAACCGGAGTCTATGTCATTCGGGAAGAAGATCATGGTATCTTATATTTTAACAAGCGTGTTCATACCATATCCCCGGAAGTTCGCCTGGGTATGACCTGCCACGAAGTATGGACAGGTTCCTGTATCAACTGCCCTCTGTTGACCATCAAAGACCGGCAGGAGGGACGTTCCATCGGCTATAATCCCACCTTCGGCGGAGTCGTCGACATGGTTGCCACCAGAACGCTGTGGCAGGATACGATTCCTGCCTTTGTAGTAACGGTTACCCCCCGTCTGGAGACAGCCGGCTATGTATATCGAAAAATTCTGCGTGTCGATCTCGAAGAGGATCGGTACGATGTTCTGAAACTGGAACCGGATGCCTGGCTCACAGGGGACAATACCGTCAGTCTTTCCAGCCAATTAGAAAGTCTTGCCGTCAGCGGTGTGGTTCACCCTGACGATCGGGAACGCTTTTTGGATTTTATCAATCTCACGCATTTAAAAGAAGCTCTTCAGTCCGGTAAAAACAAACTGACCTGCATCTACCGCCGTCAATGGAAGGGTGATTTCCGCTGGAACCTGATGGAAGTCGTGAAATGTTTTGATTACTGTGCCGGGAACCAGACCGTGATTTTCTGCATTATGGATGTCCATGATTCCATGCGGGAGGGTCTGGAATACGAGGAAACCAGCTCCCATAATTATGAGATTCTGCGCACCATCGGAGAGCACAGTTTCCGCATTTATGATATCGATCTCAAGGACGGGACTGTTGAATCGGTCTATGCGGACGGCCATACGCCAAATGAGCCTTCCGCCCCAACGCAGCTCTGGGATACACTGCTGAATGCTCAGATTAAAGATCAGCTCCACAGCGCATATCAAAAGACCTTTGAAGAACGCTTTTCGCTGAACGGACTCCGGCAGGCACAGGAAAGCGGAAAAGAGACGCCCGAGCTTCTCTGTCAGTGGAGCCGGGGAGGTACCTATCGCTATATTTCCGTCACCGCCTATCCCGGCAGTGACCAGAAATCAAAAGATCACATTATCCTCGCCTTTCAGGATATGGATGAAAAAATACGCAGGGAACTGGTACACAGCCAGCGTGACATGCAGATGGCTTCCATACTCAGATCCCGTTACAATATGATGAATACAGTCCATCTGGAAAGCGGGCAGTGCGAACGGATTTGTCTGGAAGACACGGCTGAATTATCCAATACGCTGATCGGCGATTATGATTATCATACATCGCAGGCCATGTGCAATCATGTCCACCCGGAGGATGCCGCCAGATACTACAGCATCCTGTCTCTGGAACATCTGCGAAAAATAGCGGAATCGGTAGATAATTATGCGGAAGAAGTCTGCCAATACCGCTTAAAATGCTCTCCTGTCCGATGGATCGAGCAGCATGTGATCTACAACCGCAAAGAAGGCAATGTGATCGTGAATGTCCTGGGGCAGGATATTACCGGAAAAAAGCTGGAAGAACAGAAACAGCTCCAGGCGCTGCAGGACAGATCCTACATCATCAGCAGCTTAAGCAGCCTGTTTTTTTCCACCTATTATGTAGATCTGAATCAGGATACCTTCCGCGCCGTAAGCCAGTTAGGCAAGATGGGAGATGTGCTGGGCAGCGAAGTAAACTGTACCGCTGCGCTTCGGGTATATGCCGACAATTTTGTTCATCCGGATGACCGCGATGACTTCTGCCAGATTATGAATATTTCAAACTGGCTTGAATCCCTGCGGTGGTGGCAGCCCTATGTTACGTTTACCTACCGCCAGATGCCGGAAGATTTGAATATCCCTCCCGAAAATTACCGCTGGATCCGGGCTACCGCAGTATTGGCGCAAACCGGAGAGGACGATCTGCCCAAAACCGTAGTATATGTGGCACAGGACATTACTGAGAGCAAGACAAAAAAAGGGCTTGACTGAGAAAGGATATGGACAGGACATGGAAAATATTTTAGTGATTGATGACAGCCGTGCACAGGCCGAATATTTAAGATCCATTTTGAAAACCGACTATGATGTAAGTATCTGCCAAACCGGTGAGGAGGGGCTGCGTCTTGCGAAAACAGGCCAGTTTTCCCTGATCTTTCTGGACATTATCATGCCGGAGATGGACGGATTCACCCTGCTGAAGAAGCTGCAGGAGACTATCATGACAAAGTACATACCTGTGATCCTCATCAGCGGTCTATCCGATGTCCAGCATGAGGAAAAGGGACTTACTCTTGGGGCCGTGGATTATATCACAAAGCCGTTCAGCCCCATCACAATAAAGGCGAGGGCCAATACTCATATCAAGCTCTTTCATTACCAAATGTATTTCATGCAGCAGGCCATGGTAGACCAGCTCACCGGCATTGCCAATCGAAGGCGGTACAAGGATGAGAGCATGATGAAGTGGCGGGAAGCCGGACGCTTGGGTCTACCCTTCTCCGTGTGCATTTTTGATATTGATAAATTCAAATTATACAATGACAGCTTCGGCCATCCGGCCGGCGACAAGGTTATCGCCGCAGTAGCAAAGACTGCCTCTTCCTATCTGCAGCGGGCTACAGATTTTCTGGCACGCTATGGCGGGGAAGAATTTGTCGCCATCGTAATCGGAAATGATGCCAAGTCTGCCTTTGAATTTTTCCAGACAATCCGCCAGGCTGTGGAGGACCTCCATATCCCTCACAACTCACCTGTCTCCGAATGGGTTACCATCAGTATCGGCGGTGTCACTTTGATTCCGCAGAGCAGCGATGTCTATGACGATTATCTGAAAATTGCGGACAACATGCTCTATGAGGCCAAGGAACAAGGGCGGAACAGAGTCGTCTGGTCCGATGGGAAGGGCGAACAATGGCGGGAGAAATAATCCCGCCTTATTTCTTTTCCTGCGCCTCATAAAACCATCTCCGCAGGGTACAGATGTCCCTGGGCAGGCTGTCACAGTCCTTTTCCCCGTGCAAAGTCCTCACCCAGGCATAATACGCATTGGCCAGCGGTGTCGTCAGGGCTGATGTCTTGCTGATATACCCTTTACGGATCGCCTCATGAGACACGCTCCGCATTGCTTTCCAGAAGTTGTAATAAGCAAGCTTGATCTTTGTCATGTATCCTGTACTGTCCTCAATGACAAAGCCTTCGATAGTGTGCCCTTCATAAGTATAATCTTCCTCCAGAACCTGGTAGTACCAGTCGTAAAACTCCTGCCAGTCTGCAATCTCATAAGCCTTTTCCTTGACCCTCAACCCAAATTGCTCCCCTATATGACACAGATCCGCATATTCATACTTCTCAAATTCCAGCCTGTTGTGCACAATGTCCAAAAGATACAATCCGCTCTCCGGATATGCAATGATATGCGGATCATGCTCCATGTCCACACACTCAAATATAAAGGATACTTCCTTTTCCTTTGCAAACTCCTTTATCCGGTTCAGATTTTCCTCCGAGATCCTGCTTCTGAGCATATTCTGAAAATATCCCGCATACTGACTGTCTATGGTAGATTTACTTGCGGCAAACAGTGCATCCTCATATTCGTCGTAGCTTACAATCCCCAAAAAGCCGTTCTCCTTCACATAAGCCGTTACCGGAAACTGCAGCCTGTACTGGAGCATCTCCAGTCTGGTCTCCGGGCGTTCATTGACATTGAAAAACTTATTGTAGGCCCGCGCTACCACCTTTCCCTTTACAGTATCGATATACAGCCCTCTGGCTCTGACGGTCTGCTCATCCCAGACCCTGTTATAAAAGGCTTTGTCCGTATAATTAAACGATGAAATATTACCGAATTTCTTCTCCTGTATATACCGATTGCCCCGCAGTGCCAGAATGGTATCCGCAATCGAAGAAGAAGTCACCGTCTCTGCCGCCCGAACCTCCGGAGCCTTGTATACCGTATTCTCCGTCTCGATACAGCGGATCCCCCGGGCATCTACCTGGACACAACGCAGGCATCCTCCGAATTCCACCTGTCCTTCCAGGTTAAACACTCTGTCATTGACCATCACCGGTACATGCTTCGTATTTCGGTGCCCGTAAATCTGATAACAGTTGGCCGGGGCTGTATCATAAAACGTATCTGATATCACCTCAAAATCATTGTAATTACCCACGCCCTTAATCATCTGTTCCGTAGCCACCATGGACAGATTCTCCGGCATGGTACTCAATCCCCCGTGTGTAACCAGGAAAATCCGGTCTCCATAACGATAATACGCACATTGGCCGAACTTCCTGTACAGCTGTCTCACATCCTTTTTGTCGATATTCGCCGCCTCCAGAGCCGGTCTGGTCACCAGCTCAAATTCTTTGGATCTGCCCACACAGTCATTTGCCCACAGCCAGAGCCAGCGCTCATGATTGCCCTCCAGCATCAATACGTTCTTCCGGTTCATAATCGAGATCAGGAACTGCACTACCTCCACATTTTCCACACCTCTGTCTATGTAATCCCCCACGAAGATATACATCTCGTCGTCCTTCAGGCCCCCGTTTTCCTCCAGGTATTTCTGCAGAACCGTGTTACAGCCGTGGATATCACCGATATGATGTATCTTTTTATACGCCGACATATCAAACAGTCTGAGCCAGATCGTGTCCAGTTCATCGGGAGCGATTACTTTGATACCAGAAGGAATCTTCTGGGTACGAAATCTGGAATACATATTATCGATAACTTCCTCCGGCACCTTCTTGTAATTCTCCCTGTCCCTGTTCCTTCGCTTTACTTCCTCGATGGGAATATCCGTGAAATCCACACAATAAATTCGATACCGGTATGTCTCGCACATCTCCTTGTACCGATTCATCTCCTTGCTCTTGGAATTCGTAGCGTCAATTACCGTAAAATCGCCTCTCTGCATCCGGATTTCCAAAATCTGAAATAAAGTCTTCCATACTATGCCGTCATTGGCTTGGCTGATCCCCTCCGTCCCATCTGTCTGCATCACCGGACTCTGACATAACAGCCGGATATCATCTGCGGATAATGTATAGGGCTTTAAGCCATTGCGCTCAATCCAGGTGGATTTTCCGCAGCTGGCCGAACCCCGTAATAAAAGCAAAATTCTCACTTGGCGCCTCCTATTCCAGTTCCGCAACCGCCATCCGCAGTACCCTTTCCGACATAGCACTTCCGGCGCTTGCTGTTTTTTTATAATTTCTCCTGAGACTTCAGGAGCTGTGTGATCAGGTGTTCCACTTCATGCAGCTGTTCTTTGGTATTTTCTTTGTGACTCTCCCGCCGATATTGGGAGGGGGACATCCCCTTCATGGCCCGAAATGCCTTGGTAAATACCAGCGCATCATTGTAGCCGCAGGACAAGGCAATGCTTTCGATGGGGTAAGATGTGGAATCCAGCAATTCTCTTGCCTTTGTTATACGGAATGTGGTGAGAAACTGTTGAGGTGACATCCCCAGATAGTTTTGGAAAAGCGTATAAAGGTAACTCCTGTTAATGCACACATAATCAGCCACATCCGTCACCTTGATGGGATTGCAGTAATTGCTCTGGATAAAGGACACCGCCTTTTTCACATACTGATTCCCCTTATCCTCCTCATCCTTTGACACCACGCCGGCGCTCTCCGCCAAAACAGACAAAAAGACGCCCAGCTGTCCGTTCCGGCGCAGGTCATCCGCCACGCCGAAGGTATTATGTTCCATCATATCCCGGACGATGGCATATAATTCCTCGTCCCTGCTGCAGGCAAAAATCGGATGCCTGGCCGACAGGCCCATGGAATTCAGATATTCGCCTGCCCGGTTCCCTCCGAAGCCAACCCACAGATAGCTCCACGGCTCCTTCTCGTCCGCCTGGTAAAACGCCAGCTCATTGGGTTGTATCAAAAATCCATATCCTGCTTCCAGCCGATACTCTTTGTCATGAAACCGGAAAACCCCTCTGCCGCTGAGCACATAATGGATCAAATAATGGGGTTTGGAAGCCGGACCGAAGCTGTGCAGGCTTTCGGTGCGGGAACATCCGCAGCAGTTTACATACAGGCTTCCGGCCTTGTCATTCTCAAAATCAAGTTTAAACGCCTTTTCCATACTTAAAACACAAATTCCTTCTTGTCCAGATCCGTCTGCACCTTCTCCAAATCGCTCCTGACAGCCAGCTTCTGAGGACAGATTGCCTCGCATTTGCCGCATTTGACACAATTCTTCGCCTGTTTCTCATCTCCCAGACCATTCTCCCATCTGCCCTTGACCATATTGTAATTCTGGTACATATGGTAAGTATTCCACACTCTGAAATTCCCCGGTATATCCACTCCTGCAGGACAGGGCATACAGTATCCGCATCCGGTACAGCCGTTTTGCACCCGGCTGTTGATCAATGCGACGATTTCATCGATGGTATTCGTCTCCTTCTCTGAAAGCGGCCTGAACGGGCTGAAGGTCATCAGATTATCCTCCACCTGCTCCATGGTGGACATCCCGCTGAGAATCACCTTTACATTGGGCAGACTTCCCACCCAGCGCAGCGCATAGGAAGCGGCGGAAGCCTCCGGATCCAGCGTGCGGAATTTCTCCATAATATCCCCTGCAAACGCTGCCAGCGTGCCTCCCTTCACCGGTTCCATGATGACCAGCGGCACCTGTCTCTCCTCCGCAAGCCGGTATCCCTTCATCCCTGCCTGGGAATCCGCATCCATGTAATTCAGCTGGATCTGGCAGAAATCCCAGTCCCGGTATGTCAGAATCTCTTCAAATGCTTCATAATTATCATGGAAGGAAAATCCCAGATAGCGGATCCTTCCGCTGGCTTTCATCTCCTCCAGTATGGGAATACATCCCAGCTCCACCATCCTGCGGAAACCTTTCCCGTCCAGCGCATGCATCAGATAAAAATCTATGTAGTCCGTCTGCAATTTCTCCAGCTGTTCCCGGAAAAGCTTCTCCACATCCTCTTTTGTCTCAACCTTCCAGCAGGGAAGCTTGGTAGCAAGATAATAGGATTTCCGGTCATACTTCTTCATGACTCTGCCCACCACTCTCTCGCTCTCCCCGCCATGATAGGCATACGCCGTGTCAATATAGTTCACCCCGGCTGCAATCGCCCGATCCAACATCCTCTCGGCTTCCGGTTCATCTACCCCGCCGTCAGCCGTCACCGGAAAACGCATACAGCCAAATCCCAACAAAGACGGTGCAATCCCCAACTTATCCATGCTTCTTTTTTCCATTCTCTCATCCTCCGTTTTCTTTCTATATGCTCTCAAAATCCCTGTCCCGCAGCCTGACTCATTGTCCTTAAAAGTCCGTCTGTGTCAGATACCCCTCGCTGTCGAACTGCACGCCAAAATCCCGGCTGTATTCATTGATTCTCTCTAAAATCCTTCCGGCCTCCTGCCCCTGCGCCGGAGTGGGCTTGTAATCGTTGCGCGTAGATACGGAACTGACCGAACATGGAATCACGCGGATATCCCGATCCTCCCGCCTTTCCCCCTCCACAAAGGTAAATGTCTGCTGAAAAATCATGCAATCCTTATCCTCCGGATTCCGGTTTGCGCCGAAACAAAAATTTCCCAGGCTGTACAAGATAAACTTTCCCTCATACTCCTCCACTCCCTGCAATACATGAGGATGATGGCCGATCACCAGATCAGCTCCCCAGTCGATGCACTTCCTGCCCAGACTTTTCTGATAATCCTCCGGATAGTATTCCCTCTCGATCCCCCAGTGACAGCTGGCCAGAACCAAATCCGCCCCCTGCCCGCGAAGCTGCGCAATGCCCTCCTTCAGAAACTTTTCCACACCGGCCCCCTGCCCTACTTCATTGACTGAGACGATGCCGATCCGGATCCCCTTTACCTGCGTCATACAGTAAATATCGTCATAGGCATAGGAAATCCCGGCTTCTTCCAGTGCCGCCACCGTATCGGCGGTCCCTTCTTCCCAGTAATCCAGGCGGTGGTTATTGGCCAAGCCCACCACTTCCACATTGCCTGCCGTCAAAATATTCACATACTCCGGATCTCCCGAAATACAGTATGTCTGCTCTGTCCTGGCATTCTCCGAGCGCGTCAGCGGCCCTTCCAGATTCACTAAGGTCAGGTCATCCGCCCCGAAAATATCCGCCACATTCTCGAAAAAGTAACTGTCGCCCACACCCTGGTCATAGGTCTGGCGAAAGGAAACTTCATATCCCTGCCCCAAATAATTTCCCATGGTCACATCTCCTGCCGCGGATATTGTGACTTTGACTGTATCGGGATCCGGTTCTGACGCTCCTACCTCCCCGGAACCGCTTATTGTATCTTCCTGTCCTGAAAGTAATCCGCTCCCCGCAGAGGCCCCTTCCTCCGTCCCGGCAAAACCGCTCTCTGCAGACACTGCCTCCTCCATCCCGGCAAAACCGCTCTCTGCAGACGCGCTCTCCGGTGTCTGCTCTTCCCCGTCCCTTGACCCCTCTTCGCCTCCCTCACCGGATGTCCCCTCTCCGTCAGCTCCCGACAGCATACCCGGAAACGTTTCTTCCTTCAGCGCAACGGCAGATACCTCCGCCACCGACGGTTCCTCCCCGCCTCCGCAGGCACTCAGCAAAAGCGCAATCATCAATATGGCAGGCAGACTCCTTTTTCCATCTCTCATGACGATTCCCTGTTACCTTTTTTTCAACATCTTGATTTCAATTCTATTGTAAATAAACATAACCCCCACGGCTTCCCCGATCAGGAACAGGGGACTGACGACATTGACCCACCCGCCAAATATCTTCCCTACGAACAGCGTAAACTCGGCGGCAAAACAGAAAACAATCACCAGAGTTCCACAGTATTTGTTATACTTTTTTACATCCACCACCTCGATGGGACGTTTGTTGAAAACTTTATTTCTCTCCTCGCTGTTGAAGATCTTCGCCGCCACATTGAAACATATTAATGCAATAAAGAGATACATTATCATATCCATGCCGAATCAATCCTCCTGTCCTCCATATAATTTATCTTTCAAATATTTGATATTGGTATCGAAATCCACTTCCAGCACAGCCATCTTCCGAATGGTTACATCCCTGTAGGTACCGGGCTGCGGAATACTGTCTGCTTCAATATCATAGGTAAGAAACTTACCTGCCATCAGACTGAGCCGGAAGCATTCATTCTGGGTCAGATTAGTGGTCAGATTAGGCATCAGCCCGTCCAGGAGCCCCTTTGCATTCCCTACCATGGCCGAAGGCAGCTTCTTGATCACTGCCGTCAGCACCTTCCTCTGCCGGTCCGTTCTGCCAAAATCCGTACCCAGATAGCGGTTTCTGCTGTATGCCAGCGCCTGGGGACCGTTCAGATGTACCAGGCCGCTGACAGAAGTGTCCATATTGTCCGTCCCCTGGGGCCTGTCCGTCAGTACATTATACTCTACCAGATAGGCATTAATATACTCGATCTCCTCACTGCTCAACTCCAGCTCGATTCCGTCCACTGCATCCACCAGACCGGCAAAAGCCTCAAAGTTCACCAGAATATAGCGATTCACCGAAATATCAAAATTCTTCTCGATGGTCTCCATAAGCAGCTCCGCACCGCCGAAAGAATAGGCCGCGTTCAGACGGTTTCCGTCATGCCCGGGAATGTCCACATACATATCCCGCAGCAGAGACGTCATATAGATCTTCTTCGTCTTACTGCTGATAGACAGTAAAATCATGGCATCCGAACGGCCGTCTTCACCGTTTTCACGGGAGTCATTGCCGATGAGCAAAATATTAACCACGCCGTCTTCCTGCATGGGAGCTCCCGCCACAGAGGCGATCTCTCTGTAATTCATCTTGCCGTATACTGTGCCTACCAGCTTGTATGCCCCCACCCCCAATACCGCTAACAGGAGCACCGCTACAATCAGCAATTTCAGCAGGCGATGTTTCTTTTTCCGTTTCTTCTTCTGGGCTTTTTGCGCGCCAGGCTTTTTATGTGCCATCTCAGAATCCTCCTGCCCGGCCTTCCCCGGCCCTTTTCTCCGCTTCGGGAGTTCTTCCTCTGCGAAACGCTTCCTGCCTTTGTCCTCTTCCCGTTCTCTGCGCCTGGCCTGCCTCTCTTCAGGAATCTCCTCATATGCCTCTCTGCGGGGACGCCTATCCTGGGGAATCTCCTCATACGTCCCTCTGCGGGAACGCCGCATCGGAGACTCTTCATAGTATCTCTCCGCTTCTCCGGCCTGCCGCGCCCGTTTTCTTACCGGAGCCCGTCTTCCGGGCGCATCCCAATCTTCGCTTTCATCCCCCTGTGCATCCTCATACATCCGCGCCTCTCCGGAAAATGCTTCGTCCTCCTCATAGTCATCGTACTCTGAATATCCCCTCCGCGTCATTTCCCTGTCAGCTTCAATCTCGTACCTGCTTCTCCCACGCCCCTTATCCTGCCGCGGCCGGCCTTGAGGCTCCCGGTACTCCCCGTAATCCTCATACGCCAAACTCCCGTCTCTTCCGGTCTCATATCTGCCCTTCCCAGATCCCATATCCAGCTGCGTTCGGCTCTTGGGATAAACCTCTTCCTCCGCATAGGCCCCTTCCTCAAAATAGGTATCATCCTCTTCTGCATAGGCATCCCGCATACGGCCCTCTGCACCGGACGCATCTTCCGGAAATCCCTCTGTTTTTCTGCGGTTTCCTATCCCTGTATTTCCTGTATCCGATAGATTGATTTCCTTCTCCAGAAAAGCCTCCAGCCCGCGCTGGATCTGTTCCATTTCATTGTCTCGATTATCACTCATATAGGATTATGCAGTCCTTTCCCTATTTCCGTTTTTGTCTCTTTGTCCTCAGCCGCTGTAACACTTTCTACTCTATTATCAAACATTATAACATGCGCCACCGAAAAAAACATTAAAATTTCCTAAAATTAACTATCCAAATAGTCAAGCAGGAGTAATATTCTTCCTACCCGCCCGCATTCTGCGTCAGCAGCCTGCACATATAAAAGAGCGGCCGTCATTTCCGCCGCTCACCTTTTCCGTATTCTCATCATCCGCTTACCTGTCATTCGATCTTTCTGCAATTACAGCCCAGACAAAAATCTGTCTATCCGCTCCCGCACCGGGAAGGAATTCCCCAGACAGCCTTCCCCAGTACAGAGTTACAGCGATCGGATGTCCTTTACTTATTCTTCAGCTCTTCCAGCAGTGCTTCTACCCTGCCCATATCCTCCGCAGTCAGTTTTGCCTTCCCCGCCAATGCAGCAAAGAAATTTCCGACTTTTCCGCCGTATTGCTCATCCAGCATCTCCTGCGTCTGCACCTGCAACAGTTCTTCACTGGACAAAGCGGCCTGCACATATGCACGCTTTCTGCTTACGACACCCTTTTCCTCCAGACGAAACAAAATTGTGTTTAAAGTCTGCCTTTTCCAGTTCTTTCCCTTCTCCTTCATCAGATCCAGCAAAGTCCTCGTCTGAACTGCCTCGGAAGCATTCCACAGAATCTCCATGACTTCACGTTCCGCATCCGTTATTTTGTGGGTTACCTTCATGATCGCTCACCTCCTTCCTATACATTTCATCCTATTATATTTTTTTCAACTTGTCAAAGTCTTTCTGTCTTATACTTAAAATCGCCAGGATTTACTAATCTGTTCACCCAGGGCCGTCCTCCTGACACAAGATTTTCTCCCCTATCCCTTCCGGCTCAATGCCTTTCTGCTTCTTCTGCATGGCAAAGTAGTACAGAATAAACATCATTACCAGCGTAATCTGCCCCGTAGTCACCGCCATTTCCCCGCATCCATACACGAAAATTGCCGAATAGAAGGCAACTCCTATGATGCCGATAATATCCCGCCTCCAGATCAGCCGTATCAAACAGATAACGCTCCATACCAAAAACAGGATCCCCGGTAAAATACCGTAGTCATACGCAAACTGCAGGAACATATTGTGGCAATGATGGCAGTAGGTAGCGCTGGAAGTATAATAGAACCCGGCCTGGTCCTTGGTATGCCCCCTCCAATTCAGATGTGTGGCATAATAATAATAAATCGTCCTCCTGGCGCCCATGGGACTGCCATAATCCTCACCCTCAACAACCAAAGGATTGTCCGCGCTACTCCCGGGTTCTCCGATTTCTGCGGCTCTCGCCTTCAGCGTCAACGGCGTCGTCAATCTGGCGCTGTCGTTTTCCAGCTGGAATTCGATGCCGAACATCTTCAGAATGCGCCCCAAATTAAAGTTCACAGCCTGTTGAAATGTTATATATTTATCGCTGTCCCACGGATCATCGGAATGTACCCGCCAACTGGCATATTCTCCTTCAAACCAAATAGGATGGTGCATAACCGCAGGCAGATAACGTACGCACCCATATACAACAGGAAACATCACCGCACAGCACAGTCCCAGCAAAATGCCCTGCCATATCCAATGCAGAAAGCTTTTACATACAACGAGATCATACAGCATATAGGACAGTACCGCCGCAGCCGTCACTCCGATTAAGGAAGAGCGGCCTCCCGTCAATATCAAGAATCCCACGCTTCCTGCCGACAGCAAAAAGCTGAAAACCTTCCAAATCCAACGTGCCTTCTTTTTCCGCAGCCAGAACCACCACCCGGTAAATGTACAAAACGCAATCATATAAAACAATCCGCTTTGCGTCTCCCCGGAATACAGTCCCCGATATCGGGGATAGTCATAGGGCCGGAATCCAAAGGCAAGGATCTGCTGCACAAAAAACCACAGTGCAAGTCCCGTAAGCATTCCCCGAATAAATGCCTCCTCCAGCTCCTTCCGGATCCCGATCAGATAAAAACAGCCGAAGAAAACAAAAAACCATATAGGCCACAGGGTTTCGTGAACCGACATCTGCATCAGCAAAAGCATTGCCTCAATCACAAAAAAGCAGAACCAATTCAGTCTGCTCTTCTGTATGATCTCTGCGCGGTTCCACACCAGATACAAAATCAAATATCCTGCCACCGCTACATTGATCACTGCCATATTCCACTGTCCCGGATAATCCCAGAAACGAACGCCCAGCCGCATACCTGCCGGAATCCCCACAATACAAACTGCCGTCCACACCAGCACCAATTTGGAGCGGACGAATTCCTTTTTCATGGAAGGCAGCATCATCCCAGCCAACACAGGCCCCGTCAGATTGGCCATAACCATCTGAACCGTTCCGACTGCGCTTCCCCTGCGCTGGTCAATGAGACCCAGCGCAGCGAAGCATAAGGCGTACCATAATACATATTTTTTATCATCCCAGAACTTTTTCAATTTTGTCATCAAATCCACCGTTTCCAGGCATTTCCCTACTCTACAATGATACCTCCGAGAATTGCGATATCCTGCCGCCTCAACAGTTCAAGCTCTCTGGCTACCTCCGCGTACAGGGTGGAATCTGCCTTTTCCACCAGTACCACCCCCTTGGTATCGCCCAGCTTTTCCATCGTCTCCGCATCATAGAGCACATTATTCAAGATCTGTGCCTCCACACCCTCTTCCGCCAGAACCATGCGAATCTCTTCACAGGTATTCAGCGCCCTGTCTTTTAGATCACAGCCAACCAGGCTGACCGTCTTCAGGGCATTCTTGCCGGCCGCCATCTTTACCGCCACTGCGGCCAGATCCAACGCCTCTTTCGGCGTAAACTTCCGCTGATTCCAATAACGCAGTGCAAGAATCCATCTATCCACAAAACCAAACAGCTTCTTTCCGCCGGCGTCTCCCGGAATCTTCCCCAGCTGCGGAATCTCATACAGTTCCTGCAGATTATCCGTAGACCGGATCTTGCTGTTCAATACATACAGCATAAATATCGCAAACACATACACAAAAGCGGCAAGAATCATCCCCAATATCACATACTTAACGCTGATGCGCGGCGTAACCGTAACGCCTGCATTGATGATTGACATGATATCCTCTTCCCCTTCTTCTGCCTCAGCCGCTTCCTCTTCGCTCACCTTTACCGCATAAGGGTTCCCGGCCACCTTTCCCGTGGTCAGCAAATTGTAGTAATACCACTCCTCATCCGTAAAAGCGCCCTTGGTTCTGGCTATGGAAGACTCCAGCGACAACAGCTCGCTGACCATATTTCTCTGTGCAGTCAGGACGCTTGAAATCCCTACTTCACCCACAGTCTGGCTCACCACCGAAATCTCATGTTCCCCCAGCTGCGCTGCCATGGAATCATGCCTGCTATTTAAAAAGTCCACAATCGCCTGCGCCATCTTCTGACAAACGGCCTTGTCATAATGCGTCATGGTTACTCTGAAGGAATCGCTTCCTTTCATCAGTCCGCCGGATCCTCTTGACAGCGAATATACCTCGCCCACATTGGCGACAGGCACATCCGCTATGTCTGCCAGCATTGTAAGCAATTCCACATTGTTCGCCATGTCTTCATAGATTCTCTCCAAATTATAGGATCTCTCCAGGTCATCCGAGGACACCAGGAATGTCATCTCCGCCCGCTGAATCTTCTCCGGATCCATTCTTGTATAGACAGAAGCCTCCTGATAAGCCTCTTTATCCCTGTGAAGCTCCTCATAATACAGAGCATACTCCACATTATTCCTCTGCGTCTCGGTCAGCTCCTTTTCCAGCTGCTTCTTCACCGCCTCTTCCAACTCGGAAGGGTTTACGTTCAGCCACTTGGCCATGGACTCTTCCAGGTTAATCTCTTCGTTATCCATCCACCCTTTGATAGCATCTTTCAGCTTAATATTCCCTTCGGTACCCTCTTCAGGCCCCTCTTCCAACTGCGCCTTCAATTCCTCTATCCTGGCAGCCTGCTCCTTCGCACTCTGGCTGGTACGCACATAACTGAACGCTCCCAGCAGCACTCCGCCTGCCAGCATCAATATAACAATCCCCCGCCAGTGCAGCAAAATCTCAATCATCAGGTCTATCAGATTGATCTCTCTTTCTTTCATCTTGTTTCCTCCCTGCCGTTTTATTCATGCTCATCCGGATCCGAACCTGTTAGAAACTGCCGTAAAATAGCTTTTACAATACGCTTTACACGCATGAACCAGTAAAAATTATTTCCGGACAGGTCTTTATTATAGCAGATTCTGCTTATAATGCCAATCATAAAATACCCGATCATAAAAAATTAAAAATTTCATTCAAGCTCCACCTTTTTCAGCAGTCTGTAGATATCCTCCACACTCAGCCACTCCGTATTATTGCCGGAACTGTAGGAGAATCCCTCCGCCACCTTCTTCCCCGTGGGAACCACCCTGCGGTGCTCACTCCATACCATCTGGGGATATACGATAAAATGTTTATCATACTCGTAGGTATTCGTGGAATCTTCCACCGTCACCATAATCTCATGAAGCTTTTCCCCTTCCCGGATCCCCACCTCAGGCATACTGCACCCCGGAAGCATAGCCTGGGCCAGATCTGTCACTTTGAAAGAAGGAATCTTGGAAATAAAGGTTTCTCCCCCTTTCGCTTCCTCCAGGGCTTTTATCACCAGTTCCACTCCCTGCTGCAGGCTGATCCAAAACCGCGTCATGCGGTAATCTGTAATGGGCAGCTCCTTTCCGCCGTTTTGTATTATATTATGGAAGAAAGGGATCACCGAGCCTCTGCTCCCTGCCACATTCCCATACCGCACAATAGAAAAACAGATATCCTTGGTACCTGCATAGGCATTGGCTGCAATAAACAACTTGTCCGATACCAGCTTGGTCCCTCCGTAGAGATTCACAGGGTTCACCGCTTTGTCCGTAGACAATGCCACCACCTTCTTCACATGTGCATCCAGTGCAGCATCAATGACATTCTGCGCCCCGTTGATATTGGTCTTAATCGCCTCTGCCGGATTGTATTCACATGCGGGCACCTGCTTTAAAGCCGCCGCATGAATCACATAATCCACACCCTCAAAAGCCCGCAGAAGCCGCTCCCTGTCCCTCACATCCCCGATGAAAAAACGCAGCTTCGGCGCGTATTCCCTGAATTCATTCTGCATAATGAACTGCTTGTACTCATCCCGGGAATATATAATGATCTTCCTCGGCTCATAATGCTCCAGGGCATGCCTGACAAATGCCTTCCCGAAGCTGCCCGTGCCGCCTGTGATTAAGATTGATTTATTATTTAACATGCTGTTTTCACCCTCCATATCCTTCCTTACTACCTTATGCCCTATCATAACACACACCATTGAAAAAGGCAATCGATTCCCGATGCGCATTTCCTTTCGGTAACCGTTCAGGAAGCCATTCTGAGCTCTTATAGATCTTCCAGGGCTTTTTGTAGATTTCATTTCAGTAACGAAAAGACATTGTAGGCATGGCCCCCCTGTCGGCAATGAACACAGGGACCATCCCGCTATAGGGGGCATGCCTGTCAATCAGTTCGTATAATGCGGCAAACTCATTTCTTTTCCCCATGGGCTGGAGACTGCGTCGGTATAGACCTTATTGAGCAGGTCATACAACAGGACGAGGTACATCTATTATAGCCTTTTGGGGAGCGCCCGCTGGGATCGTAATAGCTTTCGGTGTCCTTCGGATTCCTTGTACCGGTAAAGCCTGACCCATCACATGCAAGGAGTTGGTACCTGCCTTTGAGCAGGACTCTGGGGCTGAAGCATCTGTTGAAGCTGTAGAAAAGCTTTGGGAAGACATCATCGGAAAGCTTGGCGCGCTGCTGGTAGAATGCGGAAAGCGACGGTGTCCGGGCATCGAAATTGAAATACTTAAGCAGTTCATGGTTGACGGATCCGCTTTCCATGGAAATCTGAAAATGGAGGAGCGTATCAAAAGGGATTTTCCTGTCACGGGTAAAATCAGTTTCCGGGTCCTTGCAGAAATCCTCATGGTGCTGATCCATCTTTTCAATTTCAGACAGCAGGATCTGTTTGATTCTTTCAGGGTTGGTCATCGTGTGCCTCCTTTAGTCAAAAGCGATAATATCCTCTGACTAAAGGGCCGCGCTCACTACCTCTAAAATTCATCAGCAGTGAGCGCGGCCGCACATTTTGACATTTTTGTCAACTACTTTGTGATATTTTTTCAAAAATTTAGGTTAGACCCCTATAGCAGAATCTAACCTAATGCTTAACTAACTGACATTGGGAGTGAACAGTAACACTGGGGTTTGCCACAAGCCTTGAGTATGCAATAAACGCTAAACCATTGTTTATACATATATGCAACAGCTCCATATGGTATAAAATACTATATGGAGCCGTCTGCAGACTTATGAAATTTGTTTATAAAATTCCCGTTTTTTTATTTCACTTCCCCGCATGCTTCCCATTATCCACCTTCACCCTGCATCTCTTCCGGTTACAGGCAATTCCATATTTCAATATCGTCCCCATCCCGTCCATCTTCAGCTTCTCATCGTATCCCCTTCCTTCGATCTGAGCCAAAGCCTCATCACTCCCACTTTCCAAGTCGCCATTGTCCGGATACTTGACCTCGATCACAATACCGATGCTTTCTTCTTCCAGTTCAATCAAAATATCACTATAACCGTTTCCGGATTCCATATTGGAACTGATGTACCAGTCTTCCTGGTGGCTTAGCAGCCCCAGCAAAATACCGTGATAGAAATTTTCCTTCTTATTTTTCTGTACGTTTGTATCCCGGATGCTGATCGTTCTGGCCAGATACATATTGAATTGCTGTTCAACAGCTCTTGCATCGCCTTTCTGGATAGCCGCACAAAAAGCATCCAGCCGTAGAGAATCACGTCCGACTTCGTCATGAAACCATTCCAGAATCTGTTCAATGAAAATCTGTCTGATCTCCAGATTCGGGATGGCCAGCGGATAGACAGTTCCTTCTACCTTACCTCTCCGGGTAAGATATCCTGTTGCGAAAAGCACGCTCCACAGATTGTTCGTATCTGAGTACAGATCCCGGTAAGTAAGATCCTGGCTTATTTTCTTAAGAACATTTTCACCTGCTACCAGAAGCTCGATTTCCTTCTTGGCGCCAGGCTTTGCCATTCTGACAAAATGACGGATAACGTCATTTCCGCTGGTGTTGATCCAGAAGGACCTGGGAGACGCGTCAGGTTCCGAAAGCAATAAATCCACATAATTAATTACATCCCAGGGGCAATAGATATCCGCATGTCCGAAATAGTATCCCCCATACCACCGCCTGAATGTTTCCAATTTATCGCTTAATCCATAATGCTCCAGCATCGCACCGACTTCCTCATCGGTAAATCCAAACTGCTCATCAAAGCGGACATTCGTGATAGAAAAAATCTTGGGATTGTTGAGGCCTGTGAATATACTTTCCTTGGAAACGCGAAGACATCCTGTCAGTACGGCGAAGTACAGGCTGGAATTACTTTTCAGGGCCTGGCCAAACAAACTGCGGATCAAATCAATCATTTCATCATAATAACCAAATTGCTGCGCCTTATCCAGCGGAACATCATATTCATCAATCAGAAGAATCACTTTCTGACCATAATGCTTGTGCAAAAGTGCACACAGAGTCCGCAGGCTGTCTATCAGGACTTCCTGGGGCATGATGAATCCCTGCTGGTTCTCCAGATCCAGTGTTATCAGCTGTTTGAATTGCTGTCTTTCGCTGTCGGCCAGCTTCTCACTATTGCGCAGGAAGAGAAAACGAAGCGCCTCATTTCCGATGATGGAACGCAGCATAGCACGGGCGCCCTCGAAATCTCTGGAACCGACACCCTTTAAGGTAATCGAAATCACCGGGAATTTTCCCATATATCTTTCGCACAGTTCATGGTCTTTGGCAATCTCCAGACCTTTGAAAAGCTCAGGATTGCAGCCATATTCAAGAAAGCATTTTAACATACTCATATTCAGGGATTTTCCAAATCTCCTGGGACGGGTAAACAAATTTACCTCACCCCAGTGATTCAGCAATTCTTTGATCAGTTCTGTTTTATCCACATAATAGAATCCTTCTGTCCGGATCTTTTCGAAGTCTTCTATGCCGATAGGAAGTTTTACATCTGTCTTCATAACGCAGCATCCTTTCTGACAATGAAACACCTATAAGAGAAACATTTCTACAACTAGTAAACAAATCACGGCTTTTATTGTATGGCGGCGTATAAAAACAACGATTTTTAGAAAAGAATCTTTGATTTACATCCCCAATTGTGGTTAAGATAGCATATGATTTGACATTATATTACCATATTTGGGGGATTTGTCAACGGGGTAGGAGGAGAATTTAGAGTTGCTGTAAAAGTGTGAAAATATATTCAATCTTTATCTCAAATGTTGCAACAAAGAAAGTCGACAGATTATTTACCATATACTACCCATTTTATACCAAAGGTGGTTCTGGTGAGGGATTTATTCTCGAAATCCTTAAAAAAGGGCTGTCACATCGATGATTTCCTAATCATTGATGCGACAGCCCAGGCTTTACATAACAAACAGATATACAGAATAATCTTTACATAAGGTCTGTACCCCCCCGAGAGTTATTCTCAATAGAAACAATATATGAGTATATTTTCTTAGATAAAAAAATACAGATATTGATTATTTTTGGGACACAAAGATTTACGAGTCTCTGAATTGTTTTCATGTAGACTAAAGCTATTATTACGCTTATTACCATAGTCGCAATTGCAATTAAAACGCATATTGCCGCAATATAATTATATGAAACATATACATATATGTTCTTAAATAAAATAGGCTTTACAAATGAACAGATTATATTATTGTTGCTAATAACAAATACCAATAAAGAAGTGGACGAAATTATATTAATCTTTTCACTTCTCCATATCTTTAACCTACACAAATTAAACGTGGATATTGATAATCCTACAATAAAGGGATTAATAAATCTTTCAATATCTCCAACCATCCTTGATACAAATGAAAAATGACCACCCAGACAGTTTATTCCTACAATCATTAAAATAAAACCACATAAACTGACAGCAAAAACCTTTAGATTTACTTTTTTATCACTTGATAATTTCGGTAAATACAATTTTACATATGCAACAAAAAAATAGTATACGATAAAGCCGATCAGATGAGAATAATAATACTTGCCGTCTAACGCAAACGAAACAACACAATACAAAAAGAACATGCAAATGTCTGCTATAAATAATTGTTTCTTCTCAAGATTTTTAATTATAATATTTAACCATGGGTGAATAGCATATAAAAGAATATAGCATGTTATAAACCAGTAAAAATTAAAAGTGATCGGCAACAATGAGCTTACAATAAATGTTATGGGCAGCTTTCCATGAATTACACTGAAAATCACTAAATATATTACCGAAATTATAAGGGTATCCATTATATACTGTATGATCTTGTTTTTCTTTACCTCATTACTATCTAATAAATAATAAACTGAAGGAACAATAAATAGAGCATTTCCTACTTGTCCCAAGTGTGAAAATATTATCAGTACTAATTGCTGTAGATTGGAAGTGCTCTGCCTTAAATTTAGGAATCCATCAAGTTCGGTAGAACCGCCCAGTTTATATAATGGTAATGAATGGCACAATACCACCAAGAAAAGCGCAATTATTTTCATCAATTCGATTGATGAATTCCGTTGTTTACGTTCTTTCACTTCCAAACCTCCTAACCCAAATAAAACGAAAGGTTCTTTGCTTCTCCTCCAGATTTCAAGTACAATAAAAACAAGGAGGATTTGTTTATTTATTTACGGATAAATTTGTTGAAAAATCGGATAAAGGTTCCACTAATCACAATTATATCATTTGTAGACATCAAAACCTTACCTTATATTCTGCCAATGTTGGATTTATCTTGTCCTTTTCGCTCAAAATAATCTCCCCAACATTAGGCCACGCTACAGCTATATCAGGATCATTCCAAAGAATGCCGCCTTCGTCCTCCGGGTAATATTTTTCATCGCATTTATATGCAAACTCCGCATGGTCAGATATAACTACAAAGCCATGTGCAAATCCGCGCGGTATCATGAACTGCCGGCGGTTCTCTTCAGAAAGCAGCACCCCTATCCACTGACTATACGTTTCTGAATCTCTCCGAAGATCCACTGCAACATCAAATACTTCCCCTTTCAGAACTCTGACTAACTTTGCCTGTGGATATTTCCTCTGGAAATGCAGACCACGGAGAACGCCTCTTCGGGAAGAACTCTGATTATCCTGTACAAAGCGGTAATTTAGTCCGGCGGCTATAAAATCAGCTTCTTTATAAGTTTCCATGAAAAAACCGCGATTATCCCCATGAGTTTTGACATCAATTATGTATACGCCTTTAATTTTTGTTTCTTTAAATGTAAAGTTACTCATGTTTTTCTTCCTTCTTGTAATCTTCTGCCATAATAGACATGCGAAGAACGTCAACATAATCTCCAGCACTGTTTAAGGCTTCTTTTATGAGTACTGCCTCTTTTGATAATCCAGCATTATACATTAAACCTACTTCATCTTTATTATCAGCAAACACAAAAGTGTACACCTTGTGCACTCCATATTCTACAAACGCTTTCTCAAGCAATAACCTTACTGCAATACTCTGGCTTTCTGTATTCCATTCCTGATCATCCGATGTAAAAATGCAGAGTTCACATCGATTATTGACCTTGTCAAAATCTTTCAAATATACAGTAGCAATTGAATATGAGGATACACCAAAGCTTTCTTCTATCCTTTCTACAATAAACTGTTTATACTTTCCAGTCTCAACATAAGCTTTATAAAACGCTTCATTTGATTTCATAGTAATTGGTTTTTTGTCAAAGCAATGACTAGACACATCAGAAGAATTACGCCATTTAACAATCATAGCTCCATCATCCAGTGTAATGGGTCTTAAATAAATTTTCAATCTTTTTACTCCTTTCAATTACCAAATGTTCCGGCTCCATTCGCAGGAATAACATTTTTCATCTCGTAGTTTCACCAAATTAGCAGTACTTCTGACCGAATTCCTTAATCTTATCTATAATCAACTGCACGTCATCGGTGGTCAGGCTCTGGTGTATCGGCAAGCACAAAGTATTGTCTGCAGCATAATCAGCACCAGGGAAGTTGCCGTCAATTCCGTAATGAGGAACACGATGAAGCGGAAAATAACGATATGTTGTATAGATATCATGCTTACGGAGATAACGAGCCAGTTCATCACGTTTCCCGTTCTTGATCTGAATATGATAAAAATAGAAAGAGGAGCGACTGCCTTCTTCAATAGGCAGTGGCAGATCAAGCCAGGCTACATCCTTAAGACTTTCATTATAGGCATCATGAATTGCTTCTCTTTTTTCCATGAACATAGGGAGTTTTTTGAACTGTTCTATAGCCATAGCAGCAGTTACATTATTCATAATCGCCCTATGCCCGTAAGCGGAAATATCAAATTCCCACCACTTCTGGGCGACACTATTCTCATATCCGCTTTTAGCCTCCAATCCAAAATAAAGCCACTTATCAGCTTTTTCGCGCATCTCAGGGTCTTTGAAATGAAGAATGGCTCCATCTCCACAAACGAGAACTTTCATGGCATCGAAAGACCACATGGCCATATCGCCGTCTGTTCCAAGTGCATGTCCCTTATATTGAGAACAAACACCAGCTGCGCAATCTTCGATAACTTTTAGCCCATGGGCCTCTGCAAGCGGCATAATTTTATCCATTTCACAAGGGATTCCACCATAATGGAGAAGAAGAATTGCTTTTGTCTTCGACGTGATGACCTTCTCAATATCTTCAGCTCTTGCATTTAAAGTTCTCGGATTTACATCACAAAGCACAAGATTTGATCCATTGGCACATACTGCATTTCCGGCACCAACGAAACTGATAGTGGGTACAATCACCTCATCGCCAGGTTGAATATTACACAGGTACATTGAAGAAAATAATCCTTCACTACAGCAGTTAGTGGAAAGCACACGATCCGGTGTTGAATCAAGATGATCTGCATACATTTTTTCAAACTCAGAAACAATTTTTCCCTTTCCAATCCAGTTAGAATCGAAAACATGCTTGATTGCGTCAAGTTCTTCTTGTCCTAGGGTAGGCTGCATTACGTTAATCATTATTATTTCTCCTTCAACATTTCCATATTTGCTTTTTCTTTGTAAAAATAGAACATGTTATTTCCTTGTTATCTCCTTCAAAAAAGGGATTATTTTTTTTATATTAATAGCACAACCGGCAATCAATAAGAAAAAGATCGAATATCTAACAATGCTATTATTGTAAGTTACTGTAATTAGAACTTCTGCAATTAATAGGAATGTACTGAAAAAGAAAATCATCTTTACATTAAATATCCTGTTAATCGGTATGCCTCCACTCTTTGCTGCTTTAGTTGACCAATACAAATGAAGTAATGCCAGAAATACATAGCAAATCAAAGTAGTATATGCGCAAGCTATGTAACCCCATATTTTTATTGCAAAATAATTCATTACAATATTTGCCACTGCACTTATGGTAGTAGCATACATCGCATATTTAGTCTTATAATAAAACTCTTCAATATCGACAAGCATTGAATATAGAAAAATGAAAAATACCGATATTGAAACCGGAGGGATAACCCAAATAGCTTGATAGTATTCTTCTGAGAACAAAAAACGCATAACATCTGGAGCGACAAGAATCCAAAGAATAATTGCCAGGCCAAATATTACCAAGAGAACATTGGAGATCTCTTTTATATTAGTTAGTTCTCGCTTTTCCATTCTTTGATATCGCCACGGCTTCAATACCTGATTAGCAGAAATGCAGAGAATAGTAATTACATTTGCTATAGTAGTAGCTACTGAATAAATACCTGCCTCAGAATTTCCAATCATTTTTCCAATCATTATTCTATCCATAGATGAGAGTATAATATAGGATAGAGCGTGAACTACTGAAGGAAGCTGAAATAATATTAAAAATTTCCATTGTTCACGGAGTACTTTTCTATTAGCTAAAAGTTTTCCAAAATGAACATTATGGAGAAAAAACGGCAGGCAGAATAATGATTCAAAAAGGAGCATAAACATTATTCTTACTGAAGCTGTTGACTCAACTTTAATTATTGCAAATAGCGGAACAAGTATTGACAATACGGTATACAATATAGCACTAATAACAACTGGCTTATAATCATAATCAAACCGCTTTCTGTTTACCCAACACTGATATGCTGGAAACACTAAAAAGTAAGAGTACATTAGAACATAAATCTTTAAATTTATTTGTGCGTTTGATATAAGCCATGGTGTTATAGGAATGCTTAAAATAAATACAAAGATAGTAATTAATGTGCTGAGTAACTGTTCCGACCATGTAAAAAACAGAATATTATCTCTATATCTAAGAATTCCTCGTATATATGCGCCAGAATACATTTCAAATGTTGCAAAGTTGATCAGTATTCCTTGGTATGTCAAGAAAATACTAACTTTTCCATATTCTTCTGTTGACATATAATGTGTAAAAATGGGAACTGTAATAAAGTTTACACCTTTTGTAAAAAAGTTTACCACAATAAACCAAATTGCAGCTTTTACAGGAAGAGATAAGGCGTTATATTTATTTACCAAATACATAAGGAAAGTTCTCCATATTAAAATATTACTTGTCTGCCTCTTTAATAACTTTTTCAATAGATGCAATAAAACTTTCAATAGAAAACATTGTTATATAATCACCCTTGTTGACTTCATGCGTTTCTTTAATCCAGGGAGCATTTATTGATGTAGATTCATCAAGAACAAATATATTGCTTTCGTTTTTATAAAATTTATCTTTTATACCTTCACAATTTGTAATTAAATTTCTACCATAAAGACAAGCCTCTGTGTAACGAGTTGTAGGCGAATATTCATCGGTTTGTAGTATTTCTAAAACAGCACGGGATAGAATGACATGTTCAATTATTTCGTCAAATCTCATGAATTTGTTATATTCGATTTCTCCTGCATATTGCTGTAATTTCCGGGGGGCATCTACAATATGAAAATCGCATTTTAACCCTGCCGCTCTACATTCTTTATATACTCTCATTATTTCATTGTATCGCTTCATATCATTTTTTACTCTGCCCACATATGTGACATCATAAATAGGGGTAATCTTCGATTCATTCATTGGCATATATGTAAATGGTTCCAGTAGATAATGAAGGTTATATTGTTCCGCCTGTTTTTTATCAAAATTAAACAGATAATCAAAATCTCGTTTATAACTTTCTAAGTTAATTGAGAAACGTCTTTGCAGGTCAGCAAAATATACACAATAGACAGCATCAGGAAAAACTTTTCTAAGTTCGTCGGTCAATGTTCTGCCTAAACTCTCATATACCCGGGCATATACTATAAAAATACATTTTTTGCCATAAACATTAGAAATTTTATTTATAACTTGACCTTGAACAATTCTTTTTGTAAGCGCTTTTGCAAGTATTCCAAGTTTCTCGTCTTGAGCATACATCCTAATAATATGCCGAGTGATTCGGTTAATAAATTTTCCATGATTAATCACAAGCATTTGACCATTAGATATATGCTTAAACCCAGAATATAAAAATTCTGTTTCTTTGCTTTCAAGTGTTAGAAAATAGAAACTTTTATCATCATCCATTTTGAATCCTCTGGTTTACCAAGTCTACAAAGCAATATTAATTATGTTAGGTCTCTCAATTAACACTATGGGAACAATGAATTATTCCTCAATATCATTGACATAATTCCTGAGTCGTTAAATGGTCGACAGAAAAATACAAACATTGTAATATGAAATGCCAGCTGGAAGCTTCTGAGTATGAGCATATTATTTGTTTTAACTTTTTTTGCCATTACAGATATATGGAAACAGTTTAATATTAGTATAACGATATACAGTCTTGAAAAAAACTCCATATTATAAGTATAAAATCCAAAAAGCATAAATGAATATACATTCAATGAGTATATTCTTTTTGATAATCTTTTTACGCTTTCTGTTGTCCCATCATTGTTATTCACTTTAGCAAAATATGCTCTATAAGTAAAATCATAAATAAAAAATGATATTATGTGAAATGCAAAAACTATAAATATTCCCAGTCCTATTCTATTTGCAGAATCGAACCAACTTGA
>OFFY01000499.1_pt1 | contig 39934 bp, 53 predicted proteins | sample 1521481 | NCBI WGS metagenome assembly OFFY01 (sample SAMEA3504117, study PRJEB24116) | mouse gut metagenome | biome: mouse gut; feature: mouse-associated habitat; material: faeces | place: Denmark | collected 2011
GACCTTCTCGACGATGACATCCCACGCCGCTTGGAAGAACCCGCCGAAAATCTCGCCCAGCTTATTCCAAATGGCACAGATATTGTCCCATGCGGTGCTGAGGATGGTCACTATCATCTGCCAGACGGCAGCGGCGATGTCCTTGATGGCGTTCCATGCTCCCTCCCAATCGCCGGTGAAGACGCTGGCAAGGAAGTTGATGATACCGGCGATTGCATCCAAAAACGGCTGAATCAGCGAGATGAGCATATTCCAGATGTTGCTGAACACCGTAATGATGGTCTCGCCCCACACGTCCCAGAACGCTTTCAGGGCATTGAAGATACTCTCCGCTGCACCCTTCAGTGCGTTCCAGAGGGCCATGCACAGGGTCTTGATGCCCTCCCACATTCTGCTGAAGGATTCTTTGACCTGCTCGCCGTTCTCGGCCCACCACTCGGACAGGGCGCCGAAGATTTCCGTGGCTGCGCCTTTGATGGCCTCCCATGCTCTCAGCAGGAAGTTCTTGATGGTCTCCCATGCCTTCAAGATGGTCTTACGGGCGTTGTCCGCCCCTATACCGGCCTTGTCGAACAGGGAGCCTATGACGCTGTTGTCGCCTCGCATGAAGGCGATGAAGTCCTGAATGATGAGGAACAGAATCAGGATGACAGCGAAAACTGCGAGAGCCTTGCCGCCGGTCGTCCCAATCGCCTTCGCCAGCTTTTGGAAGCCCTCTACCGCCCCGGTGATTTTCTTGACGTTCATCACCGCAAATGTGGCGGCGAGGGCAAGGGCAAGTAACTTCAGGACTCGCTCCGTGCCTCCAACCTTGGCTGTGAAGTCCGAGATTTTCTGGATGATGTTCCGCAGCGATGTCAGTCCCCGTGTTCCGTAGCTCAGAACCTTCTGAAAGGTCGGCATGAAGAACTGGCCGATTAGCTGCTTGACCTCCTTCAGCTTCGCTTGGAACTGGCGCATAGTGCTTTCGTAGGAGCCGAGGCTGCGTTCACAGTCTCCGATGGCATCCGGGCTTTGGCTCAGGATGGCCTGATAGTTGACCTGCATCTTCGTGAGCTGGTCAAGCTCGTTGTAGGTTCCTTTCAAGCCGAGGGTTTGCATGGCCTGCGCCCGTGTGCTGTCATTCAGGACGGCACCGAGGGTCTGGGCCGCCTCAGACTGTCCCAGCACGGCCTTGGTCATGGCGTTCACCGCCGTGGCCTCGTCCATGTTTCCGAAGGAAGCCAGGTCGAGGGCCAGTGTAGTCATCTGCTTGGACAGGTCTGCACCGGCCTCTCTGGTCATACCAAAACCGACCAGCAAATTCTGCTGGTCGGCCAGATAGGTCTTGATGTCGTTTTTGTTTCTGCCGACTGCATCGGCGTAGCTCTGCGCCCACTGGTCAACCTCGTCCCGGATTTCGCCGAACACCACGTTGAACTTGTTCTCCATCTCCTCCACTTGGGAGGCGAGGGCAACACAGTCTTTGATGCCGGTTGCGATGCCAGCGATGGAGAGGGTGAGGCCGATGGCACCGAGCGCCTTCGACGCCATGGACTTCAGCGACTTCACGCTGTCTTCGACCTTGCCCTCCGACTGTTTATCGACCTTGTACCCGAACAGGATGCCAATGTCCCGAATCGTCATGTCATCGGTTCACCCCCTTTGCGATGTCTTCAGCCCGGCCAGCCTCCACGTCCTGCTCCATGCGGTACAGCGCATAGAGCTTCAGGGCCTCATCCAGCGTATAGCAGTTTTTCAGCTCCCACATGGAGGCAAGCCGGGCCTTAATCAGCAGGTACATCCTGAGTTCCAGCTCAGTGAAGCCGCTCAGGTCAAGCTCGCCGTACTTTCTTGTCTCGGCGTCGCCGTCTTCGTCATAGCCTCGATGAGAGGACCAAACCGGGCGCCGAGCTTCTTGAAAAAACCGTTGTAGTTGGTGCGGATGACCTCGAAGGCCAGTAGGAACATATCCTGCACGTCCTCGCAGAACAGCTCATTGGCGATGTCTTCGGTCAGCACCTTCGCCTTGTCGTCCTCCGGCGTCTCGAAGGCGATGTTCTTACCCGCAATCAGCAGATGCTTCAGGATGGCCTCCACCTTGTCGCCGGAAATGGAGGAAAAGGCCCCCGAAATGGCGGGGGCCCCTTCCGATACGTCCAAATCCATCAGGCCGCCGCCCTCTTTGCTGGAATCCACCTTGTCCAGCAGCGGAGCAAGGCCGGACACGAGGGGCAGCACGAGGGCCGCCAGCTCGCCGGTCAGGTTGGCCGCCTTGAACGCAGGCAGGGGGCGGATGTAAAACGTATTATCGCCGACGGTGGCGATACGGGGTTCCATCTGTTTCATGGGCTACCTCCTCATTCGTTCAGAGTGGCATCGCCGGTGTCGATTTCCCACTCACGGTTGTTGCTCTCCTTGCCCCTCGTAACGGGGGCCTTCTTGGTACACCACGCAGCCTCGGTGCTGAACACCAGACCGCCCTTCAGGTCTTTGATGAGGAGCGGGAACATACCGTCGCCGGTGTCCCGGTCTTGGTCTACCTTCCCGCTGAAGAAGCTGTTGCTGCTGCTGGTCTGCAACAGGGTGATTTTCACCTTGTAGGTGCCGTCCGGGGAGACCGAACGGACAATCTCGCCGTCGCAGCCGACCTTCTTGGTGATGCCGTCGCCGTTTGCCTCGATGCTGATAAAGCTATCGTCGGCAAAGCCGGTGACGATGTGAGGGCCTGCGGAAACAACGACCTGCTTCGGGTTATAAGTCTTGACTTCGCCAGCCATCGTCTATCCCTCCTTACAGATTCTCATAGGTCAGGCATCCCTTGATGTTGACCACATGGATTGCTCCGGCCAGACGTGCGGTGAAGCGGCAGTTCTCCAGAACACGGGACGCCTTCTGGGTGCTGGTCAGCTCAGACGCCAGCGGAACGGAGGTCACATAGCCGGGGTTGGCGTTTCCGTCCGCATCGTATTCCGTGGGAGAGATGCCGCCCCACTTCTGGCCTTCCTTCAGGGAGGCCAACATCTGGTTCTCCACCAGCCCGATGCCGCTGTCGGTGTAGGGAACCTTCGGGTTCACGACGAGAAGGTTCACCACCCTGACCTGCATATCGTTCTGGAGCCAATCACGGAAGCGGATGACATCAATCCACTCCCCTCCGCTGGTCTTTCCGCCCTGCGTGATGTTCTTGGACGCCACGGTCATCAGGTGGCTGAAGTTGGCTCCCTCCAGCTTCTTGATGAAGGTGCTGTTCAGCTTGGACGGGGTGACGGCGGCGAGCTGCTTCAGCGCCCACGTCTCCTCCCCGGCGTGGAAGTTCATGGCCTTGGCTGCCATAGCCACCGCCATGCCGTACTGGTTCTCGGCCGGGACATCGCTGCTCGTCTGGTCGGGCGTGACCTTCGGATAGGCGGGGTAGCTGCGAAGATAGAGGCCAGCCTGCACAATGGGGGTGTCCGGGTCATCGTCAACATAGCCGCACAGCTTGTTCTGGGTCTCCGTCCACTGGATGACCTCTTTGACCTGGGCTTTCGTCAGCCCGACGGGGCAAACGCAGTACCAGCCGTTGGTGTCGAGAGCGTTGTTCAGCAAATCGGCTACGCTCGGCGTGGTTGCCTTGCCGCTCTCCGCCTCGACCAGACCGTCGGCAAAGGCCACATATACCTCATGGGGCCGGGGGGACTGAGAGAACGCCACCCTTGCGGCCACACCAACGGGGTCGGCGCTGTCGCCGACCGCAACGACGCCCAGCTCAGTCAGCTCTTCGAGGCTGTTATACACGCCGACGGCGGGTACATCTTCTTTCAGGGTTGCCGGGGCTGGGCCGAAGATAAGGATATTGTCAAAGCTGGCCTCGTTCGCAATCGGGCTTGCGAGCGAGATGTCAACCGTACAAATCCTGTCGAGATTTGAACTCATAGTTTACCGTTCCTCCTTTACGGGTTTTTCATTGATTTCGACGTTGGTGAAGTAGCCGCCTTCCTCAGCAGCCAGCTCCTTATTCCCACCGCCGCTTGGCGTGACGCTGATTTCTGGAACCAGAGAGGTCACGTCATCTGCTTGGATGTCACCGCCCTCGTACTCATACGGCTTTTCCTCGCCGGTCTCAGGGTCAACGATGGTGCCGCTGTGCTTTACACTCTCCGGCGCCAGCGTCCCGGTGTAACCGATGGCCGTCAGGGTGAAATACACCGTGACCTCCATCATGGCCCGGAACTCAAAGTTGGTATCGCTGACGAGGCCGGTCATATCCTGTACCGTGTTCGGCACGAGAATCGCAAGGTCTCTCTGGTGGCACCAGCCGACGGCGTATTCCGAGTTCAGGAAGCTCGCAAAACCCAGCAAATCCTCCGCTGCTGTGTTCTCGACGATGGGGGTAAAACCTTTCTCAGCCTCCGTTTGTTTCCCGTTGGTGTATAAGTCCACCTGAATAGCCGTAGAAGCTGGATAGACGGCGACCGGGCGGCCGTCTATGGTGATTATAGGGGGATTGATTGGACGGCTTATAGCGCCCATTGTGAGCGAAATAAAGGGGGTTTTCGGTTTTGCCCGAAAGCTCTGCTTTGAGAAGGAAACCTCAGCGCCGGTGAAGTACAGCTTGGTCAGCTTGCGAAGCTCTTCCCGCAGACCTGATAACGTCATTCCTGCTCACCCCCATCCTCCTCGCCGTCGCCGGACTTCGGGCGTGGAACCCGGCTGGACTCTGCCTCAGACACAAGCACAAACTCGCTGCGGCAATGGTGGAGTAGCGTGTGGTCCCAGCCGACAGAACTCACGCACTCGTACCAGTGGCCGTCCGGGTCCATGCTGCCCTGATAGAACAGCCAGTCGCCACGCCTGCCGGTAGACTGGTCTGCTGCGGCGAACACGAGGTCGCCGAATGCCTTCATGCGCTTGGTCTTCTGCTCGCCCTCTGGGAGCGCCTGAATCTCGTCCTGCGACAAGGGCTGAACATTCAGCCGGGCCGTGGTGTCGGAGTAGGACGCTACACCGTAGCCGTTGATGATGCGCTCATCCCCGAACCGGCGGACGACGAACTCCCGCTTGAAAATGCCAAAGCCCATATCAGGCGCCTCCTCTCCTCTTCACGACATACTTGACGGACTGCCTCATGCGGCCAGTGTCGATAAGCGGCTTGTCTGAGCCTTTCTTCTTGATGGTAGAGGGGGCGTTCGGCTCAAAGCTGCCGCTCTCGATTTTCTCCTGCACGAGCCGGACGCCGAGGGCGCCCACCCGCTTCAGGACGGTCTCTGCGGTTGCGCCGGTCGTGAGCTTCTTCAGTTCCTTCCCGCACTGGTCTCTGATAACGTCCTCGTTCTCATCGACGCTATCACGCAGAAATGGCCGGGCTGGAGCGGTTGACGTTCCCAGCTCATTGAACATGGCGATTTGAGCCATATCCACGCCTTTGTCATCCGCAACCTGCCCGGCCTGAAAGCCGACAAATACCTGATTCCGCTTCAGCTCTTCTATCTGAGCGAAGAACCGCTCCCCTTCCGGGGTCATCCTGTCCCAGCCGCCGCTCATCTGGCCTCACCTGCTGACCTGATAGGGATGACAACCAGCCGCCGGAGGGTCAGAAATTCGAGGCCGTACTGCGTCAGGGCCAGCTCCGCATCCACCAGCAGGTTCGTACCCTGATTCACGGTGAAGCTGACGGAGGTTTCGCCCTCTGAGTAGCTGCCTATCCTGAGCGTGTCGCCCACCGTCCCGTAGGTGCTGTCACCGTACCCGGCCATCTTCAGCCGGTGGGCGGTCAGTAGGGCAAGGGCTTGGTCATACAGCTTGCCGAATACCTTCTTGCTGATAAGCGGGGCTGTGAGTTCCACCCATGCGTTGACCTTCTCGTCATCGAGGTCTTTGAACTCCGTAGCCACCAGACGAAAAATCTCAATGACGGTCATTGGCGTTCCTCCTTACTCAGTGGTCTTTTCCTTGATTTTCTTGACCAGCGTGTCTCTGGTGTCGTCCTCTGTGGTCTCGATACCCAGCTTGCGGCACTCCTCCAGCAGCTCATCCTTATTCAGCCGGGAGAGTGGCTTCTTCTCCTCGCCCTGCTCCTGCGTCTGGCCTTTCTGCTGGTTCTGGCCGGGCTGAGTATCTTCCTGCGCCGTGGCCTTCCCGACCACTTTGAGGTTGCCGATGCGCTCCATCATCTTGATGGAGGCGTTGGAGGCGAAGCCGTCCGCCACCTCTCCCACCTCGCTGGGGAGGATGCAGACGCCGCCCACGGAAATAGCCTTGTTGCTCGTGTTCTTCAGTTTCATGGCTCATACTCCTTCACGTTAAAAAGTGTGAGGGAGACCCGCCTTGTACGGGACTCCCTCGTAGGTTGAACATCAGATGCCGGTCACGATGAGCAGGGACATGGGGTAGTAGATGACCGCCCCGGCGGTCCGTGCCTCGCAGGGTACGACCATTTCGAGGCCCTGCGTCTGGACGGGGTACTGCATGAAGGGCAGGGGGTTCTCGATGGTGAACTTCCGGGGGTCATTCTTGTACATCAGGGCCACGGCCTGCCCATCGGTGGCGGCAGCATAGGGGTTGGTGTCAGTGCTGGTAGCCTCCAGCTCCGGGCACCGCTCGATGCTGGAGATGTCCGGGATATTCTCCTGAATATACTTCAGCAGGGTCGTCGCCGTACCCTCAATGCGCTTGTTCTGGAGGGTGATATACACGCTCTCAGGAATGGCGAGGGTGTCGGGGGTCTCCACGCCCTTCGTGGCCTCGGACATGGTACGGAGCATCCCGGTCAGGTCTGCAAGGATTTCGTCAGCATCTTTGTCGGCCCACTTCGTAGACTTGCTGGCACCGGCGGCCGGGACATAGATGGGGATGTCGTTCTCTTTGGAGAGGATGCCCCGCAGCCCGGTCTCGGCGTCGCCGTTCCACGCAATCTTATTGTTCAAGAGGTCAATCTGATACCGGGCCGCCTCTGCCTTCCGGGCATCCAGAGACTTCCCCGCCATACGAGAGGCTCGCATCTCCTGAATGGAGTAGCCATAGCTGGCACCGATGGACTTGATGATGGCGGTGGTGGGCTTGCCCTTCACATCCGCACGGGGCAGGTCGGTGGCGTAGTTGCTGATAATCTTCGCCAGCCCCACCTTGTCGTAGGAGTAGTAGGTGATGGTCACAGCACCGGGGTCAACTTCGCTGGACACGGGGAAGATGTTCAGGGCGGTGAGCTTCGGGTACACCACGTCATAGGACTGGCTCTTGACGTAATCCAGCTCACGGGCGAAAAACACGGAGGCGTCCTCGGCACTGTCGAAGTGCATCTGGTCGATACCGACCAGAGACGCCGGAATGTTGGAGGTCAGCAGCGCCTCATAGTCGTTCTGGTCGTATCTCATGGATTTCTGAGCGTTCATTTCGTTTCCTCCTCTCGATTATTCAGTAGCGGCAGCAGCGCCGTCGATGCCGTACAGCTCAACGGGGGCCACCCCGTTGCTGGCAGGGCCGATGAACCGGCCGGGAACGGTCAGGCCGCCCGTGGTGGAGAAGCAGCCGACATCATCCCCGCCATTCAGCAGGTGAACGGGGTCGCCATACTTGGGGGCTGCATCCGCAGCGAGACGGACCCACACACGCCCACGGCGCATGACGCCGATGTTCTGGTTGTTCAGGATGAACAGTTTGCCAGACAAATCCTGCTGCTGGTCGTAGCCGTTCAGCACCACGCCCTCGAACTGAGCGGCGGTGCTGTCAGCCGCAGGCAGCTTGATGTTGCTACCGGGCAGGGTGCCGGGGACGACACCCACGCCGAAACGGAGAACGCCGTCGGCCTCCTCGTTGAAACGGGAGTCAACGGCGTAATGGAACATATCGTAGATGCCACCGGCAACGCCCCTCGGCGTCTGGTTGCCATAGCTGGTCTGTACACTCATCTTACTTCTCCTCCTTCTTCTGCTGGCGGTTAATCATGCGCTGACGTGCATCAGCGGCAGAACCGACGGATTTGGTGGGCTTGGGGGCGGAATCCTTACGGGTCATCTGCCCCCGCTGGTAGTTGGTGTCCTTCCGGGCGTTCATCTCGGCGACGGCCATGTCGAAGGCGGCGGAGACGTAGGCGGCGCTCTTACCGTCCAGACGCAGGGTAGGCTTCAGCTTCTTCAGCACGGCCTTCTTTGCGCCCTTGACGCTCATGGATTCCAGACCGTCCATGTTCAGGCGGTCGCCCACACGGACGACCCGCAGCAGCTCACGGAAGTCGGTGGAGGAATCCGCCCGGTCCTTCTTGTCGGTCTTGGCAGGGTCTTCACCCTCGCCGTCCTTCTTGCAGCCCTCGCTGTCAGCGTTTTCCTCATCGCCATCGGCGTTCTCGTCCCCGTCCTCCTTCTCCTCGCTGTCGAGGACAGGGGACGCAGACTTCAGCACGTCGATGACGCCCAACAGGGTGTCGATGTCCTCGTCCTGCTGGGCGATGCAACCCATCGCCTCATCCAGATTTGCGGGGTCGCCGTTGCTGTCTCGGCGGTCACGGCGGTCCTTGACCATCTGCACTGCATCCTGCTTTTCCTCGGCGGCGGGAACGGCAGGCTCCTCAGCGGCCGGGGGGAAGCTGTCTGCCTCGGCAGCGGGGGGAGCCTCAGCCCCGGTGTCCCCGGCGCCCATGCGCTCTGCTCTGCGCTGCTTGAAGGCTTCGATGGCGGCGTCGATGGCGGCAGCGTCCAGACCGTCGCCGTCTTTTCTGGTGATGTTCTTTGCCATGTCTAACTTTCCTCCTTTGAGATTGTCGTGGCTCTGGCTGTCGATATTCAGCCGAGCCTGCTCACCAGCCCTCGCCTTCTCGACAAGGGCAAGATGATTGATTTCGATGTCCCGCTGGATGGCGTCGTAGGGCTGGCCCTCCCATACGCCGGGGGTTTCCTCCAGACGCAGGTTGTATCCCAGCGACAGCTCTCTCAGCCCGATGCCTCTCACGGTGTCCATATCGTGGATGATGATTTCGGCTCGCACGTCGTTCCCGTCCTGATAGCCTTCAGACAGGACCGTCCCGACGTGTTCCTCCTGCACATTCTCGGTATCGACGTACCCGGCCTCATGGGTGATGATGACCGGCTTGCCCTTGTAGGAGGCAAGGCTTTTCGCAGCGAAGACCTCTTCCGGGAGCCTCAGCTCCCGCCGTTCTGAGCCGTCCGGGTTGTGGTACACGAAGATACCGACCGACGTGACGATGGGGTGGTCTACCAAATAGCCCTCATCCGTGAAGTACGTCATGTCAAGCGGTATGCTGTCCAGACGGCGGACCCTTCCGGGCCTCGGTTCGTTCATGCGCTGTCCTCTCCTTTCTGGATGCTAAAATTTCTTCACGGTCCTCACCCCCTATGCTGCGATTGGCAGGTCGATGGTGTCAAAGTCGAAGACTGCAAGGGCCACACAGCGGCACTCATAGTCCTCACCGGGATGACACCGGCGGCCTGTCTTCTCATCAACAACCGGCGGGTCGTCCCATCGGAACCGTTTGCCGTTCAGCTTCTTATGGCTTTCACGGACACGGCTGTCGCCAGAGGTGGACCAGATGTACTCCTCCACCCCTGCGTCCCGCTGCTGCTGTTGGGCTATGTTGCTGTTCAGCTTGGCTATCTGGTCACGAGCCAAAAGCTGGGCGTGGCGGCGGTCCACGCTGTACGCTCTCTGAATCTTCTTGACAATGGACGTTGTGGTCTCGCCGTTGCGGTAGCCTTCCATGACTATCTCCCGCATCCGGCTGAGGCTTTCCTGCGGGATGGTCTTTATCAGTCCCACATTGTCCTCCACCCACTTCTTCATCAGCTCTCGGAACAGCTCGCCGGAGTAGTAGTCATCCAGCAGGTCGATTCCGAGGGTAGCCTTGACCGCCCTCTTCCACTCTTTGATGCTGAGTTTCCGTGTCAGGTGAGCCATGGCTTGCACCTTGTCATAGAGGCCGAACTTGGCCGTCTTGCGTTCCAGCTCCACCGCCATCGTGTTGAAGACCACGGCGAGCTTGCCGGTCAGGTCGGAGATGTCGTCGTGGTGGCGGTTGCTCTCCCGCTCCATTCTGGCGGCGTCTCTGATTTCTGGCAGGTGGTCTTTGAGGGTTTCGTTTAGAAGCCTCATATAGCCGTTTGTGACCCGCTGGAACTCACGTTCTGCCTGCAAAGGGTATTGGATGTTGGTCTTGCACAGAAGGCGCTTATGGCTCCCGAAACGGGCTTTGAGGACTTCCTGCACCATCTGCTTGTGTGCGATGTCGTTCACGGCCATCACCTCCTCCCGGCGTGAACGCATGAAAAAAGGCGGCGGTTTGCACCGTCGCCCATTTGCGGTATTTATATTACCCTCTGAGAGCCGCTTGGCGGTATCAGGATTCGCTCTTGGCTTTCTTCGAGGGTAAGTTTGTTGTGGATTCTCAGACGCCCCTTGTAGGGGCTGTGAGATGCAAAGAAAAAGGGCGGCGGATAACCGTCGCCCTTCTGCTTACTCTTCAGGTTCATCATCTGGTCGGTAAAGCTCGTTCCCAATGGCGGTGACAATGCTCTCGGCCATCTTTCCACGGTCAGACAGGTCTCCGTCACCGGCTGCCATCGTCTCCTCCACCTCGATGTCTCCAAGACGGTCGTACAGCTTCTCGAAGTCTTCATCGCTCAGGGCGCTCAGAGCATCGGGGTCATGTCCGAACTCTTCCTGAATAAAACTGAGCTGGCTTTCATCCAGCAATCCGACCGCCTTCTTTGCATCACTCAATCGGCTCACCTTTGGCGTAGGCTGCTCGTGCCTGATTTAAGCTCATGGCGTTCTCGCAGTCCTCTTCATCTGGGTACTTTTCCTGCACCCGGTCATGGAACCAACCGCACACGGAGCAAACATCGCCGTCCTCGGTCAACTCTGTCTTTCCACACACGGGACACTTAACCGTCTTCACTCAAATCATCCTCCTTACTGGATTCGTAGTATCTCATGGCCTTATCGGGCCTTGCGGCACCTGTCTTCTTATCTGCCTTCGGACTCATGTAGGTACACAGACTTCCACCCGGATAGCCTGTCGCATATTCGCAGGTCTTCTTGTTGAACCGAACAACCTTTCCATCCGGGGTTGCATAACCTACCACATCTCCGCCGCAGGGCTGTCTCAGGAAGTCTATGCCTTTCTGCTGGTATTCCTTCTCCGAGCTGGCTCCGACTTCTCGCCCATGTCTGCGGGCGTGGTCCTTTAGCTTCGCTTTGGAGGCAAATCCCGTGCAAGGGCTGTTCTCTCCTTCGGCTGAAGAGGTACTGGCGGCCTCCGAAGCCGTTCCAGATGAGCCGCCTGAGCCAGTAGAGGCGAACTGTCCGCTCTCATCCCTCGGATGTTTGGACTCCTCGAAATCCCCTCTATCATTCACTCTACCCTGTTTGTCACCCGCTGTCAAGTCAGAATTTTTGTTTGGGAACAGCTCGGTCAGCAGGGCTTCAATGGACAGGCGGAACGGCTCAAAGAGGCGCTCAGGCTTATCGGCCATCAGCTCTTTAGCCTTCTCCATGCTGAGGAATCCGGGGCGAGCCATCTCCACTCCATCGCAGGCGATGTGACCATCGTACTTGGTGCAGAGGTAGACCTGAGACACGCCGTACTGCTCTGGCATCCCGGTCAGGGTGGTCACGGGTATCAACTCTGTCGGCGTGATGCCGAACTCTTCCTGAGCTTCCCGGACCGCCGCCTGCTCCGGCGTCTCCCCGGTCTCGATGTGACCGCCGGGGCCGCAGATGGTCCCTTCCTTGGCTCTGGTGCCGCAGAGGATTTCACCGTCCACGATTACCAGAACACCAACGCCAGTCGGCGTGGCGGCGGCATCCCTGCTGTATGCGTCGAAGTCGCCAGACTGGAAGAGCGGAGCCTGAGCCGGTGCTGCCTGCCCCGCACTCTGCTCCCCGCCTCCCGGCGTCTTCATCTCCTCGGCGCTCTTCTGGGCTGCTTCCAGCTCGTTCATGGCATCAGGCTGACCGCTACCCAGCAGGGATTTCAGCAGGTCCTCATCCTCGTCCTCGGTGGCGACATCCTCCACGTTGTACTCCTCATCAGAGGAAAGGGCAGCCCTGACCTCGGACGGGTCGAGGGCCTGCATCTCCACATAGACCTGCGTGGCCTGCGCTTTCGCCAGCGCCGTCTGAGCCTTTGCCAGATTCACGGTGGCCTGTTCAGCGTCGCTCATACTCCACAGCGGGTTGAACTTCAGCTTGTAATCCGGCTCCTCGGCGATTTCCCCGGAGGCGATGCCTGCCCGGAAAATCACGTCCAGCAGATTCCGCAGGTTCCGCTTCAGCATGAGCTTCTGGATGCGCTCGACGAAGCTGTACCAGTTTTCCATGTCGCTCTCGCCGGTGGAGTTTTCCCCGGCGGGGGACCGGCCGAACAGGATGGTCTGCGGGATATTCGTCAGGGCCGACAGCATATTGCAGGTCGAGTCGATGACGTCCTTCACCCCGCTGAACTGAGCCACCTTGAAGTCGTAGCTCTCGCCCTCGCTGTCAATGGCGATGCTGTTCAGCAGGCCACGGGCCATGTCGATGACCTGCAACCGCTTCAGGACGGAGTTTTCACCGTCGTCCGTGGTCAGGAGGGCGGCAAGGCCCTTCATGGAGTAGATAGCCTGCACCGACCGCTCCAGCATCTTCGTTGCGTCCGTGTGGGACGTGATGGTCTCCCGCAGCGCCCGACGGATGCGGACGTACTCCGGCATACCCCAGAACAGGTAGGTTGAATCCGTGGTCTGCTCAGGAAGGACGCCGTTGCGGAACACAAGGCACCGGCTCTCATGCACTTGGAAGCTGCCGTAGATGCTGGACACATAGTAGAACTCAGGCTGTCCGAACTTGGATACCCTGTTTCCCACACCCTTCCCGCCGTAGTCCTGCATATACAAGCTGGTGTAGTCCGGCTGCACAATGGCCCGTTCGTAGACCCTCAGCTCGTCGATGCTGCGAACATTCTTCCAGTCTACCGGCTCTTCCAGCCCTCTCCCGTCGTCAATGAGCATGACGATGATGGCGCCGCCGTACAGCCTCGCCCACTTGATGGCGGTGGCTGCCTTCTCCTCCCATTCGAGGTCATCCAGCGCCTCCTCCACGAAGGCGTCCAGCTCATCGCTCTTCAGGTTCAGGTCGAAGCCGTGCTTCAGCGCCTCTTCCGCCGGGGCGTCTATGATTTTCGTGAACAGGCCGTTCCCCTCATACAAGCTGGTGAGCTGCATATCGGGGATAAGCGGTTCACGCTCGAAGCCGTAGGATTCTGAGTTGTCGTGCGTGGTGCCGTACTTATTCAGCAGGTTGACATAGCCGTCCTCTCGCATGGGGCGGACGGCTGTGCCAGCCTTCCTCTGGAGGATTTGACGGCCCCGCTCGTTCAACCGGCGGCGTTCCAGCTCACTCTGCGGTGTTCTCATGCTCTTCTCACTCCTCTCATCATGTAATCAGGGACGTAATATCAAAGGCCGTACTCTCGTTGTAGTAGGCGTTGGCCTGAGAGTAGCAGTCCACTTGGTCATCATGGGCGCCGCTTGGGAAGGATGCCATCTCCTCCACGAAGTCACCAACCCACGGGGCAATACTGGCGGCGGGAATGTAGATGTTCCCGGCCTCGGCTACGGCGGTCGTAGCGTGCGCCCGGACAACCTTGCCGCCGAACGGCTCCACGGGGACGATGCCGGGAATCTCCTTCCGCAGCACCTCGATGACCGCCGTGCCGTTGGCCTTGTCCTCCACCAGCTTTCGGGTGGTCTGGGGCCACTTGGCCGACAGGTCCCGCATAGCGTTCAACGTCTCCGTGAAGCTCATGCGGCCTCGCACTTGGTCCAGAAGGTAGCGGTCTGCCCCCTTCCTCGCCCACACCTGACCGACCACGAAGTCGGAGGTGTCCTTGTCTTTGAACGTGCAGTCCCACGACTGCACAAAATCCATGAGGCCGGAGGGCAGGACGGTCCAGCGTTTCCACCACTCCCGCTTGAACATACCGCCGGAGCTGGGCGTGGGCGTCTGCATATACAGCGACGACCATGCGTAGGTGCCGACGGTCTCCTTCTGCTGGGCGCACCAATCAACGTCATAGCCGCCAGCAGGCCACAGGGCCTCGCCAACGGAGCGGCCGAGGGCATCGTTCTCCTCATCTTCACAGACAGCAGGCAGAGAGATGATTTTCCAATCTTCCACCTTGCCATACTCAGGATTCAGGAGCCGGGCGGCAAGGTCGTCTTCATGCCAACGGGTCAGGATGATGATGACAGCGCCTCCGGCCTGCAAACGGGTACTCACGGTTGACTGGTACTCGTTCCACAGCATCTCACGGTAGGTCTGTGACTCAGCCTCGGCCCGGTTCTTGATGGGGTCGTCAACAATAAGCAAATCGGCACCGTAGCCCGTGATAGAGCCGCCGATGCCGACCGAAATCATGCCCCCTGTGCCGTTTTCAAGGTTCCAGTTGGTCTTGGTGCGCTGCACAGGTGATACAGTATGACCAAACAGAACAGGGCCGTATTCCTCAACCTTGTCCCTGTTACGCTTGCCGAACTGCTGGGCGAGACTGCCGCTGTAACTGACCTCGATGACACGCTTCTCCGGGTGCTTCCCCAGATAGAATGAGGGGAAGGTCTCGGTCACGGTCATCGACTTGCCATGACGGGGCGGCATGAATATCATCAGCCGCTTGGTTTTTCCCGCCATGATGTTCTCCAGCTCCCGACACACGAGGTCGAGGTGTCTGGCTCGTTTCCACCTGCCTGCATGGACAAGCTGGACGTAATCTGCGTAGTGCCTCCGTGCCAGCTCATACCGTGCGGCGGTGGCGATGGATTCTTTCAGAGCTGGCGAAAGCTGACGCCTACTCTTCGTCATCCTGCTCCCCGTCCAAACGGGCAAGGGAGCGCAATTCCTCCTCGGTCAGCTTCTCCATCGGCGATGTTTTCACGGACCCGCCGAGCGTGATTTCCTGCCGCTGAGAGAACTCACCCTTACTCCGATTATTGAGCCAGTACATGATAGCCATTGTGTCCGGGGCGATGTGCTTTGTCGTCACCCTTGTCTTCTCCACCCGCTGCCTGCCGGTGGCGGGGTCAGTGGTGATTATCTGCTCAACGTCCTTGGCATCGTAGCCGGTGGCCCGTTGGTACAGACTACGTTTGACCTTGGCGTCGGCGACCTCCTTCCCCATCTCCAGAGCTTCACGGAAGGAATCGTGCGCTTTCTTCCAGCGGTGGAAAGTACGGACTGATATGTCGAACGCCTCAGCCATCTCTTCATCGGTGGCGCCCTTCACCGCTAAAGACCACGCCCAATCATCGTGGTACTTCTCGTTGTATGCGCTCGCCTGAGCCATCTCATTCGCCTCCTAAGTAGTCGGCGCAGAGATACTCCAGCCCCTCCCACAGATTCTTGTTGGTGATGTCACCGTGGCCCACCATGCGGTCGAGGGCTTTCTTGATAATCTTGGCGCTGCCGACGGGAATCTTGCTGCGGCCGATGACGGTAGACAGCGGCACCCACATGGAGTTGTCGTTCTTCGGGTCGGAGCCTTCCCAGCCTTCGGAAAGCTGGCCGAGGTTCTGCTCGAAGATGCGGAAGATGATTTGCATAGCCGCCGACACATTCTTCACGTTGTAGGCGGAGGATGCTGTTTCCTGAGCGTCCAGCCATGCCTCATACTCCTTGTCGGTCGCCAGCCAGATGTCGCTGCCAGTCTTGACCGCCTCCCTCGCCTTGTCGATGACCCGCTGGGCCTCCTTCAGCTCATCGGGAAGATAGACGATGCTCAAAACCTGAAACTCCAGATTCGCTTCGCTCATAGCCTGAGAGCTGGCCTTATCCAGCAGGCCCAGCGTCTTATCGTCGAGGCCAGAGTATTCCTTCAGGTCGATGTCCAGAATCTTATCGTATAGCTTCTTCAGCACGTCCGGGTCGTCCTGCCCCACAACGGCGTTGTGGGAGAGCTGGATGGCGATGCGCTGCTCCTCGGACATCTCATCATCGGTGATGATGCAGGGGATGGTCTCCAGACCGGCGGAGATAGCAGCCTGCACCCGATGATTGCCAGACAGCACCTCGTACTTGCCATCGGCAGGGTCAAGGGCGGCGAAGGGGGCGGACGTGAGCTGTCCGTCCTGCTTGATGTTAGCCACCAACCGCTGGAACTCCTCGTGCCGCATGAACCGGGCGTTCATCTTCAGCAGCTTCAGCTCACGGGGGTCTATCTCAATGATTCTCGTGTTAATCATGTTGTCTCCTCCTCTTACCGCTTCTGCGAGTGCTTCTTCTTCCACAGGGCCAGCCCCTCCTGCAACGTCCACTGGCCGAGAGGTGCGCCGTAGTTGATTTCATACGGCTGCATATAGTAGGCGTTGGCGGGGTCGATGTCCTTCGCCCAATCAGCCTTTTGGAGCGAATCGTTATGCTTCCGATTCAGCACCTTGAACAGCCCCCGGTATTTCATGCTCTCAGGGTTCTTGCTGAAAGCGGTTGTGACCAGAGAGGCGGCCCGGCGCTTCGTGATGCGTTCGGCGATGCGCTTGCTCTCCTTGGACAGAGCGGCGTACAGCACCAGCTTCGCAAGGTGCTTGTAGTCGGTCGGCTCGACCGGGAAGTCGGACAGCAGGTACACGGTCGGCGTCTCGATGTGCTTATCCCACTGAGCCACGGTAGGCCCAGCGGAGAAAGCGTAGACGCCGATAAGGTAGCCATCGACCACCACCCCGATTGCGAGGGTGGCAGAGCCGGGGCGGATGTTGATATTCATGTACTGGCTGCGGAGCGTCTGGAAGGCATCGTTCGACAGCTCGAAGAGCCGGATGTCATCGCCCATCTCCATCCCCTGCCCGAACTTCTTGATGTTCGCCTGCGTGGTGCTCTGGAGCGGCGTGACTATCTGCGGCCGGCCGGAGCTGGCGTATAGGTAGATGGGGATGCCCCGGTTCGTCGTCTTGGTCATGCCCTTCAGATGCTCACCGAACTCATCTTCTGGCAGCCTCATATCTGTACCGAAGCACCATTCCTTCTTGGTCATAATCTGGCGGAAATACTCCACCAGCGACTCAGCATCAAAGAAACCGTACTCAGGGGGCGTGAACTTGAACATTTTCTCCAGCTTGGCGAAGTCCTTCACAAACGCCTTGCCTGCCTTCTTGAATGGGGGGAATGAGATAAACCCGGCATCAGCCGGGGCCTGCTTCACGAACTCAGCAGCATCGCCGTTGAAGTAGCTGGTGATGGTCAGGGTGTTTGCGCTGACCTTCTGCACGGTCTTCTCGTGCATGGCCGGGAACTGCCGGACACTTTCCTCCAGCATCATCTTGTAGTACGGGTTCTCTCCCTTGTCCGTATAGGCCACGATGCGGGAGCAAAGCATCATGGTCGCCAGCTTGTCGATGTCCGTCTTCATGTACTCAGGGAGCCACGGGAACATCTCCAGCCCCTCCTCCGACAGCTCCAGTGGGATATGCTCCCGCATGAAGTGAGCGCCGAGACACCGAGAATACATCGTCACATCGTTGCTGTGTAGGCGGAATTTCTCCATAGGCCCGATGAACTTCTCCAGCGTGAAGTTGCCGGAGCAGCCGACGTAGATGTCGGTCACGTCCCACGCCTTCACTATCTTGTTCATAATAGCCTGAGCTTCCGCCGGTACTGAGCCGTAGAACATAAGCTACCCTCCTCGAAGTTATAACAAAAGAGCGGCTGCCTAATCGCAACCGCTCTTCTGCCGGTGATATGGAGCGAAGTGCAGGGTTCGGACCTGCGCCTCCGGGCGGGTAGCCCGGCGTCCTCCGTTAGACTAACTTCGCATGAAAAGGGCCGTAGGTCGGCCCTGTGGCCGCTTAGAACAGTGTGAGCTGCTCCATGTGGAAAGTGGTAGGGGGTGTCTCTTGAATCCGCTTAGAGACCGCCTGACGGGGCTTGGACGGGTCTGGCGTCGGGTCGAAGAGTTCGGGGATTGCCTCCCCGGTGTTCTTCAGCCACCAATCGGCGAACGTGCGCCGGTGGCACCAGTCGTCCGGTTTGCGGATGTCTTCGTAGCAAAGCAGCACAACATCTTTGCCGAGCCGCTCAAAGCGTTGGAGCTGGGACAGGATTCTCTGGACGCCCTTTTGGTCCAGTCTGGCGAAGTAGGCCCTCTCGAAGTCCTCATACTGCTCGAACTTGTTCAGGAGGCCGAACGGCATAAGGTCCGGCATCTCAGCGTCGAGATTGTAGCCAATGGGCCACTTCGGGGTTCCCAGCGAGATTCTGACCGCTGTGTACTTGCCGGTCTTCAGCTCCGGGTTGCTATACCTGCTGGTATAAACCATCGTTCTCGCTCCTCCTTCCGTACAGCCCTCTCAGGACCTCCAAGCCCTCGGCCACCTTCTCGTTCAGGTCGTAGCCGAGCTGCTTGTAGAAATCCCCGTGGACCATACATTCATAGGCCAGCTTCATAGCTGAGGATTCCTGCTTCGTGATTCCGAGCCGGAAGTCCTTCGCAATTCGCAAGGCCCCTTTGAAATCGCCGTCGGCGGTCAATCGCCTGACGGTATCGGTCTTCTTTTCCATACAGCTCACCGCCTTGGTAATGGGTTGTTTGATACTTTCATTCTACCCATTTTGACGGCCTTGTCAAGTCAAAAACGCTGTATTTTCAAGGCTTCAGAGGATTTTTTGGAGCGAGTGCAGCGGACGGTCAAGCCCTCTTTTTTGGGGTGACACATCCATGTATCGCTCCTACACTTTACCACACTGGTAACTTGCGTGTCAATGGCGACTTTTTGGCGACGTTTTCTCATCGCAGGCCGTCAATGCCGAAAATCCTTGGTGTCAGGCGCCTTGTGGCCTCTTTGATGTCCTTGTAAACGGTGGAGATGTCGATAGTTTCAGCGGCAGCGATGTCCGCAGCGTCCCACAGCTCTTCGCCTATGTAGAGCCGATGGATGGTACGAAACCGGCGCATCTCCTCGTCACGTTTGGACCTTTTGCAGTAGCTTTCATAGTCTTCAAGCGCCCTTCGGACGTGTTCGAGGATGAGCGTTGTCCTTACTGCTGACTTCTTGATGCTCTCCACCTGCATCTCCTGCTCCGACGGCTTCCCCGACATCAGGCTCAGGATGTCATACACGTCCTCATCGCATTGGGAGGCTTCATAGACAGCCTTCTCGCTGAGGGCCACGAACTCCCGGTAGTGTTCCAGCAGCAGGCGGGTATTCCTGAGCTTTCTGTCAAACTGCTTCTTCCGCCGGTTCTCAATCTCGTTGTTGTAGGTCTCGATAGCCAGCTCAACTATCTCCCTTTTCAGCTCCGGGGTGAGCTGAGACTTCTTACCTGCCATTGTGTGTTTCCTCCTTCTCCCGGCTCCCACCCCCTCCCCCTTACGGGGGAAGGGACAGTCGCCGTACTGATTTACTCTTCCGACCGCAGCACGTCCAGCAGCAGGTCTACCTTGTCTGTCATCTCCCATGTCCTCCAGTCTCCCGTCACGGTGCCGAAGTGACCATAGGCGGAGGTCGCCGTGTAGATGGGATTCCGCAGGCTGAGGGTCTCGATGATTCCGGCCGGGGTGAGCTTGAACGTCTGGCGGATGGCCCGAACCAGTGCGTCCTCATCCTTGTACTGGCCGAAGGTGTCCACCCTGACGGACACCGGCTCGGCGATGCCGATTGCATAGGCGAGCTGCACCTGACACTTCCGGGCGATTCCGGCGGCCACGACGTTCTTGGCGATATGCCGGGCCATGTATGCGGCGGAGCGGTCTACCTTCGTCGGGTCTTTGCCGGAGAAGGCGCCGCCTCCGTGAGCTGCGTACCCGCCGTAGGTGTCCACGATGATTTTCCGGCCGGTCAATCCGCTGTCCGCAGCGGGGCCGCCCTTCACGAACCGACCTGTCGGGTTGATGAACAGGTTGTATGTGTCGATGTCCAGCTCCCGCAGGTGTATCTTGGCCTCCTCCAGCACCGGGCGGATGATGTACTTCTCCAGAGGCTCTTGCAGCTCTTCGACCGGCGCATCCGGGTGGTGCTGAGTGGAGATGACGATGGTGTCAATGCGGAGAGGCCGCCCATCCTCGCTGTACTCCACTGTGACCTGCGTTTTCCCGTCGGGGAGGATAAAGGGTAGGGTCCCATCTTTCCGCCGCTGAGAGAGCTTGTAGGCCAGCTTATTCGCCAGCGTGATAGGCAGGGGCATCAGGTCCGGGGTCTCGTCGCAGGCGAAGCCGAACATCATCCCTTGGTCCCCGGCTCCTCCCACTTCGTCGTTCGTCCCCATGGCGATGTCGGGGCTTTGCTCGTCGATGGCGACCATGACGGCGCAGGTGTTGCCGTCGAAGCCTGCCCTCGGTCCATCATAGCCGATGTCCTTCAGCACCCGCCGGGCGATGCCGGGGATGTCCACATAATGCTTGGTGGAGATTTCGCCCATGACCATGACCACGCCGGTCGTGCAGCAGCACTCGCAGGCCACTCGGCCGTTGGGGTCGTGCGCCATGACTTCATCCAGCACGGCGTCGGAGATGCGGTCGCACACCTTGTCAGGGTGGCCCTCGGTGACGGACTCAGATGTGAACAGATACTTACTCATGGCTCTCTTCTCCCTTCGTTTTTTGGTCGTTCTCGTTGCGGTAGTCGGCTGCTTCCTTCAGCAGTGCCATCATCTCGTCCAGCCGGACGGAGACCATGAACGGCCTGCCGTCCCTGACCGAGATGGACACCACCCCGTTCTCGAAGCTCGCCATCATCTTGCAGTTTGCGAGGTGCTGGCTGCCGACGCCGGTGACTTCCTTGTCCTTCACCGTGAAGTTCATCACGTTGCACTGTGCCATCATCTCCACCCCGTCATCCGGGTCTCCCATTCCCACCTTCGGGAGCCTGCGGATGGCGTCGGTGTTTTCCGTGTTCTTGCTCATGCCTTTTCCTCCAATCTCTCCTGCAACCTCTGGAGCTTCTTCTGCCGGTGCTGCTCCACTTGGTACGGGATGTCCAGCATCAGCTTCAACTGGTCCAGCATGATTTCCACGTCGGCCACCTCTTCGGCGATGGCGTCCCGGTTGTCCTTGCCCCTCCAGAGCTTGCAGATTTCCTTCTGAAGCTCCGACATCTCCTCCAGCACCATCTTCATCTGGGCGTCCTTGCCATACTTGGCGATGGCCCTATGGAGCAGGCTCATCTCGTGCATCATATAGCTGTACCTCGCTTTCTCGATTTCCTCGATACTTGGATATTCTGGACGCTTCATCTCACAGCCAGCTAAAAACATCTGCAATAGCTGCTCAACAGTATATCCAGATACTTTCTGTATGCTCAGGTGTAATTCGTCTAACTCCGCAAGCCTACTGGCAATATGCCTGCATGAGTTTCCCCATATATTCACCTTTCCCAGATTCATGTCTCTCCGTCACTTTCGTCAAGGTAGGTCGCTTGCAGGTCGGCCACATGGAGCAGGACCGCCAGCGGGAACTGACTGAAGGCGTCGCTCATGGCGTGGCTCCCGCCCTTGACCGATTCATCGAAGCCGCCCATGTGCCAGCGGATAGCCATAGCCTCCTCACGGGTCAGCTTCATAAAGCCGTTGATGATGTAGACCGACTTCTCTCCGTGTCCGTAAGGGAGCTGGTCGTTCACGATGTAGAACGGGTACTGCTCCCACTGGCCTTTGTCGTTCTTGCGGTTCCTCATCTCCACGCCATAGAAGTTGGCCTTGCAGATGTCGTGCAGTAGGCCGCAGACGGCGATGGTCTCAGCGGTCGGCCCTTGGTGCGCCGGGGTGAGGTTCTCCTCCAGCTCGCACAGGGCCTTCAGGCGTTCGTAGACGTGGACGCTATGTTCCACCAGACCGCCGGGCTGTGCCAGATGAAAACGGGTGGAGGCCGGGGCGCTGAAGAAGTCCGTGGACTCCAGCCACTTCAAGAACTCCTCGGCGCCGGGCCTATTGACGTTCTCTTGGTAGATTCTCAGGAACTCGTCTTTCATGGTGATTCTCCTCTCTTTACTGAATAATCATGGACAGCAGGAACAGGCCGCCGGTCGTCAGCTCCATCAGGATGAGCCGTCTGCCCTCCCGGTCGTCTTTGGATGCGATGCCTCCGAAGAGGGACAGGAAAGCTCCGACCAGCATCAGGATTCGGAAGAACGTCATCATGTCCCATCCCCTCCTTCCCACGGGAACTCCCTGACCATTCCCCCGGTTCCGACTATGGGGCGGAGGCTGTCTTTCATAAAGACCGGCACTACGGATGCCTGGGCGTCTTCTACCAGTTCCTCCACCCATTCCTTCTTCGGCTGGTGCGCTTTGCTGCCCGGCCCTGTCATGGCTCCCATTATGACCCATCCCACCTTTTTGACCGGACAGTCTCCCGCCGACGGGAACTCTTCCATCATCGGCTCGACGCTGACGAAGGTGTTGTGGCGTTCGCTCCACCAGAACGGGGCATCCGGGGTCGGCGTAGATGAGCCGTACCAGAAGTTGTCTCTCTCCGGCAGCTTCCCGGCCTCTGCCAGTCTCATGTACCGGCTTGGATTCTTGGTCAGGAACAGGTAGCGGTGCTGCGGGGACAGCAGGCAGGCGTTCATCACTTCCTCTATCCACTCATCCGGCACCCACTCACCAAACAGGTCGGCCATACTGCACACGAAGATGTTCTGGCCCCGGCGCTGGTACGGTTCATCCAGCCGGTAGCGGTGGAGCGTGGGGGCGAATGAATATGGGTATGTGTCTACTGCAACCTTCCCGCTTTTCTGCATCCTCATCTTCGGCTCATCCAGCACCATCAGCTTACCATGCTCCCCGCTCCCGCCAAACCTTTCTGCTATACGTTGGGCGTAGCAGTATTCGCACTCGTGGCGGCAGCCGGTCACGGGATTCCATGTGGCATCGCACCACTCAATCTTTGTCTTCTGCATAGGTCATCCTCCTCTCAGAACGGCAGGTCATCGTCGCCGTCCATCATCTCTTGGAACGTGTCCCCGCCGGAAGGCTGAGGAACCGGCTGGCTGTCCTCCGGCTTGCTGTCGCCGAAGAACACTTGGTCGCAGCGCAGCTCAGTGGCCTTCCGCTTCTGGACGTCCTTCTCGTAGGTACGGGTGGTCAGGACGCCGGACGCCTCGATTCGCTTGCCCTTCTTGAAGTACCGGCAGACGAACTCAGCCTTCTTCTCCCACGCCACGCAGTCGATGAAGTCCGTCTTATCCTTCACACCGGGGCGGTCCACGGCGACGGTGAACGCCGTCACCGCCTTGTTGCTCTTTGTGTACCTCAGCTCAGGGTCTTTTACCAGACGCCCGCTGATTGCTATGATGTTCATGGGGTAGCTCCTCTCGTCATCGTAATAGTCCAGCTCCAGATAATTCTTACCGAACTCGGCCCGGAAGTCTGCAACGCTGGCCTTGTGCTGCATCATGTACCTGACCTGCCAGAACTGCTTCAGAGCGTCGGCGGTGGCCCGGCATTGATGAGCGGCGTATTTCCCGTTACGGTGGCAGCTATCCCCGCACAGGCCGACCTTCAGGCCGAACCGTTCGGACTTGCTGCGGAGGGCAGCCGGAAAGACATGGTGTTCCTCCAGCCACCCCACCCTGCCGCACAGGAAGCAGGTTCCGTAGTACAATTACTCATCCCCCAGCTCTTCGCCCGGCTCCTCGTAGGGGTAGTCGGCGGAATCGTCCTCTTCGCCTTCCTCGGCCACCACCTCGAAGAGCGTCTCATCACACTCGTCGCAGCGGATGACCACGCTGTTCGGCCACTCCTCGCAGACGATGGCGTGACCCACATGGGGCGCCAGCTTATCAGCCGAGCAGTAGAAGCGGTCCGTGGCGCTGAAGCCAGAGGACAGGATGACCTTGCCGTTGGAGCGGATGGTATAAATCTCCTGTTCCGTTCCCATGACCTTCATGTCGGCGCCGACGAACTGGCGGAGGTAATCGAAGGGGCTGTCTCCGGGCTTCTTATGGCCACCAGAAACGTCCTGTTGCGCCCCGGCATCCTCGGATTCCCCTTGCTCTCCACCCTCCTCCAGCTCCCGATAATCGGCGTCTATGACCGTTCCGGCAGGGAGCGCCGGAGGCTCCGGCATCTGGATGACATTACTGCCCTCTGTGTCGAACAAGGTCACTTGGCCGTCGTCGATGTTCCGCATGACATACTGGCCGCTGTCCCGGTCCCACACCAGCTCATAGTTACCGCTGAGGCTGCCGGTCTTCTTGTCCTTCACCTGCATGGCGCTGGAGATTTCGTGCTTGAAGGTGGGCTTCACGATGTCCCGCATGGCCTCGTACTCGTGGACCTCGAAGTCACGGGCTTGGTCCTTTTCCAACTTCACCCCCACCTTGATGTTGAGGGTGGCCTCCTAACACTCGAACTTCTCCATACCAGACAGCAGCTTGCGGAGCATCTGGTCGAAGTCGGTCTTCAGGGCGTTGAACGTGTCGCCGTTCAGCGACATGGGGTAAACTTTGCTATCACACATGGTTCTTTCCTCCTATGCAGTCTTGATTTCTTCGATGGTCACGACCACCTTCGGGTCCTCGCCGTAGAACTTCCTGACCATGCTGTCCACAACCTGAGCGTCGTCACGGTAGGCGATGCCATTCAGGGAATCGCAGATGACCTTCCCCACGTTGTCCCAATCCGGCTTCTTCGTGGGACGGATTTTTCTCTCCAACATGGCCTGCCGCTTCCGCTTGCTGACAGACTTCGGAATGGGGTAGTAGGCAAAAATCCGAACGTCCAGCATGGCGTCGTCCGGGAACTTCACCCCTACCTGCTGCCGGTACTCGGTCTTCACCAGATTTTCATACAGCACCGTCTCGTCCGGGGTTCTGGTATGAACATGGCCGCAGACGGTGGAGAACCGGGGGCGGCCCTTGCCTTGCGGGTCTCCGTGGATGCAGAACTTCGCCCTCACTCCTCCACCTCCTTCTTCGCCGTCGGATTAGGTTCGTACTCCAGATGGAAATACTCCTTGACACCCTTCCGAATCTGGAAGAAGCACCTGACTGTGTACTTGTTCCTGATAAGCACTGTCGCAACGGTAAGCTGGTCAGCCTCTTCGTCGATGCTGATTTTGTTCTCCACCGGCTTCTTCCCTTCGTTCCAGAACTCCAGAAAGTAGTCGTAGCTCCTGCTCCCAGCCCTTCGCTGGCTCCCGGCCCTGACCGTGTATTTGTTCTTCAGGAGGACAGCCGCCACAGCCGAGCGGTCTGCCTCCGATGTGATATAGAGCCTATCCATCGTCTCCCTCCTCCATGAACGTCTCAAAATCTTTGAACCGGCGGTTGGCCTCAGCCTTCCGCCACGACCGTCCGACGAACTCCAGCGGGTAGCACATCTCAAAGATGCGGTCGTAGATTCTCGTGTACCGAATATCCGTCGCCTGCATCAGCTCATCCATACTGAGGTTCGTTGTCAGGATGACAGGCAGTTTGGCCCGGTATCGGCTGTCCACGATGTCGTAGACCTTCTCCAACGCAAAGTCCGTGCTGCGTTCCGCTCCGAGGTCGTCGATAATCAGCAGCTTGGCACGGTTCAGCCGGGAAATCAAAACGCTGTCATCTTCCTTGAAGTTCATCATGGACTCCAGCAGCTTCACGAACGATGTCATCACCACCGACCGGCGGCGGTTCAGTAGGTAGTTTGCGATGCAGGCGGCGGCGTAGGTCTTGCCGGTCCCCACCCCGCCGTAGAACAGGAGGCCCTGATTCTTCTCCATCATCTCGTTGAAGCACTCCGCATACCGGCGGCACAGCCTGAGCTGACGAGCGTTCTGCTTGGTCTGCTGGAAGTTCTCAAAGGTGGCGTCGGCCAGCCGGTCGTCCATGAGGCTTTGTCTCTTCAGGGCGGCGACGGCCTCCATCTCCTTGCGCTCCTGCTCCAACCGTTCCTCCCGCTCTATGGCCTTTTTCCTGCACTCGCAGGGGACTCCGACCGTCATCTCCCTTGGCATACCCGATGCGCTGAGACTCTCCGGCAGATGCACCACGAGCTGCTTGCGGGTGTGGCACTTTCCGCAGCAGAGAAGGCCCTCGTCATCGAGATAGTCACCGTCAGCCTGAGCGTTGTTTCTGTTCGCTGCTTCTATCACGGGTTTCAGCAGGTCCATTCCGTTCATTGTTCATCACCCCATTTCTCAAATGGATTTGCTGGTTTGCTCTGTGGCGCTGTATGGACAGTCTCCTTGCTGGCCTTCTCCAGACCGGGCCTCTTTTCCCTCACTCGGTCAACGACCCAGCTCAGGATGGCCCGGTAGTCGCTCTTGTAAGTCCGTCCTTTGGCCCCCTTGTAGTTGTCCAGCTCTTCGATGCAGGCCAGCGTAAACGTCTCTCCGAACTGGCTGACGAGCTTGTCATATTCCTGCTCAGTCATCTTGACGAACTCAGCATACTTCTTTTTCTCCGGCCCATCCTTGGCCTTCTTTTTCTTGGGCGCAACCGGCTCATCGGAGGGTGGAGGCTCGTCTTCCGGCGCAGGCTGCGGCCCCGGTGCCTCCGGCTCCGCCGTGGGCGTTTTGGGGCCGCTGGCCTGCTTCTCTTCGCTTCGCACACGCCTCATGCGTTCTGCGTTGTTCTTTCTGGTGCGCTGGAGTTTGTACCACTGTTCCTGCCACTGGTCCCAATCGTGAATCAGGATGTCATCACCTGAAGCATCGAGCCAACCGGCTTCAAACAGGGCGTCTACAACGGCTTCGGGACGGATTCTGGTGGTCCCGGCAAGGGCATCTTCGATGTCCTCCCGGCTTGCCTCCAAGACCTTGCCGGTTTCATCGGCGTTGTTCATACCCCAGAACCACAGGAAATTCAGGATGCCGAGAGACTCTGCCTTGCTGGTCTCCAACAGCCTTGCCAACCGCCTGAGCTTCGGGCCGTCAACCTCCTGATAAACACTTATCCATGCCATCCCTTCACCACCTTCGCACAGTATCTCAGCCGGGGCCTCAGCCTTCCGGCTCCTCGCCTTCAGGTCCATTTTCAGGCGGTTGCTGAGATTCACGCTGGGCTTCGCAGGCGTCCATCAGCTTCTCGACGACCTTCTTGTAGGCCGACTGCTTCATGCCGGTGGTGGAGGTAAGCCCGATTTCAGTAATCAGGCTCTTGACGATGGCGTTTCCTTCTTCGGTGCCGAAGGATTTCTGAGCCGTGCGGAAGAGCATCTGGCGCTGCTCCTGTGTAATCACAGGGTCTTCCTCTTCCGGGGGCTGCTCATCTCCGACTTCGGTGTACTCGACCGGGATAGCGCCGGAGGCAATCATCTCGTCCTCGGAGTAAACGCCCTCATAGTCCTTCGGGAAGGCGTCCCGAACGCACTGGCTGATAGCCACCTTGTTAATCATGGTCGCAGGCTTGGACTTCCAGTTGGCTTGACCCTTGTTGTACTCGCTGAAGGCCACCTCTTTGAAGGCCGTGCGCTCCTTGCCGTTGCGGACGAAGAACACCCGGCACCATCCGCCCAGCAGTTGCTCGCCGGGGTAGAGGCAGCACCCCTCTTTCTGGATGACTTCCTGACCACGCAGGACCACGATGCCGTCTTGCTTATACAGGTAGTCGGGATGCTCGAACGCCCGGCGGAGGTAGGCATCCTTGCCGACCACCATCTGGGCGGGGTCATCCTTGCTGTACTTGATGAGGTAAACCTCGCCGTTCACCAGCGGGTTGAGGCCCTGCATCTTGCAGGTGTTCATGAAAAACACCAGCTCTTGGTCGCTGGTCAGCTCCGCCCGGCCCCGGACCAGATACTTCTTCACGAAGGGCAGGTCCAGCTCGACATGGGTTCCGAGGACATCGTAGCTCACGACAAGGGCGTTGCTCTCAGCCTTGCTCATAGCGGTCGTCATTTCCATTACCTCCTAAAGCTCATTTTCGCCACCTCACGGTAGGCGATGCCGGGGATGGCGATGCTCCCCTTGGACGCCCGAATCAGCCGCATGACGGCCGCTTGGTCCACCGGGCGAAGCTCCATGCCGTTGAAGTTCACCGGCACCTTCGCTGTGTCGATGCCGGTAATCTCCCAATCCTTCGACGTGCTGACGCCGGAGACCTTGGGCTTGACCGGCGCCGGTACGGAGTAGCCGGTGGCCTCATCCATGACCACAGCCTCTTCCACAGCAGCTTCAGCCCCTTCCTTGTCCCCGGCGGCCTCCAGCGCCATTGCCTCTTTGAGCTTGCGCTCCCGCTCCTCCTCGGCGGCCCGACGTGCGGCCTCCTCAGCCTCCCGGCGGATGCGTTCCTGCTCCATGACGTACTCGCCCATCGTCTTCTTGATGGTCTTCTCGGCGTTCCGCAGCGGCTCCAGCATGGCCTTCTCTCGGTCGCACACCGCTTTGTGGGCCTGATATGCGCTGTCCTTCATGGGCTTGAAAAAGCCCGTCACCTCGGCGGCTTTCTGCTTCAGGAGCCTTCCGAACTCCCCGGCGGCGGTGTAGTCCGCCTCGCTCTGGATGACGAAGCTCTCGGCCTGAAACTCGATGTCCGTGACCTGCTGAGAGAGCTGCTTTTCGTCCACGGACTCCGCTTGCGACACAACGGCCACAACGCTTTCTTTCTGATTCATCTGTCGTACCTCCTACTGTTCATTCATGTAGTTTTTTATGGTCATCAGGGCAGACATCACAGACCAGCACTTGGAGCTTCGCTGGAACGGAACTTCCTGATAGGCCGTCTTGGACAGGTGGAGTATCAGCCGGTCATCGACCTTTACTCCGTGGCTCTCGAAGGCCCTGTCATATCCTTCGAGCTGTACGGCGCACAGCTTCGTATTCACCTGCGCCGAGGATTTGTAGTCCACCAGCGTTAGGCGTCCGCCTATGACACAGATGAGGTCAGCCGTTCCTGCGTACCGTAGAATCTTGTGGTAGACCCGATGCTCCTTCGCCAGCGGCTCCGGCTTCCTCAGCTCCCACCACTGGAGGAACGAATCGAAGTACCCGGCGTACTGAGGTGCGATGTCCACCACTCCGAACTCTGTGAAGTTCTCTATGGCGTTGTGAATTGCTGTGCCTCGCTTCGCCGCCCTGTCCAGAACCGACTGGTCTACCGTGCGGTAAAAGTCGTCGGAGAGCGGCTTCATCAGCGTTGTGACGCTGGGGATGGTCAGGCCGTTCAGCCGGTATGTGTGGGTGGCCTCCTCAAAGGTCAGCTCCGGGAACTGAGGAATCTCTACCATCCCGCATCCTCCATTTCCGCCGTCTCCGGGTAAACACAGAACAGCTCCAGCAGCTCACGGGTAGTCATGTCCTCCAGACATTCGAGGTGGTAATACTCGCCGTCGATTTCTACGAACTCGTCGCCCGGCACGATTCCTTCCCCGCAGTCTTTGCAGGTGTGAACCGCCGGAGGCTCCGGGGCGTTAGGACATCTGGGGTCACAGGGCGACCTGAGACATACGCTGCACACGGTTCATCTCTCCTCTCAGGTTGATTGCCAACCGCATGAAGTAGTCGGTCAGCTCGTTCTCATACAGCAGCGGCAGGTAGCTATCCGGCTTGTGGTTCAGCTCACACTTCCTTTTGGAATGAGCAAGAACCTCGTCGGCTATCTCGTCATCAATGGCGAATCCGAGGGTATCTTCCGCCGCCACCCGTGCCTTCAAAATCTCGTATTCCACGCTGGGGTCTCCTCTCATGTATCGTAGGGGTTCGGCAGCGACCAGTCCCACTCATCTCCGCTGAGGTACTCAGTCGTGAAGTGGTTATGCCATCCATCGCCCCAGAAAAACAGATACTCGGCCGGGAGAACCCGGCCGACATCCTGCTCCCCGCTTTTCTCGGCATCCCATCGGTTCAGCACGTCCACCACCAGTTCCACGATGCACTGGTCAACGGGATGCTCTTCGTTGTAGCCGTGGAACTGCCGGTTTGCTGTGATGACCTCCATGATGCTGTCTGGGTATGCCGGACTGTCCACCCGATTCAGGATGCACCACGCAACGGCCGCCATTTCCTTGTCGGAGCCGGTTATCGCAGATTCCCCATACACGGTCTTGGCAATCGCCTCGACCTCTTCCTTCGGCCACTCCCGCACCACAGGCTCGGTGATTGTTGCCGACAGTTGGAGCATCTCGCCATCCGTCATCGCAGGCGGGGACTGCGGAACTGCGACCGGCTCTTCTGCGTCGATTCCGGCCGACCTGCCGGTGACCGTTGCTCCAACGGCCACCACAGCCAGAGCTGCAATAGCGAGGCAAAGGGCGGCAATTCTGGCCGCCTCCCTGCGGCGCTGCATCTCAATTCGCTTCCGTCTCTCGGTTCTCGTCTCCATCGTCTTACTCCCCGATGCGCCGACGAACCTCTTCCAGCAGGTCCTCGGTAGATACTTCGCTCAGGTCAGGCTCGTTCTCAGAGGGCAAGAGAAAAGAGGAAATGACCAAAGCGGGGCGGATGCCATCCGCGTGGGAGCAGTAGTGGCGGGGGCGGCCCCAGCTGCCACTGGAGCCGACGCCCAGGGCGCGCGTGGCGCCGAAATACCCCGGCCCACCCCAGCCGGTCGCCAGCCAGCAGGCGTCATCGCAGTTGGGGATGACTTTGGCGTACTTCCGGGCCTCGTCCAGCGTCAGCGGAGCCGCCTTCACCTCCAGCGTCCCATACTCCCCGTGGCCGTCCAGCGTGGTCAGGTCAATCGTGCGGGAGCGGATGAGTTCAGGGTCAACGCCGTGGTCCAGCAGGTCGTCCAGCCATGCAGCCGTCCGGCGGCGCAGCTCGCTCTCGGCATAGTTGTTGTTCTCACCGAATCGGCTCTCGCCCTGAGACTCCAGAGAGAGGATGAGGAGGTCGTGGCCTTCCGACTCCTCGCTGAACGGGCTGAGGTCGTCCAGCACCACGAACCTTTTACCGGCAATCTCGATGATGTCGCCGGGCTTATGCGATACAGCGGTCTTTTTCATGTTGTTCACATTCCTTTCTCACCGGCGACACGCAGGCGCCGATGTTTACCTTTGGTTTGCTCTTCAGAGCTTCATAAAGCTCACGGTCTGAGTGGATTCCGTATTCTTCTGCCAGAAGCCGCCGGAGGGTTTCAACATCAGCCATCGCTTAACCTCCGTTCATGGCTTTCAGGCCGATGAGCCGCAGCTCCCCGGCCGCTTTGATAAGCCCGTCGAGGTAGCTCAGGATTTGCTGGAGGTCTACCCGTTCATCTTCCGAGATGACTCCATCTGCCGTGATGTCGATGAGCTTCTCCTTCACGTCCTCCACATCTTCCTGCCGGAGCTGCTTCAGCAGATTCAGCGTCGTGCGCTCCACTGACGAAAGCTCCGAGGACGGCATCGGGAACGTCTTTCCGATGGGACACTCCGAGGTGCAGTACCAAGCCTTCAGCTCCGGGGCGTTGTAGAGTTCCGCCATCAGGACAATCTTGTCCACCGGGATGACCTTCGTGATTCCCAGCTCATAGTCGGCAAGGCTGGACACAGACACGCCGAGCATCTCAGCGGCTCCTTCCCGGCTGGATAGCTTGTCGTTGTATTTTGCAGCCTCTTTCCTGCACCGAAAACACGGATTCTCCCCGGCCTTCATAGCGTCACGCCCCATTTTCTTTACCTCCTCTCTGCGGTAAAATGACCATGTGAATGATTCCTATGCAGATACTTACCAACTCGGTAAGCTGCCGTCAAAAAAAATAGTGTTGAACTGCTCAGGGGTAAGGTCAAGCTCCCTGACGATGACGAGCTTCTCATCGTCATTGAAGCTAATCTCGCCTCGCTCCTTCTTGCCGTAGGAGACCACGGACTTCCCGATGGCAGCAGCCATGTCCTCTTTGGACTTGCCCTTCCTCTTTCTGGCGTACTCCAGTTCCAGTTGGTTCATTCTGCGTTCACCTCCTTCAGTATCTTCATTCTAACATACCATTCCGGTAACTGTCAATAGGTATTTTATAATTTTGGTCAGTTTTGTTTACTGGGCGTTTGAGATGATATATAATTGGTAAGTCATCACTTTCAGGAGGTAGCTATTATGTATGAACAGGCCACATTTGCGGACAATTTGAAGAAAATCATATCACAAAGAGGCACTACTCAGCGGAGGATTGCGGAAGAACTCGGCGTCACCGAGACCACCATCTCCCGCTACGTCACCACCGGGCCGAAGGGCCGTACTCCCAACGTGGAGTCTCTGGTGGCGCTGGCACAGGTCTTGAACGTCAGCCTTGACACTCTGGTCGGGGTGGAGCCTCCGGCCACGGCTCGGCAGGCCCCGGACGTGAAGATTCTGGTTTCCGCCTACGAAAAGGCGTCGCTCGAACAACGGGAGGCAATCTGGTCCATGATGACCGCTTTCATGCTCCTCACGCCGGAGCAGAAGGTAATCATCGAGGCCATCGATAATCAGGAAAAGACAGAAGCCGTCTAAGGCTGTGCAAAGTTATTCCCTTCGATAAATTCAAGAGGTGATGATATGGGTACACTGAAAACAGGAGACGAGCATATCAGCTTTGACGGTATGCCAACAGGCTATCTCCTAAGTGACTTCTGGAGGTGGAGTTCATCCGACCTCCTAGACAACACTCTCCGTGGGTCGTATTGTGAGTTCATCGTTGCCACAGCTCTGGAACTCGATGTAGCAGTCAGTCATGAGAATTGGCTGCCATGGGATTTGACCTTTCCCTGCCAGTGGCAGGATATCTATGGTGATATTCATAATAACATTCGCATAGAGGTCAAAAGTTCCGCTTACTTGCAATCCTGGAACGAGGACAAGCTCTCTAATATTATTTTCAGCATACGCCAGACCCACGCCTGGGATGCAGAGAAGGGTTTTTACGGAGAATTTAAGCGCCAGTCGGACGTCTACGTCTTTTGTTTATACGATGTGAAGGAGCGTAGCAAAGCTGACCCCCTTATTCTTGATAAATGGAAGTTTTATATCGTCCCGACGTGGAAGTTGGACGAAATCTGCGGACCACAGAAGACCATCTCCCTCAACTCTCTCCTACAACTCAACCCCATCCGGGCCGATTATTCCGGCATCCAAGCTGCTATTGTGCAATGTGTACAAGGTGATGAGTGCCCCCCCCCCCGGCATATTGCATAGTTTTTATGCATTTCGCCACGTGATACTTGTATATTATTACAAGGCAGCTCACGATAGCCGAGCTGCCTTGTTTGCTACTTATTTTCGCTTTTTCTGGAGGTCTGACCATGAGGAAACCAGCTAAAAAGGCAGCCGATGCCGTGACTACGCTGAAGGCGGCCATCTACATTCGGGTATCGACGCAGTATCAGGTAGACCGGGCCAGTCTGCCGGTCCAGAGGGAAGAGCTTATCAACTACGCCAAGTACGCCCTCGACATCACCGACTGCGTGGTCTTTGAGGATGCAGGCTATTCCGCCAAGAATACAGACCGGCCGGACTACCAGCGCATGATGGCCCGTGTCCGCACTGGGGAGTTCTCCCATCTTCTGGTGTGGAAGATTGACCGAATCAGCCGGAACCTTCTCGACTTCGCCGCCATGTATGCGGAGCTGAAGAAGCTGGGCGTTGTCTTCGTCTCCAAGAACGAACAGTTTGACACCTCCTCGGCGATGGGCGAGGCAATGCTGAAAATCATCCTAGTCTTTGCGGAGCTGGAGCGCAACATGACCTCAGAGCGGGTCAGCGCCGTCATGCTCTCTCGTGCTAATGACGGGATATGGAATGGCGGCAAAGTCCCTTTCGGATATGCCTACGACAAGGACTCCAAGCAGTTCTCCATCATCGAGGACGAGGCTCAGGTAGTGCTGCATATCTATGACCTCTACGAATCTGTGAAGTCTCTCACTACAGTTGCCAAGTCTCTCAACGAGAAGGGCGTACGCTCCCGAACCGGCAAACCGTGGAATCCCACCACCGTCCGCACGATGCTCACCAATCCCTTCTACGCTGGGACATACCGCTACAACTACCGGGACGAAAGCAGCAAGAGCTTCACCGTCAAGGACAAGGACGAATGGGTGCTTGTCCTTGACCACCACCCGGCTATCGTCACCCCTGAACGGCAGGAAATAATCGCAGTCATGCTCCAAAGCAAGCAACGAGGATGGGCCGGGGCTGGGATGACCTACCAGCGTAAGAACATACACATCTTCGCTGGTCTGCTTAAATGTGGATGCTGCGGCTACACTATGATTGCTTCCCCTGACCGAGAACGCTCCGACGGCTGGCGCCCGTCAGTATACAAATGCTCCCGGCAGCGTCGCTTCGGGGACTGTGACAACAAATACGTATCTGATGTCACTCTCGGACCCTTTGCCCTGAACTTCATCGCCAACCTCATCCGGGCCTCCAACTCCTTCGGCAAAAGCACCTCCATCGAGACGCTGGAGAAAAAGCTCCTGCGGGGGGATATGTTCTCTCAGGTGGACCACATCGAACGTCCCGGTCTCGAAGAGCTTTACACCCATCTCAGGAGTGGTTTTGACCCGCTGGCCTTTGAGACCCGCACAGTTGACGCCGCCGAGTCCGGCGCCGCCCTTCAGGAGCGTGACCTGCTGCTCTCCGAGAAGCGCAGGCTGGAGAGGGCGCTAAACCGGCTGAAGTCGCTCTTCCTCTACGGTGAGGAAGCGATGGCTGAGAAAGACTATCTTGTGGAGCGCAAGCAGCTCATGGATGCTCTGGAGGAAAAGGACGCTCGGCTCGAAGAGCTGGAAGCCGAGGTCGCATCCTCCATCACCATGTCCGATGAGGAGTTCATAGCGAAGGCCAGCTACTTCATCCTGAGCCAGCAGCTTCAGGACAAACGCTTCGTGGACTACGAGAAATTCATCCGAAAAATCGACCCGCAAATCGTCAAGGATTTCCTCAACTCCGTCGTCACAAACTTTTGTATAAAAAATGGGCTTACCACCTCGATTCTCTTCAAAAACGGCGTTGAGGTCCGATTTTCTTACAAGGCTCAGGAATAAGAAAAATGCCCAGAAACCGCATGGCTTCTGGGCTTTTCAGCGTCTCGCTGACAATATTTATTTCAGGTCTCCGACAAACATCGCATCCCCGAAGGAGAAAAACCGATACTTCTCCCGCACCGCCTCCTCATAGGCGGCCAGGACCCGCTCCCGGCCCGCCAGGGCGGACACCAGCATGATGAGGGTGGACTGGGGCAGGTGGAAATTGGTGACAAGGGCGTCCAGCACCTTGAATCTGTACCCCGGATAGATGAAGATATCGGTCCACCCGGAGCGCTCCGACAAAACGCCGTCCTCCGCCGCGAAGCTCTCCACCGTACGGCAGGAGGTGGTGCCCACGCAGATGACCCGGCCCCCGTTTTGCTTGGTCTCGTTGATGACGCCGGCCGTCTCCCCTGAGATCATACAGAACTCCGAATGCATCTTGTGACCGGTGATATCCTCCGCTTTGACCGGGCGGAAGGTTCCAAGCCCCACATGGAGTGTAACGTAGCATACCTTTACACCCATGCTGCGAATCCTGTCCAGCAGCTCGGTGGTAAAATGGAGTCCGGCGGTGGGGGCGGCGGCGGAGCCCGCCACCCTGGAGTAGACCGTCTGATACCGCTCCTGGTCCTCCAACTCCGCTTTGATGTAGGGCGGCAAGGGCATTTTCCCCAGCTGCCCCAGAATTTCCAGAAAAATACCCTGATACTGGAACCGGACCGCCCGCTTGCCGTCGTTCAGCTCGGCCTCCACTGTGGCGGTGAGCCGGCCGTCCCCGAAGATTACCTGAGCCCCCGGCTTCAGCTTCCGTCCCGGGCGGACCAGACACTCCCACAGGTTGTCCCCCCTATCGACAAGCAGAAGCACTTCACAGGCCCCGCCGGTGGGGCGGCGTCCGATGAGCCGGGCGGGCAGCACCCGGGAGTCGTTAAGCACCAGACAGTCTCCCGGGCGCAGGAACTGGGGCAGCTCATAGAAGCGGTGGTGGCCCACCGTTCCGGTATTCCTGTCCAGAGTGAGCAGACGGGAGGCGTCCCGCCGCTCCAGAGGGGTCTGGGCGATGAGCTCTTCCGGAAGGTAAAAATCAAAATCAGAAGTTTTCAAGGGCGTACATCCTTTTAATGGTGTGTGATCTGGGTGCCGGGGAGGTAGAAGGTGACAATCTCGTCGTACCGGAAGCCCCGGTTGGCCATGGCGTAGGCCCCCCACTGGCTCAGGCCGAGCTGGTGGCCGTAGCCGGAGCCGTTGAAGGTGTAGCTGTTTCCCGACACCGTGACTGTCCCGGCCCCGGGCTGGAGGCTGCTTCCGCCGCCGGCCTCTCCCCCACTCTCCAGCGCGGAGACCGTGCCGGCGCCCGAGATGGCATAGGGCCTCTCCCCCACCTGGGACACAGCGCCCGAACCGGAAATGACATATTTCCCGGTCAGGCTGCCCGAGACCGGCCCGCCGTTGATGACCGTGTCCCCGCCGGAGGGCGCGGGCGGCTGCCCCTCCCCCGTGCCCGCCCCGTTGACAGTGAAGCGGATGGCGTATACCCCGAACCGGCTGCGGATATTGCTGGCGCTGACGGTATTGCTCTGGCCGTTTTTCCAGTGGACCACCGTCTGGATTACATTGCCTTGGGGGGAGTAGGTCAGCACCAGGTGGTCCACCGAGGTGCCGACGCCCAGGCCGTAGCCCTGAAGGCGCTGAGTCAGCTCGGCGGCAGAATAGCTCACCGTCCAGGAGGAGAGGGAGTTCTGGCCGGCCGCGTCCGCCTCATAGGGGTCCACCACTCCCCGCAGGTAGGGGTGCTCGGTGGCGGTGTTGGTCCCCCACACGTTTTTGGCGTCCTCGCTGGCCCCGCCGAAGCTGGAGGAGTATGGAGTCTCGGCCAGCCGGCCGTTGTACATGGCCACCATGCCGGCCGTCTCGGCCACCGCCCGCATACTGACCTCGCTGGGACCGTAGTCGGTCCTGAGACTGCCCATGCCGCGGTAGACCTGACAGCCGGTGGAGGTGCAGATATCAAAGCCGTAGCTGCCGTGCTTATTGAGGTTTTTCAATACATAGGTCCGGGCGCATACCGCCTGGGCCTTGAGGGCCTCCAGGGGCCAGTTCCGGCCCATCTCATAACAGACGACCCCGTTTACATAATCCTCCAACGGGAGTACGTTCACCACCGTCAGGTTCCCGCCGCCCCGACGGAAATACTGAAAGCCGCCCCGGTACTTATAGTCGGAGAACCAGGTGCGGGTCTCCCCCGCCCCGGTGACGTCGGGCTGAATGGCCAGCTTTCCCGACTCCCCGCAGTCGTACTGGAACAGAATCTGGCTGGTGCCCGTTTTGACCACGCTCATACCGTAGGAGCTGGTGCCTACCACTGTGCCGCCGAAGCTGTTGGCCTCCTCGGCCGCCTCTTTGGATGGATACGCCCCCACCCGGACCTGATAGGCGTTGTTGATCCAGGCCACGAAGCCGCCGCTGTACTGGGCCGCCTGGTTGGCGGCCTCCTCAAAGCTGCCGAAGCTCCCCGGGATTTGTATGTGATAACAGCCCACCAGGATATTGCTGGTGATGGAGGAGGAATAGGTCTGCTTTCCCCCCGTACTGCCGTAATAGAGGTTCTGGGTCTTCAGCACAGCTACCTGAATGGTCTCGCCGCCGGTGCGGGCCAGCTCCACAAAGTTCAAATTGCCGTCGTAATAGCCGAAACGGTAACCAAAGCCGTAGCCGGCGCTGTTGTTGTTCTCCAGATGGGCGGCCTCCAGCTCCCCCACGGCCACATGGGTGTTGGAGGAGGCCAGCCCCACCCGGATCATAATATCGCCGTTCTGGTTGGTGGTAACCGCCCCTGCCGGGGGAACGGCCAAGCTCAGGGCCAGAAGGACGGCGGCAAGCTGCATAAATCTTTTCTTCATAGTATGCTCCATTTCTCCGCGTTCCAGTGATGATTTTCTATTGACAACAGGGCCGGGCCCGTGGTAGGATAGCTGCAACATGGAGGGTTGCGGCCTGCTCTTCGCAGATTGCCCTCCTCGACATTATAGTACAAAATCAGCCGCTTGAAAAGCCGCTGATTTATTTTTTTCATCCCGTTCATATTTTCGGTTGTATTCATCCATTTTTCGGGTGAAACATAGAATGAGACGGATCAATATGGAGGTTGTCAAATATGGAAAAGTATAAAGTGGGCGTCATCGGCGCCACCGGCATGGTGGGCCAGCGTTTCGTCACCCTGATGGAGAACCACCCCTGGTTCCGGCTCACCGTCCTGGCCGCCAGCCCCCGCTCCGCCGGTAAGCCCTACGAGGAGGCGGTAGCCAACCGCTGGGCCATGAAGTCCCCCATCCCCGAGGAGGCCAAAAAGCTGATTGTCATGGACGCTCAGGCGGATGTGGAGAAGATCGCGGAGGCGGTGGACTTCGTATTCTGCGCCGTGGACATGAAAAAGGACGAGATCCGCGCGCTGGAGGAGCGGTACGCCAAGGCCGAGTGCCCGGTGGTGTCCAACAACTCCGCCAACCGCTGGACCGACGATGTGCCCATGGTGGTGCCCGAGCTGAACCCCGACCACATCAAAATCATCGACGCTCAGCGCAAACGCCTGGGCGCCAAACGGGGCTTTATCGCCGTCAAGTCCAACTGCTCCATCCAGAGCTACGCCCCCCTCCTCACCCCCCTGATGCAGGCGGGCTGCGACATCGACAAGGTACTGGTCTGCACCTACCAGGCCATCTCCGGGGCGGGCAAGACCTTCGAGCGCTGGCCCGAGATGGTGGACAACCTGATCCCCTACATCGGCGGCGAGGAGGAGAAGAGCGAGCAGGAGCCTCTGAAGGTGTGGGGACACATCGAGGGCGGCAAAATCGTCAAGGCCGACGGCCCCGCCATCACCGCCCAGTGCCTGCGGGTGCCCGTCTCCGACGGCCACACCGCCGCCGTCTTTGTCACCTTCAAGGAGGGCAAAAAGCCCACCATTGAGCAGATCAAGGATATCTGGAAGAACTTCAAGGGCCGGGCCCAGGAGCTGGACCTCCCCTCCGCTCCCAAGCAGTTCATCCACTACTTTGAGGAACCCGACCGGCCCCAGGCCCACACCGAGCGGGAGCTGGAGGGCGGCATGGCCATCTCCGCCGGGCGCCTGCGCCCCGACAGCCAGTACGACTATAAATTTGTGGGCCTGTCCCACAACACCCTCCGTGGCGCCGCCGGCGGCGGGGTCCTGCTGGCCGAGCTGCTGTGCGCCGAGGGGTATATCGACCACAAATAATGCGGATTCAATATACCAAGTGGCAGACACAGCGCAGAAGTCTGCCGGACAAAATATTTCTGTCAACTGGAATCCTGGTAAAGGCCTGCTCCAGGCTAAATTTAACCTGGCAGATTCGTAATCTAGCGGAGGCGGCAGAGCGGGGCGAGTTTTATTTCCAGTTGAACGTCCCCAAAGGGTGCAGGTTCAGTCCGGAGTTGCGGCAGTTCCTAAAAGAACACAAAAATACAAAGGTGAAAAGAGTGGAGCGGTAAATGGGGCTGTATCTATGCATATTTGATGAAGCCGGAGATGATATCTGCGGTGTAGAGGTTGGGCTTTATCAATATTTTGGAGATTTCAGGGCCACAGTGGATCAATATACTAACAAGGGTTTGATTTCTCTGTTTGTGAAACCCGGCAGAAAGATATTTTCATCCCCAATGTCCACTTTATTGAACCATTCTGACTGTGACAGCAGTTGGAGTGTCCAGGACTGCAAGTTTCTGAAAGCAGAATTGGAAGAAATTAAGCAGGTTTTTTGTGAAGAACCTCCCTCCGCTAAAATAATTGCTTCCAAGCAAGACATTTTTCAGTTTTTCGGAATAACACCCAAAAATCTGTTTGAGTGTTTTGTAGATTCAGACTGTGAATTTTTAATTGACAGATTGATTGAACTGTGCGATTTAGCTACGGAAAAAAACAGGCCAATTATGTTTCAATGATTTTATAATGCGTGATAATATTACTCTGTCCGATGGAAAAGACACTATCATTGTCAATCAGCGCAGCTACTGTGAGCTGATAAAATGGCTGATTGTCAAATACACCGGCGTCTCTTACCAGGAAGCGGATAGCTGCGTGGAACAGCACATTCCTTTCTTCGAGGGGATTGACAATTTCCTGTCAGCCTCTTTGGAGAGCCACAGC